>LAHS01004501.1_pt1 | contig 14868 bp, 11 predicted proteins | sample 329651 | NCBI WGS metagenome assembly LAHS01 (sample SAMN03275699, study PRJNA271635) | activated sludge metagenome | isolation source: sample C-1 Sludge from hydrolytic chamber (first chamber) of Anaerobic... | reverse complement strand
CGAGGCTCAGCCGCAGGCGCCATCGTCGCCTACGCCATGAACATGAGGCCGTTCTCGAGCGGGTCGAAGCTCGTGATGTTCATGGCGTAGGCGACGATGGCGCCTGCGGCTGAGCCTCGGCCCGGTCCCACGCCGATGCCGTTGTCCTTCGCCCACTGGACGTAGTCCTGGACGATGAGGAAGTAGTTGGCGAAGCCCTTGTCGCAGATGACCTTGTACTCGTACTCGAAGCGTTCCTGCACGTTGACGCCGTTGATGACGACGTTGCGCCAGTCATCGCCGTAGCGCTTGGCGAGACCCTTCTCGCACTCGTCGCGGAAGCGCGAGTCGGCGGACTCGCCCGGGCGCAGGCCAGGGTACTGGGGCAGGTACATGGAGCTCCAGTCGAGCTCGAAGTCGCACTTCGAGGCGACCTCGAGCGTGTTGTCGCAGGCCTCGGGTATCCAGGAGAAGAGCGTGCGCATCTCCTCCTCGGTCTTCATGTAGAACTCCGAGCCGTCCATCTTCATGCGGTCGGGGTTGTCGAGCGTCGTGGCCTTGCCGATGCACGAGAGGATGTCCTGCGTGGGGGCGTCCTCGCGGTTGAGATAGTGGAAGTCGTTCGTCGCGATGACCTTGATATCGAGCTCGTGGGCCATCTTGACGAGGTACTCGTCGAGCTTGCGGTCGTTCCAGCCGTTGCGGAACTCGAGGCCGTGGTCCTGGATCTCCAGGTAGAAGTCATCGCCGAAGAGACCCTTGAACCTGCGCGCCCACTCGTAGGCGTCATCGAACTGCCCGTCGAGCACGTGCTGCTGGATGATGCCCTGGACGCAGGCGCTCTGGCAGACGAGCCCCTCGTGGTACTCCTCGAGCATCGCGAAGGTGGTGCGCGGACGGTAGTACATCATCTCGTGGCCGGCGGCCTTGGACATGCACCTGATGAGGTTGACGTAGCCCGTCTCGTTCTTGGCGAGAAGGATCAGGTGATAGCGGCGCTGCTTCGAGCCCTTCTCGATGCAGTCGTCGGTGATGAAGTAGGCCTCGCAGCCAAAGATGGGCTTGACCTTGAGTCTGGGTCGGTTGGCCTTGACCGAGGCGAGGTCATGACCGGACGACTCCCACGCCGCCACGTCGGATGCCCACTGGTCATGGACGCGATTGAAGTAGGAGGCGTCATCCGCGTCAGGCTCGGGCTCGTCGAGGGGCCACCCCTTCTTAAAGCACTCGAGGTCATGACGCCAGCGCTTCATGTTCTCCTGGTCGTCGTTGTACTTTCGGCACTCGAGGTCGAGGTTGGGGATGCCGAACATGTACCCGTGGTCGGTGAGGGCGATGGCGGGCATGTCGAGGTCGTTGGCACGCCTCACCATGTCGGGGATGCGCGTGGCACCGTCGAGTATCGAGAAGTCCGAGTGATTGTGGAGGTGCACGAAGGCCATGGAAGCTCCTGGGGGCATTGTGAGCGCAGTGCGCGTGTTCGACACGTCATAGGATAGCCCATGGACGCGGTCGATGGCGTGGGCAAACACCTGTTCTAGCTGGGTGGGAGCAACGCGCCGCAGCTTGTCCGCACGCTGCTCCCCACACGAAACACACGGGTCCAAAGATAGGGCGTCACTCCATCTGCGGAGCACGTCCCTCACCGAACGCGTAGCGCGTGACCACGGGCTGCCCGCTCCCGTCGTCGAGCTCGACGCCGACGAAGGCGCACTCCACGCTCTCGAAGCCCTGGAGCATGAGCACGCGGGCATAGAAGTTCGCCTGCATCTCGTGACGGGAGCGAATCTGCTCGGAAGAGAGGCCGGCGTCACCCGTCTTGTAGTCGACGACGAGCGCGTGCGACGAGTCGGCATCCGTGGCGAGAAGGTCGATGGCGCCCTCGACGTGGTCTCCGAAGCGAGACTCCACTTTGCAGAAGAACGGCACCTCGGCACGGACGAGGCCATGGCGGAGCACCTCTCGTCGAAGATCGGAGTCGCGCCAACGCACGAGCGCCGCCTCGAGCTTCGTGCACGCCCTCGGCGAGAGGTGCCAGTACTTCTCCATGGCGCGGACGTGTCGCTCCGAGGGAAAGCCCCCGCTCTCGACCATGGCCTGCGCGAGCTCGTGGAAGGCGGAGCCGAGGCTCGTCGCCTTGTCGCTGTCCTGCGCGACGGGTGCCCCCTCCTGCTCCGCATCACGCTCGGCGCGCGTGGGTAGCTGCGGCTCGGAAGAGGGAGCGTTCTCGAGCTCCATCTGACCGTGGGCGGACGAGTAGCTGAAGACGCCCGAGCGCGACGAGCGCATGAGCGTTGCTGGGGTGAGGGCGTCCACGGTCATCGGGTAGAGGTCGAAGCTGGATGAGACCGCATCTGCCTCGGCACAGCCGAGAAGGGATATCCGGACGGAATCCGTGAGGGCTACGCCCTCCACGTCAGCGAGCGAGCCTGCCGAGTTCGCGACCTTGCAGGCGACGCCCTCCTCCGTCGTGGACGCGGTCACGTCGATCCTGCGCACGCACGCAGGAGCCGAGCCCCCATAGTCGATGACGGACTCGCCCACCGGTGGCAGCTCCCCCTCGAAGAGGGCGTTGCATACCTTCGCGGAGAGCTCGGGTGAGAGCTCCGACTTCTTCTTCGTCGTGCATCCGCTCACACCGACCACGAGGGCCTCCCTTGCGCGCGTGAGGGCCACGTAGAGGAGGCGGGTCTTCTCGGCGGTTGCTCCGGACTTGTTGCTCGCACGAAGGTGGACGTACCACTCCGCGAGGGAGCGCGGATCGTCGTCATCGGGAAAGTCAGCGACCGCCATCGAGAAGTCCTTGGGGACGAGCACGACGGGGACGGTCCCGTCTGCGGCGCGACCCGTCACCACGCCAGAATCCTGGATGGGATTGCTCCAGCACTCCGCCACGGCCACGATCGGGAACTCGAGACCCTTGGAGGCATGGATCGTCATGACGCGGACTGCCTCGAGCTTCCCTCCCGCAAGGGACGCGGGGGGAATCTTGGACGTCGCGAGCCAGATGTCGTACTCGGTTGCCGCGCGTCCCGGACCGAGCCCGAGCTCGGACGTGAGGTCGCGGATGTAGCCGATGGCGGCGAGGACGTTCGCCTCACGCGAGCGTCCGACGGCCCCCTGGCGCTCGAGGCGTTCGAGCCAGCCAGAGTCACGCACGACCTGGAGGCAGACGTCGGCGACGGGACGGCGACGCATGAGGCTTCGGGCGCGCGACAGAACCTCGTGGGCACGGTCGAGACGAGCGGACACAGGGGCGTCATGGTAGCTGTCCATGGACATCATGCCGCGGTCGATGTCCCGTTTGGCGGGAGCGTCGACCGTCTGCTGGGAGCACGTGCCCAGCAGGACGAAGTCGTTCGCGTCGAGGTCGAAGAGCTCGGAGCTGAGCAGGGGAAAGAGACCGGACTGCGTGTCGCGGTCGTTTGCCAGATAGTGCAGGAGCGCCCCCATGACGCTCGCCTCGACGGTCTTCGTGAAGGTCGAGCCACCCGTCACGACGCACTCGAGGCCACGCGCGCGCAGAGCGTCGATGTAGTTGTCGGCATGCGTGGTGACGCCGAGGAGCAGCGCCATGTCACCGACGTCCTCGCCCGCCTCCTTATACCTGGCGAGACGGTCTGCCACCGCGACTGCCGTGACGGCCGTCTGCACCTTTGACACCTTCGACGTGCCGACCGTGAGCTCGACGGACACGCGCGGGAGCGACCTCGCCACGTAGTCGTCCCTGCGCCTCGGGTTGGGGTCGAGACGCATGTAGTCCTCCACCACACCACGCTCGCCCCCGCAGACGCGACCGACGAGGGAGAGCACGTCAGCGTTGCTGCGGTAGTTGACGGAGAGGCGAACGTGGTCCTCGGGGGGCAGCGAGGCGCCGCGCGCGCGAAAGACGCCCACGTCCGCCCCGCGAAAGCGGTAGATGGACTGCTGCGCGTCTCCGACCGTAGCGAGATGCTCGGCATCGCCCCCGGAGAGGAGCGAGATGAGCTCGAGCTGCTGGGAGTCGGTGTCCTGGAACTCGTCGACCATCACGAGCCTGAAGCGACCGGCATAGTCGGCGGCAACGCCCCGATCGTCCCGCACGGCATGCAGCGCAAGACGTACGAGGTCGTCGTCGTCGAGGAGCGAACGCTCCTTCTTGAGTGCCGTGTATCGCTCGTCGAACCTTTCGGCAAGCGCGATGAGATGAGGCGCCGCTGATGCGACGGACGAGAGCGCGATTTCCGCATTCGCGAACGCGAGCTCACGTTTGGCCTCGGGCAAGAACTCGGCGATTGCCTTGCTGCTCCTGGGGAGCGATACCTTTTCGAGCGCCGCGGCAGCCGCCTCAGGCGTTCGGGCGCCCGGCGCGAGCCTGAAGAAGCCCCCGAGCGCCTCGAGCGATGACGCCACTATCGGAGCCGCCTTATCGGAAAGGCCGCTCACCTGCAGCGACCCACAGCTCGTATACAGGGACTGCATGACCTCCGAGATGTCGGCAGGAGAGGGCGTCACGAGCGACGCGAAGCCACCGGCGCTCGCGACCGCAGCCTTCCGAAGGGAGTCGACGATTCCCATGACCCCTGTGATGCCGTTCGTCACCGAGACGGTGCCCAGCTCATACTCTTCGAACGCCTTGCGAAGGTCCGCGGGCGTCTGCGGGTCATGGAACGCCTCCCCTGCGACTTCGATGAGGGCGCGGTTGTAGAGCTCGTTCTCCTCGTTTCCGCTTGCGACCCGAAAGTCCGGGTCGAGTCCGAGGTCGAGGGCATGCCTCCTGAGGATGCGCGTGCACATCCCGTGGATGGTGCTGATCCATGCGGAATCGACCTGCAGCGCCGCATCGCGGAGGCCGACGGCGCGCAGCGTGGAGCGCACGCGCTCCTTGATCTCGCGTGCGGCTGCCTTGGTGAAGGTGATGACGAGAACCTGCGAGAGGTCATCGACGAAGGGGGCGCCGTCCGTGCCGGAGCCCTCGGAGAGCGCCCAGGCGATTCTCTGCGTGAGCGTGAACGTCTTTCCCGAGCCTGCGCCCGCCTCGACGAAGATGGGATGGTCGAGCGTCGTGGCAATCGCGCGCTGCTCGTCGTTGAGCTTGCTGAGGTCGAAGTCTGCCATCTAGCCGAGCCTCCTCTCGCAGTTCATGACGGGGCAGTACGCGCAGGCGTCCTTGTCGAGTGGGCGCGCCTCGATGTTGCCGTCGAGAAGCTCGCGGACCTTCTCGCGGATGGCGTCCTCCGTTGCGTCGAGCAGGGCATCCATGCCCTGCGACTCCTCGCAACCGAAGCCCTCGCGATCGTCGACCGTCATACGTTTCAGGGCCTGGTCGCTCGGCGTGTGAGTGCCGAAGACGTTGTCGGCGGCGTTGCTCGAGACGGCGCCGGCGAGTGCATGCGTCCCGCGCGATCCGAGATAGACGGCCGCGACGACCTTGAGCTCGGGGAACCTTCTTCGCGCGATCTGTCCGTAGATGAGCGACTGAACGCGGCGAGACAGCGAGAAGCCCCTCTCGACCTCATAGCCTTCCGGACCGAAGACGCCGTACTCCTTGGAGAAGTTGGCGGGCGACTTGTGCTTGTAGTCGATGACGACGACCTGGCCATGCGCGTCCACGTCCATGCGGTCGACCGTGCCCGTGAGGTAGACGTCGGCGTAGGGAACGAGGTCACCCTGCCTACCAAAGCTCCACTCGAAGAACCGCGGCTCGAAGCCCCTGAAGAGACCGGCCTCGTAGTCGATCTCGGAGATGAGGTCGCTGCGAAGCGAGTGGAGATGCCCTTCGTCTTCCGCCGTATGGGGAACGAGCGCCTGGCTGGCTGACCTTCTCCCCCTTTGGATGAATTGCTCTGTCTGATGCTCGTCGAACATCCTCCCCACGACCTCATGACCATGCTCGAGGGACGCCGGGTCGTCCTCGCTCACGCGAGAGCCGGGGATGCGGATGGTGGAATCGAGGTCGAGGTCGGGCCTCTCAAGACCAGAGGCAACCATGGCAGCGACCGCCTCGTCGAGGAGGCTGCGGTGAGCGCACTCGAGCACGCGATGCGCGAAGGTGCCCATCTCCATACTCGAGAAGCCGGCGTCGACGTCACCGAGTCCGAGTCGGCGCAGGCTGAACCACTTGTAGGGACACTCGAGGTACGACTCGATCTGCGAGGCCGAGAGAAGGGGGCGTCCGTCGACGAGATCTCTCCTCCCCATGGGAGGGACGAGGATGAGCCCACGGGCGGAGGGGCCCACCGATCCAGCTGGCATGCATGCCTCGGTCGCGACGGACTGCGGCGCAACTCCGGCGTCCGAGACGTTCTCAACCGCACGGTCCTCTCCTCGGTCGAGAACCTCCATCCCCACCGTGGGGGCATCGTCATCGGCGTCGAGCCCGTAGCAGGCCATGACCTCGGTAAGCATGACCGAGGGGTAGGAGTCCTTCGACGAGGCGTCCACGAGCGTCCGCTCGAGCGAGAGATGATGCCGCGGCACGGAGGCAAGCGAGACGAACGACGCACGCGCCTCGTCGAGCGGGCTCGCCTCCGTCTCGACGCCGAGAGAGGCGAGCATCGCCGTGAGCACGTCGTCTCCCGTGCCCACGGGCGACTCCTCCGAGGTCTGTCCGCAGCTCACGACAGCGTCTGCCGAGAGCGGGGCGAGAGACGCGGCGCGACTCGCCGGGAGCAGCTCCACCTCGCAGGTGGCTCCGACGCTGGGCGCGCTCGGGCGAACGACGAGGCTGACCTCACCGAGCGCCTGAACGGTGAGGGACACGAGCGTCTTGAGCTCGCAGCGCCGCTCCGCCGCCGGATCGGCGGTGAGGCCGAGCTCCTTGAGGGTGCCTGCCACGTTGAGGATGCCGCCGAGCACGCCGACGGCGAGAGCGTCCGCGAGAGCGTCGGGGTGGCGCTCGACGGAGAGCGCCACGTTTCCCTCGTCGTCAAAGACGACGTCATCCACCAGAGGGGCGCCGTCATGGCCGACGTAGGGGGCGAGCAGCTTGGAGGCCGCCGACCCGATGCGACCGCGTAGCAGCTCACGAGTCGCAAGCGCCACCTGCGGCGACGTCAGCCTCGCATTCTGGAGCGCGTCGAGCACGTCTTGGGGCGAGAGGAGACGGTCGCTACGCCACGCGGCATCGAGCTGCTGAGCACGCTCGGTGGGAACGTGCGCGATGTCCGAGAGCAGGAAGTCCGTGAGGTCGCGTGGCGGCCACCAATCCATATTGCCGAGCGTGACGAGCACGCCCTTCTCGACTGGCTGCGCCGCCGGCCACGTGGATGCAAGCTCGGCGAGATTGGCCACCTCGGTGATGTACTCCGAGAACGCTCGCCCCGCCTCGAGTTTTGAGAGGGGCGTCGAGAGCTCGGCCCCAACATCGATCTCACGCGCATGAAGCTTGGGCGCGAGCTCGCGCCATGCCCTGTCGGCATCGGGGACCGAGACCACGACGCGCCGAGCGCCGGCGCTCGCGAGCCTCTCGACGTGCTGCGCCACGAGCTCGGCCTCAGCGAGGGGACCTGCGGGGCGCAGAAGCGAGACCGCACCCTCTGCCTGGGTCGTCCCCTTATCTCCCGAGAAGAGCTGACCGAGCACCGACGAGAGCTCGGAGTGTCTCTCCGTGGAGCGAGGCGCCTGGTCCTCCTCCAAGGAGACGTCCACATCGTAGACGCCCGCCGACTCGACGATGCGCGCCAGCATGCGCTCGGACAGCAGGGAGGCCTGGGGGTTGACCGAGACGCTCACGAGCGTGACCGACGTGTGACACGAGAGATCGACGATGAGCTCGCGCTGGGTTCGTGGCATGCTCGAGAAACCCGTGACCATGAAGGCGGGCAGCGTGACCTCTTCTTCCGCGAGACGAGCGACGACCCGACCTGCCGCCTCGCTCTCCTCGACGTAGCCCATGTCGTGGATGAGCCTCGCGTAGCTGCCGACAAGTCCCACCGCCGCCACCTCAGCATCGCTGAGATGCAGCAGGGAGGAGGCGATCCGATCCGGCTCCCCCGACGGATCGAGGGGAAGCCAGGGATAGGCATAGCGGGCGAGTGACGAGAGCACGCGGACCGTGCCAGGGTTTGCCTCCACCGCTCCGCGAGCCTCAGAGGGGGCGGTGTCCAGGGTCTGCTCCATCGCGATGGTACGAGCGACGCCCTCGATCACGTGAGAGCCGTCACCCCAGACCTCCCAGCGCTCCTTGACCCACGCCGACGGCGTGGTGACGGTGACTCCCAGGGAGAGTCCGCCCATCTCGGCAAGCGCCTTCGAGACCGCAAGCTGGGCAGCGAAACTCGGCACGAGGAGAACGGCCCTGCCGTGCGAGGAGACCGCGTCGCGCAGGGTCTTCTCGACCGGCGTGGGCACGACTCTCTCGTCATTGGTTTTCACGATGCGAAGCGACATGCGGGCCTCCCGGCTCGAACGGGTACTCAGCTCCTGCATGGTAGCGCGGGCGCGGGACAGAAATGGTGGTCGCTGCCTACGACTCTTCAGCGAGCCTGGCAAGCACTGTGCGATAGCCGCCCCGCTCGCCGTTCAGACACTTGGAGACACGGCTCACCGTCGTCGACGAGGCACCCGTTGCCTTCGAGACGTCCACGTACGAGTGGCCGACGCTCAGCATCGTTGCCACCTGGAGCCGCTGAGCGAGGTCGACGATCTCCCGGGTGCTGCAGAGGTCGAGGAGGAACGCTCTGGCCTCCTCGGGTGTCTCGATGAGGCACATGGCAGCATAGAGCCTGTCGGTCTCGTCCTCGCCGGTCCGCTCGTCAGTCATCTCTTCCTCCCCCGTCGCCTTCGTCACTCCTACTTTATCGCATGAAAGCGTCTCGCGTGCGCCCGCGGAGTGCGAAGCGCCCGCTCGTCCGCTTCGACGACTTGGGGTATCCTGCCTTGAAGGCCACGAAAGGAGCCCGTCATGTCATTCATCGGAACCTGGTTCGTCACCGCGATTGCCACCGCGGCTGCCATCTGGCTCGTCCCCGGCATCGACGCCGTCGGCGGCGCCTGGGCCGGCCCCATCTTCTGTGCCCTCGCGCTCGCCCTCGTCAACGCCATCGTGAAGCCCGTGATGGAGGTTCTCTCCATCCCCATCACGGTTCTCACGCTCGGCATCTTCTGTCTCGTGATCAACGCCCTCATGCTCGAGCTGGCGAGCTACCTCTCTCGAAACGTCTTCCAGGCGGGCATCTCCATCAGCTCGTTCGGCGCGGCCTTCGTCGGGGCGATCGTCATCTCCATCGTGAGCGCCATCCTCGGCGCCGCGCTCGGCGTCTAGCTCGTAGGAGCGAGTCTCGCGGCTAGAGCGTGCGCAGGGCGTCCACCAGGGCGGTCTTGCCCGCAGTCCGCGCGTCCTTCATCTTGATGACGCGAGCGGGCACGCCTGCCACGACCGCTCCGGCGGGCACATCCTCGACCACCACGGCGCCCGCGGCCACCACGGCCCCGCGGCCCACGCGGCAGCCCTCGATCACCACGGCGTTGGCGCCCATTGGCAGTGCCTGCCGACGATGGCCCGTCCACCGAGGACGGCACCCATGTCGATCATGCTGCCCTCCCCCACCACGGCACCGATGTTGATGATCGCGCCCATCATGATGACGGCGTTGTCGCCGATCTCGACCTTCTCGCGGATGATCGCCCCCGGTTCGATGCGGGCGTTCACGCCCCTGATGTCGAGAAGGGGCACGCCCGAGTTGCGACGGTCGGCCTCGACGACATAGTCCTCGATAACGTCTGCGCTCTTCTCGATCACGTCGCTGAGACTCGCCCAGTCACCGAAGACGATCTTGTCGCCCGCGCCGAACACGCGCGCATCGGGGCCGAAGTCCACCTCCGCGCCCTCGCGCTCGCGGACGTAGACCTTGACCGGCGTCTTCTTCGGCGCCGTGGCGATGTAGTCGATGATCTCCTGTGCGTCCATGACAGATCCCTCCCAAAGGAGCTGCCCCCGAGGACTCGGAGGCAGCGTGAAGACGGAACGGTTTTCTCGCCCGACGGGTATGCTACTCGTCGAACATGAGCTCGTCGAAGGTGTAGAAGCCAGGCTCCCTGCCGATGATGCGCTTGGCGGCGGCAACCGCACCACTCACGAAGACCCTGCGGCTCGTGGCGCGATGCGTCAGGCAGACCTCCTCGTCGGTACCGAAGAAGTGCACCTCGTGCGTGCCCGCCTCGGTTCCCCCGCGCAGGCTGTGCATCCCGATCTCGCGAGCGGGGCGAGCTCCCACCATGCCCTCACGACCATAGACGACGGGACGGGCGCCCTCGGGATCGACGGCGAAGAGGAGCAGCTTGGCCGTGCCGGAGGGGGCGTCCGCCTTCTGGTTGTGATGCGTCTCGACGATCTCGACGTCCCAGCCGTCGAGCGCCGCGGCAGCCTCGGCTGCAACCCTTCGCAGCACCGCCACGCCGAGCGAGTAGTTGGCCGCATGAATCACCGGGGCAACGTCACCGAGCGCACGCATGCGCGCGAGCTCAGGCCCGTCGAAGCCCGTGGTTCCCGAGACGAGCGCGGCATGAGTTCGTCTCACGTAGGCCTCGACGTGCGGGAGCGCCGCCCTGTTGGAGAAGTCGATCGCGAGGTCAGCCCGAGGAGCCAGCTCGTCCAGGTCGCCGGAGTTCGAGACGTCGTAGCAGCCGAGGACCTCGAAGCCGCCGTCAGCCTCCAGGGCCTCGCGGATGAGGGCGCCCATCCTGCCGCCACCGACGAGAACGACGCTAGTCAATGAGACCGACCCCCCTCATCGCCGCGGTGAGCGTGGCGTCGCCCCTCTCGCTGAGCTTGCAGAGCGGCAGGCGATAGACCTCCTCGATCATGCCCATCTTGGCAAGGGCGGCCTTGACGGGAATGGGGTTCACCTCGCAGAAGAGCGCGTGGATAAGGTCGAGGTTGTCGAGCTGCGTCCTGCGAGCGGACTCGACGTCACCGGAGAGAAAGTCGACGCACATCTTGTGGACGGTCGCGGGAGCGACATCAGCCCACACCGAGATGACGCCCGAGCCGCCGAGCGACAGAATCGGCACCACCATGTCATCGTTGCCCGAGAACATCCGGAAGTCGTCAGAGAGGTAACGGGCGACGCTCGCGGCATAGGAGATGTTGCCCGACGCCTCCTTGATCGCCCAGGCGTTGGGGTGGTCGCCCAGACGCCTGACGTTGTCGACCGAGATGGAGCAGCCCGTGCGCCCGGGGATGTTATAGAGCACGCACGGCACGTCAACGCGATCGAGCACGTACTTGAAGTGCTCGTAGATACCCTCTTCGTTTGACTTGTTGTAGTACGGGGTTATGAGCAGAAGGCCGTCGACGCCCGCGCGGACGAGTCCCTCCGACTTGCGCATAGACTCGGCGGTGGAGTTGGAGCCCGCGCCGCCGATCACGGGGATGCGTCCCGCGACCCTCTCGACGACGCACCTGCTGACGGCGAGGTCCTCCTCGTCCGTCATCGTCGACGACTCGCCCGTGGTGCCGAGCACGAGGATGCCGTCCGTGCCGTGTGCCAGGTGAAAGTCGACGAGACGCTCGAGCGCCTCGAAGTCCACGGAGCCATCCGCCGCGAAGGGCGTGATGAGAGCGACGATCGATCCGGTGAGCTTGGTCATGTCCATGGCTGTACTTCCCTTCTCCCCCTCTGGGGACGTGCGTGACGGTGAAACGCTCAGGCACCCGCAGGCGCCTACGATTTGAGACGTTCGTACGCCGAGACGAACTCCGCATCGACGTCGAGCGTGGCGAGGTAGTCGTCGAGACTCTCGGCGCGACGGATGAGCCGAGCCGACCCGTCCTCGCAGAGGAGGACCTCGGCGGGGCGGAGCCTGCCGTTGTAGTTGTAGCCCATGGCGCGGCCGTGGGCGCCCGTGTCGTGGATGAACAGGAGGTCGCCCACGTGCGTCTCCGGGAGGTCGCGGTCGCGCGCGAACTGGTCGTTGTTCTCGCAGAGGCCGCCCACCACGTTGTACCTCCTGGACGCCGGCTCGCCCTCGCGGCCCACGACCGACACGTGATGGTACGCGTCGTACATGGCGGGTCGCATGAGGTCGGCGGCGCAGGCATCCACTCCGAGGTAGTCCCGATACGTGACCTTCTCGTGGAGCACGCGCGTGAGGAGAGCTCCGGAGGGTGCCAGGAGCCACCGCCCGAGCTCGGTGAACACGGCCACGTCCCCCATGCCCGCGGGAACGAGCACCTGCTCATAGGCATCGCGGACGCCGGAACCGATGGCCGCGATGTCGCAGGGCACGTCCTCCGGCCGGTAGGCGACGCCGATGCCGCCCGAGAGGTCCACGAATCCCACGTGCACGTCGAGCTCCTCGTGGAGGCGGACCGCCAGCGAGAAGAGCAGGCGCGCGAGCCGCGGGTAGTAGTCGTTCGTCTGCGTGTTGCTCGCGAGGAAGGCATGGAGACCGAACTCGCAAACGCCCCTCTCTCGCAAACGACGAAAGGCCTCCCAGACCTGGTCCTCGGTCATGCCGAACTTCGATTCGGACGGGTTGCCGATGATGCCGTTGGCGGACTCGAAGGTCCCGCCGGGGTTGAGCCGGCAGCAGACGGTCTCCGGCAGGCATCCAAGGCTGCGCTCGAGGCAGTCCACCATGTCGAGACCGTCGAGGTTCACGATCGCGCCCATCCCGTGGGCGATGCGGTACGTCTCGTCGGGGGTGTCGCTCGAGGAGAGCATCACGCGTCGGCCGCTCACCCCGCACGCCTCAGCCATCACGAGCTCGGTGGAGGTGGCGCAGTCGCAGCCGCAGCCCATGTCCGCGAGGAGGCGGAGTATCGCGGGCGTCGGCGTCGCCTTCACGGCGAAGTACTCGCGAAAGCCCTGGTTCCAGGAGAATGCGTCGAGAAGCGCCCGCACGCGCGACCGAATCGTTCGCTCGTCATAGACCTGCAGCGGGGTGGGATACTCCGCGACGACGTCCTCGAGCCTCTCTGCGGACGCAAACGGCCGCTTCTCCATGGTGCCCCCTCATAAAAAATCGCCGGCAGGCGCGGAGCCTTACTGGCGACCGACACGGGGCTGACCCGTAGACATCCCGGTAAGATAGCGCTCCTGCAGATTACGTGCAGACAGTCCCGCGAGTGTTCCTCGCGAGCCCACCGCCGCGCCGCGCCCGGCAACGGAAGTTCGGCGGACCTTGCCTCCTTCTGGAGTCAACGCCTGCCGGCTCGTCCAGAGATCATCATGCCCGCTCCTCTATCGATGGCCACACCCTACCATCACGTGTGAAATCCAACAAGGCGACGGTGCGACACGTAACATGATGGCCACGTCATCTACACTCGATTCGTCAGGCAAGCACGGGGCGAGGAAGGGCACATGGACGAGGCGACGAGACGGACGGCGCTCTCCTACGCGCAAAGCTGTCACGAGGAGGAACTCGAGCTGCTCCGCTCGCTGGCGAGAATCCCCGCGCCCTCGCATCACGAAGGTCGGAGGGAGCGGTTCGTCCGCGACTGGCTGCGAGACGCCGGCGCCGAGAACGTCCATGTCGACGAGGCCGGCAACGTCATCTGCAGCATCGGCATCGAGGACCACGACGAGGTCGCGGTCTTCTGCGCCCACACCGACGTCGTCTTTCCCGACACGGACGAGCTCCCCCTCACGGAGGAGGACGGGATCATGCGCGCTCCGGGCATCGGCGACGACACCGCCTGTCTTGCGGGGCTCATGCTCGCCGCCCGCTTCCTTCTGCAGCATCCCGCCAAGCTCGACCTAGGCATCGTGATCGTGGCGAACAGCTGCGAGGAAGGTCTCGGAAACCTCGAGGGCACCAAGGCGCTCATCGGCAGAATCGGCTCGCGCGTGCGGGAGTTCACCTCGTTCGACACCTACTTCCCGCGCGTCGTCCCGCGTGCGACGGGGTCATACCGCTACCGCATCTCGTGCCATGCCCGCGGCGGGCATTCGTGGACCGACTTCGGCGAGCGCAACGCCATCGCCGACCTCTGCTCGATCATCGGCGACCTCTACGCGCTCGATCTGCCCACGCGCGAGCGTACCACGATGAACGTCGGGAAGATACGAGGCGGCACGACGGTCAACTCCATCGCCCAGGACGCGTCGGCACTCTTCGAGTTCCGCTCGACGAGCGGCGACTGCCTCGACGAGATGGCAGGAAAGCTCCGAGACGTGATCGCCCGACACGAGGAGGAGGGCGCGTCCGTGAGGCTCGAGGTCATCGGCGTCCGCCCTGGCAACGGCGACGTGGACGCCGGGGAGCTCGGGAGCCTCACCGCGAGAAGTGATGACGCCGTCCGCACCTTCCTCGGCACGGAGCCCAGACACGTCGCCTCGTCCACCGACGCGAACGTGCCGCTCTCGCTCGGCATCCCAGCGAACACCATCGGAACGGTCTCCGGAGGCGGTGCCCACACCCGGGAGGAGTGGATCGACGAGGAGAGCCTCGTCCCGGGACTCGCGGTCACGCTGTCGCTTCTTCTCGCCCACTGCAAGGAGATGGAGTAGGCAGCGGTCAGTGGGAGGCAGTCTCCCCCTCAGCCTCTTCGGCATCGTAGGCGTCCACGCACTCCATCACGCGTTTGAGCACCGCGACGAGGGCGTCCATCTCACCGTCCGAGAGCCCGGAGAAGAGCCGTCTCGCCTCTCGCTCCACGAGCGGCGTCTTCTCGGAGAGAAAGCGCTCCGCCTTGGGCGTGAGCCGAACGTCGAGTGAGCGGGCGTCCCTCTTTGACCTGCTCGTCTCGAGATAGCCCCCTCTCTCGAGGGGGACGATCATCTTTCTGACGTTCTGTCGAGACGTCCCCACGAACTCCGCCACCTCGCGGACGTTCTTCTCCCCGGGGTCCATCCTCGAGATCATCGTGAGGAGGAACCACTGCCTGAAGGTCAGGTCCTCGAGCATTCCCTCGCCGAAGCCAGCCAGCCTGTTCGAGAGGAGCGAGATGGCTCCCATCGC
>LAHS01001138.1_pt1 | contig 14899 bp, 11 predicted proteins | sample 329651 | NCBI WGS metagenome assembly LAHS01 (sample SAMN03275699, study PRJNA271635) | activated sludge metagenome | isolation source: sample C-1 Sludge from hydrolytic chamber (first chamber) of Anaerobic... | reverse complement strand
TCCGGGTCGGCATTTTTCAGAAGTCAAAATGTCACAAAAATAGTGATTTTGCTTACATTGTGATTTTCTTACAAGGTGTGATTGCTCCACACTTCCGCATGCAGCAGCAACCTGACTTTCTTCTTGACGTAGCACCCATACCACACGGCATGAGCAACACCGCGTGCGCCTGCCTTTGGCTTGGGTGACGAAAAAGATATGCCTTAAATATTTCTGACGAGCGAAAAAAACACTATTTTTGCAATATGGAACAAGTCAAGCACTATACGGAGGCAGCTGTCAGTCTGCTGCAACGCCTCATCGCCACACCCTCTACCAGTAGGAACGAGGGCGATGCCGCAGCCATCATGGAGGAAACGATACGCAGTTACGGTCTCGAGCCGCAGCGCAGGGGCAACAATGTGTGGGTCGTAGATCCCTCGTTCGACCCTCATCGGCGTACCCTTCTGCTCAACGCGCACATCGACACGGTCAAGCCGGTAGCATCGTGGACCCATGATCCCTTTGCCCCTACAATAGAGGGCGACACGCTCTACGGGCTCGGGAGCAACGACTGCGGCGGCGGACTGTCGACGCTCTTGCAGGTGTTCCGCTACCTCTGCATCGATCACGTCGATCCCCAGCGCACGTTCAACGTCATCTATCTTGCCTCGGCAGAGGAGGAGGTGTCGGGAAGCGGAGGTATCGTAGAGGCTCTGCCGCTGCTGCCCTCCATAGATGTGGCCATTGTGGGAGAGCCCACCGGCATGCAGCCAGCCATCGCAGAGAAGGGGCTGATGGTGCTCGATGTCATCGCCCACGGCCGTAGCGGGCATGCGGCGCGAGACGAAGGGGTGAACGCCATCTACGAGGCGCTGCCCGACATGCAGTGGTTTCGCGACTACAGGTTCGAGAAAGTGAGTCCGCTCTTAGGACCGGTGAAGATGACGGTGACTGTCGTCCATGCGGGCACCCAGCATAACGTGGTGCCCGACACCTGCACAATGCTCGTCGATGTGCGTGCCAACGAATATTACACCAACGAGGAGATTTACGAGATTGTCCGTGCAAACGTGAAGAGTGAAGTCAGGGCTCACTCCTTCAGGCTGCACTCATCACATATCGACCCTGCCCACCCGCTGGTGCGCCGATGTCTTGCCCTCGGCCTCACTCCCTACGGATCGCCCACGCTGAGCGACCAGGCGCTCATGCCGTTCCCCTCGCTGAAGCTCGGCCCCGGAGAGTCGTCACGATCGCACAGTGCCGATGAGTTTATCCGGATCAGCGAGATGGAGCACGCCTTTGAACTCTATATCCGTCTGCTGGGAAAGACAGAGTAACACTCCTTTTATAAGACAGAGTAACATAAGAACAGAATACGTAGTACGTGTTTATAAGACATAGTAACATAATAACAGACAAAGGAATGCGAATCCTTAAAGGCAGAGTAACATAATAACATATTAATAAACGAGGGAAGAGTTTGAAAGACAGGGCCGAGGAACCTTTATCATATTCTCTTCCACTATGGACAACAAAAAACAGAATAACAAAGTGCTAGGCGCTTTGTTATTCTGTTTTTAATGAAGAGCACGCAAGAGAATTGCGCAGCCTGTTATTATGTTACTCTGTCTTTATAAAACCCACATCCCATAATCTGTTATTATGTTACTCTGTCTTTACAAAGCCATGTTCTACCGTCTGTTATTATGTTACTCTGTCTTACAAATTCGTGTTGCTCTGTCAACGTCTCAGCCACTGCTCCGGATTGAGCTTGGCCCGCTCCTTACGCAGCTGGAACTGCAGGATATTATCGTTTCCCACTGCCCCCAGCGTCTGGCCAGTGTGCACCTTCTGTCCGCGGCCCACGCTCACCGACTTCAGATTGCAATAGACGGAGATGTAAGCACCGTGGCGTACCATCACCACCATTGAGCCGGCATAGCCGATAACGGCACTCACTTCGCCATCATAGACCGACCGAGCCTGACAGCCATTGCCGCCCATGATGTTGATACCCTTATTGTCGAGCGTCACACCGCGCAGTCCTTCCACATTATACTGTCCGAAATGGCTCACGATCCTGTAGTTGCCGGTAATCGGCATAGGCAGCCGACCTCGGTTAGCCTCAAAGCCGTTGTTCATCATGCGGTCTGCCGACGAGAACTTCTCCGCGTCCTCAGCCCGCTGCTTTGCCACCGCCATCTCCTGTCTGTCGCGAGCCGCATCAGCCACTTCCTTGCGTTCGGCGGCCTCGCGTTGTGCCTCCGCCTCGCGTGCAGCCTGATCGGCAGCAGCCTTACGCACCTCGGCAGCCCGCGCCGTAGCCTCAGCCCGCGCAGCCTTCTCGGCGAGTTCACGCGCCGCCTTCTGCTGGGCAGCACGCTCGCTGGCCATAGCCTGTTCCTTGGCCTGACGCTCCGCTGCCGCTGCCGCCTCGGCACGAGCCCTACGTGCAGCCGCCTCGGCCTCTGCAGCCTTGCGGGCCTCTTCCTTCAGTCGCTCCTCGCGAGCCTTAGCCTCTGCGATGCGCCTTGCATTCTCACGGGCACGAGCCTCGGCCTCCGCCTTCTGACGGGCCAGCTCTGCCGCACGGCGCTTGGCGGCCTCGATGGCTGCCGCCTTACGCTTAGCCTCCGCCGCAGCACGGGCACGAGCCTTCTGGATCTCTATCTCCACCAGCCGGTCAATCTGTGCATTGAGGGCGGCATCCTTCTTATGCTGTTCGGCGATAATGCCCTGAATGGTCTTCTGCTGCTGTTGCAGGCCCTGCACCATCTGCTGTTGTTGCGTCTTGTTGCCCTCCAGTTTCTGTTTCTCCTGCTCACCCTTGGCCAGCAGGTTACTCTTCTGACCTTTGACGCGACGCAGCTGATGGTGCTTGTTGTTCACCTCACCCTGCTTCGCCCTTACTGCTTCACCCTGCGCCCGCTGATACTGAGCGTACTCGCGTACGAAGCGCAGCCGGCGGTACATCTGATACAGGTTTTTGGCAGAGAAGATGAACATCATCTTATCCTGCACCGACCGATGGCGCGCCATATAGCGCATGGACCGGATGTATTTGGCCTGGCGATCCTTGAGCTGCTGGTTCAAGGTCTTGAGCTGAGAGGTAAGGATCGTGAGGTTTCCGTCTATCTTGTGTATGTCCGTCTGAATTCCTTCTATATGCTTCTGACGCTGATCGATCTCTCCGTTGAGCACCATCAGGTCGCGAAGGCGCTTCTCCACATCGGCCTTATTGGCTTTCAGGGCCTGCTCCTGCTCTTTGATCTTCTTCTGGATGGCCGCCCGCTGGCTCTGCAGTCCTCTGATCGATGAAGTGCTGTACACCGCCGTCCTGCCGGGTTTCTTCGTCGCAGGCTGTGCCTTGCGCGACCGTGAGGCGGTGCCCGACGTCGATTTTGCATTACGTTTCTGAGTCCTGGTAGTGCTGGGCTGCGCTTTTGGGCTGCGCTTCTTCGTCTGGGCCTGAGCCGAAGACAGCGTAACCATCGCCAATATCAATATGATTAGTTTTTTCATCATCATCTCACGATCACATTTCGAGCAGCTTACTGAGGATATCCGAAGCCTCTATCTTCTTATATCTGTCTGATACCGTGGTCTGCGACTCCCAGCCGTCGGTCGTCTTCGGATCGTCGAGCACCATTCTGACCGTCGCTTCCTTAGCCTTCTTCGTAGCGGTAGTGCTGAACGTGAACTCCTGCATGGTGGGGAACTGCTTCGATCCAAGAGCCCTGAAGTTATCGTATTTCCATACCAGTTCCGACCTGCCGTGGGAGGCGCTGTTATAAGTTACGTCGGTCTTGCCTATGGCACCGCTCTGCTTATCGGCCTGCCAGGTGAAGTTCATCGATCCGTTTTTCAGTGTGATAGGCACGTCGGGACCGGGCATGTCGAGCTTCGCCTGGAACTGTCCGAGATCGCCCTCGCCCACCTTCTCGGCTCCGGGAATGAGCAGCTCGTTCCAGAACAGAGCCTGAAGCGAATAGAAGTTGAGCCCGTTGTCGCGCAGGAAGTCGAGCTGATTGTAGTCGCCCTTAACATACTGCTTGTGCATACGATCCACCACGAGCACGTAGTCGGGCGTAAACTCCAGCCGTCCCACCTCACTGCCGAGCAGCGGAATGAACAGCTGCAGCCTGATCACCTCGCCACGACGCATGTGCAATGATCCGGGCACGGTGACCTTGCGGCCGTCCATATTGGCAGTAAAGGTCATGTCGGCCACTATGTTCCGGACATACGCCTTACGGTCGTTCACCTTCTGAACGAAGGCCAGTTGCTGCCGGGCCACGTCGTTGGTGCCGGGCTTTACCGTAGCAGGCATGGGAGCGTTATCGCGTACCAATATCTTCTTCGATCCGCATGATGCCAGAATCAGAGGCACGCAGAGCACGATCATCTTGAGTATCTTCATCTTCTTTATTTCTTATATTTTCTTATTTTTCTGTCAAACAACTTACGGTCGCCACCTTTCTCGATGGCCCGCTGCCAGTATTTCACGGCACCTTCGATGTCGCCTACCTTCTCGTAAATGTCGCCGGCATGCTCCAGTACGTCAACCGAGAGCGTGGAGTCGTCGCTGCACTGCAGTGTCTGGTCGATATAGATCTTGGCCTCGGCATAGCGTTCCCCCTTGTAAAGGATCCATGCGTAGGTATCGAGGTAAGTGGCATTCTTCGGTTCCGCAGCAATAGTCTTGGCGCTCATCTGCTCCGCCCGTTTCAGGTCGCCTCCCTCCACGGAGAGATAATAGGCATAGTTGTTGAGCGTACCGATGTTGTCGGGCTTCCACTGCAGGCAGCTGTCGTAGGCGGCATAGGTTGCCTCCCTTTTGCCCATGCCGTGGTAGATCTCACCCATGATGGCATAGAGGTCGCTCACCAGCTCCTTGTCGCTCTTCTCGCTGACCATCGTCACACCCTTCTGCAGGGCTTCGAGGGCATGGCTCTCGTCCTTCTGATAGTAGCGGGCCAGCCCGGTGAAGTAATAAAAGGCCAATTCATCGGGATTATATAGCATACCCGACTCGCTCAGCTTCTCCACTTCCCGCCAGTCCTGCTGGCTCCATTTGTTCTGGATAAGCTGGAAGCGTGCGCCTCCGTTATCAGGCGAAAGCGCCAGCAGATCTTCAAGGGCCGCATTGACTCTCGGCACCGGCAGCTTCTTCATGGAGAGGTAGGCCACGCGCATCTCTGCGACACCGGCATCCCGAGGCAAGGCAGCATGCAGGCTGTCGAGGAGCTGCAGCATCAGCGTCGAGTCAGCTCCGGCCTGCTCGTTGTCCTGTATGGCCTGGCGTATCATCTGCTGTCGGCTCTCATCGGGCGTAGATTTGCTGAAGAGGATCTGCTGCATCATCTGTTCGGCCCGTGCCTTATCACCTGTGGTACGATAGTAATCGTAGAGCGAGGCCTGTGCATAACTGTTGTCGGGATCGGCATCAAGCGTAGCACGATAAATGTCGTAGGCCTCCTTCGGTCGCTTGTTGTGCATGAGCCAGTTGCCCAGCATCACGCTGTATGAGGGGTTATTCTTATGGGTGTCGGCAAGGTTTTTCAGGGTGCGGTAGGCATTCTTGCTGTCACCCTGAAGCTCATACGTACTCATGCGCGCCAGGGCAAACTGCTCGTTCTCGCCCTCCACCTGCTCCAGTCGGTCGATGGTCGAGAGCATCTTGCCGTACTGCTTCTGCTGCTTATAGAGCTGCAGCAGGATGTTGAGCACGTCACTTCGGTCGCGGTTCACGCTATACAGGCGCTCATAGACCTCCGTAGCGGCAGCAAAATTGTTCATGCCGATATATGCCTGAGCCACGCTCTCCTGGTAGGTGTCGTTGGCTGGCGACAGGCGGGCGGCACGCTTCAGATAGTCGAGAGCCAGCGTGTCCTGCTTGAGCTGCGACAGGTAACGCGCCTTCATAAAGTAGGCTTCGGCTGCCGTGGAGTCGATATCGAGACAGTGTCCCAGCAGGTCGAAGGCAGCGGCATAGCGTCCCCGGTTCTGCTGGCGCACGGCTTCGAGAAAGAAATAGTCGTAGCGCATGCGGTCGGCATAACTCAGCCGGCCGGCCCTCACGGTCTGTTCCTGCCGCGTCTGCTTCTTCTCGCGCTGGCCTTCATGGCCTGCCATCATCGGCAAGACCAGCACCTGCGAGAGCAGTGCAGCACCCATTATCGTATGAGAAATCTTCATGGTCATTCTGTCCTATTTCACTCCGGTATGTCCGTAGCCACCCGCGCCGCGCTCAGTGTTGTCGAGAGCCTCCACCACCTGCATCTCTACCTGCTCATAGCGGGCTACCACCATCTGGGCGATACGCTCGCCGTCGTTGATGACGAAATCCTCATTGGAGAGGTTGATGAGCAGCACCATCAGCTCACCACGGTAGTCTGCGTCGATGGTTCCGGGCGAATTGAGCACGGTGATACCATGCTTCAGTGCCAGTCCGCTCCGCGGCCGTATCTGCGCTTCATAGCCTTCGGGCAGCGCGATGTGCAGACCAGTGGGAACAAGGTGTCGCTCCATGGGGTGAAGTACGATGGATTCGCCGATATTGGCACGCAGGTCGAGCCCTGCACTCTGCTCCGTGGCATAGGCCGGGAGAGCCTGATGGCCAGTGTTTACTACGTTGATTCTGATCATATTATGCAAAATTAATCAATTCTGCCCACATAATTCTATTTCATTTCTAAATTTACTCTATTTTAATGAATGAAAAGAAAGAAAATAAGATAATTAAGTGTAACTTTGTGAGCATAGAGAAAAACGAAACAGCATGCATCAGACTATGAACTGGCAACAGCTTATCTCCAACAAGCGTCTCGGTCAGGAGCAGCGGCACCCCATGCGCCATGATGACCGGTCGGAGTTTAAACGTGACGGCGACCGCCTCATCTACTCGGCACCGTTCCGCCGCCTACAGAACAAGACGCAGGTGTTCCCGCTCCCGGGAAGCGTCTTCGTGCACAACCGGCTCACCCACTCTCTTGAGGTGTCATCGCTCGGAAAGTCGCTCGGCGACGACGTGGCTCATCTGCTCACAGAGCGTCATCCGGAGCTCCGCGGCACGCTCTTCGAGGAAATAGGCACCATCGTGCAGACGGCGGGACTGGCTCACGACATGGGCAATCCTCCCTTCGGACATTCCGGGGAGAAGGCTATCCAGACTTATTTTTCAGAAGACAAGGGACAGTTTCTCAAGGATAAGGTGAGCCCGGAGTTCTGGGACGACATCACCCATTTTGAAGGAAATGCCAATGCTTTCCGGCTCCTCACCCATCGTTTCAAGGGTCGTCGCGATGGCGGATTTGTCATGACCTACTCTTCCCTTGCCTCTATCGTGAAATATCCCTTTGCCAGCGGTGCCGCCGGTACTCACGGAAAGTTCGGATTCTTCGCCTCGGAGGCAGACACCTACTGCAGAATAGCCGATGAATTGGGCATTATTCGCATCTCAGAGGAGGGCGAACCGCTACGCTATGTACGCCACCCTTTAGTCTATCTCATGGAGGCAGCCGACGACATTTGCTATGAGATCATGGATATCGAGGATTCGCATAAGCTGAAGCTCCTCTCTTTCGATGAAACCGCAGATTTGCTGCTCGGTTTCTTCGATAAGCCTACCCAGACCTCCATTCGTCAGCGATTCATCGACGATGGCGTAACCGACCAGAACGAGCAGGTGGTTTATATGCGGTCGTGTGCGGTGGGGACGCTCGAGCGGGCATGTGTCAACACCTTTGTAGAGCATGAGGAAGAGATACTGAATGGCACGTTCAAAGGGAGTCTGGTGAGCAACATGAGCTATCCGTTGCGCCTGGCTTACCAGCGATGCTCCGATGCTTCCTATAAGAAGATTTATCGCAGCAAGCCCGTCCTCGACGTGGAGCTCAGCGGATATAAGATCATGGAGACGCTGATGCAGACGCTTGTCAGTGCCGCCGTGCACCCGGAGAAGTTCCATAGCAGGCAGCTCATAGATCGCTTCAGCAGCCAGTATGACATCGACAGCGACAATCTGGAGACACGTATCATGGCCGTGCTCGACTATATCAGCGGTATGACCGACGTCTATGCCCTCGACATCTATCAGAAGATCAATGGCATCTCGCTGCCGATAGTCTGACACAAATAACACTCACTGATAGACACCATAACGCCCCCTTTGGGAAAGACAGAGTAACACTCTGACACTTTTTGCGTGAGGGACACGGTAACACGCATACGGTTCGTTTTAAAGACAGAGTAACACACTAACAATTTCTTTGCATAGGACACAATAGACAAAGTAACACCCTAATACTCTTTTGTACGGTTTTCATTTTCCTTCACAAAAGAGTGTTAGGGTGTTTTAGTGTCTCATCTACTTTTTCTCTGTCCCCTTTCAGCTTTTTATAAGCGCGAATGTTAGAGTGTTACTCTGTCTTTAAAAAGAACCATATACGTGTTGCCATGTCCTTCACCAGAAATGTGTTAATATGTTACTCTGTCTTTAAAAGGAACCGTATGCACGTTACCATGTCTATCACCAAAATTGTGTTAGAGTGTTACTCTGTCTTCTTCTTTCATACCCCTCCCATGTCCGCTTTACAGAATGACATTCTTGGGGTGTCCGGGAATGGCACAGGCCTCGGGGTGCTCCTCCACATAGCTGTTGATGTGCCTGATGCGCTTCTCCTCGAAGATTTCGTCCATAGCGATAAGGATACCACTCTCCTCCACATCGCCGAACTCATAGTTGATGGCGGTACCGAAAAACTTCATCGTCGGGCTGAGGTTCATATAAGCATTCACCAGAGGAGGAATGTTATAACCCAGGTTACGCACTTCGTGGTTGAGAATGCGATAGTCCTTCTTGAAGTCATCTACACAGAATATTTGCCGCAGCTCTTCCTCTGGAGTCTCCAATTTCAGCGGTTCCATCGGGATTATGAGTCCATCACGATCACCGAAGTGCTTATGCAGGAAGTAGAGTATCATGTCGCGGCCCCGACGTACGAACGAGGGGTACATGGTCATCTTTCCGAGGAAATACTTCACATCAGGATTGATCACCGCCAAGGCACCAAGGCCGTCCCAGAGGTTGTCGAGCGCAAAGATCGACTTCGTATTCTTTCGTACATTCTGGTATTCGAGCGACACAAACGATCGTCCCAGCTCCACCGTGTAGGGCGCATAGTCGCGCATGAATCTTTCGGAGAAATGGAACATGTGGTGCATGGCCAGGTTAGGCTGTCCCTGCTCATCGACTTTCCAGCGGTTACCAAAGAGGTAACGATACCCGCCGATGATCTCCTCGGCCTCCGGGTTCCACACGATGAGCTGGTTGCAACCGTTCTCCATCGTATCGAACTCGTCTATATCGACCTGCTTCCCCGTGCCTCCTCCCGACATACGAAAAGCAATCTCACGCAGGCGTCCGATCTCCAGCATCACATGAGGAGCATTCTGGGCATTGACCACATAGATGTCATTATGACTCTTGTTGGTTGTACGCAACAGACGCTCAGGCGTAAGTTCACTCCTCAGCAGTGCCTTACTGACGGGTTGGATAATCTCTTCTTCCATAATGTTTTTCTGTATAGGTCACTCGCCTCTCTTACTGGCAGGACCTGCTTGTTCATAAACTTTATCTTCTACCATTTTTGCCCATTCCATCGGTGTTTTGCTCTTGTCGAAAGTCTGCCAGGGTATGGGTTTGCCTATGACGATGCGAAAATTCTTATCTACATTGCGATACATCTCATCTACGAGAAACAGCATAGCGAAATTGATCTTCGAATGAAGCATCTTGCACAAGTTGGCAATACGGTAGAAACGATCGGAGTTGCGTCCGCTGAAATAGATCGGCACCACGTCACGGTGACATTCCACGCTCTTGGCGATGAATGTCTTCTTCCACGGCAGGTCGTGTATCTCGCCATGATGCCTGCGCGAGTTCAGCCCGGCAGGAAACATCAGGATATGATTGTTACCATGAAAGCCCTCTTCCACCATACGCGGGAAGTCACGTCCCTGCTTTCCCGTCTTGTTGATGCCGATGCTCACGGGGCGCAGGCCTGGCAGAAACATCAGCAGGTCGTTGACGAGATAACGGAAGTTTCCGTCGTAATGACGCCCGATGATCGACCCGAGGCATACGCCATCCTGACCGCCGAGGGGGTGATTGGACACGAAGGTATAGAGCTTGCCGTCGTTCTTGTCGGGCAGGTTCTCCCTGCCCTCGATGGTGACGTGCATCTTCAGATACCTCACGCACTCCTCCAGCCATTCCGTACCCTCCTTGTCACGGCTGTGCCAGAGAAAATCGTTCACCTCATCCTCATGCACCAAGCGTTTGAGCCAAGCCACTGCAAAGCGAGGCACATACTTCACCTTGTCTCCCAGCTTACTTCTCAGCACCTTCTCTATGTCGATAGTTTTTTCTATGCGTTCACTCATCAGTTTGAAATCCTGTTTCTCTCTTTCACGTTTTCAAGCACCTACGTACTGACACTCAGCACTAAAGATCCCCCGACCAGGGAAAAACCTGATATGTTCTACGATAATTACTGCATGCAAAAATAACATATCTTTTTCTAAATATGTCCTTTTAAAACAAAAAACTTTCTTTTTTCCCCGATAACATGCTATATGGCAGAAAATCGTCTGCGGCAATGAATATAAGATGAAAATATTTCCGATTCAGCCTTCTGTGTCATCTGTCACTTTGTAAGGAAATCGTTATTTTGAGTAACTTTTTGACTTTTAAAAGTGACAATAAAAATGGCTCTAAAAAAATTCTAAAGCTCATCTATATGGCATTTTACAGCGGCTGCCGAGCCAAAATTGAGCCATCGCACCGCAGATTACCGCAACTCACATCGCGATTCATGCTTAATCACACCATCATTCATGCTTACTCACACCGCGATTCATGCTTATTCGCAGTACGATTCATGCTTCATCTCAACGCCGATAAGCATTATTGGCCGCCATTTTAGCAGGTTTTCAGCTACCAATACAAAACTCAAATCGTTATCTTTCCATATCAAACGACATAAATTCAAAATAATCAACCGATTACAGAAAACCCTGCATTTTGCATCTGTAGCGAATCATCGGACAGCTTTTTGGCTACAGGCGTAGCATTTCGAAGTTTGTTTTGACACATTGTAAGGCAAAATGAGTTTTTGGCTTACAATGTGTCAAAACGGTATAATATGGCCAAGAATAGGCTTAACGACCTGTTTGAGGATCGTATATCCCCCCATTGGTCTCACCCGTAACCGCAGCCCGAAGGACCGACCACCATGCTCCGAGCATGAATTGATGCAACATTTTCGCAGAAAAAAATACAAAACGCAAAATTAGTGGGGGAAAGTGGCGAAAAGTGGGGAATTTTGTGTAACTTTGAACCCCGAATAGACTGATTAGACAGATAAAGATGTACCCGCGATTTTTAGGTAACATAGAAGCCAAGATCGATGCCAAGGGGCGCGTGTTCTTTCCCGCTCTTTTCCGCAAGTCACTCATGGCCCAAGGCGATGAGGGCATCGTGGTGCGTCATGACATTTTTGAGCATCTCCTCGTGATCTATCCGGAGAGCGTCTGGAACGACCTCATGGACGAGATGCGCAGCAAGCTCTCGCGCTGGGACCGCCGGCAGCAGATGGTCTATCGCACCTTCGTAGGCGGGGTGACCAGTCTGACCATTGACGGCAGCGGGCGTATCCTCCTACCCAAGCCGTACCTCCAGGCTGCCGGCATCGTTCAGTCGGTGCGCTTCGTCGGCATGGGCGACACCATCGAGATATGGCCCAACGACAACCCCGACGTACAGCCCCTGATGGACAAGGAGGAGTTTGGGGCTGTCCTGGAGAGCGTGATGGGAGCGGCAAACTCCGGCTCCGACCAGAAATAAGAGACACAGGACGTAAGATACCTACACCGGAAAGATAAGAATAAGAGTTAGATCATGGTTATCAAGGCAGAATCATATCATGTGCCCGTCCTCCTCAGGGAGAGCGTCGATGGCCTTGCCATCAGACCCGACGGCATCTATGTGGACGTCACCTTCGGCGGCGGCGGCCATTCGCGAGAAATCCTCTCCCGACTTAGCGGTAGAGGACACCTTTACAGCTTCGACCAGGATCCCGATGCCGAGCGCAACATTCTGGACCTTACCCCAGGCAGAGATACAGCTCACGGGACTGAGATTCCCGCCAACTTCACCTTCGTAAGATCCAACTTCAGGTATCTGAAAAACTGGATGCGCTATTACGGCGTGGAGCATATCGACGGCCTTCTGGGCGACCTCGGCGTATCGAGCCACCACTTTGACGACGAGACCCGCGGATTCTCCTTCCGCTTTGACGCTCCCCTCGACATGCGTATGAACAAGCGTGCCGGGAAGACCGCCGCAGACATTATCAACACTTACGGCGAAGAGCAGCTGGCCAGCATCTTCTACCTCTATGGCGAACTGAAGACCTCACGCCGCATAGCTTCTGCGCTGGTCAAGGCCCGCAACCAGGCACCCATCGTTACCACGCAGGACTTCACTCAGGCCGTGGAACCACTCTTCCGCCGTGAACGCGAGAAGAAAGATATGGCCAAGCTCTTTCAGGCTCTCCGCATCGAGGTAAACCAGGAGACGGCAGCACTCAAGGAGATGCTTGCCGCGGCCCAGGAGCTGCTGGCCCCGGGAGGCAGGCTTAGCGTGATAACTTACCATTCCATCGAAGACCGCATCGTGAAGAACATGATGAAGGCGGGCAACGCCGAGGGAAAGGTGACACAGGACTTCTTCGGGCAGGCCCAGAGTCCCTACAGGCTCATCAACAACAAGGTCATCGTGCCCTCCGACGAGGAGCAGGAACGCAATCCACGCAGTAGAAGTGCGAAACTAAGAATAGCAGAAAAGAGATGAAAGAGAACGAAGATAAGCAGCCCAAGCCGACACAAGGAACCGCAAACGATGATGTGAAGGAGCCCTTAGACGGACGTAAGGTGCTGGAACAGCTCAACCGGAGCAAGCCTGTGGCAGCAAAGCCAAGTGGCGACCAAGGTGGCGACGACGAAGACATGTCGTTGAAAGACGTCATCAAGGAGCAGGCCATCGAGGGAGAGCAGCCCCAGTCGCGTAACCTTTCGCTTCGTCAGATCTTGGGCGGCGACCTGCTCAACACAGCCGCCATACGCCGACAGATCTGGCTGTTTCTGCTCATCGCCGTGTTCTTCATCATCTACATCTCCAACCGTTACGGTTGTCAGCAGGACATCATCGAGCTGGACCAGCTGCAGAAAGAGCTGCAGGACGCAAAATACAAGGCACTCTCGAGCACCAGCCAGCTCACGGAAAAAAGTCGAGAGAGCAATGTGCTCAACATGCTCAAGAGCAACAAAGACAGCACGTTGAAAATGCCCAGCCAGCCCCCGTATATCATCACGGTACCAGAAGAGAAGTGAGAACCCAGGCAGAAGAATGCACTATCATCAACCGTCCGTCCTCCTGCATCTCCCTCCTCGGTCGGCCGCCATTTCTGCATAACACCCCTCTAAGAAATACGATACAGTAACGACAGACCGACATAACGTCAGAACCATCTCAAAGACAATGAGCAGATTCAATCACAAGAAAACACTTCGCTATTACAACATGGTGGCAGCACTTATGCTGGTCATCATCGTCTGCATTCAGGTAAAAGCAAGTTACATCATGATAGGCAAGCGCGACTACTGGCAGAAAGTGGCCGACCGCGTGAAGCGTGACAGCGTAGAGGTCATACCTTCGCGAGGCAATATCCTGAGCTGCGACGGAGAGCTGCTCGCCTCCTCGCTGCCAGAGTTTAAGATAGCCATGGACTTCAACCAGCTGCACGTCACGGGACGGGACACGTTGTGGCATCAGAAGCTCGACAGCATCTGCGACGGACTGCACCAGATCTTCCCCGAACGCTCGGCCGCAGAGTTCAGGGCGCAGCTGGAGGAGGGACGCAAGAAGCTGAGCAAGAACTGGCCCATCTGGCCCTCACGCATCAACTACAACACCTATTCACAGGTGAAGCAGCTGCCCGTGTTCCGTCTTGATAAATATAAAGGCGGATTCCACTACGAGGAGTTTAACGCCCGCGAACGGCCTTACGGTTCTCTCGGCATGCGTACCATCGGGTCGATGTATGCCGCCATGGACGATGGCCGTACACCCCGATGCGGACTGGAACTGTCGTACGACTCGCTGCTCCGCGGCACCTCGGGCATCAAGCATCGCCGTAAAGTGCTCAACAAATACCTCGACATCATCGACACCGCACCTATCGCCGGTGCCGACATCATCACCACCATCGACGTGGGCATACAAGATCTGGCCGAGCGTGCCGTCATCGACGAGCTGAAGCAGCCGGAGGTTAACGGTAACGTGGGCGTGGCCATTGTCATGGAGGTGAAGACCGGCGACATCAAGGCCATCGTCAACATGGAGAAATGCGTCGATGGCGAATATCGCGAGATCAAGAACCATGCCGTAAGCGACCTGCTGGAGCCGGGATCGGTGTTCAAGCCCATATCGATCATGACCTGTCTGGAGGACGGCATGTGCGACACCAACAAGATAGTGGATACCGGCGGAGGCGTATGGCCGATGTACGGACGCGAGATGCGCGACCACAACTGGCGGCGCGGGGGCTACGGCGTGATGAACCTGCCCAAGACGCTGAAGGTGAGCTCGAATGTCGGCGTGAGCCGCATCGTAGATGAATATTACCACAAAGACCCGGAGAAATTTGTAAGGGGCGTGAAGCGTTCGGGCATCGACGCCGACCTGCATATCCCCATCAAGGGTGCCACGAAGGCATGGATCCGCATGCCACAGAAGAACAAGCGGGGCGAATGGACCAACTGGAGCAACACTGCCCTGCCGTGGATGAGCATC
>LAHS01001263.1_pt1 | contig 14962 bp, 11 predicted proteins | sample 329651 | NCBI WGS metagenome assembly LAHS01 (sample SAMN03275699, study PRJNA271635) | activated sludge metagenome | isolation source: sample C-1 Sludge from hydrolytic chamber (first chamber) of Anaerobic... | reverse complement strand
CTTAGAAAGGGGAGGCGGAGGAGGGGATGACTTCATGGCAACGTATAAACAGCTTAGAGCTTCCATCATCCCCTCCTATCTTCTCCTTTCCAAGGTGAGGAAAGGCTGGCGCCGGTACGTATGCACAAGCCGTTATTCCTGCCTCACCTCTCCCGGAGCCATCCCGAACTCGTCCTTGAAGCACTTGGCAAAGTAGGAAGGGGCGGTGAACCCCACCTCGTAAGCTATCTCGGAAATGGTTTTGTCGGTAGTTTGTATGAGCGTGCGGGCACGTTGCAGGCGCGCCGTACGCAGCAGTTCTACGGGCGAAGAGCCTGTGAGAGCCTTCACCTTGCGGTACAGCTGCACGCGTCCCAGGCCTATCTCGGAACCTATCTTCTCTACGCTGAGGTCGGAGTCGGTCATGTTTTGCTGTATGACTTGCCGCAGGCGGGCGATGAAAGCCTGGTCGCGGCTGTTGCCAACAGGCCCGTCAGCGGTTGCTGATGCTGCGTAGGCGGGTGCCTGGGACGTACCGGCAACCGACTGTGAGGCGTAGAGGCGGCGCAGATTCCGGCGCGTACGGAGCAGGTTCTCGACGCGAGCCATGAGCACCTTGGCCGTAAACGGCTTGGTGATATATGCGTCGGCCCCCTGCTGGTAGCCCTCTATGCGCTGGTCGTCGAGGGTTCGCGCCGTGAGTAGCACTACCGGTATGTGGCTCGTGGCGGTATCGTTCTTCAGCTCGTTCGTAAACTCCAGTCCGTCCATTACGGGCATCATGACGTCGCACACCACCAGGTCGGGCACCTCGCGGCGGGCAGTTTCCAGTCCTGCGCGGCCGTTGTCGGCCTCGGTAACGGTATATTTTCCGCCCAGAACCGAGCGCACGTAGGCGCGCACATCGGCGTTGTCGTCTATTACGAGCACCGTTTCCCTGGCCTCTGTTTCATCCTGCGGTGTGGCCACAATAGCCGTTTCAGCACCCGTTTCGGTCTCCGGCGCGGTGGCAAAGGGAGCACTTGCCGCCGCTGCTTCATCCTCGGCGAGGGCGCCTTGCTGCGTTACAGGCAGCGTAACGGTAAAAGCAGTGCCCTGGCCTTTTTCGCTCTGCACCGTTACCTGCCCGTGGTGCAGCTCGGTAAAGGCCTTGACAAGTGCCAGACCGATGCCCGTTCCGCCCGTTGAGTGGCGGGTTTGGAAGAAGCGTTCGAATATTTTAGGCAGTTCGTCGGCATCAATTCCCATGCCCGTATCGCTCACGCTGAAGCGCAGCTGCCCGTCGTCGGTGCGCCCGGTGGTTATGTTTATCTTGCCTCCTGCGGGCGTGTATTTGAGTGCGTTGCTCATGAGATTGCCGAAAACACGCATCAGTTTGTCCCTGTCGGCAGTGATGCTGTAGTCCGCGTGGGGGTCGGCGAGCAGCGTGAGGGTGATGTCGTGGCGTGCTGCCGCGGCGGTAAAGTCGCGCGTCCAGGCCGTTATGGCTTCGCTGAGGCTGAAGTGCGAGAGGCGGAGCGACATCTTGCCGTTCTGCACTTTGCGGAAGTCGAGGATGTCGTTCACCAGCTGCATGAGCACGCCCACGTTGCGTGAAGCCAGCGAGAGCAGCTCATGGCGCTCGCCGGTGATGGTGGAGTCGGCGGCCAGACGCTGCACCGGGTCGGCTATGAGGGTAAGAGGCGTGCGCAACTCGTGGCTTACGTTGGTGAAGAAGGTAAGCTGCGCCTGCGTCATCTCTTCGATTTCGTGCGACAGCTGCTGCAGTTCGTCGTTGCGATGCAGCAGCTCGTCGTTGAGTCGAGACTTCATGAGTGTGGTCCGATACAGCATGATGGCGCTGAAGATGAGTATCAGTATGAGCGCCACAGCTAAGGCGATGGTGGTGTTCTGGGTGTTCAGCCGGTCGAAATAGGTATCAACCTGCCGGTGCAGGAGGTCGATGTTGCGGCTCTGCTTTTCCAGTTCGGTGTACTGCATGAGCAGTACATCGGCGTTGTTCTTGGTTACGATGGCCGATTGCAGGCGGTTCTCGCGCCGGTAGGGCTTGCGTTGCAGGATGTTCATGGCCAGCTGCATGAGTTCTGTTCCGTGTGTGGGGTAGATGTAGGTGGCCGTCATGAGGCCGTTCTTTACCGCTGCGATGCCGCCGTCTTTGCCCGGCAGGCCGTCTACGCCGAAGTATCTAACGGCCCTGCCCGGCAGCTCGGCCTGCACTGCCCGCCGTGCTCCCATGGCCAGCCGGTCGTTCTGACCGAAGACAACATCCACGTCGGGCGCCTCGTCCAGCACCTTCCGCATGGCCTGCTCGCCGCTCTGTTCGGTCCAGTCGCCCTGCTCCGAGGTAATAAGTGTTATGCCCGGATAGCGCTGTAGGGCCTCGGCAAAGCCGCGATGGCGCTCGATGGCGGGCGATGAACCTTTGAGTCCCATGATTTCAACCACCTTACCACGGCCGTTGAGGGTGTTGGCAATGAGGGTTCCCATGGTCTTGCCAATCTCGAAGTTGTCAGCTCCCATGAAGGCGGTGTAGTTCTTCGAGTCGGTCTTACGGTCGAAGAGGATGACCGGAATGCCACGGGCATAGGCCTTGTCGATAACGGTCGAGATGGTGTTAACTTGGTTTGGAGAGACGATGAGCAGGTCGACCGGCTCGTCAATGAAGCGGTTTATCTGCTCAATCTGCTTCTGGTCGTTGTCCCGAGCCGATGCAAATCGCAGCTCCACGTTATCGTACAGGTATTGTCCTGTTTTGAGTTCGTTGTTCTGTTTATCGCGCCAGATGTCCTCACTGCACTGCGACACGCCGATAACTAACTTGCGGCTGGCAGGCGTACACGCTGCTGCAAGGAGCAGAAGGAGCAGAAGGTAGGTTATATTTTTCATGAGTCAGGTATGTTTGTTTAAGCAGAAACGGGCCGTGCAGTTGGTTTTCCGCCAGGGTTGGGGCGCCGTTTGCCCGGCCGTTTGGTGGCAAATATAGTTATTTTTTTGGATTTCCTGCGCCCTTGCAACATTTTTCTCATCATCGGAAACAAAAATGACAGCCCCGCGTTTCGCTATTTCCTACCTTTGCAGACATAAAAAACAAACTCAGTGATCATAGATACCAAGTATCATTAAACTATCTTTCTTCAGTAGGATTAGCCAGTAGGTAGCATGATGAAAATGTAGAATCAGGATGAAAAAAGCCTCCGGAACGTGGCTTCCGGAGGTCTTTTTAAATGAACGGAAACATAGTTGGAATATGAAGAAATCAATGAAAACAATCCTTACGGCATTCCTGTTCCTGGCCGCTCTGTTGCCTTCGGCGGCGCAGCTGCGCACCAACGGCTATTCTATCTGGACCGAGCAGCGCGTGGCGGGAGGCCTTTCGTCGGTCTCGGGCTGGTTTGCACTCGAGTCGTTCCCTACCGATACGGCCGCTTTACTCGGCATCCGTGACCGTCAGGGGCGGCATGTAGCCGTTTGCGTAGACCGCTTCGGGCGGCTTCTGCTTGGCAGCCGGCAAGGCTACAAGCCGCTTGCAGGCAGCGTGAACTGCTTTAGCTGGCTGCATGTAGTGATTGACATGGATGGCCATGACGTGCTCCTGAACGGGCGGAGCCTGCAGGCAACGGCGTGGGAGGAGCTCTCGCAGCACGACTCTCTTACCATCCGGGCAGGCAAGGACTTCACACCAAGGCGCGGATGGGGTTACGATCTCAACGTCATCAACGGCCTCATAGACGGCGTGAAGGCCAACCATGAGCCCGTGGAGGCCGTTATCCTGCATGCCGACGTTGGCCGCCGGCTGCAGCAAAAGCCACGGCTGGCCGTGCCGGAGAGCCACTTCGGCTATGCTTTCAGCCGTCCGCGCTACCATCTGTTGCCAGCAGCAAACTGGACAAACGAGACCCACGGGCTGCTTTATTTTAACGGTCGGTACCACATCTTCAACCAGAAAAACGCCTCCAACATCCTGTTACGACAAATAAACTGGGGCCATTTCTCCTCTCCCGACTTAGTTCACTGGACCGAAGAGGTGCCTGCCTTGAAGCCTTCGGAGGCCTACGACCGCGACGGCATCTGGTCAGGACACGCCGTGATTGATGGCAACGGCATTCCTGCCATTATCTATACAGGTGGTGCCATGCCCCACTCAATAGGCCTGGCCTTCCCCCTTGACTCGTTGCTCACATGCTGGCGCAAGTACGAACACAACCCCGTGATAGCCGACAGGCCGCAAGCATACTCCCGTACCGACATGCGCGACCCCTTTGTTTTCCGCCATCAGGACAGCTGGTACATGGCAGTAGGGTTCGGCATCGACAGCCCCGGCACGCCCCACGGCACCTTATTGCTCTACAAGTCGGCCGACCTGAAGCGCTGGCAGCACGTAGGGTTGTTCTTTGAGGGCAATCCACCGCGCGACCACTCGGGCCGTTTTTGGGAGATGCCCGTATTCCTCCGCATGGGCAAGAAGTGGATTCTGAGCGTGAACAGGGTACCTGAGCGGGGCTTGCCTGCCCGCACCCAGTACTGGACAGGGCAGTTCCGGCACGAAAAGTTTGTACCAGACAACGCGCTGCCCCAAAACCTTGAGGTCGTTAACCGTCTGCTCTCGCCCTCCGTTTGCACCACTCCCGGGGGCAGAACCATTGCCATAGCCATCATACCCGATGAAATCAGCCCCTCTGCCAACCGTGAGAACGGCTGGGCCCACTTGTATTCTATCCCGCGGCAGTGGACCTTCAACGGCCGTAAAATTTGCCAACAGCCTTACGACGGACTGCAGTCGCTGCGCACGGACAGCCTTTATTTTAAGCAGACCGCCCTCTCGCAGCCGCTCGTTATCAGCAAGCAGGGCTGGCAGAAGGAAATAGTTGCCACGTTCAATCCCAAGGGCAAGGAGTCCTTCGGCATCACGCTGTGCAAGAACCCCGACGCATCAGAGTACACGCACATCTACTTCGACCAGCGCAGCCATGAGCTTGTAATCGACCAGACGCATGCCTCGCTGCGCCAAGGCATTCCCAACACCGTGCGCAAGGATGCCTACCGCGTTGCCCCGGGCAGACCTCTTGAGCTGCGGCTCTATATAGACGGGTCGGTCGTTGAGGGCTTCATCAACGGCGAGGATGCCTTTACAACCCGCATCTTTACGGCCTCCGAGCACAGTACGCAGGCCGAACTGTTTGCCTCCGGGCCACGGACAACGGCCTCGGCTACCGTCTACAACCTGATGCCGGCTCCCGTACAGACTAACTTCTAAACAACACATAACGATGAAAATCAAGCAACTAACCTTAGCACTGCTATTCTCCGCCTGCGCTGCCAACATGCAGGGGCAACCTTACAACGAGCCTTACCGCCCGCAGTACCACTTCAGTCCGGCCCGGGGATGGATAGGCGACCCCTGCGGACTTACCTACTACAAGGGCCAGTACCACCTCTTCTGGTGGGGAAAGACCGTTTCGACCGACCTGGTTCACTACCACGAAGTGTCGCCCAACGTGATGGAAGACACGCCGCCGGGCATCTCCAACTTTACCGGTTCCATGGTTATAGACAAGCACAACACCGCCGGATGGGGCCCGGGAGCATGGGTGGCGGCCATGACCGTTTACGAGAAAGACTCCAAGAAGCAGGCACAGGGACTGGCATTCAGCCACGACGGCGTTCATTTCAGCCACTTCGACAAGAACCCGGTCATAGACCTTTGGAGCACGGAGTTCCGCGATCCCACCGTTTTCTGGCACGAGCAAACCCGCCGATGGGTAATGGTGGTGGCCAAGGCACTGGAGAAGAAGGTGAAATTCTACTCCTCCGCCAACCTGAAAGACTGGACTTGGGAGAGCGACTTCGGCCCTGCAGGCGACCAGGAGAAGTCGTGGGAGTGCCCTGACCTGTTCCAGGTGCCCGTTAATGGCAACTGGAATAACCGCCGGTGGGTGATGGTGGTGTCGGTTAACTGGGCGCAGGAGCAGTACTTCATCGGCGATTTCGACGGCCACAAGTTCACCCTCATGGACGGCCACCCGCAGCAACCGCTCTACGTGGACAGAGGTCTTGACTACTACGCATCGCGGGTTGTGCGCGATTATGACGACACTCTGCACCAAGCCATTACACTGGGATGGGTGGCAACGTGGGACTATGCGCCCCTGGCACCATCCGTTTGGGGCAAAGGCTTCTGGTCCTTGCCGCGCCTTTACGGGCTTACCAGCTTTGCAGGCGAGGGCCTACGCCTCACCCAGACACCGCTCCCGGCGCTGCAGCAGCTGCGCGGCAAGCTCTTCAGCAAGCGCCTTGAGCTGCCCGTGGGAGCCCATCCTATAGCCGGATTTGCGCCCAAGAGCAACCAGTACGAGCTGGATGTAACCTTCGATACCTCACGTTCAAACACCTTCGGGTTCTACCTCGCCGAGGGCAACGGCCACAAGACGGTGGTCAGCTACGATACCGATGCCCGCATGCTGCTCGTTGACCGCACCAATGCAGCCGACGTAGAGATACCCAAATTCGGCCGTGTGGCGAAGGCAGAGGTACAGCCCGAGGGCGGCAAACTGCGCCTTCATGTGTACGTAGACAGGTCGAGTATCGAGATATTCGCCAACCGCGGCAAGGAAGTCTTTACGCTCCTAACCTATGCCGGCAACACTCAAACGGGCATAGAGACCTTTGCCCACCGCCCCGGTACGCGCATGGAGCTGCGTGCCTGGCCACTGCGCAGCATCTGGAACCCATGAAGAACTACGTTAACTTGCGCCTGCTGAGCCAGCAACTGGCGGCTCCGCAGCATGACGCACACGCGTAACGGCATCTTCTTTTCGGTGGTTCTGCAGGACGGTATCGCGTCCGGAAACTGGAAACTGCGCAGCGGCAGGAGTGCCGATGTTGTGCCCTTCGACCCCTCCCTGCCGCTGCCAGAGGCTCCGCTGGCCAAGGCTTCCGGGCTTGTTGCTACCCTCCGGCGGCTGTGGGAGTAGCGCAAAGGCTTGTTGTTCGGTGAGTTTTCGCTGGTTGATAGTTGAGTTTCTGCTGGTTGGTCATCTCCTCCCAACCTGTGAATTGTGAATTATGAATTATGAATTAGCATCCCGCTGGCTGCAAAATCATCCCCTCCTCCGCCTCCCCTTTCCAAGGGGAGGATACCAGTTTGTCTTCTTGCAAAGCGTCGTTTGTATGCTTCAAGCTCCTTGAACGATACTTTCAAGGACCTTGGAGATGCCGTTCAAGAGGCTTGAATGATACCTTTTACTTTCTTGTTTGTAAGTAGTTGAATATCAATAGTTTGCGTAATAGGATGTAAAAGGGTGTGTTTTGCATTGTTATCGCTTTCTTTTTCTTCTCTTGCTTAGATAAAATAGAGTCGGCTGATGTGGCCGTAGCTTTTGCTGAATGTTGTCTATCCGATGCCAGTTTACCCTTTCCCAATCTTTTTTCTGGCAGTCCTTTCAGTTGAATGATAGGCTTTTCGTCCGCTTTTTCCTCCTTATTTCCTTTGCATTCTGTCCGTAATTTGCTATCTTTGTGGTGTCGATTAGAAACCCGGAAATATGATGGCAAAACACCGTTTGTGGAGAGATGAATACTGGCTGCTGCTCATGCAGCTCTATCTAAGGAAGCCCGTAGGCGTAAAACCGCTGTATTCGCGCCCGCTGGTGGCGTTGAGTCTTGAGCTGCACATACACCCGCAGTTCCTCTATAAGCAGATGTTCCGCCTGCGGCAGCTGGAGACTCCGCAGATTGAACAGCTGTGGCAAACGTACGGCAAGAGCCCGCGAAAGCTCTCGAAGGAGGTTGCGCTGCTGCGTAAAATGAACGGTTTTGGGCAGGCTTCGGAGTTTTATGAGGGCGTGGAGGTGAACGAATCGTTCGAAAAAGACTTCAAGCCGCTGGACGAGGACGCCGCCATTACGCCCGTGATGCTCATCCTCATACTCGACCTTTACTTCCGCCTGACGCCCATCACCATGGTTCCGGAGACGCCGGAGATAGTGCAACTGGGCAAACTCATCAAGCTGCAGCCCGACCGGATATGCGACGTAATGGACGTGTTCAGGTTCTGCGACCCCTATCTGAACCGCGACGACCTGATGATTCACCCACTTGTGGTGCCGTGCAAGCAGATATGGAGCCGGTTTGGTAACGACAACCCGGAGAATCTTTCGGCCACGGCAGCACAATTAAAGGAATATTTCCGTTGAGTTACGATATCTTTTCGTAACTTTGCCTGACAATTACCAAGACTATGGCTCAGAAACTTATTCAGACCCAGACACAAAAACTGGCGCAGGTGCAGAAGCTCTCGCAGCAGCAAATGCTGCAGGTGAAGCTGCTGGAAATGCCGCTGACTGAATTGGAGGAGAGCGTGAACGCCGAACTGGATGATAACCCCGCACTGGAAACAAGCTCGCCGGACGATGCGCTGAGTGATGAACATGAGGTGGCAGAAGAGGACGCCGGAGAGGAGAACTTTGAGCAACAAACCGAGCGGGAGGAACGGGAAGAGGCCCTGGACAGCGCACTCGAGGGCATTGGCCGCGACGACGAGATGCCCGAGACCTACGGTGCGGCGCCCAACCGGAATGCCGATTACGAGGAGATAGTGTACGGCGACACGGTTAGCTTCTACGACAAACTGAAGGAACAGATGGGCATGGAGAGCCTTACCGACCGCCAGCGGGACATCATGGAGTATCTCATAGGCTCGCTCGACGACGACGGCTTGCTGCGTAAAAGCATCGACTCCATCGGCGATGAGCTTGCTATATACCACAACATCGACGTAACCGAGACCGAGATAACAGAGGTGCTGCACCGCCTGCAGGGCTTCGACCCGGCCGGAATAGGTGCCCGCACGCTGCAGGAATGCCTGCTGCTGCAGATAGAACGCAAGCCTGCAGGCCGCCTCAAGGAAGCCATGCAGACGCTCGTGGGCAGCTATTTTGACGAGTTTACGAAGAAACATTGGGACAAGATACAGGCAGGCATGGGGCTTACTGACATGCAGACGGCCACCCTGCAGGCCGAGATACGCAAGCTGAACCCCAAGCCCGGGGCCGCTCTCGGCGAGACCGAGGGGCGGAACATACAGCAGATTACGCCCGACTTCATCATCGACACGGCCGACGACGGCACCGTTTCGTTCACCCTGAACCGTGGAGACGTGCCCGAACTCAAGGTTTCACCCTCGTTTGCCGACATGGTCGACACGTACAGAAACAACCGTCAGGGCATGAACCGGCAGGAAAAAGAGGCGCTGCTCTATGCCAAGGAGAAGGTTGAAAAGGCGCAGGGCTTCATCGAAGCGGTAAAACAACGCCGCCGAACGCTCTACGTTACCATGAAAGCCATTATCGAACGGCAGCGCAAGTTCTTCCAAGATGGCGACGAAGCCGACCTTAAACCAATGGTTCTGAAGGACATCGCCGACCGCACGGGGCTCGATATATCGACCATATCGCGCGTAAGCAACGTGAAATACGCACAGACCAAATGGGGCACCTTCCCGCTTCGGTTCTTCTTCAGCGACGGCTACACCACCGAAGACGGTGAGGAGCTGTCGACCCGCAAGATTAAGATTGCACTCAAGGAACTCATCGGCAGGGAGGACAAGAAGAAGCCCCTGAGCGACGATGCACTTGCAGCAGAGATGAAAAGGCAGGGTTTTCCCATCGCCAGGCGTACCGTTGCAAAGTACAGGGAGCAACTGGGAATACCGGTGGCAAGACTTAGAAAATGAAAGAAAAGAATATTATATGGACGGCGCGGGTAATGAGCATGGTCTTTACTCCGTTCTATCTGCCGCTTGTAGGACTGGTGGCACTGTTCATTTTCAGCTATATGAGTATGATGCCGTGGTGGTACAAGGTCATTGTACTTACCATGGTGTACCTCTTCACCATCCTGTTGCCAACGGTGCTCATACACATCTACCGCCGGTATCAGGGCTGGACGCTCATTGAACTGGGCAAGAAGGAGCGCCGCATGGTACCTTACATCATCTCCATCCTGTGCTATTTCACCTGTTACTACCTGATGAACGTGTTCCGAATACCCCATTTCATGGCTCGCATACTGGTAGCAGCGCTGATGATACAGATAGTTTGCGCCCTCATCAACGTGTGGTGGAAGATTTCAACGCACACGGCATCCATCGGAGGAGTGGCCGGCGCGCTCGTTGCTTTTTCGCTCCTGTTCTCCTTTAACCCTGTTTGGTGGCTCTGCCTGGTATTCATCGTGGCCGGTATGGTAGGCAGCAGTCGCATGATTTTGCGCCAACATACGTTGAGTCAGGTCATCACCGGCTTCCTTGCAGGAATGGTGTGCGGCTTCTTCATGATAATTTAAAACCCGAAAATAGTATGAAACCATTAGTCAGCATCATCATGGGCAGCACCAGCGACCTGCCCGTCATGGAGAAAGCATGTAAGTGGCTGGACGATAACCACATTGCCTTTGAGGTCAACGCGCTCTCTGCCCACCGCACTCCCGATGCCGTTGAAGCCTTTGCCAAGGGAGCCTCGGGGCGCGGCATCAAGGTCATCATCGCCGCTGCAGGCATGGCCGCAGCCCTTCCGGGGGTGATAGCAGCCTCCACGCCGCTGCCCGTTATCGGCGTTCCTATCAAGGGAATGCTCGACGGACTGGATGCTATGCTCTCCATCATCCAGATGCCTCCCGGCATTCCTGTTGCCACTGTAGGAGTCAATGCGGCACAGAACGCAGCCATACTGGCTGCCGAAATCATTGCGATTGGCGACGAGGAAGTGGCCCGAAAGGTAGCAGCATGGAAGGCAGGACTGGGTTCCAAGATTGAAAAAGCCAACCAGGAGCTGGCCCAAGTGAAGTACACATACAAGTGTAACTGATGAAATGAAAGGATAAAAGACAACGAGATGACAGATTTATTCAACTATTCACGCCGGCCGTCGGGCGTGGTTCACGTGGGTGCCATCGACATCGGAGGCGACAACCCCGTGCGCATACAGTCCATGACCACCACCTCTACCGACGATACCGAGGGCTCCGTAGCCCAGGCCGAGCGTATTATAAAGGCCGGAGGAGAGCTCGTCAGGCTCACCACTCAGGGCACCAAAGAGGCCGAGAACTTAAAGAACATCAACGCGGGCATACGCTCTCACGGCTTCAACACGCCCCTTGTGGCCGACGTGCACTTTAATCCAAACGTGGCGGATGTGGCCGCACGCTATGCCGAAAAGGTGCGCATAAACCCCGGCAACTATGTTGACCCGGCCCGGAAGTTCATCAAACGCGAATATACTGACGAGGAGTATGCCGACGAACTCAGGAAGATAGAGGAGCGCTTTGTGCCTTTTCTCAATATATGTAAGGCCAACCACACGGCCATACGCATAGGAGTGAACCACGGTTCGTTGTCAGATCGCATCCGAAACCGTTACGGCGACACGCCCGAAGGCATCGTGGAGAGCTGCATGGAGTTCCTGCGAATCTGCAAGAAGCAGAACTTCAGCGACGTTGTTATTTCCATCAAGTCCAGCAACACGGTAGTAATGGTGCGCTCGGTGCGCCTGCTCGTCACCACAATGGAGCATGAGGACATGCACTACCCGCTGCATCTGGGCGTGACGGAAGCCGGCGAAGGCGAGGACGGACGCATCAAGAGTGCCGTCGGAATAGGTGCTCTGCTGGCCGACGGAATAGGCGATACCATCCGTGTAAGCCTCTCCGAAGAGCCCGAAGAGGAAATTCCTGTGGCCCGAAGGCTGGTGGAATACATTGGCCGCAAGGCCGGTCAGCTGCTCATTCCGGCCGAAGCATACGGCGGATTCGACTGGGTTCACCCCGAACGGCGCCACACGCAGGCCGTTGGAAATATAGGAGGAGAGAACGTGCCGGTGGTTATCAGGAACCTCTCCTCCATCCCCTCTCCGAAAGAGAAGGGAGTACCTGCGAAGGCGGACTATGTTTATCTGGGCTCTGATGTGCCCGAAGAGCTGACCGACGGGCAGCGTTACATCGTCGACTTCAATGTTTATGCCGACCTCATTCGTTCTCCCAAGGCGCAGGAAAAGCACCTTGCTGAGCGCTTGTTCCCCATCTTTCCCGTTACTGCCATGCCGTTCATGGCGCAGGTCCACTCACCTCTTAAGTTCCTGGTGCTGCAGTTCGGCACGCCGGCCGATGAGTACATAGCCTGCCTCCGCCAGCATCCGGAGGCCGTGGTGGTGTGCACCAGCAACCATCAAAACCGCCTGGGAGACCAACGGGCACTGGTTCATGAGATGATGATTGCCGGTTTACAGAACCCTGTAGTGATGGCCCAGATGTACCGACTCAATGACAAGGAGCAGTTCCAGCTGGAGAGTGCCGCCGATATGGGTGCCCTGATGATTGACGGACTCACTGATGGCATCTGGCTGATGAACGACGGCAACCTCGGTGCCGACGTCATCGAAGACACCTCCTTCGGCATTCTGCAGGCCGCCCGCTTACGTACATCGAAGACGGAGTACATCAGCTGCCCCGGCTGTGGCCGCACCTTGTACGACCTACGCGAAACAATAGCCCGCATCAAGGCCGCCACCGCCGATATGAAAGGCCTCAAGATAGGCATCATGGGCTGCATAGTAAACGGCCCGGGCGAGATGGCCGACGCCGATTACGGCTACGTTGGGGCGGGCGTGAACCGCGTTTCACTGTACCGTAAGCAGGTGTGCGTGGAGAAAAACATTCCCCAGGAAGTGGCCGTGGAGCATCTGCTCGCCCTCATAAACAAAGACAGGGAGGCCGCCAGGTAGCATCTTTATAACACAACAACCACGCTCCGAAAGGGGCCATAAACTATCAACACAATGGACTTAAAAGGTATTTATACGGCCTCCGCGAACCGTTACGACGGCTCGGAGACCATGTATCGCCGCTGTGGACGCAGCGGAGTGCTGCTGCCCAAGATATCTCTGGGCCTGTGGCACAACTTCGGTGGGGTGAACCCTTACGAGCGTTCGCGCGACATTACGCACTATGCGTTCGACCACGGCATCACCCACTTCGACCTTGCCAACAACTACGGACCTCCTTACGGCACGGCAGAAGAGACCTTCGGAAGGCTGATGGACGACGATTTCCGCCCCTATCGCGACGAGCTCTTCATCTCTTCAAAGGCCGGATACGATATGTGGCCCGGCCCTTACGGTAACTGGGGAAGCCGCAAATACTTAATGGCAAGCCTCGAACAGAGCCTCAAACGCATGAAGCTGGATTACGTCGACCTCTTCTACAGCCACCGTTTCGACCCCCTGACGCCGATGGAAGAAACCCTGCAGGCACTCGTAGACATCGTTCGCCAGGGCAAGGCGCTCTACGTGGGCATATCAAACTGGCCGCTCGAGGGGCTCAAGTTCGCCGATGAGTACCTGCGCCGGCACGACGTACCGCTGCTTATTTACCAGGGAAGGCTCAACATGTTGAACCGTGAACCCATGGAGCAGGGCATCCTCGACTACTGTCACAGGCAGGGCATCGGCTTCATCAGCTTCTCTCCTCTTGCCCAGGGACTGCTCACCGACCGCTATCTTAACGGCATTCCGACCGACTCCCGCATGGCCAGAAACTTCAATCTGAAGAAGGAAGTGCTAACTCCGGAGCTGCTGGAGCGCCTGCGCAAGCTGAACGCCGAGGCTGCCCGGGAGGGCGAAACGCTGGCCCAGAAGGCGCTGAAGTGGAACCTCGCGCAGGACGGAGTTACCTCCGTGCTCGTTGGGGCCAGCAGTGTGGCGCAGCTGGAGCAGAACATGAAGGTGTAAGCTCATGGCCGCCCGCCCGGGAGGTGGGGGCATCCTGAAACCTTAAAAGAATGCGAGAGTGGGTATTCTTTTTGTTAACAGTATGGCTGGCCGGCTGCAACCGGTCGGCCATACCGTTCATGCGTGAACTCGGAATACATGCCGATACGCTCATCATGAACCGCGTTCCGCAGCCGTTACCGGCCGATTCGTGCGGCCTTAGGCTATCGGTAGAGCAGCAGGAGCAGCTGCTCGGCAACCTCACCGACGGCCTTCCCTATCCGCAAGTGGCGCTGCTCTCGGCCCAGCAGTTCGGTTCCTGCTGACTCTTAGCCTATACCTTTGGCAACGGCATCATGCGTTTTGTGCTCTACGATGCCAACGGACGCCGCCTCGACAGCCTCAGCGGAGGCCTGTGGCTACTGCCGGAAGCACCCGCCAAGCCCGATAAATACGGCGTGGTGAAGATTTCCGTGCGCGCCTTGGGCGATGGGATAGAGGGCATTACGCAGGGAGAATACCGCCGGTTGGGCAAGAGCAGGTTCCGGTTGTGGTGCAAGTTTGCTGCCGATACCATTGCACGTACCTACTGCGTAACCAACCACAGGCTCAAGCTCCTGTCGCGTCAGGACCGCCACCGCACCCCTACTCCATTGCTCGACATCCTGAGCTACCCCGTTTCTCAAACCTACCAGGCCTGCAACCACATCAATCATTACAAGCGGTTGGAGCCTCCCGGCGTGATTGTAGACTATGCGCCGCCTGTAAAACACAGCTTTCCGTTCAACATCTATTATCGTAATCCCGCCGCGATGTGGCAGTGGATGTACGACCATCGCGACCGTAAAGAGGACATATCGGCCCAGTTAAAGTACGTGTTCCTGATGACCAACGCGCTGCGTAAGCGCCCCCAGGACCGCGTTTCGATAAAAACATTGCGGCAGGACGTAAGGAGCTTGCCGCGGGCAGAAGTGCGGAAGTACGGCAACGCGATGCTTGATGAGTGGGAAAAGGAACTGTAGGAAGGCCCCATAGCAGTGCTCCCTCCCTCTGGGAGGGTTGGGGCAGGCTTCCTCATCCCCTCCTAACCTCCCCTTTCTAAGGGGAGGGAAAGCGGTTACAAGTCTCCTGCTTGATAGCTGTTTATTTTTAAAGACAGCGTAACAGCGTATTTTTGCTGCGGCTGTGGGGTTGCTTGTTGGCAGGAATTGATGATTGAAAACAAGCTG
>LAHS01000228.1_pt1 | contig 15100 bp, 9 predicted proteins | sample 329651 | NCBI WGS metagenome assembly LAHS01 (sample SAMN03275699, study PRJNA271635) | activated sludge metagenome | isolation source: sample C-1 Sludge from hydrolytic chamber (first chamber) of Anaerobic... | reverse complement strand
ACAGCAGATATACATAAGCATGGAATATAAGAAACTATTGGTCTCGCTTCTGGTCATGGGTGTCTCGTGCACGCTCCAGGCCCAGAATGACGAGCGGACGATCACCGTCAACGATAACGGTGTGGAAGAAGATATAGACCTGCCCGAGTCGATGACGACGGAGCTGGACAGCCTGATGAACCTCTACAATGCGAAGATGTACCTCAAGCCCGATCCCAACTGCAACATGCCCGACGTGAACCGCACCTATCCCAAGGAGGTTTACAAGAAGCGCCTGTCGCAGTTGCCCACCGTGATCGAGATGCCCTACAACGACATCGTGCAGAAATTCATAGACCGTTACAGCGGGGAGCTGCGCCATAGGGTGGCCTACATGCTCGGTGCGCAGAACTTTTATATGCCCATCTTCGAGGAAGCCCTCGATGCCTACAACCTGCCGCTGGAGCTGAAGTACCTGCCCGTCATCGAGTCGGCGCTCAATCCGCAGGCCGTATCCAGGGCGAAGGCCGTGGGACTGTGGCAGTTCATGCTGAAGACGGCGAAGCGTTACGACCTCCAGGTGAACTCCCTGGTCGATGAACGCAAGGATCTTGTCAGGGCCTCTTATGCTGCCGCCCACTATCTGAGCGACCTTTATAAGATCTATGGCGACTGGAATCTCGTCATCGCTGCTTACAACTGCGGGCCCGACAAGCTGAACAAGTCGATACGCCGCAGCAAGGGCGAGAAGGACTACTGGAAGATTTACCCCAGGTTGCCGCGTGAGACGCGGGGCTATGTGCCTGCCTTCATCGCTGCCAACTATATCATGAACTTCTATTGCGAGCATAATATCTGTCCGCTCAACACCTCGCTGCCGGCCAAGACCGATACCGTCATGGTCGATCGTGACGTGCATTTCGAGCAGATTTCACACGTGCTGGGCATAGACATGGCACAGCTCCGCGACCTCAATCCGCAGTATCGCCGCGACCTGGTGAACGGATCGTCGCAGCTGTCGTCGCTCCGTCTGCCCGTTCCGATGATCAATGCGTTTATCGATCACGAGGATTCTGTCTTTGCTTACAAGGCTGACACTTATCTCACGAAGCGCCACGAGGTGAAGATCGACGATGATGCCGACTATGTGGTAGATCGTAATCAGGTGACTCGCGTGTCGAAGGACAGCGGCGACGACGAGGAGGTGGCGAGCAGCTCGAGCAGGAGCGTGAGCAAACGGTCGTCGCGCGGCGGCGGCAGTAAGGGCCGGAGCAGGAACGGAAAGCGCAGGAAGAGCAGCCGTGGCACGAAGAGCGTGTCGGTGAGAAGCGGCGACACGCTGAGCGAGATTGCGGAACGCAACCATACCACCGTGAGCAAACTGCGTAAGCTCAACGGCATCAGGGGCAATAACATCAGGGCCGGAAAGAAGCTGAAAGTGAAGTAACAAAAAACGAAGACACTGTGGGAGCGGCAGCAACGCACCCGCAGTGTCATCTTATTTAGGGCATATCCTCCACAACCTATAAGTCAACAGACAAGATGAACGATCAAGAGCAGAAGAACAAGGAAAGAGAACTGGAAGACAACAGGCTCGTCATCGATGCCTTCAACCACCTGTTGGAGACATACCTCAATTCGCCGCATCGTAAAAAGGTAGATATCATCACCAAGGCCTTCAACTTTGCGCGGCAGGCTCACAAAGGCGTGAGAAGGCTGTCGGGCGACCCGTATATCCTGCACCCCATAGCGGTGGCGCAGATCGCATGCGAGGAAATGGGACTGGGATCTACCAGCATCTGCTCGGCCCTGCTCCACGATGTGGTGGAAGATACCGACTATACGGTAGAAGACATACGCAACATCTTCGGCGAGAAAATCGCGCAGATCGTGGACGGACTGACTAAGATCAGCGGAGGAATCTTCGGCGATCACGCGTCGGCACAGGCTGAAAACTTCAAGAAGCTGCTGCTCACGATGAGCGACGACATACGCGTGATCCTGATCAAGATCTGCGACCGTCTGCACAACATGCGCACGCTGGAGGCACAGCCTGCTAACAAGCAGTATAAGATAGCCGGCGAGACGCTCTATATCTATGCGCCATTGGCCAACCGCCTGGGACTCAACAAGATCAAGACGGAGCTCGAGGATCTCAGCTTCCGCTACGAACACCCCGAGGAATATAAGAATATCGTGGACAAACTGTCGATGACCGAGGAGCAGCGCAACAGGCTTTTCGGCGACTTTACACAGCCTATCCGCGATGCTCTCGATGCACAGGGCTTCAATTACCACATCAAGGCCCGCGTCAAGAGTCCGTACTCCATCTGGTGCAAGATGCAGAACAAGCATGTTACCTTTGATGAGATCTACGACATACTGGCGGTTCGCATCATCTTCACGCCCAAGGAGCGTGCCAATGAGATCGACGACTGCTTCCATATCTATGTGACGCTCAACCGTATCTATAAGAGTCACCCCGATCGTCTGCGCGACTGGGTGAACCACCCCAAAGCCAACGGCTATCAGGCACTGCATGCCACGCTCATGTCGCGCAGCGGTCAGTGGATCGAGGTGCAGATACGGTCCGACCGTATGGACGAGGTGGCCGAGCAGGGATTTGCCGCTCACTGGAAATATAAAGAGGGAGAGGAGCGCGACGATGATGCCGAGCTGAACAACTGGCTCAGCACCATCAAGGAGATTCTCGATGATCCGCAACCCGATGCCATGGATTTCCTCGACTCGATCAAGCTGAACCTCTTTGCATCGGAGATCTTTGTGTTCACGCCGAAGGGCGAAGTGAAGACCATGCCGGCCGATTGTACCGTGCTCGACTTTGCTTTCCAGATCCATACCGCGCTCGGCAGCAAGTGCATCGGTGCCAAGGTGAACCATAAACTCGTGCCGTTGAGCCATAAGTTGCAGAGCGGCGACCAGGTGGAGATCCTCACGTCCAAGTCGCAGCACGTGCAGCCCGACTGGGTATCGTTCGTTTCTACGGCGAAGGCCAAGAGCAAGATTCTGAGCATTCTGCGCCATGAGCAGCGCAACATGCAGGCAGAGGGCGAGAAGATCTTTGACGAATGGATGACGAAGAACGGCGTGAAGCCTTCTGAGACGGTGCTGGAGCGACTCTGTGAGGCGCACGGCCTTCCCGACCACGATGCCCTGCTGCTCGCCCTGGGCAACCGCACGGTGACCCTGACCGAGAAGGACGTGGAGACCATTCATGGCAAAATACGCAAGGAGAGCTCCTTCTCTGGGTGGCGCCGCTATGTACCCTTCCTCGGAAAAGGTAAGAAGGGGCAGCCCAAGATGCAGCAGGCCACGCCTATCAGAGAGTTGCTCGTGGTGAATAAGGAGTTTAACAAGAAGCTGCCTTGCATCATTCGCGAAGACACAATCGGCATGTACATCTTCCCGTCGTGCTGTCACCCTATCCCCGGCGACGACATCCTGGGCTTCATCGACGGTAAGAACCACATCGAGATACACAAGCGCTCGTGCCCGGTGGCCAGCAAGCTGAAGAGCAGTTTCGGTCCCCGTATCCTCGATGCCAAATGGGATATGCACAAGGAGCTCTTCTTCGATGCGACTATCGTGGTGCAGGGCATCGACCGGAAGGGAATATTCCATGACGTGTCGGAGGTTATCTCCAACCAGCTCGACATCAATATCCACCGCATCAGCATCACCGCGGATCAGGGAATATTTGAGGGAAAGATCGAGATACGGGTGCACGACCGCAGCGAGTCGCGCGAAATCATGGAACATCTGAAGAAGATCCCGGATCTGAAGGAGGTGCAGCAGATCCTATAGGAATGCTGCATGCTACACCAAAAACAAATCATATTTCGGTCAGAATACCAGTATCTTTCACTATAATATTCTGTACTCCCGACTTCAAAACACTACAAATGAAAACGATCTGCTTATTACTGTCTCTATGGTTTGCCCTGACGGCTCAGGGAGCCAACAAGTATGACAACCCCGACACGCTGTATGTGTCGCGCGACGGCACAGCCGAGTTTCGCAATATCGGCGATGCCATAGAGGTGTGCCGTGCCTTTATGGGCTATCATAAGGTAATCTTCGTGAAGCGGGGCCTGTATAAGGAGAAGATCGTCGTACCCTCGTGGCTCACCAACATAGAGATCTGCGGGGAAGACCGCGACCATACCATCATCACCTACGATGACCATGCCAATATCCGTCGGCCGGAAACGGGACTGCCGATGGGCACTTTCCGCACCTACACGCTGAAGATAGAGGGAAGCAACATCACCCTGAAGAATATCACGATAGAGAACAATGCTGCCCGTCTGGGACAGGCTGTGGCACTTCATACCGAGGGCGACCGGCTGCTGTTCGTCAACTGTCGCTTCCTCGGTAATCAGGACACGGTCTATACGGGAGTGGGAGGGACACGCCTCTATTTCGCCAACTGTTATATAGAGGGCACCACCGATTTCATCTTTGGTCCTTCAACGGCGTGGTTTGAGGCCTGCACCATCTGCAGCAAGGCCAACAGTTATGTCACCGCGGCCTCCACTCCGGCTGATCAGGCCTATGGCTACGTGTTTCATGGCTGCAGGCTCACTGCGTCCGAGGGTGTAGACCGGGTGTATCTGGGGCGTCCGTGGCGACCCTACGCCCATACCGTTTTCATGAGCTGTGAGCTGGGCGGGCATATCCTTCCAGCAGGCTGGCATAACTGGAACAATACCGATAATGAGCGTACCGCACGCTATGCGGAATATGCCAACACAGGGGAGGGCGCTCGCTCCCGGCAGCGTGTGGCATGGAGCCGTCAGCTGTCACGCCGCGAGGCTGCGGCGATCACGCTGGAAAACGTCTTCGGTCATGACACGGGCTGGATCGCACAGTCAGGCCAAGGGGGCGCAGACAGGGTGCCCGCCGTAAAGATCGGGAAATAAAAATGGCTCGTCCGGTAAATCCGTATGAAGCGATGCTATCACGCGATTTGCCGGAAGAGCCATAAAAGTTAGGGGTTAGGACCTCTCGAACAGGACTTACGTAAAGAGCCGCGGCACTCGGTGTGCCGCGGCTCTTTGTGTTTTCTGGAGTTCAGGTGAGCTACATGATACTAAGGGTATAGAGGTAGATCACGGCGGCCGGAATGGCCATGAGGCTCGAGTCGAAGCGGTCGAGCATGCCGCCATGCCCCGGGAGGATGTTGCCGCTATCCTTAATGCCGATGGTACGCTTGAACAGACTCTCCACCAGGTCGCCCCATGTGCCGAACACCGTGACCACCAGACCGAGGCCCATCCACTCTAACAGGGTCAGCGTGTGCCCTGTCTCGTAGGTGCCCGTAAGATAGCTGATGAGGGCGGCAACGACCAACACGAGGATCCCTCCCCCGATGCTGCCCTCCCACGACTTGGCAGGAGAGATGCGTGGAAAGAGCTTGTGCCTGCCCAGCAGCGATCCGGTGCAGTAGGCTCCCGTGTCATTGGTCCACAGAAAGATGAAGATGCTCAGGGGCAGCAGGGTGTCGAAGCGCATGCCGCTGCCGTCGGGAGCCATCTCGAAGGCGATGATGCTGATGAGCGAGAGGGGCAGGGCGATGTACATCTGTCCCAGCATGGTGTGTGCCCAGTCGCTGATGGCATTCCTGTTGCCTGTGTAGAGTTCGCTCACAAAGAGATAGATGACGGTGAGCAGGTAGGGCACTATCACGATGAAGTTGGGTACGATGCCAGTGCGCCATGCTGCCACGGCAATGACAAGATAAACGCCAGCCACGGTGGAGATGAAGCGGTTGACCTGTGTGTTGGCAATATTGTCGTTCACAAGGCCGGTGTATTCCCACATCGTCAGTGCGGTGATGATGGAGAAGAGCAGGATCATGGCACGGGGATTGAGAAATCCTGCTACCATGATGGCTACAAAGAGAACACCTGTGATGGCTCTCACGATGAGATTTTTCTGTTTTTCTGTCATAGTGATGATAGTCTTTTTTATCGGTGGTATAGATGTCATCGGGCTGATCAGACCAATCTGTGTCAGAAAGACGGTTTGTCAGATTAGTCGGATCAGCCCGATCATGGTTATTCTTCTATGCCTTTGGCGGCCTCGGCAGCCTCATGCTCGGCCTGTGCCTGCTTCACCACTTCGGGCATGTCTTCCAGCCGTGGCTCCTCGGTCTTATCTTTTTCGGCCTTGAGCTTCTCGTTCTCCTTGAGGATCTCCTCTGTACGACTTACCCACGGACGCTTGCCGAAGATGGCCTCTACATCTTCTGTATAGATCACCTCCTTGCTGAAGAGCAGCTCGGCCAGCTTCTTATGGCCCTCCTTATGGTCGGTCAGAATCTGTTTGGCGCGGGCATACTGCTCATTGATGATGTGTAGCACCTCGTCGTCGATGATCTTGGCCGTGGTCTCGCTGTAGGGACGCTGGAACTGATACTCCTGATTGTTGTAGTAGCAGATGTTGGGCAGCTTGTCGCTCATACCGGCGTAGGCCACCATGCCGTAGGCACTCTTGGTGGCCCGTTCCAGGTCGTTCATGGCTCCCGTTGACACCGGCCCGACGAAGAGCTCCTCTGCAGCGCGACCTCCGAGAATGGCACACATCTCATCGAGCATCTGTTCCTTGGTGGTGATGACACGCTCCTCGGGCAGATACCAGGCGGCACCGAGGGCCTGGCCACGGGGTACGATGGTCACCTTCACCAGCGGGTTGGCATGCTGGCAGAACCAGCTGATGGTGGCATGTCCGGCCTCGTGAATGGCGATGCTGCGCTTCTCGCTGGCCGTCATGACCTTGGTCTTCTTCTCCAGGCCGCCGATGATGCGGTCCACGGCATCGAGGAAGTCCTGCTTCGACACGGTCTTCTTATCGTGACGGGCGGCGATGAGCGCTGCCTCGTTACATACGTTGGCAATGTCGGCACCCGAGAATCCCGGAGTCTGACGTGCCAGATAGTCGACGTCGAGAGAGTGATCGGTCTTGAGTGGACGCAGGTGTACTTCGAAGATGGCTTTGCGCTCGGCAAGGTCGGGCAGGTCAACGTTGATCTGTCGGTCGAAGCGCCCGGCTCGCAGCAATGCCTTGTCGAGCATGTCGGCACGGTTGGTGGCAGCCAGTACGATCACGCCGGAGTTTGTCCCGAAGCCGTCCATCTCGGTGAGCAGGGCGTTGAGGGTGTTCTCGCGCTCGTCGTTGCCACCCATGGCTGGGTTTTTGGAGCGGGCCCGGCCCACGGCATCGATCTCATCGATGAAGATGATACAGGGTGCTTTCTGCTTGGCCTGGGCAAAGACATCGCGCACACGGCTTGCACCTACACCTACGAACATCTCCACAAAGTCGGAACCCGACATGGAGAAGAACGGCACGCCGGCCTCTCCGGCCACAGCCTTGGCGAGCAGCGTCTTACCTGTTCCCGGGGGACCAATGAGCAGTGCTCCCTTGGGGATCTTACCTCCCAGCTCGGTATATTTCTGTGGATTCTTCAGGAATTCGACGATCTCCTGTACCTCCTGCTTGGCACCCTCCTGCCCGGCAACGTCCTTGAACGTAACGCCGAGCTCACCGGCTTTCTCGTAGAGCTTGGCTTTGCTCTTGCCCACGTTGAACACCCCGCCACCGCCGGAAGTGCCGCCCATGCGGCGCCCCCAGAAGTAGAGGAGGGCAAAGAAGAGCAGGAGGGGGGAGAGATTGATGAGTAGGGCGACGAGGTCGCTGCCCTTCTCGTTGTCGTAACTGAAGCTGGCGATACGACCCTTATGCTGCTCGGCGGAGAGATATTTCTCGAGCTCATCTACCGATCCAAACTGTACGGTGATGTAAGGACTGCTGCCCACCTCCTTGGCCGACAGGTTAAAAACGTTGCGGATATACTTAGGCTTGACGTACATGCGCAGCGTCTTCTCGTTGTTGTTGATGATGATGCGCTGTGCGTAGCCTTTCTCCACGTATGACTTGAAGTCGGTATAGGTTGACTCCTTGCTGGCTCCTGATCCCTTTGCAAGCGATTCGCCGGTACCGGTGAAGAACAGGATGGCCAGAGATGCGGCAATAATAATGTAGATCCAGTTCATATTGAACTTGGGCATCTTCGGCTGATTATCGTCGGGAGTTCCGGGGTTATGTCTGTTGTTGTTCATCATTGATTGTTTATGAGTGAATAATGATGTTCTCATCAAACGGTATGCCACCCATGATTCACATCATTCTGCGTTGGGTAATTTTGTCAGTTTGGCATCTTCCCAAAGCGATTCGATATCGTAGAAGGCGCGTGTCTCAGGCTGAAAGATATGGACCAGCACGTCAACGTAGTCGATGGCCACCCACTGATTGTTGCCCAGGCCTGTAACTCCCACGGGTTTCTCCTTAAGCTCTGTGCGGCATGTGTCGCCGACCGATTCGGCGATGGCCTCCACCTGTGTGGGTGAGCCACCCTGGCAGATGACGAAATAGTTGGCAATGGCTCCGTCAATATGACTGAGGTCAGCGATAACAATGTCCTGTCCTTTCTTTTCCTGTATGCCTTTTGTGATGGTCTTAACGAGTGTTTTTGTTTCTGTCATGAAAGATAATCTTATGTCTTTGTTATGAATTATACCTTAATTGTATATGTTTATATTACGCAAAGTTACAGCGAATATTCGAGAAAAGCAGCCTTTTTGCCGTATTATTTGTTATTTTTAGTAACTTCTTCCCAGGGGGCGTATTCTGCAATGCTGATATAGTTTTTTTGCGGTCAAAGCCAAAAATGCCTATTGGGATAAAAGGGACGCTCTGCAAGGCCGTTCTCTCTAAAGTTTATTGGCGTTGCGATCAATACTTACTGGCGATGCGATTAATATTTATCGGCATTGCGATTAATACTTATCGGCATTGCGATTAATACTTACTGGTATTGCCAATAGTGTTTATTCGCAATGCCGAAACAGGGCTTTTGTGGAGGGGAAGAAAAAAACTCTCAAAAAAATGCGCTAAAATTTTGGAGGTTACAAAAAAAGCTGTACCTTTGCAACCGCAATTGAGAAATACAATAGCTAAGGACATTGGGATATGGTGTAATGGTAACACTACAGATTCTGGTCCTGTCATTCCAGGTTCGAATCCTGGTATCCCAACAAAGAAAGAGCAGCTTGTGAGATTCACAAACTGCTCTTTCGCTTTTATAGCAGGTACTTCCTGCCTCTACAGCCCGCCCCCCGGCCCCTCCCAAGGGAGGGGAGGGCTGCCGTGACTTATCACTCCTCACTTCTAACTTCTCACTTCTCACTCCAAACTCCTGACGGTCAATCTGTGTAATCTGCGAAATCTGTAGAGTGAAATCTGTGGTTGGAAATCTCTGCGTCAGTCATTCGTGACAATTCGTGTCCATTCGTGGTTCAAGTCTCCACGTTAGCCCTCAATCTGTTCAATCCGGTTAATCTGTAGCGTGGTCTGTTCGCAAAATTCGTGTCTATTCGTGCCATTCGTGGTTAAGAATAGATCCTGCATCAGTCTTATTTTGTGATGAAAATTAATTCTGCCAATGATTTTCACGCGAATAATTCTCTCAGCATGATTGGAAGAAAAGGGATCAGTCGGTGATGTAGGGCTTGACAGCTTCGATGCTCCAGGCGTAGTTGAGGTCGGCCTGCGAGCCCTCGTAGAAACTCCCCGAGGTGATACCCACGGCCTCGCCCCATGCGTTGATGAGTGCGCCGCCGCTGTTTCCGTGGTCGATCTTGACGCTGGTCTGAATGAGGTAACGGTCGCGCCATGCAGAGATCTCGCCGGAGGTGAAGGTGTTTTCCAGTCCGCGCGGACTGCCGATGGCGTAGACCTGCTCGCCCACGGCGGGTCGGGCCTGCGCCAGGGGAATGGCTACGGTCTGGTCTATGCCGACCTGAAACACCACGAAGTCGTGCTGCTCGTCGGCATGCATGATGCGTGTGACACGGTAAACCTGGTTCGATCCCAGCAGCTTGATGGCTATCACTCCTGCCCGCGAGGGCTCGAAGACATGGTAGTTGCTTACTGCCAGCCCGTGGTTGTTGACGAAGAAGCCGGAGCCCTGATATTCCATCTTACCATCAGAAGTGAACACGGTGAAGACGGCACGGCTGTAGCGGCTGAAGATCTCCGGACCTTCGAGCTTCTGTCCTTCGTGCTTCGTGGGTGGCGGGTTGAAGTTCTTCTCCCCAGCTTCCTGATTCTCCGATGCGGCATCCTGCCGTGACGTCACGCCCGATGCAGAGCGTGGGCGCCTGTTATGGCCTGAACGGTGGGCACAGCTGCTCAGCATCAGGACGGCGAGGGCAAGGACAAGGAGGGGGCGATAACTCATGGGTGACGCTTTTTACTCGTTGATGATGTTTTTGGGAATGATGTAAATCAGGAATCGCTGGTTGGCATGCTCCGACCGTTCGCGCATGGTGTTGACATTGAGCCTGCCGTCGCCACTGGCCGCAATCTGAAGTTCGCAGTTGCTGCCGAAGTTGACATTGTGCTTCGACCAGAACAGTCGCAGGCTGAGGGCACGTTTATAGCTCAATTCATAATTGTAGAGCATCCATTTCTCTGTATTGCGGGAGGCCTGTCCTTCGATAATGACGAGATACTTGGTGGTGTGGTGGCGCGACAGGAAATCGTCCACTTCCTTGCCAGCCTGCAGCAGCTGCGCCTTGGTATCTTCGGACAGTAGGGAGATGTCGTAACCGTTGACGGGGAACCGGCACTGCACGTTGAGGATATATTTCTTGTAATCCTCACGATAGGAGAAATAGTGTCCCTTGAGGTCACGGGTGGAGTTGACCACCTCTTTGATGTCCTGCAGCTGGCGCTCCGTGGCCAGCACCTTGTTGTGAAGCAGCACGATGACAAGTACGAAGAGCACCATCATGATGAAGAAGAGGCTCGTCATGAGGTCGGAATAGCTGGTCCAGAAGAAGGATTCTTTCCTGCTTTTCATCGCTGTTTCTTGTCGTTGGTGGTTGGGTTGTCCAGTGCCGGCTGTCCGGTAGGTACGGTTATAGATTTCTGTTGATTGATGTTGGCTGCCGATTTCGGGGTTAGACTACGGAGGATGGAGTCGGCCGTTGTCGTGTCAGCAGGCGTGCTCCTGCTCCAGACGGCGTAGGTTCCGAAGAGGCAGCAGGCCGTGATGATCACGAGGCAGATCATCGCCACTAAGCGAAGCATACGGCCACCGTGTGCTGACGATTTCTTGCTCTTCTTGCTGGCGGCTATCTGGCTCTGTGCTTCACCATCGGCCAGCTGCCGCTTGGCGATGGTGTCGGCCAGCTGGTACTGGCTCTCTGTCAGTGTGGTGACAAATCGGTCGAGCTTTCGCGGTAGGTCGGCCAGCTGCTCCATACGCTCGGCTATCGACGGCATGGCACGCATGTTCTCGTCAAACTGGGTCCTCAGGCTGTGGGAAAGGTGGTCGAAAGCCTCCTGCTCTCCGGCAATCATGTTGCGCAGCCGGTCTGTCATCTCCTCGATGTGGGCCTGCAGATGGTTGATGTGATCGATCGTACTGTCGTTGAGATTGTGCAGCGCACGGTTGAGCACTGCGTCGGCCTGATCCACATCATCTTGTATATACGCCTTGCTATGATTGAAGTAGTCGGCTATCTTTTGGAAGATCTGCTGTGTGTCAGCCTGCTGACTGAACTGCAGGTTGAAGGCGTTCATCTTGTCGAGATAGCTGTTGAACTGCTGCAGTTTGGCGGTACTCTGCTGCAGCTCGTGCAGCACTTTCACGTTCGCCTCGGCCATGCTCTGCATGTCCATGTCGTGTATACGCTCGATGATTTCAGCCTGTGTGCGATAGGAATCGTTCACCTTGTCGAAGGTCTGGCTGAGCGTACTGACGTTCTGTGTGAAGGTGTTGTTGAACTTATTCAGTCCGACGACCAGCTTACCCATCGCCTCTCCCGTGTCGCCGGGGAGTTCGGGGAGCAGGGTCGACTGCAGCCAGCTGAGGAAGATGTTCTTTCCACGTTCTGCCTCGAGCTTGAATTTCTTGAATTTCAGCGAGTTGCGGGTGGTGAGAAAGATGCCGAAGACGCTCGCCACCATAGCCCATGCCACACCGCGGAGCAGGTCGTTGATACCTTCGGCGGCAACGATCGATGAGGCGGTGGCCTTGGCTTGCTGCATCTCTGTGGCCGAGAGGTGCTGCAATCCCGATGGTTGGTCTTTGTCGTCGTAGCTTACTACGTAGTTCTGTCGGGCATCGACCTGCTTCACGGTCACCTTGGTGGGCTCGCCTTCCATGATGCGGCTGTCGGCCACAACGACGGTCTGCCCCTCCGATGTGGCTCCCCGCTCTGATCCTCCCATCATCATCGTGAGACCGTTGGCGAACAACAGCGATGCCAGACCGATGATCACACCGAGCATCGTGCCTGCCAGGCCACAGTAGAGTGGCACCGGCATCTGGGCGTTGATGTCTTCGTCTACGGCATCATAGTGGCGGTCAATGGCGTCCTTGATGAGGTGAAAATCGATGACCGACCCTTTGTTGCTGGCCAGATATTCGTTGATCGAGCCCTTGATATTCTGAAACACCTGGTTGCCTTTCCCCGAGATGCCCGACACAAAGTCCTCCAGGTCGTGGTCGATCTGGAGGGAAGAGCGTGTCTTCTCACTGAAGATGTCCCTGAATTCTTCCATGCGTTTATGGTTCTCATGGAAGAAATGATACTGCAGGGCTACAACGCCGAGTACGACAAGAACTACAAGAATGGTTGAAAAACTCATGCGAGGGTTACTTTAGCTTTATGGGTTACTTTCCACATGTTATCCTGCCGTACCACCATGCCGGGGGTCTGGCTGCTGATCATCGTGGCCTGGGCTATGTCTTTGCCGGCTACATCCACCACGTTCTTGGAGTTGTTGTGGCCGTTGAGGCTCTGCACGCCGAGCAGTTCAAATTGCGCGGTGTCGCCCTTGATGTTGAAGATGTGGAACAGTGATGCTGCGTTGCGGGTGGTATCGAAGTCATTGAAGAAGGAAACGGCATTGTTTCCCTTCACCTCGCCTACATACCCCTCGGTGATCTTTGGTGCTTCGACGACCGGAGTGACGGGTTTTTCGGGTTCCGGCTTGGCGGCAAGGGCCTGCCTGAGCTCTTCTATCTGTCGTGCGAGTTCATGCACGTCTTTCATCGTGGCAATGCTCTGGGCAGCATTTTCGGGCTTCTTCCCCTTGGCTTCCCTGCTGTCCATGTTCAGGTGGAGCGTGTGACCGATGGAACGGGCATCATGCTCTATCGATCTCATGCGGTGCCTGATGTGGCTCTCTTTCTTCATCAGGGTGGTGAAAAGAAAGCCTATCAGGCCGAAAGCTATGATACATAGCAGTAGGGCAACGATAGCGATGGTCCTGGCAGAAGACAGACTTCCTTGCAGTTCAGCAAGCTGAACATGGGTGGAATCCTGTACGGCGGTGGTGGCCAAAGCCTGCAGACCGCCGAGGAAGAACAGGACTGCCAGTGCTATGACTGTGCGGTTGATGGTCAGCGCCAGGCCGGAGGTTCTTGGGCTGAGGCAGGGACGGTGCTCCTTGCCTGTGCGGGGAAAGCCTATACCTATATTATATATGTATCTTGTCATTGTGAGTGAGAATTTGTTTTCTGATTCAGATTTCAGGCGTTACCGTTCGATTCCAGTTTCTCGTTGATCTTTTCTGAGAGCTCCTGCATCATGCCCTTGAGGGGATAGAAGAAGAACGTCTCCTCGATGCGCCCGTTCTCATCGCTTTCTCCACGGCTGAGCTCGATGCCCTTGGTGAGGAAAGTCGTGAGATCCTTGCCGTAGAGCACCTCGCGTGCGAGGTTCATGGCGAGGGGAGTCACGCCGAAGTTATCATCGAAACTGAACTGACGGTCGAGCTCAAAGAAGAAGTCGAGGAAGCGTTTCACGGCCTCCACCACCTCCGTCTTGTCCTCCTCGGTGATGGCAGCATAGGTGTCTTCGGGGTTGATAAAGCGCTTGGCGTCGGCCTTGAGCATCACGTTCATGTCTCTCAGGTCTTCCGTCTGGTCGCCATAGAGTCCGCCCTTGCAGGTCGACTCCTTGGAAAGGCTGTGGTCTCCGAGCCCCAGCACGTCGAGCTTGTTGTCGGCCGGTTGTCCCATCACGCCCTCGAAGATGAGCCGTGTGAACTTCGACAGGGTGTCATCGTCGGCCGTGATGATGTTGAGGCTCTTGCTTCCGTTACCGCCGAACGACACGTGACGGGGTATGGCGAGCTGTTTCAGCTTCACGATCTGTGCCACGTGGTAGATGATGGCGGCGTAGAAGAGAAGGAAGACGATGCGGAAGTCCTCGTCTTTCTGGAGCATCTGGGTGAAGTCTACGGTGTCGGGATTGATCCTGTAGAGCAGAGAGTTGCCATGCAGCGAGAAGAGGAACGATGCCATATTGGCGGGCTGGTTCTGGTAATTCTCAAAGTTCTGATCCAGCTCGCTGATGTTGTTCTCGCGGATCACCCTGCGTATCTGCTCCTTATAATGATCCACGATACCGTTGCGGGGATCATCGGCGTAAGCGTTGGCAAAGAGGTTGTTGGCGGCAAAGCGGAACGAGGTGGTGAAGAGCACCTTCTGGTTGGAGGCATAGGCCACGTCGGTCGTGCCGCCGCCGATGTCGATGTTGACGAGATCGGTCGCCGTGGCGTACTTCTTGAAGTAATACTGTATGGGAGCGTACGACTCGGTCATCTGCCTGGTGCGCCCCTCACCGAAGTATCGGCTATAGGCGCGGTCCCAGGCCTGCCGCAGCCACCCCAGCCTTTTCACCGGCATGCTCGACGGATAGAACCATTTGAGGGTGGTCTTGTTGAGCTGTCCGTTCTCGGCCACGACCTTATTGCGCATCATCAGCATCAGACAGTCGATGTAAAGTGCCATGTTCTGCTGCGCCTCGGCATTGCTGCCCCACTTGATGTCAAACTTATAGTCGTTCCAGTTCACGCCGTCACGGCGGTCGTGAGTCAGTGGAATGTTGGCATGAGTGAAGGGCAACACCGTGGTGCGGCTGACCTGTTTACCCAGGGCGAGCACGGTACGCGTGGGGAAATGGAAGTCGGATTCGGCACTCAGCATGAAGGGCATGAGGTCGCGCTCTATGCTGTC
>LAHS01003701.1_pt1 | contig 15175 bp, 23 predicted proteins | sample 329651 | NCBI WGS metagenome assembly LAHS01 (sample SAMN03275699, study PRJNA271635) | activated sludge metagenome | isolation source: sample C-1 Sludge from hydrolytic chamber (first chamber) of Anaerobic... | reverse complement strand
ACTTTCTTTTTCAATCCTAACGCTTCTGCCTACTTAATAATAACTTTCTAATCATCCGTCCTATTGCTCTTTTAGGTGTTTCTCATAATCATTCAACCACTCTTCAACATCTTCAAAAGTTAAATCATAATTTGGGCCAACAATAACAGCATTATACTGAATGTCAAGAATCATATAGCCTAATTGATTATCATATTTCCATTTCTTTCCCCTTGACTTTTTAATAATTAGCCCTAACCTTTTAGCCTGTCTTCTCAATCGATTTTCTTCAACTGTGCTAATTTTAATCACCTCTTTCATTTTATTTATTATCCTGTTGCTTATGCTACATATTATCCTATAAGTTGTCCTAAATGTCAAGTAATAATTTTATTATTTTAAATTATTTCCAAGTTATGCAATCCAAGAAAAAAACAGCAGCTCGATTATATGCTGCTGTAAATTAATATTATATGCTTTTTTCTTCATTCTCATTTTTACTTAACGAAACTTCACCATACTTCGCAACATATTCTTCGAACCTATTACGATTGATGAAGTAAGTCCATTTTTCGTCATTTTGCCATGCTTGTCCGAATGTTGCGAACTTTCCCTGTCTCATGGCTATTCTTAGAGCCATAGGGCTCATTTCAAGCTTCTTAGCGGCTTCTGCAACTGTCATTCTAATTCCCATGTTTTATCCTCCATCTTTTTGTTTTATCTAAATTATACATATAATTTTTGTTATTGCAAATAAAAATACTGATATAATCTTCTGATGTGCCTGATATTTTAGCTAACTCTTTTCGTTGGGATGTTGGTTCAATCGGGGTATGACCAAATGAATCACCCCCAATATTCGTCATATCAGCTCCTATCTTGCCTCTTTCAGACATTCTTTCCTTCATTTTTTCTGCAATAATATCTTGATACTTTAAAGCGACTTCGTTTCTCTGAAAGTCTGTTAAATTCCTCCTTCCAAACTGATTTCTTATTATCCATTCAATAACATCTTCTTTAATACACACATTCCTTTACTTATTCTTTTAGTTGTTCCATGCATGGATTAGGTAAATGTTCATTTATCATTGGTATTTCAATATTTATTCTTTAAGTTATTTCTATGTAAAAGCCTTTCCGGTTTTTCGTACGCCTTATCATTCGTTGCATGTCATAGAATAAGCGTAGATGATAGATTATCGAAATTATATCTCAATCATTTCTAAAAATTCGTTAGAACTTAAGTTATGGCATTAGGTATATTTTAGTATTTACCTATTTCCGTTATCAAAAAGATATAAAGTGCATTTATGGACACCGTCATCATAGATTACACCATCTAAAAAAGGGAAACTTGCATAGTAAATCGTACCCTTTATACTTTTATCGCCTTGTTCGTATAATTTGAAATTCTCAAAAAAATCTAATGCTTTAAATCCATCATAAAGTTTAGTTGGTAATCCATAACCGTAATCATCAAAACTTATGGGGTAATATTTATCTTTGGTAATTTCATTGAACCCCACTATATCAGGAGTGGTTAACGTACTTGCATCTGCCATATTGGAAACATTTACAAGCAACAAGATACACTCAAGAGAATCATGAAGTTCAGGAACAACACTTTTAGGTATTGACAATCCAACCCCAAAACCATCAGAAAAAGCAACTGTATACATCGTTAAAGGACCATTGCTTTGAAAACCATGACTAATTATTGTAGGGTATTCAACTTCGATGTTTACAATTTTTTCACCAACAATATTTGCTGTCATAGTCTCTTGATTCCATTCAATATCTTTCCCAACTAATTCAGCTACTTTTCTTATAGGCAAGTAAGTTGAACCATTATATAGAATACTGTTAACTTCAACATCTTTACCTTCTAATTGAACATTTACACCATTTAAAACTACATCTATTTTTGTCAATATACTATCTGCTAAAACAGGAGTTGTCATCATTAGTAAGCAACCAACTAAAACACCAATTATAAACTTCTTCACAATATACCCTCCGTTTTTATTTTATAATAACACAGTTTGGTAATATTTTACAGGGTTTTTAAATTCTTTTTTCGCATTCTTTTACACTTTAAAACTATCCGTTTAGTTGAACTTGTCAATACTCTATTAAATTCCTCTACATAACTATTTATATTCGTTTATTTGTGTAATAATCTGCTACCTTTTTCCTAAATTTGCCGTTATTTCTTAATTTCTCTATTACTCTAACTTGAATGTACTTAGCTCGACTATGCGATACTTTTAATGCCTGACTACATTCTTCTACAGTTTTATTTTTATAATATCTTTCATTGATAAAAATTTGTTCCTCAATGGTTAGTCCTTCTAAGGCGTTATTTACAATTCTTTTAAGGTCTTGCCTTTCTAAATTAATATTAAAATCAGTACCTTCATCAACTCTACTATCTGCGTACAAATCAAGTATTGTATTTTCTCCGTTCTCTCCTACAGGTTCGTCCAATGATAAAGTATTTTGCATAACGTTTTTTATATGTTCTAATTCTTTAATACTTATATTCATTAAGCTTGCAACTTCGGTAATGTTTGGCTCTCTTCCAAGTTCTGACGAAAGCTTTTGTTCTACTTTTCTAAATTCATTTATTGATGCATTAACATGAACAGGAATTCTTATAGTCTTTCCTCTATTAGAAATAGCTCTAATTATTGAATTTTTAATCCACCATGCTGCATATGTGCTAAACCTATAATCCAATTTATAATCAAATTTTTCTACAGCTTTTATAAGTCCTAAATTGCCTTCTTGAATTAAATCAGAAAATTCCAAACCTCTATGTAAATATTTCTTTGCAATACTTACCACAAGCCTTAAATTAGCTTCTATTAATCTTTTCTTAGCTTCCTCGTCACCTTCTGATATTCTTTTTGCAATTTCTTTTTCCTCGTCTACAGTTAATAAAGATATCTTTTCTATTTCTTGAAAATATATTTTTGATAATTCCATAGTTTCACCCCTTGTATTTATTCATGAATTCGTATATAATTTAATTACATATTATGGAGTGATTTTTTTAAGAGGATTGAATTAGGGATACAATCCTCTTTTTTTATTTTTAATAACTTTATTTTATTAATGGTAAAACTGTATTTTCATAATAAGACCGGGTTATTAAACTGAGACCTTTATTAATTACATAAGGAATGTTATCTAAAACTGTTGTTCCATCATCAAATAAAGTAAATGAAATATTCCCTTGTTTATTGTTAAATGTAAAATTTCCATAAGCTTTCATTAATTCAAGCGAATAATTGATTGTATAATATTCCTCTGTTTCACTTTTTAATATTTCAGCAATACCATTTTCATTTTTTTGCACAACACTAAAATTTTCTATTATAATCACCTCCTTTTAATTTATTGCGTTATTTAATGCCGATTTCAAGTTATCCCAATACCAAGGATAAATAATACTGTCATTGCCTTGTGATTCTGACCATGATTTTACGTTTAAGCAAGCAGCAGCAACTTGTCCGTTAATCGCATTTATAGCGTTAGCAGCCTCTAACCATATCCAAGTGTAAAACGGTTTGTCTTTTCCTATATAAGTTAATGATGTTGTAAAGGAATAAGCAGATAATCCATTAGCGACCCTAACCTCATTAATCTTATTGCAAAACGCTAACCATTCATCCCTATCTAAAGTAAATCTTCTAATGTCATCTTTAGGGTACCACCATTCCCACTCAATGGCAACCAATGTAGTAGCATAATATCCCGCCCAGTTAGAATCTTCATAACCTGAACCACCGACTTTTATCTCAATAAAATATTGAGTGTTTGGAGTTAAGTCTGTAAAAGCGTGAGTTGCTATTACACCGTTATTTATCGCTGTGCCACCATTTATTCTAAAGTAATAATAATCTGCTCCACTAACAGGATTGACGCTTACAGTAATTGAAGTAGCAGTTTTAACAGTCTTACTTGTGTCTAAAGTAGGCGTAGGTAATTTCGGATTACCATCTGTTGTTACTGTTTTTGATAATGTTTTTAAAAGAGTGCTTGTACTTAAATTGTAAATTTCTGCTTTTATAGTATAAGTAGTATTTGATGATAAACCTTCAATAAACGTCGATACTTCGGTTGCAGAACTTGTCATTATCCCTTTTTTGAAAACATTATTTGCATAAAATTCAATATTTAACGCTGTTCCATTCGGGTTTAATCCTGAAACTGTTGCCGTAAGATATGTTTTTTCAATTCCTGAAATTGTAAGAATAGCATCTTCCGCAGGACTTTGTGATGTTAAGCAGGTTTGGCAACTATCTTCACAAATAGTTTGACAACTCTGACACCCTCCTTGACACGTTTCACATGTTTGACATGTTTGACAATTTTGATAGTTGCAACACTCATCATAATACTCGCAAAAATCCATACAAGCGCCATCGCAAGTAGCCATAGGAGAAATTTCAGTTTCAATATAATTGTCATTGCCCTCTGTTAAATAAGAAGGTATTTGAATGAATTCGTCAGCCATTATTGCACCTTCTTTCTAATGCTAAAAAAACAATTTTTACAATCCATATCGACCACCTCGTTTTATGCGTATCTTGATATCGGATAATTGTTACCCCACTCAATAGAAGAAGCTTCAGAAAAATCCCACTTTCTTTGTGGATAACTTACACTACCATCCGTTTTTAAAAAACTTCTAATAGTACCATTCAAGTCAGACGTTTGTAAATCAACTGAACCTATATTGTCATATATTCCAAAAGTTAATCCATTGCCACCGCCACGAAATACTTTTATATCTCCATAATTCCCGCCTTGAGTTCCAACTACCATATATGCACTATTAACAGCGGAACCATAGAATTTAGAACTATAAATGTCTCCGCTTCTAATAATTGGGGATTCCATCTCTATTGTTGCAGTAACCTTTCCCGCAGTAAGCTTATTGGCATATATTCTTTTATAGCTTCTATTAGTAAATCCTACATCAAAACTTGAAGATATGGCATTGTCATAAGCGTTTGCTTCTACAAATATATCATTCAATATATGAATTAACGATTCATGCTCTGCCTTAAATTGATTTATGATTATTGACAGCATTTTATCAGTATTGACTGCCGATTTAGCTAATAATCGACCTTGTGTCCTTTCAGTTGTAACTTTGTAACCTTCAAATGATGATATTAACCCTATTTCTGGCTCTGGGTTTTCGGTTGCCCATAAAATAGATAATAGTTCAACACTACCATCATTTAACCATTGAGCCTCCTTCAAGTTAGTATCTAATTTGTTTTTAAAAATCCGCTCAAGTTCTTCACATATTGTTACGACTTTTTGGATATCAAAGTCCTTTAATTTCTTAATTTCATCGATTACCCAAGTAGTTAATGGTTCAACACCCATTACTGTAAAATAAGTTAATCCTACTTTATAAAGCTTGTCTTTATCATGTTGGACAGTAGTGTTATTCCCACTTTCATCCAATAATGTTACTCGCTTATCAGTTGCTAAAAAAGCTTGTTCTCCGTATATCATAGCTATTCCTAAACTCATTCAAATCATTCCTTTCCGTTTAATAATTTGCATAAAATCGCCTTCTTTCGCATTATTTATATTTTGGGGTTCTTTTTTAGTTATTTGCGAACTATTTTTAACACTTGTTACATTTGTTTAATAAAGAATGTAATTAATTTCCCCATAAAAGCGGTATATTTTTTCGGGGGGTAACTCTCCGGCTCGAAAAGTCGCATCCCCCCCGGTGGTCATGAATTAATTATGTAATACTATACAAATAATTGCATATATATTATAATTCATTTCGAAGAAGGCTCTATTTCAAACCTTCTTCGTATTCTTTAACCAGTTTATAAAAAGTATTTCTTTTAAGGTTCAATAGTTCCATAGCTTTTGTTCCTGTCAGTTCTCTTGTTTTGTATTTATCATATACTTCCTTCCAATTGGACGGAAAACCTATAGCTTTTCTTCCCAAGTATTTACCTTCTTTCTTTGCTATTGCAATGCCTTCTCTCTGTCTTTCTAATAAGTTAGTACGTTCAAATTCTGCTATAGCTCCTATCATAGTCAGCATTAGCTTTCCTGTTGCTGTAGACGTATCTATGTTTTCCTTACTGCTTACTAAGTGAATTCCCTTTGACTGCAATTCCTCAACTATGTCCAATAAATCCTTTGTGCTACGCGCTAACCTATCAAGGCTGTGAATATACATAGTGTCGCCTTCTCTTGCAAATTCTACCATTGCTTTAAGTTGCATCCTTTTGGTATTCTTACCGCTTACCTTTTCAGTAAACCACTTATCAATGTTGTATTTCTTCAAACCCTCAACTTGTCTTCCCTCATTTTGCTCAATTGTCGATACCCTTACATATGCGATATTCATTACTTAATCCTCCTTGAATTCTATTACTTACATTATATCAATCTGTTTGTTTAGAGTCAAGGACTTTATAAAACTTTTGTTTGTTTATTATTAAATCAATATTATTTAAACACTTTTTTGTCATTTTTTGTGTGACAATTGGGTTATAGTCTATTTAAACACTTTTATATATTAACTTCCACAGGCTTGTCTGTTTGGAAGGAGTTGAATGAGTAACAAACAAACTCGCCTGTGGTAAAGGAAGGTGGACTATTTAAATTGCTTTCTTTTTATTGCATTCTTAACCTTCTTACAATGTTCTTTAGGCTTTGGGTCTTCCTGTTTAATTCTACTAATCAAGTCGCACCCAATCATTGTTTCGTAAGGCTTAGAACCCTTTTGAATGGTTACTCTTGCTATATCAGATAGTTCCATCTGCTACCTCCATCTCCCAACATTTCCATTATGGTACAACGGTAGGCGATTTCCCAAATACCAAATTTGTTTCGCAATTGGTGTGTCGTACTTTGATTGAGTGTCTTTTACAATTTCGTTCTCTCGCTTGACAAGCTTCTTGAATTCTTCAACTAAATCTTCTGCTTGTTTTATGATATCGTCAGCCTGTTTCTGTAAGCCTATCAATTCTTTTGTTTGTTCCTTCGTCAATTTCGGGTCGGGGATAAGCTCTGGCCATATCTCACACATTTGATTAAATAAGTCTCCATCATATTTAGATTCACTAAGCAAATAATGTTCTTTTAATGTATTTTCTGCTATTTCATACCAATCCTTTGCAGATGATTTGCCATTCCATGGATTTCTGAAAGCAAATTCTTGGAAGCTTGGATTTGCAAATTTTTCTTCCACCAAATTCCTAAGGTTTTCAAGCATTTCCTTCACGTTCCATCGTGGCATTGGTAGTGGTTTTTTAAAGCGTTCAACGCGTTTTCTGTTTTCTTCGATAGCTTCATCAATTTCCATTTCAGCAGCTTTAAACACAATATACGCAAAATCTCCTGGGTTGTTAATTGGTCTTTCAATTTTTAACATATTTATTCACCTTCCTTTTTTTCTTCTAAATCTATGAATTTTTTTAATAATTCCACCATTTCCGGCGTGATTGCTCTCTTGTCTATTGTCACAGCTCCAAATGCACCATACTTGGAATATCGCCTTATTTGCAGCTTGCCGGCAATTGTATAAAGTTGCAGTTGTAACCTGCTTGATTCAAACATTTCTGGTTCTTCACGTTTCCAAAATTCACTCATAATTTCATCTTCCTTTCTTGTTTTATCTCTTATTTTTTAATATTTATTCATTGCTATATACGCAAGATGGGTTTATTATAGCTAATTGATACTGATTATCAATACCAATAACCTATTTATCTTTTACTTGTTTTAAGTAAGCAGCCCATTCCTCGAATGTTGGATAAAATATCCGTTTACACACATTTCGTTCCACATCTCCGCCTTGTAATGCGTTTGTTCCGTTGCCTTTTCCTTCTGTAATGTTAAATAGAAAACCCGTCATAAAACTCCATGCTTGTACCAATTCTAAAAATTTCATATCATCCGGTATTTCAATTGCCATCCTACCATCGCTATCGATATTTATTATTTTTACAGTCTTACTTTTCATTTTCATTATCTCCTTCATTTAAAATTACAATCCATTCAGCAAGTAATTCAGCAAAATGTATTTTATTCTCTTTAATAATTTCTTCATTATTCTCTTCCAATCCATATACTTTGCTTTTATCTTCAATAAGGTCAATTATAAATCGTGTTAGGTAACACCAAGCTTGCGATATATCTTCCAAACTTGCATTTTCCGTAAACGTAATTCCTTTGTTCATTAGCTTGTTATCAATTTTTACAACTGTGTTAGACTTCATATAATCACTCCTGTTTATTACAACTAATATCTAACCCTTGCATTTTCGAATTCTTCCCAATATTTCTTATATACTTCCGGATTGCTGAACGGGTTATCATCAATCGGTTTAGGTCTTGAATTTCTTGTTTGATAATTTTTATCCCTACTTAACACAGTAAACCACTCCAACAAACCCTCTTTTATTTCTGTAGCACTCATATTTTCTATTTCCTCTATAATTTCTTTTGTTGGAATCTCGTTTCTTTTTAACATTTCGTAAATGTGCCATCTGTTCATATTTATTCTCCTTTCAGCGTTAATTCTTATTTTAAATATTGCTTCCACTTAAGCGAATAAGCCATATAGTTGCCGGTCTTATTATCTATTTCTAACAACATGCCTGTTTCTCTATCAAAATGCGTTTTAACTTTTGGCAACTCGCTAAAATACCTATTTTTCAAAACTTCAATTTCTCCATCATAACCTTGTGTTAAGTCTTCTTCGTCGTAATTTCTTTTAACTGATATTATGTTATCTGCCTTATTTGCAAGGTCTTGCGTTCCGGATATTTGGTCAAAATCCATTGAAGAACCTTTCGAAACAGTTTTATTCGGATGAAGAACTAATACTATGTGTATTTTTTCGGATTTAGCAAGGTCGCAACATCGTTGCATAAAGTCTGCTTGTTTTTCCAACTTTTCATTTGCTTTCTCTACACTGAGTACGCTCATTAGATTATCAATTACAACTAATTCAAATCTGTTAGTTTTAATCTCCATGCTCAATAGTTCAAACAGTTCATCAGTAGTTTTTAATGGCGATTCACCTTTACTAAATAAAGCATATTTTCCTTTGTGCCATTCTCTAAGTGCTTTTAATGCTTCAGTATTTGGCTCTTTGAATACTCGTTTATTTATCTGCCTATACTCAAAATACTTTTCATCCCTGCCTATAACAGCCTTATAGATATTATTAATCAATAATTGCTGCAAACCTTCCCCTGCTATTAATAAAACTTTATTGCCTTTGTCTATAGCATTAATCATAATCTGATTTACGAAAGTCGATTTGCCTCCGTTACTTCTTCCGGTAATCAATGTAACTAACCCCGGCGACAAGTCATTTAATGCATTATCAATTGACATTATTCCTGTGGGTATGTATTTACCCTCAATGGCTTTTAGTCCTTCGTATGGCTGTAAATCAAGGTTCCTTAATCCTTCAATCTTTACCGATGCACTGTTTATTATCTTTTCAATTTGTTCAGTACCATATTTTAGAAATAATTCGTTCATATCCTTACAGTCTTTGTAAATTTTTTTGTTAGGTAGCTTAACCTTATAACCAAATTCTTTTAAAAATACCTTGTCCATATTTTGCCCTGCACTATCATTGTCAGATAAAACTATAAGAGCGTTAAAGCTGTTTAAAAAACTTTTTTCTTGTTGAAACAATTCATTTAGAGAGTTAGCACCTGTTCCTATTGAAACAACATTTTTAAATCCTGATTGATAAACTATCATTGCATCGAATTCGCCTTCTGTAATAATTAGTATTGCTTTTTCAATAATATTTTGTTTATTTAGTAGTCCGAATTTGCTTCCTGTTTCTGAATAATATTTAGGCTTATCGCTTTTTAAATTCTTGTATTTTATCCCTGATAGTTTGTTAAATTCAAAATATGGTATTGCTATATTTCCGTTTACATCACCTAACTTAAAAATGTTTTGTGTTTCCTCAAGTATTCCTCTTGATAGTAAATATTCAACTTGTTTTTTGGTTAATTTTGATATGCTTGTTTTTATAGAATTTTTTTTGTTCTCAATAATTTCGTATTTCTCCATTATGTCTTTATGTTCAAGTCTTTCGTACTCTTTGTAATAGTTGTATATATCAATCTTGTTACCACATGTAAAACAATAGAATTGTAATGCTTCTGAATCCCAAGACATTGAAGGGTTTTTGTCACCGTTTTTATGTGCTGCTACATTAGGGCAATGATACTTTTTTCCTGTCCTTGTTAATCCTATACCTTGAGCAATAATTCGTTCTGCGTTTTGTCCTATTTTTTCTTTTAACTCCTTAATATCATCAGCCACTAAATCACCCCTCGATATATATAATTTTACTTGCTTCATCAGCATCAACTTGCTGCAATTTTGTCATTCGAGAAATTTCTTCATCTGTCAAAATTACTATCTCGCCTTGTTGAACATTTTTATTAACTTCTACCGGCAAATAATCTTCATACCTTGAATTGAAAAAGGTACTTCCATATAAGGGTTGTTTCCACGAGTCTTTTTTCAACTCGGATTTGTAGTTATTAATAGATTGTTTCATTCTTTCAATACCGATTTTATAAATAGTTTCCTTCGACTTTTTCGATACTGCTGTTTTACCCTTTTTGTTAGGATATAACTTCCATACTTCTTCAAAGAATTCATCAATAGAAGTTTTTGTATTTGAGCTTTCTTTAAGTTTTTCTTTATTATTTATTTCTTGGATGAAGAATTGTTCATCTGTTGTAGTGAAGTATTGTTCATCTGTTGTGTTGCTTAACTCTTCATCTGTTGAAGAATTGTTCATCTGCTGAACTACTGTTCTATACCCTATCCATTGAGAATATTCTTTATTTAATTTTAAAACCCTGCTCGTTGTAGTTGTATGTTCCTTAATAATTATCAACACTTTTGTATCAATTAGCTTTTTTAATTCATCTGATATATATCTTTTTGATACCCCTGTAGCCTTACTTAGAAAGCTTATTGAAAAGCTATGCTTTTTTCTATTAAATCCCCAAGTGTACCGTATAACGCATAAAATTATTTTTAATTGAGTTGCATTAAAATTTGTTCCGTATACAATTTCCAACATTCGGTTTGCTATCTTCGTGAAACCATTTTCAAGCTGTACCCCTTTAGCCATTTACATCCCACCTACCCCCCGGCAAGGAATTTCGTTTTTCCCGTTAATAAAATTATTAATTATTTTGTCAAAATTTGATATAGCTTCCAATCTCGAATTGAATTTATTTACAATGAAATTTCTGCCATCTATCGATACAATCAAGTTAAATTTACCATCTGCGTATTTGATATCCCAAGCTATATTGTCATTTGTTAGGTTTATTGTTTTATTCACATAATCACCTACTTTAATGTTTTAAAATACTCATCTGTCCGGCTTAAATCAACCCTATAGGCTCTTTTCGATACCTTAATGCAAGGAAAGTTTTTAGCGTTAACCAGCCTATATGCTGTGCTTGATGATAGGTCGTAATGTTCCATAAATTTGGGGACTGAAACCCATTCTTCTTTTCGTGAATTGTTTTTAGCCATCTACTCAACTCCTTTTTCTTCATAGTCCTCTTCTGGGAATAATTCCTTTTCAGGTACTCCTAAAGCTTCTGCAAGTCTTTCCCTCCATGCAGGGAATAAGGGCTTTTTACCATTAATAGCTTGGTAAAAGTCTGCTGGGCTGATTCTCGCCTGCATAGCAATCTGATTCTTGCTTATTCCTCGCTCTCTTAGAATTCTCAACATTTTTTTCATATCCACATCTCCTTTAATAAATTTAATTGAAACTATTGACTATTTACATAATATCAGATATACTAAAGGTAACATTTAGTTCAGTTTGTTTGTAACTTAATATTTAAAAGAGGTGATTAAGATGTCATATTTTTCAAAAGAAGAAATAATTGATGAATTAAAAGGCGAGGGCGTATCGGTTTCCTATGCTCCTCAAATAATGAAAGCCTGTAGAATAAACAAAGAATTTTTTGATGGAGAAAAAGCAGAGAAAATAATTAAAAACTTAAAAGCTGCAAACAAAATTTATGACAAATACAAACCAAAAACAATTTTTGACGATACATATTTAACTCCTAATGAATTAACTGCATATATAGACTATCAACTACGTTATATAAAAGATAAATATACTCCATTTGGGCTAGAGCTACCTTTCCCTTCATTAGAAGAATCACATAAGTGGTTAAGGAAAGAGAGCTCAGAGGGTGTATTGTCCATCGATAGAATACAATGTCCAGCACTAACGCATAAGGATAGTGGAGTTAGCAAGAGCAGCCTAATTACTATGCCATATAGAAGATTAGATAATAAGGGGGTTAAAGTTAAAGATGAGATAATTTGTAATTATTCGCCATTCCTACTTGAATTAAATAGTACAATAATTAGTTTGAAAAATAGTACCGGCGTTGATGGCATTGAAATATTAAACTATTTACTATGCGGAAATGACATAGAGTTTTCAAGAATCAAAGGTACTATAGCAGCTGATGCATTCAATCAATATTTTATTATCCAAATTAACACAAACGACCTAACTAAAAAAGAATGGGATGAAATATATAGCGTCTATAGAGAAAATTCTAATCGCAAACATAAAAAAAAGCTAAGTAATGATAATATTAAATTAGATAAAATTCTTAAAAAAATTGAAGTTCCTGAAAAGCCAAATGCTGAATTTTTTAGAAATCTCATCAAATTTTGGAATGAAGAAACTGGCGATAATATGGATATTAACAATTGGAGAACCATGAGAAGAAGATTTGAGATATTGAAAGAACGTAAAGAAGAAATATCCCCATTTAATCAATCTATTATTGAAATTTTAAATGATTATAAAAAAGAGGAGGTTTAAGAATGGCAAAACAAAAGAAAAGAGCCGATGGGCGTTACTGTAAAAACGTAACAATCGGAAGGAATGAAGATGGAAGTTTAAAGCGTAAAATGATTTATGCGAATACTAAAAAGGAATTAGAGTTAAAGGTCGCTGAATTAACCTTACAAGCTGACAGGGGCGTAATAATTGACGATAAGAACATGACTGTTGATGCATGGGCTGATGAATGGCTTAAAGTTTATACTACTAACCTTAAGTACAATACCCAAAGAAAATACAAATATATGATTAACAGGTACATCAAACCTGCGTTTAAAGGAATACGTCTAAAAGACTTAAAACAATTTCAAATACAAAACGCTATGAATGATATAGAATTTGAAAGTGTACCTCAAAGATTTTTAATAACAATGAATAAAATCCTTGACGCTGCTGTTGATAACAATTACATTGCAAAGAATGTATGTAAACCACTTGAAGCACCAACTCATGAAGCAAAGTCAAAACAACCTTTAATAGATAAGCAAATAGACATAATAAAAAATACTGAACATGAAATTCAGCATATATGTATTTTTCTTATATATTCAGGCCTTAGGATTGATGAATTAATGAGCCTTACTTGGTCTGATGTTGACTTAAAGGAATTGACTATAAAAATTCATGGCGATGTTAAAACGCCTTACAGTAATAGAATAGTGCCTATTTTTGCCCCTGCATTAGACATATTAAAGAAATTAGACTCTAACCGCATCAAGAACATTGACAAGAAGAAAGATTTTGTTTTCACGAATAATGGCAAGCAATACAATATGAATATACTAAGTAATAGGCGTTACAAGTATATTGACATAGTGGGATTTGATTTTACCTATCATCAACTAAGACATACATTCATTACAATTTGCTATAATGCAGATATTGATGTAAAGCAAGTTCAAGAATGGGTCGGCCATGCTAATTTTAATACCACTATGAACATTTACACACATCTAAGCGAACAAAATAAAAATGATAACACAGATAAATTAAACGAATACCTTAAAAGCGTTTGACAACATTCTTGACAACACTATGATGATAACTTAAGGTAATAGTGGGAATAGAGAAAATATAATTTAACCTTGATATATCAATGAAATTGAATAAAAGCCGTAATCTCCAATAACCCTGTTAAACATAAAAAAGAGACAAAAAGGGGTTTTTTTTTTAGTCTCTGCATATTTTAAATTATAAATTTTGCTCTTCACATATCATTAATCAAAAACAAAAAACTAGATATTTACTAAATTATTTTATATTAAAAGACTAAAAAGGTCAATGATTTTTTAATATTTTTTATTTTTATTGTCATAAGTTGTACTAACAGAAAATTAATCGGCATATACATTTATAAAAGAATACTGAAATACTGTAAACCCAAAGGAGGATATAATATTGTTTAAATTATTCAGCGATACTTTTAATATTAATGAAATCATCGATTCAAGCTCCAATGAAGTATTATTAGAAAACGAATTTACTGTTGCCGACAACCTGCCTGATATAGAAAAGATAATATCAACAGAGGGAAAAATAAAAATAAACAGCGCATCGGTAAACACCGGAACAGTTACTGTAAATGGGGAATTGGTGTATAACATCATATACCGTTCACCTGATGAAGAAATAACAGCATGTTCTATGTCTGACAAAGTTCCGTTTTCATCGGAATTTGCTGTTCCCGGCGGAACAGACATCATGGACGTACAAGTAAACGCGTACATTGATTACATTGATGCAGAACCAATTACAGAAAGAAGCTACTTGGTTAAATCCGTAATAATATTGGAAACAGACGTAATAAGCTAACATCCGGTTGATTTTGTTTCAAACCTTGAATCAGACGGCAGCTTTCAGGCCAAAACCAAAAATATCAGATACACAGATGCAATAAGTGAAATTTCTGAAGAAGCAAGCATTGAAGATGCAGTTGAACTCAACAAGAACTCAGATGAAATAGCAAGGATATTGAAATCAGAATCAGATGCATACATAACAAATGTTGAAACAATGGACGAAAAAATGCTGGTTGAAGGAATCTGCAAGGTTGGTTTCCTATATGTAGAAGATAACAGCTTAAATTCTGCAGGATATATTTCTGAAGAGTTTCCATTCACCCACTACCTGGAAGTGAAAAATTCCAATGATCATATGCTTAAGGACATAAACATAGTATTGAATGAAATGACATATGCTGCATCTGAAAATTATGACAACGAAAAAAGGATGATTGAATTCAACCTTCCTTTC
>LAHS01008652.1_pt1 | contig 15311 bp, 19 predicted proteins | sample 329651 | NCBI WGS metagenome assembly LAHS01 (sample SAMN03275699, study PRJNA271635) | activated sludge metagenome | isolation source: sample C-1 Sludge from hydrolytic chamber (first chamber) of Anaerobic... | reverse complement strand
GACTTAGCAGTGGTAACAATATTTAGCTAATATTATAGGTTTCAATCCACGCACCCACGTAGGGTGCGACCGGTCACGACCGAAAAATCACCAAAGAGGAACTCGTTTCAATCCACGCACCCACGTAGGGTGCGACTGTCAGGTCCATACTCACTGGAGATGTAGTAACAGTTTCAATCCACGCACCCACGTAGGGTGCGACATTACCTTTTTATCCCCAACGACCACTATTCAGAGTTTCAATCCACGCACCCACGTAGGGTGCGACTGTTCTTGACGACATTAGTGCTATTGCTAATAAGGTTTCAATCCACGCACCCACGTAGGGTGCGACCTTGCGCATAGCCAGGCCAATATCAGTGCTGCTGTTTCAATCCACGCACCCACGTAGGGTGCGACATAATAGTCCTCTTGAGCAACGCCGCCGTCTTGAGGTTTCAATCCACGCACCCACGTAGGGTGCGACAGTAATAAATGGAAGAGGTTTATAACCAACTAATTATAGAGTTAAGAATGCGAATCATTCATGTTGTGTCATAATCAATAAGCATATAACGGATCTTGTAATGCTAATGGGCTGATAATCAGACCTTGCGAAACTTTAGCTGGTTCTGCAATGCCTAAGGTTCGCAGATCTATATAATCAATTCTTCTTCCATATTATAAGATGTGACTTTACCTATCATATCTACTTTCCTGTTCCAGTTCTTACCGAGATTATAAAACCTAACTGAATCTGATTTTTGATCAATGATTTGACCAATGTCATGTTTCAGTCTAACGAGAGTAACTTCGTCCAGCAGACACTCAAATACAGAATTCTGCACTCTCTGACCATAGTTTTGACACAATCTTGCTACTTGGCGTAATCTTTTTGCTCCTTGAGGAGAAGCTGTCTCGACATCATAAGTTATCAAATATAACATAAGCACTAAATTAAAAATACAGGATAATCATCTAAATCTCCTCGAAGAAATCTCGCTAATAATAATGCTTGGGCATAAGGTAACAAACCGATGGAGATCTTTTCCTGTAAATACGGATGCATGATTTCCTGTTTCTTGCGAGTCTGCCAACTCTTTATAATCGTCTTTTTGCAATTGTCAGTCATGATAACCGATTGGTCTCCCTGATGCTTAAAATCGTTGGGAGCCACCTGTTTCCGGTTGATGAGGGAGAGCACTAACCGATCTCCAAGATAAGCCCTAAACTCTTCCATTAAGTCTAATGCCAGGGAGGTACGTCCTGGGCGAACAGAGTGCATGAACCCCACATAAGGATCGAGCCCGACTGACTCCAAAGCTGATGCACATTCATTGGCAAGTAGGGTGTACACAAACGACAGCATGGCGTTCACAGCGTCCTTAGGTGGTCTCCTATTTCTACCATGAAAAGAAAACGATGGAGATTGCTGGAGGATCAGCTGGGGAAATACTTTGAAATAATGATTAGCAGCCTCTCCCTCTAAGCCACGTAGGACGTCCATGTCGGGAGCCGTTAAGGCCTTATTTTGATTGGTTGTCAACAACTTGATGCTATCTATTATGTCCTCATTCTTACCATAATCTCGAGTATGCCTTTTGAGTACACTGTTATAATTATGGACTTTTGAGGCTATCATCAATCTGCTTAGGTGGAGGGACAGGTTCTCATCCTTAGACATTTCATATTGCCGTTGCCTAAGTAGTACATTTCCCTTCACTTCCCCTTGGATTCTACAGATGTAATGTCCTGAGGGTGTCAGAAATACAAGAGACACTCCATGATCTACGCAGAGCTTCATCAGCCCCGGACTGGCTCCCATATAGCCAAAAGTAACAATGCCCTCAATATTGACAATGGAGATGCGAAAGATCTCCTCCTTGTCCTGAGATACCACAACATTTAGCCCGTCTTTACTCAGATAGGCTTCAGGCGTCGTCACATACAATGTGTTCAGCAGTTTCCTCATATAGATTATTTTTAAGATAACTCCTTACTTCCTGCCGTTTTGGTAGCGTAGGAAGGCAAATATCTATCAGTGAACATCTACGGCATGATGGTTTATATTGGGCTGCCGGAGTTATATGATCATTAAACAGTCGATGCATATCTTCGGCGCATTGCCGCGTGAGAGATCTTAATTCTTCATTAATATCTATCAGTTCACGCTGCATGGTTTCATGATAAAACAATGCTGCTTGTGGAATGTGGATACCATGCATTTCTTCCAGACATAACACCTGGGCAGCCAGCTGCACTTCATCTCTCTCGTCAGGCTTACGCTTTCCTCGCTTATATTCTATCGGGAAAAGACTCCATTGCCCAGGGTGTCTCTCGATGGCAATACCGCCTTCTGTCATAGGGAGCAACTCTACCGCATCGGTTATACCATATAATCCCAGTTCGTGCGAAGCTATACGGACGGAGCGAAGCGTTATCGTCTTTCCATTCTTCTCACGATAGAAGGGATCGTCCACACGCTCATGCAGAATGTCTCCTTCCGCTGTCAATTGATTATCTCGCCACAGCTGTTCCACATGTATCAATGCCCATTGTCGGGGGCAGAACATATAGTGCTGAATCCCCGACAACATGAGCATATCATCGTCTGTATAGTACATATCTTGTAATATCAGTTCATTCCGTTATATCAGTTCTTCCAAATGAACGTTTGAGGGTATTTTCTCTTTGTCAATGGTTACTTCATAATCGGAAAACCTGCGGGCTGGTCCTGCGCTAATACGGTTGATATGAATCAGATCAAATAATCTGCTGGCCTGAATGTTTCCCAATTCAGAGTCGTGTCTGAAGACGAATAGTTTTTGGGCAGTCATCAGTCCACGTGCAGCGGAGTGATCGATGTCAAACATGTTCTGTAGGGCTTCCCAGAACAACGATAAGTCTTCTTCTGTAAAATTGGTTTGTTGAGCCAGATTTGCAGAAACGAAACCATGACATACGTAGAGTCCATAAGGAATGGTGCTCTTGCGACCCATGGTATGATTATCTCCCTTTTGTTTTTCAGCCTCAGCTTGAGTTGCAACAGCTAATCGTGTTATAGAATGTTCAGATTGTGTTATGGGTTCTACAGAGCGAGAAAATGTCAACTGTATAGGACCTCTTACCTGACCGGCATTTTTGCCTGTAGACATGACGGCTCCGAAACATCTGACATCATAATAGTGGCTACACATGTACTTACGAGCTGCGGCAGTCTTGTCTTTTTCTGCAGCAAGTTTCACCTTCTCATCTTCATGAGCCTTATCTATCTCATCATTCAATACGGCTTTTTCCTTGATGAAGATATCAAATCCATTAGCCAATTGTTTACAGATCTGCACATAATTGCGTACCTTACGTTTTAGGCAAACGTCGGTAACTAACCCCATGCCGGTTTCTGCATCTACGCGTGGCAAATTGCCTGCATCAGGATCACCATTGGGATTACCATCTTGTACGTCAAAAAGATATACAAAGTCAATTCTGTTTTTTAATTCATTCATAGTTCTATTATTTATGATTACTTTATTCTTGATTATCTTTATCTTTAGGACGGAAGAAGTCTTGTCGTTGCTGGTAATAACCCACCATAAACCTGCCCTGATTGTCTATGGATAGGTTCGAAGGAAACTCTCCGTTGGCCAGTTTGTCAACGATCTCTCCTTTCAGCTTGGCGAAATACACCCGCAAGCGATCTTCTAATTTCTCCTCATGATGAATGGACAGATTGAGTAAAGTTGGAAATACGACGGAAGGTGTTGTTGAAGCAGAGTTCAAATACCTCGCTGCAATATTAGTAGAATTGTTTGCTTTTTCTTGTTCCCGTTCTATCACGGCAAACAAACGGCCACAAACATAGCCTACATTGTTGTTGTCCTCGTTTAACATAGTTGTAAGTTTATCGTTATATTTTCTGATTAAATATGCTTTGATGATCGCAGCTCTAACAACCTTGACTTCTTGCTCGGCTTTTATACGTCTTAAACATCCCGCAAAGAGTATATAAGGGTAAGCATATCCTTGCACAATACTCTTCATGATTGCTTCTGGCAAATTAGGCTGTACTTCACTTTGCTTTCCATTCAATGTTACGGCAGCCAGAATTTTATATAGTCCAGAATAAGGCTTACGTTCTATCCTTGTATCCACGATCTCCATATCTTTGAAATGTCTCAACAGATTATGAGCAAACTCTTTTAGGGTACATTCAGCCCAATACACCACAGCTATACGAGCTGCGTTAGGCGCTAATCCCAAGAAATAAAATTTATCATCAACGGTAGTCTTAATCCGACCCGAATAAATGGAATTAAAAATTTCTTTTACTTTGGCAATATTTCTATCAGGGTCATCTATGTCGTTACGCATACTCAGTAATGCGTACAGCCCATCTTCTGCCTGTCGACTTATGGTATTGTTATTTGATGCCCAAAACAGAAATGTTCGGTTGCCACTTGAAAACTTGTTTCTCGATTCCTTATCAAGCATTTTATGAAGAGCTGCACTATAGGCTGCTTCTGCTTCTTTGGAAATTGGAGAGTTGGAGCATTGCTCCTTATTCCAGGAATCATATCCGGAGTTCTTTTGGAAAGAAACAAGGTAAGCCCCTGCTGTGTTTGCCCCTGCAAGATGTACGTTAGATGATAACCTGATAATGGGAGATCGTTCTCCAGTGACAAGGCATACCCGTTCTATTTCGTCAGCATCAAGATTGATTTCCGATTGTAAGTCTGGATCTTCGGCGACAATGTGTAAATGACCCTGCAGGAGGAAAGATACATTTCCTTTTGATTTTTTTATGCTTTCCCATTGGTCACATTCTTTGACCTTTTGTATACCGCCGTTTTCATAGAAAGCGGCTACTGCGCTAAACTGTTTGTTGTCGGCATGGCGCATGGCTACACTTTTGCATTGTTCAATGAACGCATTAAGTTTTGTCAGACTTGCATCTTCAGTATTCTTGTTACTATACCCTAAAGTATATTCTATCGTATCATTAAATAAATACGGTTTAGGAGTCTTCCCAGAGCGGGCTGCTTTGGGAACTACGAAGGTCTGACATGTTTTCTTATCGCGGCGTCTATTTTCTATTCTAAGAAATTCCCCATCTTCGTTTATGACTATGATAAATTCGATTTCTTTCTTAATCCAACCAGCAGGAGTGGGGTCGTCACTCCTGTGATAATAATCATATAATGCTTTTAATATCATCTCAATATCTCCTCGCTGTCTTTTGATGGAACTGTGATCACACCTTTTATCATGTTGGCACGGAAGAACATCTGGTCTGCATTCTTGCCATCGGGTTTATAATCCCAGTCGTAAAACATGATACCCAGGTCTTTTGATTCATCGATTGGGGCTGGCTGCTGTACATCATTATCCACTAACTTAAAATAGGCGGCACACTCGCGTACCCCAAAATAAGGTTGGGTAAAGCATTGCCCCGATTGGGCTTTTCGTGTAAAGATATCATAATATTTTGCAGGATTATCATCCCCTCTTTGATGAGAATGCTCTTCCTTCACCTTCGCTTCCTTAGGTCTGTCTTTCCAAGGAATAAATATCAGTTTTGCATGAATTCGGTATCTCACATCTCTTAGCATCAGGGTATTCCTTTGCTGTCGCGCATCTTCAATATATATTTGTTTCTTCTCTACAGATCCTACGGCTCCCACCTCGTTTCTCCTGATGGAGAACCATCTGACAGGGTTGAGTACTTCTATTTTTGTCACCTCCCATCGCATGGCATAGCGATGAAAGAAGATGGCATCGAAAATAGCACGAGCCGCCGAGGGAGTTATGACGTCATAGCTTACGCGTTCTACCTTGAGCTCAGGACGGGTAAAGCATGCGTAATCGCCCCATACCTCTAAACAAAATTCTTTATCAGTATATCCCATAACGTTTATATTTTTTAATCTACTATTAAAGGTTCCTCCAGCCATTTATTCTCAAATGTCAGCCCTATATTCATGTCATATAGATCAGACTGCTCAAGCCAATACACATTGTCAATCTTCACCAGAGCCCCCATATCCATCAATGCCTTAAAATCCTGTTCCCTCACACTTACCGTGTATGGCTGTAAGCGTTTAATGAGAGAGTAATCCATTGATTTCCTCTTCAGTTCATCGATTAGCATTTCCGCATGATCGTATGGGACGATAATGCCGATGCCGCTATCATCTATTAACTTAAACTTTTGGGCAGCAGTTTCATATCTGATACCAGATGATCCATAAAGTTCCTCGCATACGCCAGCCTTATCCATGATGCTCCTAATATATAGTTGATTGAAATAGTCGGTCATGGCTTGTTGGCTCTGCAAATCTTGTGTGATAAGGTTATCAAAAGCATTTCTTGCATTTTTGATGCTTCCATATCCTCTTGTCCCTCTGATATCAAATACATGGGTAATACCATGCGTAGCCATTCTACCTTCACGGTTACACCGTCCTGCAGCCTGCAGGATAGAGTCAAGCCCTGCTTTCTGTCTAAATACAGAAGGGAAATCAATGTCTACGCCTGCCTCGATGAGTTGAGTGGCCACGACCCTGATGGTCTGCTTTTCATTATCTTTCAGAGCTTTCTTAATGAGTGCTATTGTCTTGGCTATATGCGCCTGACACATCATTCGCGACAGATGGAGTGTCAGGCCCTCATGCGGTAGCAGTTGGTAGATTGCCTTAGCATCCTTTCGGGTATTGACAATACACAGTGTGCGATTTTCCCGGGTCATTCGCTCCGCAATGTCATTGTACTCGCTGAGAGTCTCATCTACTTTGATGTCTACACGTTTAAGCCTTTGAGAGAGATTCATCTTTTGGGGTATCAGTTCTGCAACATGATCAATACCTTTAAGGCTTTCTATCTGAAGTTTATCTTTCGATAATACAGGCATACTGGCTGTTGTAAAGAGCACGGAACACCCGAAGCAATTATGGTAAGTCTTTAGTGCATCTATGATAGGCTGCAGAAAGTCGGTAGGTAATGTCTGAACCTCATCTAGGAGAATAACACTATTACAGATATTATGTAGCTTTCGACATGCAGAGGGACGATTGGAAAACATGGATTCAAACAGTTGGACGTTGGTTGTCACGATGATGGGGTAGTCCCAATTTTCTGTGGCCAGCTTGCGCCGTTGTTCTTCCATCTTCTCGTCTTCGCTACTTTCTAATGGTATTGCTACCACATTAGAATGGTGTTCTAACACATTCCTTTCTCCAAAAATATCCTTTAGTATTGCAGCTGTCTGAGTAATAATCGACGTATAAGGAATGGCGATGATGACTCGATTCTGACCGTTGTGAATGGCATGACGCAAAGCCCATGACAGCGATGTGAGGGTTTTCCCACCTCCTGTTGGAACGGTCATACTATAAAATCCCCTGTCGGATTCAGCCTTCGAGTTACACGTTAATAAAATTTCTTTTCTGATGATATTGACGGGAGTATCAGCCTTGAAACTATCCAATTTTCTATCGAGTAAGGGTAACAACTCTTGTAAAGTTGTCTTATTGCCTCTGATTTTAGCAGTATCAGGACTCATAAATTCTTCTGTGTCAAGATAGTCTGCGTCAACAAGGCAGGAAAAAAGCAGTCGCCCAAGATGATTAAAATCTTCTTGAGATAATTTGTAGGGCAGCGATGGCAATGGTAGATTTCCCCCTTTGCCATTATATCCATCGATGATGTCGCTGGTTATTTCTTGAGGAATCTCCATCTCCATGCTACTCTCAAATTTGTCCTGATCGAACAGCCCTGCATGGTGACCCATGATAGACCAGCTAACAAAAGGCCATGAATTTGGATAAAGTTTTTTCGCTACCAGTGCCCCCACAAAAGCATGAGGTGCGCGGGGAGGTATGCCTGGCTCAAGACCCGTACTACGCCTGATACGGGCTTGAAACGCCTTCTGCTCTTTACCAATGTCATGGAGTAAGCCCATGACACGGCCGTAGTCGCCAAAGCCAAATCCTGTGGCAAATTGCTCGGCCCTCCGCGATACACCCTTTGAATGCTCTTCATTGGATTGGTCTAAAAATTTACCATTTCGATATAATACATGTGATAGGCTCATATCTATTATTGAGTTTTATGGTAGGTTGATAATTGTAAGTACAAAAATAATAAATAAGCGACTGGAATCCAAATATATTTCTGCATTTAAGAAGGGATCCTATTATTTTTGGTAACTATTCTGATAATATTATCCTCGCTGATCGATGGTCTATGAATATGTTCTCCCAGATGGTAACAGCCCCTTGACTTACAAATAAACAAAAAGGAGACTTTTCAAAGAAGTCTCCTTGGTGCGCCCGACAGGCACACTAGAAATGAAATCGTTTTTAATCGCATGAAACGGAATGCAAGTAAATAAAGGGAGTTTGGAGTTTCATGAAATTGAATGATGTGACCTAAAATCTTATTAATGTGACCTAAATGTGACCTAAAAATTTGGAGGTACGGAATAATAGGATTATCTTTGTGATGTGTTTCAAATTTAACAGTTATGGCAAAAGCAGATTTAAGATTATCCTCGCAGGTGGATGCCAACGGCAAAAGCCAAGTAATAGTAAAACTTAATATCAGTCGCTCTCAGCGTCCGTGTTTCAAGAGTGGTGTGTTTATCCGTCCAGATTGGTTTAAGCCTATTAAGGAGACAAAAAGAGGCTTTGTGTATGGTATAGTACCGCCAAGGAAAGGGCGCTTAAACCTTTGGGATGTGCACGAAGCAGAAGATGCAAAAGCGAATTTGGAGGCGTACATCAGTCGTCTAACGGCGGTGTGCAATGTACTCGATAATAAAAAGTGCGCAAAAAAGGAAGCAATAGATGAGGCCCTGTCTTTAACCGCTGATTTGCAAGTTGGTCAGATAACCTTTGAGCGGATAGAGGAAGCCCGTAAAAACAAAAAAGAGGACGAAGCCAAGAGTGCAATCAAGGACAAATCATTCTTCGCCATCATGGAGTTGTTTCTCCATAAGAAGCAATTCAGTTACGACCAGACAAAAGGTTACAGAGTTTTGATGCGTACTTTGGCAAGGTATCAGGAATTTATTAATACCACAGATAATGACAGAAAAGACTGGAAACTCGGTATAGATACTATGACCAAGGAAGATGTAGAAGATTTCTGCGACTATCTGAGGAATGAAAAGGCGTTGTCAGAAGAATACCCAGCCATATTTGAGAAACTATTGGCGCAGTACCCAGTGGACATCAAGACGGTGCGTAAATCACCTCATCTGTCAGACCGTGGGGAAAATACCATCAAGAAGCTGGAGAAGAAACTAAAGGCATTCTTTTCGTGGCTGATAAAGAATGAATACACGACAAACGACCCATTTAAGAACATCACTATCAAGTCAGAGAGATACGGTACACCTTATTTCCTTTCGCTTGAGGAGCGCAATATCATTGCCGATTGGGATTTATCCACCAACAAGCATTTGGAGACGCAGAGGGATATTTTCATCTTTCAGTGCCTTATTGGGTGCCGTGTGGGCGACCTTATCCACATGAAAACCAGCAATCTGATAGGTGACGAGATACAATACATAGCCCGAAAGACCAAGGATAAAACGCCTGTGACCGTGGAAGTTCCCCTAAATCGCCGTGCAATGGCTTTGGTGGAGAAGTACAAGGGCGTGGACAAGAAAGGCCGCCTATTCCCCTTTATTTCGCCTCAGAAGTACAATGAAGCAATCAAGGAGATACTTACTATCTGCGGCATTCATCGAGTGGTGACGATACTCAACCCAACCACAGGACAGGAAGAACAGCGACCACTCAATGAGATAGCCTCATCTCACATGGCACGCAGGACGTTCATAGGTAACCTATACAAGAAAGTGCAAGACCCCAATTTAATCGGCTCTATGAGTGGTCACGCTGAGGGCAGCAGGGCTTTTGCAAGGTACCGAGACATTGATAAGAAGATGAAGAAAGAAACCGTTAACTTACTTGACTAAGTTTAAGCGTAGCCAATTGGTTACGCTTTTTTTTTGCGCTTAAACCTAATATAACACTTTTCTCATTACCGCCAAATCTTTTTCGCACTTATTTTTGGTTTATTTTTGTGTCTCTTTGCCACAACGGGAGCGGTTGTGGCATTCATATCTCAAATAATCCCATAATATTGTTTTTTATAGCATAATTTTGTCTATGTCTTTAGGGCGAAAAGAACACCGCCCTTAATTGATGTAGCCAATCTGTTGTGTGTGTTCTCACAGTCAGAGACTACCAAATTCTGTAAAGAAAAAAAGATATGCAGGATAGAAATGTACAAATCGTTATTAATCGTGAGGATTTAAAATGGATGGTCACGGAGTGGTTGCAAGAGGAGCTGGCCAAGCGGACTAAGAAGCAGGAAGTGTACCTAAGTCGCACGAAAACGGCTCTTATGCTGAATGTAACACTCTCTACCCTATGGAGGTGGGACAAGGAGAACTATCTAACCCCCGTAAGAGTAGGCGGAAAAGTGATGTATCGTGAGAGCGATATTCAACGAGTGATTAACCAAACAAAGGAGGACTGAGACAATGAAAAGAGCCACACAGCAACAGCCATGCAGCCCCACACACGGCGCAAAGATACGGAAAGAAAAGGACATAATCAAGGTATTCGAGTTCTTTCGATATAAAGTAGGAACAACCCTTGATTGTGCGATTGCCACAGGTATACTCCGCAATTCAATCACGTGGTACATAGCAGACCTTGAGGAAGAAGGTCTTTTGCAAGCTATCGGACGTGCTAAGGACGCAACAACAGGTTACTCTGCCAACCACTATTCAGCCGACAGAAGTAAGTGGGTACAGCGTGGCCCATTGCAACTTAATCTATTCGAGGAGGGTATGCGATGAAACAGACAGAACCACAGCAAGTTGGCACATTGATAGATAATGCTGTCAAGCACAGCAACGCCCCATTATGGGCAGGATTAAGGGCATACAGGGCGCAGAAAGGAGGCAACGATGAGAAATAGTTTTGTGTTTTATAAAGATTGGTGGGAGGTATTACAGGAACTCCCCAAAGAGCAACGTCTTGAGAGTTATGAGGCAATCTGTAATTATGCTTTTGGCGGCATTACTCCCGATGATGCTATTATCAAGGCAGTTACGGGGCTTATGCGCTCAGCCATAGACCGAGATAATAAGAAGTTTGAGGATAGATGCGAGAAGAACCGCAAGAATATCCTAAAGCGATGGGATAAGGGTGATACGACCGAATACGGTGGTATACGACCGAATACGACCGTAAAAAACGTAATACGACTTGATACCAAACATACCGAGAATGAGAAGGAGACGGAGAAGGAGACGGAGAAGGAGAAGGAGAATAAAGAAATATCTACTAACGTAGATACAAAGAAAGACGAGCTTTCTTTGCCTCGAACAAAATCAGCTTTGCAAAAGAAGCAACAGGATATGCTAAAGCGCAAAGCGGATTTTAAGGGCGAGTTATCTCAGTTCACAGACAGGTATTCCAAAGATATGCTCAATGACTTCTACGAATACTGGACTGAACCGAACAAGTCAAAAACCAAGATGTTGTTTGAAACCAAGCAGACATGGGACACTTCCAGGCGTTTGTCCCGATGGGAAAAGAACAACTCCAAATACGGGAAAGGAGGTAATGTATGAACAATTTACCGCTATCAGATGAATTATGTGAGAAAGTCGTTATCGGCACATTGCTCACCAACAGCAGGGAATGGGCTGAAAACTCAGACTTGCTTTGCTCAGAGTTGTTCACTTCCTATCAAAGCCAAACTATCTACACCCTATCCAAGAGGGTGGCGGACAGGGGCGAGAGTGTGGACATCATCAGCGTCACGGCGGAACTTGCCAAGACCAAGACGCAGGGTGTCACCCCGATGGACATCATTGACCTAAGCAATCATGTGGCAGTAGGCGGCGTGCGGCAGCAGGTTTTGAGACTTGTCGAACTCCAAAGGCGCAGGGAACTTTGGCGTATCGGTCAGCAGATGATACAGGCAGGGGTTGATGAGAGTGAACCCGTAGAGACCGTGCAAGCGTCCGCCATGCAGGAGTTGGGCGACCTTTTCGCCTCAGCCTCTACCGAAATACAGAGTATTGCACAGGTGGCCTCATCATACACAACGAACATCATCAACGCCAATCGAGAGGGCAGACGATTACAAGGTGCGCCGACAGGCTTTGCCACTATTGACCAACGTGGAGGCTTGCAACCGTCAGACCTTTTTGTAATCGCAGCCGACAGCTCACAAGGCAAAAGTTCCCTCGCCCTCAATATGGCAGAGAACGCAGCCAAGAGTGGCTATCCATGTGCGTATTACAGCATGGAAATGACAGCCGACCAACTGTTTGCCCGTATTCTCGCCACAGAGACAGGGTTGCCCTCCAATGTACTGAACACAAGACCGCTAACTGATGAGCAGCTTTCTCGCTATGAGGCCGCCAGAGCCAAAGTAAGCCGTTTGCCGCTTTTCTTTGATGAGCGCAGCACTTCCTCGCTTGATGGCATTCTCTCCAGTATTCGCACGATGGTCTTTCGCAATCAAATCAAGGTGGCCGTGGTCGATTATCTCCAGATACTCAATGTGAATCAAAAGAACGTCAACAAGGAGCAGGCAATGGCAGACGCAGCAAGAAGATTTAAGAACTTGGCAAAGGAGTTAGGTATTTGCATTGTCTTACTCTCCCAGCTCAACCGAGACAGGGACAACCCACAGCCGAGCATGGCACGACTGAGAGATAGTGGTCAGATTGCTGAGGCCGCAGACGTGGTTTTGCTCATCTATCGCCCAGTGGTCTATGGCAGTCGCTATCACTATCCAGACGAACTCTCAAAGGTCAGCACAGAGGGCACGGCAATGCTGCACGTATGCAAAGGCCGCAATGTCGGCACATTCCGCTTTGTGGTAGGTTTCAATGCCTCGCTCACCAAGTTCTATGACCTTGACACTATGCCCGTGGCGGCAGCGACAAATGATATTGACGACAATAGACCGTTTTAGCGTATGGAGAAAGAAACAATATTCGGGCAATGTGTCGCAAAAGCCAATCATTACATGGCAGTGGGCGGCAACGAGAAACGTAGAATCATCAAAGACGGCATTTTAAGGGCGTATGAGCGTAGTTTTTGCTCTCAATGTACAATTTACCGCAACCGAGGTATTAACGCCCCATTTCGGCTCTTAATTGATGTTTACCACAGCAGCAACAGATTTGATTTGGACAACTCGCTCAAGACCGTGCTTGACTTGTTGCAAGACGTGGGCGCAATCACCAATGACAATCTTTGTATGGGTATTGAGGCGACCAAGCACGTAGACAAGAACAACCCGAGGGTGGTGTTCGGAATCGAAGAATTAGAACCAAGAATTTTGTAAATAACAGATTAGAAACAATGTGGGAAAAAGGAGAATCAGGAAATCCCAAAGGAAGGCCCAAGGGAGCCAGGGACAAGGCAAAGGGCAGGTTGGTTGAACGAATCACGGACATTGTGGAGTGCAACATCGACAAGTTGCAAGATGACATCGATACGTTGGAACCCCAAGAGCGCATCAAAGCAATAACAAGTCTGATTAATTATGTGCTCCCCAAGCAAGCAGCCGTGGACGTTAAAAGCCAACTTGATGCCGAGTATAAGGCTTTGGAGCGGCTGATAGATGAGGCCCCCGATGAGTTCATAGATAAGATAACTGAAAAAATATTAAAATTACAAAAGGAAAAAAACAATGAGCAACAGGGATAAATTAAAACAGCTTGCAAGAGGGTACAGCACTATGACAGACAGCGACATGGGCTTTGATATAGACCTATGGGAGTATCTGGACAATGGAGAATATAACAAACGGGCCGTTGACGCTTGTATTAGTTTGCTAAGGTGGTATAAACAGGAGAACGGCACGACAGACCGCCAGAGCGGTTTTTATCAGTATATCCAACAATTAAAAAAGAAAGGTTATGAGATTGAAATTTAATCAAGTATCTGGAATTGACACCCAGACGGGTGCAATTATCCAAGTGGAAGCAACAAGAATGTACATTACCAATAATATTGAGGCAAGGGAAACAGATGCAGAGGTGGTTTTGTCATTCTTCAAAGATGCAGATGATTGTGGCTATCATACCACATTATCAGCCGACCAGACAAAGGAGTTAATAAAGCGTCTGCAATCACTCTGTGAGGGTGTAAAAGCCTACAATGAGATATTGCAAGATGCAAAGAGAGTGAGAAAGGAGACAGAGCAATGAGTAGGCAGCAACTTAAAAATTTTATGGAACATGGGAGTATCAACAGCACCAGGCAAAAAACCTATGTGGTTTGCAATGGTAAAAGAACTCTAAGAAGTGATGAGCCGACAAATGCACCCTTTGACATAGAGATTAACGTGCATTGCAACGACCTAAAGCAATTAGAGTTGCAGGATAATAAGTATAACATTAAAAAGTAAAGATTATGGCTTACAAAAGTATGGTGGCAGAACGCTACACAGATGAGAAAGGTAATATTTGGAGTTTATCTCCAGATGGCAACAGGACATTGATTAAGTCTGTTTTATCTCCAGAGGATAAGCAGTCCTTAGCCGCCCAAATCAACGCAGAAACAGCAAAGATTGTGGCCGATGAACGTGAGGCAAGGCAGCAGCGAATCGATAACAATTTGGAATACATTAAAGAGCATCTGAAGTAATGGACGTTATAAAAGATGCTATGATACAGCGGGCGATAAAGAAAGCAGCAGACAAACAGGCATGGGAACAGAAAAAAAGAGACTATGAAGCCCGTGAGCAGCAGGAACGACAAAAGCGGCTGCAATATCTGGAACAGGAACGACAAATACTGCATCAAGCCCAACAGACCATCAAAGGGATAAATGATGCTTTTATGGAGCATTTTGGCAAGAAAGATTAAAGACTACAGGAAAGGGAGTGCTTACATTGGTAGGCACTTCTTTTTTGTCATTTCAATAATTTTTCTTATCTTTGTATCATCAAACGCCATAACGGTGCATTGAAACACAATTTGAGAGCGCATTTGCCGTGATGGCAGGTGCGCTTTTTGCTTATAAGGGGTGCTATTGTGACCTAAATGTGACCTAAAATAAAAACAGAAAAAGCTAAATAATTGACATTCAACTACTTAGCTTTTTACGATGTGCGCCCGACAGGACTCGAACCTGCACTGCATAAACAACCAGATCCTAAGTCTGGCGCGTCTACCAGTTCCGCCACGAGCGCATTGTGAGTGCAAAGGTAAACAATAAATTTGTATTTACCACGAATTTCACAAACAAACACGAATCATTTTGTAGAGGATGTCATCTAAACTG
>LAHS01011881.1_pt1 | contig 15332 bp, 5 predicted proteins | sample 329651 | NCBI WGS metagenome assembly LAHS01 (sample SAMN03275699, study PRJNA271635) | activated sludge metagenome | isolation source: sample C-1 Sludge from hydrolytic chamber (first chamber) of Anaerobic... | reverse complement strand
TTTGAGCATTTTTGTATCGATCACTATGAAATAGATATCGATACAAAAATGCTCAAAGAGACCGGAATAAAGACAATCGCAACATGGGATGACATCAGAAAATTTGCAAAAGCTTCGCAGAAAACGGTGAAGTTCCCGGTTGTCTTTGCAGGAAAAGACGGAGCCTTTTTTATTTCATTCCTCGGTTCGCTCACAGAATCAATCGATGGAACAGCAAAGTACAATGAAGCAGTTAAGATTGTGCAGGACATTACCGCAGCAGCAGAAAAATCAGGCAGCGACGTGAGTGCTACCGTTATTGCGCAGGCACTTGCAGGCGACGAATCGGCACCGTTCTATCACGCAGTTATTTTTATGGAAAGCTGGGTAAAAGCAGGACTCATTAATCCCGACTCGTTCAATATGTCTGAAAAAGATGTAAACGCATTTATGGACATGAAACTAGCACCCGTCGTATTCATGACACTGTCTCACCACCGCACTGTACAGCCTGAGGCAATCGAGCGGTACGCATCAATCTACATTCCGTCATCATATCCGGCAACAAACAGATCATTCACTGCACCGACCGTCTGTCTTCTTGCTTTGACAAACAACAGGAAAGCACTTGCAGCCGGCACAGCGCTTGTTACTGACAAAGCCCAGGAGACACTGAGCCGTGCTTCGGGACTGGCGCCGGTGCTTGCACACTGCCGCACGCCCGATCATCAGGCTGATGACGTGCGCTACTGGATTGCAGCAACAAACACACCGCTTGCAGGATTTGCACTCGATGCATTCGATGATCCGCAGCTTGCAGAAAGCACATCACTCGTACTCGCTGGTATGATCCGCACAGCGCAGTAATTTATTTTCCAACACAAAAACGTGAAAAAATTGAGCCAAGCACGTCATCGGGAGTAACTTCCCCGGTGACGGCGCCGAGGCTGTCTATTGCATCTTCCAAATCCTGAACAACAGCATCAAGCGTATAGTCTTTAGATAATTCAAGCGCGTGGCGAACACTTTCGAGCGCTTCGCATACAGCAACTTTCTGCCGCTCGCTTCCAAGACCTGTCTGCGCGCGGTCATTCTGTGCGCCGGACATAAGCACGTTTTTTACCGCAGTGCACAAAGCTGAAATACCGGCGCCTGTTTTTGCGCTCACGTCGAACGCGCCGCTGCAGTGAGGAATTGAAGAGACAAAAGACGCATGTGAAACAGACGCTGAGGGTTCATTACCGGAGTCCGCGTTAGTTTTATCAGACACAATGCCGGCTTTATCAGCCTTATTCCACACGAGGATAAGCGGCATCGTATTCTGCGCAAAGAACGCGCGGTCATCATCTGCAATGCCTTCGGTGCTGTCGACGAGATACAAGTTCAAATCTGCCTCGCGGCTCAAGTCTTTTGTGCGCTCAACGCCTTTCTGCTCTATCAGGTCGCTTGTTTCGCGCAGACCTGCTGTGTCGAAAAGACGCGCAGGCACGCCGTCGAAGCTCACCCAGCTTTCAATCCAGTCACGCGTTGTGCCGGCAATATCGGAAACGATTGCCCGGTCTTCCTTGAGCAGCGCATTGAACAAACTCGACTTGCCGGCGTTTGTACGGCCGCACAGCACAACGCGCGCTCCGTCCTGATACAGCTTTTCGCTTTTCCACGAAGATGCAAGCGAGTCAAGAATGCGCTCGGCTTTTTCAAGACCGGCGCGGTCAAACGTTTCTGCTATTGTCTCTTCATCTTCCGGATATTCAATTTCAACTTCGATTGTTCCGAGCGTATCGACAATCAGTTTTTTTACACCGTCGATTGCTTCGTACAGACTTCCAGCCAGACGCCCCGCAGCGCGCGAACGCGACACATCTGTTTTTGCATCGATGATTTCGCGCACCGCTTCGGCACGAGTCAAATCAGTCTTGCCGTTGATATATGCACGGAACGTATATTCACCGCGCTCTGCTCTGCGGAATCCATTTTTGAGAAGCAGATTAAAGATTGATGTTACAACAGCAGTTCCGCCGTGGCAGCTAATTTCCACCATGTCTTCGCCAGTAAAACTTTTTGGCGCGCGGTAGACAGACGCAATCACTTCGTCGATGCGGCGAGCAGAATTTTTTTGCTCAGGCTGATTCTGCGCATCATTTGCCGAGGGATCAACAATCCAGCCGTAGACAGTCGTATTGCCAGGTGCTTTTAAAAGTGCCTGAGGACGAGAGAATACTTTTGAAACAAGTTCGATGCAGTTTTTTCCAGATGTGCGGATAATGCCGAGAGCGGCTGGCGCCAGTGCTGTCGCAATTGCCGCAATCGGTTCTTCGGGTGTGTAACCGGTATTGTCCATGAAGGTACTTTAGACTATTTCTTCGAGCGCCGCAAGAATGTCTGAATCATACAGACCGGGAGTGCGCTTGAGTTCAACAAACGCTGAGTCTTTATCCATAATTGCGTGATATGAACGTTTATTTGTAAGAGAAAGATAACTTTCCACAACACGAATCACACGCGCAATATCGGGAATCTGAGAACCGGAAAGACCGTTCTGATATCCGGAGCCGTCAAAATTTTCATGATGATACTGAGCCGCGTCAATGAATACAGGCAGATACCGCTGAGGAATAAAATCGAAATACTGAGAAGCAAGGTCAACATGACCGCGGATACTCTTCCGTTCTTCAACAGTAAGATGATCTGCCGTAAGCATGCGAGAATCTACAGAAAGGAAGCCTGCGTCGTACACCATCGCTGCGTAATAGTACAGAATTGCGATAGGCTCCTTGATATCGAGCGAGCGGCATAATTTATAAACAAGCTCAGAAACATTGCGCGAATTATTACGGCGGACAGTACAGCGGTCAATTTTCTCACCAAGTTCTTTAAACTGAGAATCGAACATACGAAGTTCTTCGCAGTCAGAAGATGTCATCCCGGAAACATGATTTGAATCCGCTGCGGCAGCATCAAGCACTGTAAGCTGAAGCGGCTTTGCGGGAATTCCCAGCGTTCCGCCGGAAACAAGACGGAGCCGTTCCTGCGTATCAAGTTTCAGGGCAGCAACAACGCGGAGTGTCCGGTCAAACTGCTCTTCCTGCATGTGACGCCGTTTATTTGCAGCAACGAGCCAGCATATACCTGCCACAGCTGCAATCGAAAACAATCCGGCGAATATAAAAAGTATATTTTTTAAAACTACAGCCGATTTGCGGCTTTGTTCTTCCTGCTCAACATATTCATCGTTTACCGTACTGAATCCGAGTCTGATGCTTTCTGACATCTGCTGAACACTCTTGCGATGTTCCTCAAGCTGCTTGTCGTATTCAGCCCACTCGCGGTCCCGGTTCTGTTTAAGAGCAGCAGCGCGTTTGGCAAGAAGCTCATCCTCGTGCTCGCTGTTAATCCGGTTTATCTTTCTGCTGATCCGGTCGCTTGCAATCTGGGGATAGCGGCTGATGTTTGATTCAATTTTTGTAAATGTACCGTAGTCATGATCTTTGTACACCTGCTGCAAACAACTGTAATAAACAGCTTCGGCCATAAGCTTGATATTTTCGGGAATGCCTGTTGCACCCTGATACGGAGCGAGCGCCTGGTTTATAAGATCGTATGCCTTTTCGTATTTTGCAAGCGTGTAAGCTTCATTTGCTTCATTTAAAATCCGTTCTGTCTCAGCCGGATCGAGCGGCTGAGAAAAGAGAAGAGACGGAATAAGTATAAATAAAGCAAACAAAACTTTATTATTTTTCATACACGTTTTTCACTCTTATCATACAGAAAAACAACTTCTTTTACCACGGCTGCCACGTATATAATAGAGTTTATGCACCCTCTTTGCTGTAAGCCTGCCAGAGCATGCGCACTTTATTTAAAGACGGCCATGAAAACTGTTTCTGAGCTTCCTGCGCTCTGATCGAATCGAGTACAGAAACTGTATCTGCCGGAGTTTTTGTACCATCGCCAGACTCTGGATTCTGGATAATACCGCCGGGGATCGGGGATGAAACAGTATCCTGCACACCGGAACTAAGCGCTGGCTTACGATACTGAGTACTTGCCTCTGGTGCGGTAAACGGATATGCAGCAGAGCCGACATCCGGAGAAATGTCACCGTAGCGGCCGATATTATTCCAATACATGTAACCGCGGTTTACAGAATCGCGCACGCCGAAAATCTCACGCTGCACGTAATTCTTGTCGTAGAACTGACGGTCGTAGCTTACACCAAGATAAAATGCCTGCACCCACGGACGGATAACAATGCGGTTTCGTCCGATAACAGTTGCGCGGTATGTACCGTAAAAATAGACACGGTACGGGCGTTCTGAATAAGGCGCAAAATTAAGAAACTCCTGCTCGAAGTGACTCGGATAAAACATCGGGCTCACAACATCGACATACTGAGAAAGAAGCTCGATATCCTGTCCTGTGCGGGCGCCGCTTCTGAACCAGCCGTTCGCACCGTAGATGTCGATGCCTATTGGAGCGTCAATGTTGCGGCGCGCGTATGACAGGAATGAAATAAGAGCGCTTTCTTTGTCCATGCCTTCGCTCTTCCAGCGGAACACGGCTCTGTTCATGTTAAGGCCATCGGTAGGAAACCGTATATAGTCGAACTGAATCTCATCGAATCCGCGGGAAATAAGTTCCCGCGCAATCGCAATATTGTATTCCCATACTTCCGGTGAATACGGATCAACCCAGTTCTCATCATAATACTGCATCGCCTGACCAGTTACGGCGCCAGTCACAGGATCCTTCACATCGGCAACACCTTTTGTGCCGAGCCACGGTTTGTTTGTGCTTTTATCCCATACAGCATATTTGCCGCCGCCGTACTGCCAGAGGTTTTTATCCTTAAACACGACAATGCGCGCAATCAGATACACATTGTTCTTTTTAAATTCAGAAACAAAGTGGTCGAGATTAATTGAATATCTGCTTACAAATCCTTTCTGTTTTACAATCGGATCTTTTGTATCATAGCGAAGCGAACCATAGTCGTCCTTCATGTCGATGACGAGTGCATTCAGTTTATTATCTGCAATCAGTTTTTTGAATGAATCTATTCCTTCCTGCGTGCAAACATGATTTGCAGGAACATACACAGCCTTGCGGTCCATTGCTTTTTCGGCATACGAATCGGTGCAAAGTTCAGGTCTGAGCATCCACAGTTCATTCAGCATAAGACCGCCGTCCGCACCGTCTGCAGGAGGAATCCATGCAGTATACAGAGTGTCCTTCGGCGCAAGACAAGAAAACCAGTCCTTATGCGATGCAAAAGATGAAGGCACATCATCAGTTTTTCCTGTTGCAGGATTAAATGCACCAAGTGAGCCGGGCTTTGTATAAATAATGTCAGTGCCATTCCAGAAAAGTCCGTCAATCGTATCAGACGGCTCAGTACCGGAAAATACTTTCTCTCCGCGCTTCGAAGACCAGTTGAAACGGTAGATCCGCGGGATAAAAGTCTGAGACATATACACTTCGGTAACTTTTGTTCCGTCCGCAGCTGTGCGAACAACGGTGAGTATGTCACCTATCTCATCAGGATACGTCTGAGTGGGCATCGCCTCAAAACCAGCTGTATCATCACGCCATGAACTGTTCTTTGACTGCGGCCGAATATACGAAAGCCCGAAAATCGGATGAGACATAAAGACAACAAGTTCTCCGTCAAGCTCGGCAACAGCAACAGCCTTGATGCCCGACGTGCTTCCGCTCATTGAACCAAGCGAATTCCATGTAAGCCCTGCATCATAGGTGATGTAGACTTTATCTTTCGTTGCCGTAACAAGAATCTGCTGATTCTGCGGGTCAACGGCGATATCCTTTATCTGAGCAATCTGTTTTTCAAACGTTGTATTCGTTCCGTCAAATTTCTTAATTGTGAGGAAAGGAAGCCCGTTGTTACGGAATTCAAACGTTTTTAAATCTGTTGTTGTTAATATGCCCTGTGATGTAACAAAAAACCATCGCTCGCTGACATTGCTGTCTGCTTCAACCTGTTCAGTACGAACCATGCGGGAAACTTTGCCGTTTGTCCAAAGGGGGACGGCAGTTTTTCCTTCGGTAATACTGTACAGACCGCTTTCTGCTCCAGCAAGAATTGCGGCGCCGGCAGGAGTATTCCCGCTTTTAACCGAAGACTGAGGCAGCTTATACAGCGGCGACGTCTGCTGCCCTGGCAGCAGACATGAGGTACAAAAAAAGAGCAGTGAAATCGTGAGAAGAGTACGCATATGTTCAGTATCGGCATAATGCGTCTCTGTTTTAAGTAAAAATCAGTTTGTTTTGAATGAATTGACAAGTGCCGCGACACGCTCAGAAATCTCGCGGTTACGCTCCATCGTCTGTGCTGACGCAGAAGAAAGTCCCTTCATTTTTTCGACTTGCACAGAAATTGTCTTCATCGCCACAGTGATTTCATCAGAATACGACTTGAGTGTACCAATACCGCTGAATGAATCAACACTTGTGGCCTGCATTACCTTTGATGCTTCGTTGATAGACTCTGCCGTCTGCGTAACAATCCGCTCTGCTTCGAGCATCTGTTTGATTCCTTCCGTCTGCTCTATCATGCCCTGATGAATTTGCTGAATCATTCCGTTTATTTCGCTGATGCGCTGACCTATATTGTTGAACGACTTGAGCGATTCGCCTGACGAAAGAACAATGCCGCTGATTGCCTCGGTTATATTTGTTAGAAGCGTATTAATTGCCGCAGACTGTTTCGCAGAATTTTCCGCAAGCGTTCTGATTTCCTGAGCGACAACGGCAAATCCCTTTCCTGTCTCGCCCGCATGAGCTGCTTCAATTGCCGCATTCATTGCAAGCAGATTCGTTCTCGTCGCTATTTCGTCGATTGTCGTATTCGCAGCACTCAGTCCCTTCGAGTGTTCCGCAATCTTATTAATCTGACTAGCCATTTGATTCTGCAGACTCCGGCCTTTTTCTGTCATCTCCATCAGCTCGGCATATTTTGTTGTAATACCGGTGATGTTTGAATCAATCGCAGAAACATTTGACGTCATCTGTTCCATCGATGCGGAAGATTCGCGGACAGCTGCCGTCTGTTCTTCCTGACGTTCGCCAAGTGTTTTTATTTCATCACCAGTCTTTGTAATGCCGCCGCTCACTTTTGCCATAAGCTCATTCTGCTGCTGAGTCTTCTTATTAATTTCTGAAATTGACTGCACAGTGTCGTTCACAGCAGACTCTGCGGCTCCTGCCTTTCCGCTCAGTTCTTTGCCAGCCAGAGCAAGGGAGGCAACTGCATCCTTTATTTCTTTTATCATTGCGTTGAGCTTCGCAATCATGCTGTTGCAGTTCTCTGCAAGCCCTCGCACCTCCGAACATCCACTCACCGGAATCGATATGCTTAAATCGCCTTCCGCAGAAGAAAGCTGCTTAAGACTTTTTGAAACCGAATTGAGAGAATTGAAAAAAGGAAGCGATATAATAACAAGAACGACAATACAAAGAAGCACAAAAAGCGCACAGATAACAGCAGTTTTTACACGCTCCAAAAAAATTGAATGAACCAATGCCTCTGACTGGAAATCGCAGCCCACAAAGCCGATTGCCTTGCCGGAAGCATCGAGGACAGGCGTGTAAATAGAAATAGTCCATCCCCATTCCTTTTGGTACGACAAATCTGCAACAACCGTTTTCTTTTCATTCATCGCCTCAATCGGTTTTGAACCGTACGATGTAATATCCTCAACAGTTCCAAGCTCCGAGAATTCATCAGGATTATTCGGATCAGCTCCGTCGTATATATATTTAAAATTTTTTCCTTCGACAGGAGCCATAGAATAGAGGAAGCGGCACGTGAGGGATTTCTTAAGCTCGCGGAATGTTCCGCACATATCTTCATAATCGGGATCAGTTTTATCATCAGAAGCAGCAAGACGAAGGAATACGGACGGATCGATAAGAGAAGAAGCCTTTTCGGCAACAGGTATTGCCTGAGAAGCATAGACATCAACGAGCAGCTTTTTAACATCATGCATTGAAATGACAGAAAGAATTGAACAGGCGGCGGCAATCATCAAACTGCTGACAAAAAAGAACCTGAACTTAAATGAATTGAAAATTTTCATAACGCTAACCCCGTATTTTTTTAGTATACCATACCTTTCCAAATTCCGCCTCTCGGCTTAAAATCTAATCATGAATAAAAACAAACTTTCCCGATCCCAGAAAACCGCCCTTGCGGCAGGCATTATTCTGATTGCAGTTCTCACGCTCAGCGTATTTTTTATCTATCGGACGCAGACACTTTCCGCAGCATTCTGGAACGTCGACGAGGCAACAGCTTCCGGCATAGGAAAAGTGATTTCCTCAGGACACACCGGGCGAATCGTTTTAAAAACACTGGACGGCACAAAACCGATTCCCGCATCAGTCTCAAAAAAATATCATCTTCTTTTTGCATGGGACGGAAAGTATGGAACGTCGCTCACCAGCGGCGCGCCCGGCAAACTGAACACACAAAACGCACAGATAATCCCGATACTGACAGACAGCTACGAGCTTGCATTCAACACAGCCGACCGCAAAAAAACAGGCAGACAGCTGCCCCGCACGCTCGAAGAACTTTCTCTCTACATGCGCGCAGTTTCCGGCGAAACAGCAATACCGTTCGCATGCGCAGGAGGAGATGACGACTCTCTTCTTGCATTCCTCAGCTCAATTGCAGAAAGCATGGGCGGCACAAAAGGATACGAGTCACTCAAAAAAGAAATAGCAGGCACAGAAAAACTTGCGGATATCATCGACAAACCGCTGGCAGCCACCGGCAGCGTTCTTACACTGCGCACAATCATTGACACAATCCGTTCGTGGCAGAAAGAGAACTTTCTGAGCGAAGAATGGCTTTTAACAAACACCGTCGAAATTAATAATTTACTCGACAGCAAAAAAGCTGGCATAGTTTTTATTCCGCTTTCAAAGCTGCGCAAATCGTCTTTGAAAATTAATAATTATTATGAAATGACACGGTTTATGCCGGCAATTCCCGGCAGCCATGCGCTTGTTGCCCCGCAGCTTTGCGCAGTCGTGTTTAAAAAATCAGCCGGCGAAGCAAAAGCACTTGCACGCTTAAACTCACCGGCTGTTCAGGAAATACTTTCAAAAATATCTGCAATGGCACCATCGTCCGCAGACGCCGCAGCGTGCGACTCATACGCAGAAGACGTTCGCTTCTGGGCATCATCGTGCGCAGGCGGCGCTGTTCCGCCCGCAACTTCATCGCATTCGTTTGCGGAAGAAGTGCGGGCTGAACTAAGAAAATAAGCCGGAGGCGGCGGGATTACACTTACCGCTTCTGCGCAGTCTCGATGCAGGAACCGGAACCGTTTGCAATCTGGTAGGAAAGCACGCCGTTCGAAGTGCCGTTGCCGTATGTCTTGCTCCAGCTTGTTGAATTATATGAATTCAACGTATTCTTATAGGTACTTTTCAATACAACACCACCTACTTTGGAATCAGTTAGCTTCCCTGTTGTGAGATCTTTCCACACGCCTACATTAATTTTGTCCTCGCGGTTCGAGGTGATTCTGCTTGGCGTTGGAACCACCGCTGCCTCCCAAGCGCCAGTAAAGCGTTCATCTGCGTCAACACCTGCAGGAACGTGATTGGCGTTCGTTGTATCAACCAGATACGCATACTTTGGCATCTTGACTGCAGACGTGTAATAGCCAATATAGGGAATACTATAGCCATTGCTGTCCAATGCCACATCAAGTGTCAGATGCTCGCCGACCGTACCGGAAGCATCGACGATGCAAGAATTCTTAGCTTCAGTATAACTAGAATCAGCACCGTATGTATCCAGATATGCATACTTGACGTCTCCGTTGCCGGCGTACGCCGCGATGTGGATATGATTGTTCTTATCAACGGCGATGTGGCAGTATTCGCCGCCTTCGGCAAAGATAGTCGTAGCAGAAGACCATTTGTTTGCAGTTGCATCAGCCTTCAAAGAAGCCCAGTTTGTAATCGGGTCAACAATGTAACTGTACTTCAAATTGTTTGCATATGAGTCGTACCAGACTGCGCAGACAACGTCTTTTGAAGTAGCGCTGTCTTTTGCAACAGCAATAGCAACATAATTACCCGCGCCTCTGCCAGTAATCTGCTTCTGATATTTTCCTGTATCTCCGTTTGCTATAACCTGACAGTTTGTAATGTCATAGCCAGAAGGTGCTTCACCAGTATATTGATCAGTAAAACCCATCGTACTTGTCGCCGATGTAGTATCAGTAGTAATAGTTCCCGCTCTGAAGCGGATTTCATCACAAAGTGCATCGTAATAAATATGATACAGGTTTGTTGAAGTTCCACTTACGGAAGAAGCATACTCAGGAGACAGGCACCGGTTCTTGTTCAGGTCGTAATTATACGTGCCTGTACCTGTTTTAAGAGCAATTTTTTCAAGTCGTACCTCATTTACTGCGCCGTTTATACCATATGTACCATCAGATGTATGTGCTCCTACTCCCCAGCGGCTTGACCACATTGCATACGTATCTGCTGCTCCAGAAGAGTTTGTATCACCGCCAGAACAGGACGAATAGGTGTAGCCAAGGTCGTCCACGGTGAATCCTACGCATGCACCGGTAAAGACATCCCAGTCGCCTGCCCAGTAATAGCTTGAATAATCAGTGCTAATCACATTGCCTGCCATGCTGTAGAACAACGATCCGTTTGCGAACGCATAGTTGAGCATCTTCGTCTTCGGGTTGATTTTCATCTGCACGCCGCCCACCAGTCCGTTAAGCGGAACTGCGGCACGGTCATTGAATTCCCAGACATCAAAGTAGATATCATCGGTGAGATTGTTGTTTGTATCGCCGTTAGCCTCGCGGTTGTACCAGTTTGCATACGCAGTTCCCGATGAAGATGCTGATCCGCAAGAATCATTGTTGTTACTATTATTCAGTACTTCAATACCGCTTACCTTAATCGTCGGTTTTCCGCTGGCAAGTTCTCCAGCATTAAATGAAAGCTGACCGGCTGTTGCAGAGTTTACCGTTGTAATACCAGTTACCGACGGTGAGCTGCCATTCAAGTTGAAGCCGTACAGCGTCACCGTTTCTGAAGTAGATGTCTTTAATGTAACACCAGTAATATTAGAAACGACAGACTGAACCGGGTAATGTCCGAGCGCAGTTCTGTTGTATACAGACGGATTAGATACCTTCTGTTTAGTCAATGAAGTTCCAATTTTGCTGATGTACGGCACAACATCGACTCTATAGTACGGAGTTGCCGCATACGTATATGCATACACTGTTGTGTACGTACTGTCTGCACTGCCCTTTGTAAACAGTGTTGATGACGGCAGTCCTGCTGCATAGTTCGTATCCGTTGCATAAGAAGCATCTGCTGTGTTTGCCGCAGATGCCGTTGAGTAGAAGTGATACAGTTTTGCTTCATTCGCTGTCGCGTAGACTGTCTTTGTTGCAGTCTGCAGCGCAACTGCATAGGAAGCTGCAGTTGCATCAGCTGTATTTCCGGCTGCGTCTTTTGTTGTTACGAATATAAGTTTATCAAGACCTGCAACTGTTGAGAGCTTGCTTGTGTCGACATCGAGTTCCCACTTTGCGGCATGTCCTGTCTGTCCGATCGAGACATCGCTTACTGTAAATGTATATCCGTACGTGCCGTCAATCGTCGAGCTGTTTGCTGACCATGCACCGCTAGAGTATGTTGACAATACCTGTGCAGATCCTGTTCCTGCGCCAAGATTTATTCCGTCAATTGAAGCGCTGATGCTTGCGAGTCTCGTATTGTCGTATGCGTAGCCGACGACACGTATTTTACCTGACACCTTCGGCTCACGGTCATAGAGTCCGGTTGTATTCGCAGATTTAAACAGCGACGGCAGATCTGATTCGAGCTCAATGTGACCATTGCTCTTGCTGTTGCCGTACAAGCTGTTGTCGCTCGAACTGTTCCAGTAGAACGGTTTGATGTAGCCGAACGGCTTCGTATCGTCGTACAAATCTTCTATAAAGTCTGTCACTGTGAACAGACAGCTGTTGCTTGTTGAGCCTACAGTCGTTTCTTCGGTGCTGTCCCAGAATGTGAACGACATCGTTAAACCTGTTCCGTCGTTATTATTTGAGCTTGAGATATCTCCTGTTTTCCCTGATATCTGTTCATTCGTAAGCACGTATGCGTCGTATGAGTTTGATGTTGCCGCAAGAGAACCGCTCACAAGCGTAACTACGTCCGATGAGAGTACAGATGCCTTGGACGGAATGAGGCCTACGATGTTTGTGCCGCCAAGTTTTTGTGTTTCAGAGTATGTCGATGCGTCTCGCTGGAATATCATCTCAACATCGCCGTTGCCGCCGGTAAATTCCGGAACAACCGCCATGCCGTTTTTAATTGTAAACGGCGTGAGTGATGATGAATATTTTTCAGAGCCTGTCTTTATACTTACAGAACTCTTATAGCTTCCCTCAATACCAAGAATATTGTATTGAACGAGCTCGTCTGAACTGTATGTGCCTGAACCATTCAGATCAGTGCCAAGATACATTTTTGCAAGTCTCGGCGCATTATTCTGAATACTTGTTGTTATCGACGTTGCAGAAATGTTGCCTGCATTGTCGAACGCAACACATACAATTGTAATCGGACCGTCAGGCATATAGTCTGAGTAGATTGTGCCAGACCATGACCATGTTGACGAATCCTTTATAATGCTTTCCGGCATATCGTCGCCGTCGTCACCGGAAAGCGTGTATTTGCCGGCATTCCAGTCCGTTGTTTCTGTCGCCGTATTATCGACAACCTGCGCATACGGGAAGAACGGTGTTACAGAAGATATATCAGCACCAAGTACCGGTGTGAACGACACAGCGCCGCTCGAAGCATCGATTGCACTTATTCTGCGGTATTCGCCGCCGATGTAAATAAGTCCGCCTTTGCGGATATGCTTGTTATTAAGAATGGTATCTGATGCCGTTGGTTTGTACACACCTGATGTTGCAGAACCTGTCGAGCCATTATATCCGTAGAACGGGATCGAATCGGCAGCAGTCTGAGAAGCAATACTTACTGTATTCGTTCTGCTGTGTGAGAGAGCATTTGTTGCATTATAGTTCAGTGTAGAATCGTATGTCTCATCATACTCAATTTCCGGATCGTACACACGGTCGCTATTCGCCGTGGAAGAAGAACGCAGGAAGTAGAATGCCATGCGCGAGAATCCAGAGTTAGCATCTGTTACATCGCCGCTCAATGTGTAGCGATAGTTCGTATTCGCAACAGGCGTCGACGAAGTTATTGTATTTCCGTTACCAAGCAGTGTACTGATTTTTGGCGCAGTATTATCGTTCTTGAGCGTGTACTTCGCTGTCGATGCACTGTGGCTGCTCGATTTGTCTGTTACTTCAAGCTGATATGCAGAGGAACCGTCTTTTGTGCTCAGTTTGATAAAGAACTTGTACCCGGCGGGGGATGTCGTAATAGCAGTAGCGGCAACTTCACTGCTTGTCATCTCAACAGAATCTTTATTAACTGTGTATGTACTCTCAATGCCGCTTTCATCTACTGCAGACACACTGAGATACCACTGTCCGGTAAGATACATATCTGTTGTATACGTCTTGCTTGCAATCGGCGTTGCGCTTGCAGCCTCTGCAGCTGTCGTTACTGTTGAATCATACTGGTACAGGACGGCCTGCCCGATTTCCGGAGCATCCTTATCAATCATAACGCCGATAGAATCACTCCATCCGCCTACCTTCTTATAATTATCGAGAGCGCATGCGCGTATGTGAATAAGACGGAGTTTCTTTTCTGAATCAGCATAATACGTATCTGTTGCATTCAGCTCTTTATGCACATTGAGTGTCGCAGACCAGCTCGCCGTGTTGTCTGCTTTTATGCCCCACCATGCTGCAGCTTCTGTCTCTTGCTCCGCCGTAGTGCCATCTGTCCATCCGGAAGCAATGTCTGCACTGTACGTAAATGCTGTTGCATTCGCATCCTTAAGCGCACTCGTTGCCGCATACACCGGGTAAATCTGTGCGCTGCTGTATAATGATGCCGCCACAAGATCGCGGTCCGTCGTATCAAAGTCGCCGTCGCCATCCCAGTCTATCTGATAGTAAACTGCAGAAACCGAAACATTGTCCGTCGCAGTTCCGCTTGCGCGTACCGTTCCGCCCAATGTTACATATTTAACACCACTGTCGTAATCACTTGTAGAAGGATACGTTACAGTTGCTGTCGGCTTGTCAGCATCGCGGTTGTACTTAACGTACGTTCTGGAAATCGTGTAGTTTCCGTTCGCATCGGTCGCCTTAAAGTACACAGGAATCGTATAGACACCGCTTGCGATTGTCGAACAGTATGTCTTATTTGAGAAGTTGGACAATGACGGATTTGTCGTTGCGTTCGTTCCGTTAAAGTCGAATTCCCAAATCGACGCAGTCTTTCCATCCGGCATTTTACTCTGCCATGCAGTGAGCGCATACAAGTCTGCATCGCCCAGACTCTGCTGGTCGGTTGTCGGGATGAGCCATCCGGTATATGAGACACCGGCACTTCCCACTTCTGTTGTTGTACCGGCAGCTGCTACATTGCCAGTAACCTCGTCTGTTGTAAGCGGGCTTGTCATGGTAACTGAAGGACCGGAATTATCAAGCATAAACGTTGTCGTATTGTTGCTGTACAAGCCGCTGTTGTCATACACCGTAACAGTAACCGACACGCTTCCGGTCTTCCATGTACTCATGTCAAGAACTGAAGTTGTAAATGAGGATGATGACGTTGTGCTTTGTGTAAATGTTTTCGCTGTATCCGAACTGTCTGATGCTGCAACCGTTATGCTTGCAATGCCGCTCGCATCGGCAGCTTCTACTGCAAATTTCGCATAGCGGTAAGATGTGCCGCCGAGTATGAGCGATGTTTCTATAGATTTGCCGGCAAAATCTCCAGCAGAAGCATCATCACCGTAAGAAATTTTTACGCTCTTAATTGTCGGAGCCAAACTATCAGACAAATATGAAATAGCGGACGTATTTTCTTTCTTTGCATTCGATTTGAACTGAACATACGTTTGGTTAAGAGAAACTCCGTTCGCTGTATAAAAGACCGTTGATGCATTATCAACACAATAAAAGTTCGTTGTCTTTGTACCGTCACATACATCATACGGGATGAACGTAAAGTCACCTGTCGTCGGATCGAATATTGTAATATCATAACCGGTAAGGCTATGTGTTGTTGTATCCGTATATGAATTAGTAACTGCGAGTTTATAAATAACAGCAGTGTCCGACGGAGTAACAGCTATCGTCTTTGTTTCGTATACTTTTGTCGATGTATAGTACGTG
>LAHS01006310.1_pt1 | contig 15421 bp, 15 predicted proteins | sample 329651 | NCBI WGS metagenome assembly LAHS01 (sample SAMN03275699, study PRJNA271635) | activated sludge metagenome | isolation source: sample C-1 Sludge from hydrolytic chamber (first chamber) of Anaerobic... | reverse complement strand
CGTATACAAGGCTTGCATCGTTGAGCTTAAGTTTTTCCATGCTGTCCTTAAGCTCTTCGTAATCATTCGAGTCCATCGGATAAATTGAAGAGAAGACAACAGGCTTTACTTCCTTAAATCCAGCGAGCGGTTTTTCAACAGGGTCAGACGCAAGCGTAACGGTATCGCCAACATTAACATCGCTGACAGTCTTTACACCGGCAATAACATAACCTACATCGCCAGCCTCAAGAATTCCAGTCTCTTCATATTTGATTTTAAAAATTCCGATCTGCTCTACTTTGTAGTCCATGCTGTTGTGCATGAACCTAATCATGTCACCGGTTTTAATTCTTCCGCTCATCATGCGGATGTGGATAACAACGCCGCGGAACTCATCATAGTGGCAGTCAAAAATAAGCGCAGATGTTTTAGCGTTGGGATCTCCGGACGGCGGCGGAAATTTTGTGACAATTGCCTCCATAAGCTCGTCAACGCCCTGCCCTGTTTTCGCGCTTACGAGAATTGCATCGGAAGAATCGAGGCCAAGGTCGTGGTCAATCTGATGCTTAACGCCCGGAATATCGGCAGACGGGAGATCTATCTTATTAATAACGGGAACAATTGTAAGGTCATGCTCAAGAGCCATGTACATATTGCTCACCGTCTGTGACTCGACACCCTGTGACGCATCTATAAGCAGCAGCGCACCTTCGCATGAAGCAATAGCGCGGCTTACTTCGTAAGAAAAGTCAACGTGACCGGGAGTGTCAACAAAATTCAGTTCATAATCATGACCGTCTTTTGCATGGTACGGAATCGTAACTGCCTGGCTTTTTATCGTAATGCCGCGCTCTCGTTCGATATCCATGTTATCGAGAATCTGATCTTTCATCTGACGGTCGTCGATGATTTTTGCTTTTTGTATAAGGCGGTCGGCAAGCGTTGACTTGCCGTGGTCGATATGCGCAACTATGCAGAAGTTGCGTTTGTATTTCATTTCTGTCATCGCTACTATTTTACTGGAAGTAGAATATGCTGTCCAGTATCAGAAAATATACGGACTATCCAATTGTGCGGTAAGTGCCATATTCGAATCAAAGTATCCTTTCTTACGGTTTTTTGTATACAACTCTGTATAAATTAGAGATTTGTCATCACTGAATTTAACACTCTGTATTTCAATCGGATCATTTTCAGAAAATCCCGATTCGTCCGCAACAGAACCTTTAATAATTTCTTTTATAGAATATTTACGGCTGCTCATTGTTGAAACAGGAAGAAGTTTCATTCCAAAAATAGGGACGAACGAACTTGCAATCACGTCATTTGAATACATTGTATATCCAGGATTTTTCGGACGAGCAGCAAGAAATACAGCTGAATTCTTTTTAACACCGTCTTTAGAAATAGTAGCAACAGTTACGATTGAATCAGCTTCACGATACAGAAGCACACGCTGCATATCTTCAAGATTCTTCACTTCTATTCCATCGACATTTGTAATCACATCGCCTGCCTCAAGCTGCGCACGGCTTGCACCGCCGCCCGGCGTCACATACTGCAGTTCAAGCCCCGCATCCTTTGCAATTTCTTTCTTCGTATGACCGAAAGCAGAAAGCCACGGATGTTTGTATTCGCCGCCGTGGAAAAGTCCGGGCAGATCCGCTTTTAAATACTCGACAGGAATTGCGAAGTTGAGTCCCTCGTACTGGAGCATGCCGGCAAAAACAATCGCCTGCACGGCGCCATTCTCATCGATACATGGACCGCCGGAATTTCCAGAGTTCACGGCAGCATCAATCTGCATAACTGCGCCAATAGAAAACAATTTGCGGTCCGTAGCGCTCACGATTCCGCTTGTAAGCGTACGCTCAAGTCCAATAGGAGAACCAATCGCATAAATGCGGTCACCAACATCAAGATCCTCGCTGGAACCAAGTGTAAATACATACGGCGCATCAACTTCTACTTTTAAAAGCGCAAGATCTACAATTGGATCCCAGCCGATAACCTTTGCCGGAATGCGCGTATCGCTATCCTCTGCGAGTTTTATGTACAGACGTGAATAACCTTCATTTTTTTTATCGACGAGATCCTCAATCACATGATTATTTGTAACAATATAACCATTTTTTGAAATGAAAAAACCGGAACCAATAACGCGGTCGGCATATCCCATTCCTTTTTCAATCTTAACACCCCGGTCAACCCATACAGTAACAGTACCATTAATATACGAAGAAACACGCTTTTTCTGCTCCGCACTATTTTTTGAGTCAGCAGAAACCGATTCCGCCGTTGATTTTTGAGGCATGTCTTTTAGCAGTCCAGGGACATCAGCGGTGCTGAGTTTTAACAAATCTTCGTCATTTTTTTCGAGAGACCCAATATCAGCATATCCAGCAGCCTTTAAAGAACGGTAGAGCCTCAAAGATTCATACCAGTCTTTTTTCTCTATTGCTGTTTTGTAAGATGATACAACATCATCAAAGCATGTCTGTTTTGTTACGTCATCGCCAAGAAGCATTGCGCGCCAAAGCGCCTGTACATTGTCTGTATTTGCCAGTTCGTTAATTCTTTTTATTTCAGCATCACGCACATCTTTTGTCGTATAATCCGGCTGCGAATATACAGTTTCAGGCTGTTTGATTGTCGTACATCCGGCGAAAGTCCAGACCGTTATAATTATGGCGGCCATTCCCCTCACTTTGTTTCTGTTGATTGTGCAAATGCGTGTTGTTTTCATTTTTTTTCAGTTTCTACAGTCTGTTTTTCAGGCAGTATTTCTCCAATTATCATTTTTCCGATTCTCACTGCGAGCATTCTCTCAGTGCCGGATTCTACTATACTACAAACACCTTGAGTGGTGCTTTGGTTAACATGTTCAATAATCTTTTGTGCTTCCGCCGCACTTCCAGCTTTTCCAAGCCAGTACAGTCCGGAAACAGCATCTTTCGTTACCGACTGCGCCTTTCCGCCGTCGCTCACGGCAACAGGAACGCCGTTCACAGAAGTAATTGTAACAACTGAGCCGGAAAGCGGCTGGTGAAACTGCGCATCTTCTTTCAGCGAGCCGTTCTTTGCCGGTGCATACTTTATGTACCGTGTATCCCAGAGACCGTCAGCATCGGAATCCCATGAGGAAATCTTTCCGCCGTTCTCTGTGTATTCTTCCGTAAAATCAGGAATCGTGTCGCCGTTGCTGTCAATCTGAATCATGCGCACATAAATGCCAGAGCCTGTCGCCGGTGAACCGAACAAGTTCGTCATAATCTGGCTCTCATCGCTTTTGGACTGAACTTTCTGATTGTGATCAGGATAATAACCGTATGTTTCTGTTGTTTCAAAAAGCCCGTCGCCATCCTCATCAACATTGCGCAGCACCGGCAGTCCTTTTTCAAACTGTGTCTGCGCGTACATCACGCCGTTCACACTGTACCGCGCAATCTGGGGAACTCCGTCAAGCATGCTCACGGTAATCACCGCATGAGGCCGCTCTTCTGACGGAAGCTCATAGCTCGATGCCGCGCGTATAAGCTCTTCCGCAGAAACAGTCTGCTCCTGCGGCGGAAGAACTGCAGTAAAGAAATCTGTTCCAACATCATCCTTAACAAGCTGATTCGGCTCAACGGTAAAAGGAGTCCATACCAATGATTCAGCAACGAGACTGAATGTAAGAGCAGGCATATCCTTTGACATATACACAGCCTGCTCTACAGACGGCCACGTACCGTACTTTATTGTGAGCATACCTTCAGTAAGCTGCACAGTTTCAGGAACACCAAAATCACATGTTGCAGTCCACTCGTTCTCGTCATCCTCATCCTTATCATAGGCAACCTGTGCCGGTCGTCCTCTGTTGTATGAAACGACAAGGTTAGGCGCAAGGTCGCCGTCTGTGTCCTGCGCGATAACGCCGTTGTACGCAGTCAGATATTCACCAAGTTCTTTTTTCGGCTGCTCTTCTGTAATAAGCGGGATGAAAGACATGAGCACATCGTAATCAATTTTTTTATCTGCAAACGGAAGAAAATAATCGAGCGCGCCTTCCTGATCAATCAGACCGGCTGTAAGCGCAGTGGCTGCATAATGCGGATCTTTAAGACCGCGCGCGTTGAATGATTTCAGCATACGTATCTTATTGTCGCCGTCTGCAAAAAGCGAAGCATACATTTCAAGCTCAGGGTCTGCATTGCGGAAATTCGGCAGCTGCGTAATAAATGCACCGGCAATTTTCTTAACAAGAGGAGACCGGACAGCGTCAGCTTTTACATCTGCGCCGTTATTTTTAGCGTCAGATTTTATATCTGCGCCGGCAATTTTAGCAGCTTCATTTTTCTTTTCAATTGCATATTCGTATTTAAAAAACAAAAGCGCAAAGCGCACATCGTTCGGATAAATCTTGCGTGCTGCGTCAATTTTACTGCGCGCTTTGTCAACATTCTCAGGAGTCTTTAAATTATAAAAACATTTTGCGCGGATGTATTCTGCATCGGCAGAATAAAGCATCGGCTGTGTATCGAGAACACTCAGTGCCATATCAAACTTTTCTGTCGAGCAAAGAATATCTGCATACAGAATGCGCGCGCCGTCTCTGTTGTAGTCAACCCACTGGCCTTCAGTAAGAGCTGTTGTTACAAGAGGAAGCACCTGAGCCTTGGGAGCATGAAGCCCTGTCTGAGCAGCAGCGCGGATATACCAGAGGTCAGCAATCGAGTCGTCATACGCAAGGCCGAGCGCAGCCTGTGAATCTGCTTCAGCCCACTCTTTGTCGGCCGCATACTGTTTTGCAAGCTGAAGGTAGCGCACAGCAGTACGTCTGTTCGCGCTCAGAGCTGATGCGGAAACGGGAGTGAGATCATTTTCTGCATCAGGTTTTACTTCCTGCTGTCCGAACAAAGCAGACACTTCCATTACGCAAAACACAAGCAGAAGAATAAAAATCTGAACACTCTTTTTCATAGTCACATTTTTCCTTTCCAGACTTCGGATAATGATTCAGGCTCAAATAATTATTAAGACTCTTTCGTCACAATCCAGTCTTGATATCCGGCTCCACTGCCAAGAACAGCAGAAATCGGCTGTCCCTCGCGGGCAAGATCCTGCACGACACGAATTTTATTTCTGTCTGTGCTTTTCACTTTCCATGACGACAATATGCCGGAAACACTTCGCATTGATCCGTCTTTGGCGCGGACGGCATCACCGCTCTGAATGCTTCGAATGCATTTTTTTTCTTCTTTTAGTATACCAAAAAAACCGCTTTCAGTCGCCTTGTCAGACACTTTTTTTACAGAAATGATTCCGCCGTCCGCACTCACGCAAACACCGCCCGCTGACAGACAGAAGTTTGCATTACGAGCCAAGTTCTCTCCGCCGGCAGACTCACTGCCGGTCAGCCCCATAACACTCTGAACGAGCGAATACGGCACGCGCGACTCTATTCCAAGCAAAGAAAATGAATGATACATCATGCGTCTCTGCACTGCGCGCGGCAGTGAAAAAAAATCAGACAAAGTCATAGTCAGCTCATCACCGGTGCTGTGCCACTGAACTTTTTCCGTTTCGCTTTCGAGTGCATCGTTATCATCGCGTGTTTTTTCTGAGCCGCTCAGGACTGCGCTTCTCCATCCCGGCATAAGCTCATCAAGTTCCGGCATAAGAAGATTACGCATTTTATTCCGCAGAAAACGGTTGTCGCTGTTTGTTGCGTCTGTGCGCCAGCTGATATTCTGCCCAGTCAGATACCGTTCGATATCACAGCGGGGAATAGACAGAAGCGGGCGGATGTACTCCGGCATATCACAGGAATCGTGTCCGCATAAGTTATGTTCTGCGTCACCGCTGCTGTACACATCACGTACCGGCGCAATTCCGCTTCCGCCTTCACTTCCGCTCCCCTGCAAAAAACGCATAAGGAGTGTTTCCAGATTGTCGTTCTGATTGTGAGCGAGGCACAGATACCTGATATTATTATTTTTTATGAATGACTCAAACGCGCGGTAACGAAGAATACGCGCAGCCTCTTCGTCGCTCCAGCCGTTCTCATGCGCAGCGCCTGCGACTTCGCCTCGTTCAAGCGTTACAACAGAACACTGTACGCCAAGCGATTTGCACAAAGACAAAACATACGCAGCGTCTCCTGCAGTCTCAGCTTCCGGCCGCATATTGTGATTGATAGTAATGACACGGACACTGTCCGTACCGAGAATGTGAACAAGAGAAACTAAAAGCGAAACAGAATCAGCACCACCGGACACCGCCGCTCCGACAAGTGCGCGCGCAGCAGATACTCCGGCAAGCGGACTGTCTGTGCCTGTGCAGCAGGCAGATGCCCCGCCCGCAGAATGCAGCACATGATAAGACACAAGCGCATTCCTGACGCGTGTTTCAAAATCAGAAACAAATGAATTATCTTTCTTCATCATACCTGTTGCGCCGCCATTTCAACATTCTGCAGATACACTATACACGTTTTTACGAACTATTTTTACAAAAAAAAAGCCCCCTTTCGGGGACCTTTCCAGTTCCATAATGGAACCGTTTATACCGTCCGTTAAGTCTAGCGGGCAGGTGCTACTGAAACGAGAGAAGAATTCGGGTCAGTAAGAACCGTAATGTCTTTTCCGAGGTTCAGGTCTTTTACACGGAAGTTGTCTCCGATGTTGATTTTAGAAACATCAATGTCGAGGCGAGCAGGCATGATTTTCGGAAGGCATTTGAGTGTTACTTCCGGAACGTGTGTTACCATGAAGCCGCCTTTGAGAACACCAGCCGGAGTTCCGGTATAGTGTACCTTGAATTTTGCGGTTACAGCTTTTTTGTTGTCAACAACGTAGAAATCAGCATGAAGAACTTTGTCGCTCTTGATGTCGTATTCTGTGTCTTTGATGAACGCATCGTATGAAGTACCGTCAACCTTGAGTGTAACAAGTGTTGTAGCGGTAATGGTGCGCCATGCTTTGTTGAATTCAACTCCGTCTACATCGAGAGAAACAGCTTCTGCTTTTTCATTGTACATGACGGCAGGAATGCGTCCGGCTGCGCGGATTGCGTTAGAAACTTTTTTTCCTGTTTCTTTGCGTGTCTTTGCTTCAATTACTAACTGATCCATATCCAGGAACTCCTTAATCACAAAATCTATATCTATAAAAAATATTCAAACTGGGACGGCAGGATTCGAACCTGCGGAATGACGGCACCAAAAGCCGTTGTCTTACCGCTTGACGACGTCCCAAAAATGCAGCCGTTAATTCTCGCCAGCGCTCTCTTCAGTCGAAGCTTCTTCAACATGACCGGCGTTGTACTCAGCAAGAATTTTATCCTGCAGCGCAGTCCGGAATTCCGGACTAATCGGATGCGCCACATCCTTATATTCACCATTCGCCGTTTTACGGCTCGGCATTGCAATGAACAAACCTGTTTTGCCTTCAATGATTTTTACATTGTGAACAACAAAACAGTTGTCAAACGTCACCGTAACATACGCACGAAGTTTACCCTCTGCAGTTACCTTACGGATTCTTAATTCTGTTACTTCCATAATGCATGCTCCTCTGTTGTACAGATAAAAGGAAAATTCTATTTATCTTTAACCAGAACACTACGCACACACGCAGTGTTTCCAGCTCCTTTGCAGAACAGAGCAGGCATTTTGTGCCGAAGCGGCAGAATCATAAATGCCAAAAACGGTTGCGCCTGAACCGGACATTTCCGACCAGATTGCACCGCTTTCCCGAATATCCGCAAGCGCTTTGCCGATTGCAGGATATGTTCGCACAAGAACAGGCGTAAAACTGTTGGCAAACGTCCAGTCTTGAACCGAACAGTTGTACAGTCTTTCTAAGTCCGCAAGTCCCGGACAGGCTACGGAATCACCCGTCTCAAATGCTTTGTCTACCAGACCGTACGCTTCTTTTGTCGAGCTGTGTACATCGGGAAACACAAGCACCATGTGCAGATCGTTCCGCGGTCTGATTGCTTTTACACATTCACCGCGGCCCGTCACTATTGCACAACCAGTTCCGTTTTTATCGTCGCCGCTGTGCAGAAAAAAGAATACATCGCTTCCTACCTGAGCAGCTGTTTTATCCGCAAGCTCATTCGTAAGGTCTGTATCCGTCATTCGGGCAAAAGCCTTAATAAAAGAAGCGGCATCCGAAGAACCGCCTCCAAGACCACCACCCGCAGGAATCTTTTTTATCAGACGTACTGAAACGCCTGTATCGATACCAGTCAGTGAGCAGAATGCCCTGTATGCTGCCGTAATCGTATTTTCGCGCGGAAGCTCAAAGTCCTCGCACGACACAATACAATCAGCCTTTTCCTGTGTCTGTTCAATGATAAGCTCGTCATACAAACCGACAGTCTGGAAAATACTTTCGATATTATGAAATCCGTCCAAGCGCTTTGGTAGGACCTTAAGCCCTATGTTTACTTTCGCAGGAGCACGGATTGAAATACCGGACAACATAGTACGTCTATTATACAAAAATCATCATTAAAGTCAATTAGTTCATACCTTCCGCTCAACACACGGTGCTTCGTACGAATTTATACGAATTTTTCTTTAAACCTGTTGACACAAAAATGACTGTCATTTACATTTTCTGTTACGGAGAATTTTGATAAGGAAGGCAGTATGCTCAGTGATGACGATTTGGCGGACCCGTTTACACTCTCTGGATTCGACTTTTCTTATGACGATGAGTACAATGATGATGATTCTTCTGACACAGAAAAAGATGATTTCGATGACACAGAAGAAGATGATGAATCACCGGACGACTTCTCCGGCAAAAGCTGGGATGACGACGGATTCGACGATGACCTCGAGGACGATGAAGAAGAAGACGAGGATGAACCGTTCGATGATGTTGAGGAAGAAGACGGTTTCAATGACGCCGCTGATGACGAAGACGGCGAGGAATTGTCCGACGATGATGAATTGGATGATCCTGACTTTCAAGACCCCGAAGCATAAAAGCATTCTTCTGTTTTAGCTGATATAAACAAAAAGGGAAGCTCTGAACTTTTATAAGTCCGGCACTTCCCTTTTTTTATTCATGCTTATCAGTTGTTTATTCGGAAAATCTTTTTGTTTTCTGCAGAATGACTTTTCTATTTAAGAACCTTTCCGGCATGCCACAATTTTTCAAGCTCATAGAATGCACGCGCATCTTTCGACATCAGATGAATAACAACAGGCCCCATATCAATCAGATTCCATTCATCACCGTCAGAAAGTTTGCGGTTAGTCCTATGCTGCTGCATGTCGTTTTCCTTCGCATAATCAAGAACCTGTTTGTAAAGTCCCTGCCAGTGCGCTGAACTGTTGATTGTTACAATTACAAAGTAATCAGTCCAACTATTCAATTCAGAGACATCGATAACTGTTACGTTCTCGCCCTTTCCGTCTTCCATCAGCTGTGCAATCTCAAGCGCTTTCTGCTGAGCCGTCTTTTGTGATTTTATTTCTTCACTCATTCAATTTACCTCTCGCTCGCTCTGACATAACGCCCGTCAAAGTCTTTACCAATAATAATAGTAAAGTCGACCTGCGCGTCAGATTCTGTGCCTGCTGATTCAGGCTTAATCTCTTCTTCGATGATGTTTGTACAATGGATGAACGCACCGAGATTCTTCGCCACCTCGTTGTTGCCGATGTGGTTGATAATCAGAGTCTTGTCGTAATCGTTCCTGTCGGCATTGAGAGTGCTGAGAACATCATAACCCGCACTCTGGAGCAGCGCCGATGTATTTCTTGCAAGACCTTGTGTCGGTGTGCCGTTTTGAATTTCAAGCACATAGATTCGGCTGTTCATTGTCTCTTCGGGAGAAACAAGAGCACTCGTTGTCTGCTTAACAATATCCTTTATAAGCTGACCGTCGTAATACGGAAAGAGGAGCACCTTTCCGTCAACGTTTCTGCTTGAGCCTGTTATTGTCTGCGGCACGAGCCGTTCTGAATCGACATTGCTTATTTCTGAAAGCAGCTTGAACAAATCGTCATTGCGGATATTCGCAGACATTTTGCTGCTGTATAACGGGAAATTCTTTTTTTTGAACATTGTGGAAGCATTGCGGTTCAGTGCGCTCAGAAATGAAACCATCACATTCTGTCTTCTATCATCCGAAGAATCCTCAGACTCGTCAGGGGCTGTGTACGTAAGATATGTTCTGATTTTATCGCCGTCCAATGTTACAGCTCCGCTCGGAAGCATCCATCTCTCGCCCGCTCCGCCCTGAACATCAACAGGTGAAGGAACGAATACTTTCATACCGCCAAGCATATCGGTAAGTTCTCCGAACTGGTCAAGACTGATAACGATTGAAAACGGTACCGGAAGACCTATCAGCTTTTCAATTTCAGCCTTGTATGTATCAATTCCTTTTTCGGTAAAAATCGCATCAATTCTGTCGACACGACCTATGCTTTCATAAATAGCACCGGTGTTTCCAAGAATATTAATAAGAGCACCGCGACGTGAAACTGGATAGTACACAAACACGTCGGTAAACAATGCATGGTTTTTATCTTCCATCACAAACAGAACTTTTATAACCTGATCGTTTTTCAGATTTTCCTCAACCGGATCTGACTTGAGAGAAAGACTGATAACAACTGCAAGCACAATTAGAATAATCAGAATAAGCGCAAGAAACACTGCACCTTTTGTCTGGTTCACTCGGTTGAATCTCATTTACAGCACTCCGTTTTTCTGGCGCTCAAGAAGTGCGTCGCGGAATTTTATTGATACCGGTGCGACAGCTTTTCCCTTTCCGTTCAGATAGTCAATATTTTCCTGAAGGACAGCAAGAACAAGACCGTCGAGTGAATTGTCATACAATCGATCCAAGTATTCTGGAGTTACCTGCGGCCGCCCCGGTTCAATTTTATCTGCGGCAAAAAGAATTTTGGCAAGCGGACAAAGATGCTCGCCGCCGAACGTATGGTTTGCCACAGCCTGAAGGATCTCCGCGTCAGTAACGTTGAAGTCTTCCTGCAGTTTTACTGCGGCTGCGCGCCCGTGGAGAAGCGACGGTTTGTTTTCTTCAATTTCGGTAATAGGATTTCCGTCGCGTTTTGCAAACGAAAGCAGAAGATCCCCGCTCATGTCTTTGCACATGTCGTGCGCAATACCGGCGAGCATTCCCTTAAAATCGTCAACACCGTACAGACGGCACAGTTTGGCTGCCATTTCTGCAGTGCGCAGAGAATGTTCATAGCGCTCTTTTTTTACAGCGCCAAGTGTGTATTTGCGGATTGTTTCAAAAAGTTCTATATCCATACAAGCTTCTTTCTACAATATAATGAAAAACAGCATCAGGAACAAGAGAGCGCCATTCTGCGCCCTGCTTTATGCGGTTACGGATATCTGTAGACGATATATCAAGCTCAGTGTTCAAAAGCGTTTTATGCGGAAAAGCAAATTCATTTTCAGAGATGACTGTCTGCGGATGATCGTATGGTCCAACAGGATGATTCGAAACAGCTGTATTCTTGCAGTCGTTTTTTCCGTCAGAAACGGCATCTGTTTCAAGCGCAGCAACTGGTCTGCGGGCAAGAATAAGGTCTGCAGATTCAGACAATTCTCTGGCGTGATTCCACTTGTCGTAATCAGCAAATAAGTCTGTCCCAAGAATAACGCCGATTTTTCCGGTAAGCTGGTTCCCGTATTTTTTCTGAAGATACAGAACTGTATCGTAAGTGTATGAAATGCCGCCCCTCTCAATTTCGCACGGTTCCGCCTCGAACCGAGGATCTGCAGCAACAGCTGCCTGAACCATCGCAAGCCTGTCCGCAGCAGAAGCAGCCTCTGCCATCTCTTTATGAGGCGGTGTGAGCGCAGGCACAAACAGGATTCTGTCATATCCAAACTCTTTGCAGACAGCGTCCGCAAGAACAAGGTGACCTTTATGAATCGGATTGAAGCTGCCGCCGAGGATGGCGATTTTCATAGCACCCGTTACCTGCTGCTTTTCGGACTGACGGCAGATTCGTTTTCGCCGCTGTCTTCACTGCCCGGTGTCTGATACGCCGCATCAGGGTCAACAGAGCGCGAACTCATAAAACTGCTTTTTGCAGGCGCAGCCCCGCTTCCGGAAAAACTGCTGTTTTCAGCAGAGCCTTCCGCAGACTGCGCATCAGTGAATTCACCGTCGGATGAAGATGAAACTTTTTTAGGCTCCATCGAATTCACGAGGTCGAGAATCGCAAGGCGCACTTCATTCATGCCGGTGCGCGCAACGACAGACATCTTGAGCACCTTTGTCTTCGGCTCAATTTTCTTTATGGCCGCAATCACTTCGTCAGCACGGGCATCTGCGCCCTCAATATCGATTTTGTTGCAAAGAACAATATGAGGCTTTCCAAGCAGTTCTTTGGAATAATTGCCAAGCTCGCCGCACAGCGTCTGATACGCAGTCAGATAATTATCGTCAGCGCAGTCAATCATAAAAAGAAGACCGAGTGTGCGGGAAATATGCTTCAAGAACCGGATGCCAAGTCCTGCGCCTTCAGAAGCGCCTTCAATAATTCCGGGAATATCAGCAATAATGACATCACGCTCATTGTCTGCACGAAGCACGCCGAGATTCGGAATTTTTGTTGTGAACGGATACGGCGCAATTTTAGGACGCGCGTTCGTAAATGCGTCGAGAAGAGATGACTTGCCGGCGTTCGGAAATCCGACGAGGCCAATATCTGCCATGATGCTCAGTTCGATGCGGAGATTGCGCACTTCTCCGGGTTTGCCCTTGTGCGCATAGCGCGGCGCCTGGTTTGTTGATGACTTGAAGTGCACATTTCCCCAGCCGCCTTTGCCGCCTTCGAGGAACTTAAACTGCTCGCCGTCGCTTTCTGTTGTAAACTCACGGATTTTTTCGTTTGTATCAGCGTCCCAGATTGTCGTTCCAGGCGGCAGCGGAATAATAGTGTCCTCGCCGTCTTTTCCGTACCGGTTCCAGCCCTGTCCGTCGCTGCCGTTCTGAGCTTTAAAAATATGATGAAAACGAATTGACGCAAGAGTGCGCATATTGCGCTTGCAGCAGAAAATAATGTCTCCGCCGCACCCGCCGTCGCCGCCGTTCGGTCCGCCCATCGGAATGTATTTTTCCCTGCGGAATGAAATGCATCCATTGCCGCCTTTTCCTGACTGAACAGTGATGTTCGCTTCATCTGCAAATTGTATCATGGTAAAATTCCTATAAAAAAAATACCCGGAACAGTATAACCTGATTCCGGGTATTATGCATCGTCAGTTAAGATGATCTGCTTATGCTTCTACAGGCACAACAGAAACAGTCTTTCTGTTAAGGTGTTCGCCGTATACGACTTTTCCGTCTACTGTTGCAAACAGGCTGTCGTCTCCAGCTTTCTTAACATTGTCGCCGGGATGAACTTTCGTTCCCCGCTGTTTAACGATGATAGAACCGGCTGTTACCGTTTCTCCACTGTATTTCTTTACTCCAAGGTGTTTGGGGTTTGAATCGCGGCCGTTTTTAGCGCCGCTGCCGCCTTTACTGCGTCCCATAGTATGCCTCCGCTTTTAATCTTTCTGTTCCCGCAATTGCACATACTCCGGATATTCTTCAGCAATCATTCTGATGCCTTCCGAAATAAAATCCGCTGTACATGCCAGACGCGGTTCCGTCTCCGGTTCCGCCTTTTTAACTTCCACACTGAATGCGAGATTCCCGCGGGAAGCAGTATCTGCTGTAACAATTACGCCGGGTGTCTTCGAAAGAACCTGCAGTGCAGTCCTTAGAATTGAAGTGACTGCAGAACAGACGATATCGGAGCCTTCTGCAGCAAAGCCTGCGTGACCTTCCGCTTTACATGAACGGAACGCACCGGTTTTACTGCGGACCAGCGCAACATCAGTCATTATGCAATGACGATGTTCTGAATACGCACATTGGTGTACTGTTCACGATGACCAATGATGCGGCGATAGTCTTTCTTGCTCTTGTATTTCTGTACAAGAACTTTTTTGTCTTTGAAAGTATCTTCTACTTCAACCTGAACTTTTGCTCCTTTAACATACGGAGCGCCAACACTGATCTTGTCGCCGTCGCTGACAAGCAGAACAGTATCGATGTCGATCTTTGAGCCTTTTTCTGCGTCAATCTTGTCGACCTGAACGAGAGCATCTTTTTCAGCTTTGTACTGTTTGCCCTTATATTCAAAAAGTGCGTACATAGTAAACCTCTATTAAAAAATTAGCTGCAGAGCGTAACGGGTTCTCCGCATGCTGAAATACCTTATTGAGCATGTCATATTACCAAAAAATAGTCATGTAAGTCAAGAAGATACAAAAAAAAGACCGCGTTTTTAGCGCAGTCTTTTATGCTGTCCACTAGAACTTAAAGCGTCCTGTCGAAATCGTATGGCCGTCACTGTAGAGGTCGAACCATATTTCCTTGTTCTTTGACGCATCAAGAGCTGCATAGAATTCGGCAACTGATGTGACTTTTTTGTCGTTCACTGCAGTAATCACGTCTCCGTCCTGCAGTCTGAGAGCAGCTGCAGGAGATTTTTCTACGATGTTAGTTACCGCAACACCCTTTACACCCTTGTCATCAAGCTTAATCTGTTTGCGCACATCGTCTGTAAGCGGCGTTGCAATAAAGCCCGGCCAAAGTTTCGAATTGTCCGCAGCTACGTCCTTTGAGCGCTCTTCTATTCTTACAGTGAGGCTCACCTGTTTTCCGCCGCGGAGCACTTTGAATGTCGCATCTTTGTTTGCAGGCAGATATCCGACTTCGCGGACGAGTTCGCTTACGCCCTTCACTGCTTTGCCATTAAGCTCAATGATATAGTCGCCGGCCTGCATTCCGCCTTTGAATGCCGGTGAGTTCAGGAATATCTGTGAAGCGAATGCACCTGTTGTGTCTTTTACGCCAAGCGCGTCTTTGTATTCAGAGCTTACGTCGACGAGAGAAACACCGAGCCATCCGTATGTGATTTTACCTTTAGAGATAAAATCATCGATTGCTTTCTTAACGCTGTTAATCGGCATTGCGAATCCAAGTCCCTGGCTTCCGCCCGACTGGCTTGCAATCCATGTGTTGATGCCAATAACTTCGCCGTAAATGTTTACAAGCGGTCCGCCAGAGTTACCCTGGTTGATTGCGGCATCAGTCTGAATAAAGTCGTTCACGTTGCCAATGCCGGCACCGCTGCGTCCTGTTGCAGAAATAATGCCCTGCGTGACTGACTGGCTGTAGCCGAGCGGCGCACCCATCGCGAGACAGATATCGCCTGTCTGCACTTTATCGCTGTCGCCGAGCGCAGCTACAACAATGTCGGAATCCTTCTTAGCTTCGAATGAAACAAGAGCGATGTCCTGTCTTTCATCAGTGCCGACAAGTTTGCCGGTGAATTCCTGTCCGTCATTCAATTTGATTTTGATATCTGTCGCTTTGCCTGCAACAT
>LAHS01005043.1_pt1 | contig 15483 bp, 8 predicted proteins | sample 329651 | NCBI WGS metagenome assembly LAHS01 (sample SAMN03275699, study PRJNA271635) | activated sludge metagenome | isolation source: sample C-1 Sludge from hydrolytic chamber (first chamber) of Anaerobic... | reverse complement strand
GACAATGTAGAATACAGAGGTACCCTTTGGGCACTATGGAGTTAAAGGAGTAAGCAACGAAGTACCTACACGCAACATTACAGAGTCATCTGTGTTTTTTGGTGACAGATAGCTTCCCCCTTATTGGAAGAACCGAAAGGGGGCTTCCATTCATTTGTTTCGTCCTCTGCCACAAATGTTACATTGTTACAATATTGATACTGCATGAACGAAGATTGAGGGTTGACCTATATATATAGTCCTACCTTTGCTGCAGAAATCATTTTGCAACATAACTAACAACTAAAAATTTTCTTAATGGAGAACCTTAGACGAATAAGCTTGAGCCTCGTGCTCATGTTGTTCTGCCAGATTATCTCGGCGCAGAACGTAAAAGTCAGTGGTACCGTACTCGACCCGTCGGGCGAGCCTGTTATCGGTGCCACAGTGATGCAGAAGGGTAGCTCGAACGGTGGAGTTACCGATCTCGATGGTCGTTTCTCGTTTGAAGCCCCCAAGGGCTCGACCATTACCATCTCTTATATAGGTTACGACACGCAGGAGTTTCCTGCTGCCGAGGAGATGAAGGTCACCCTCAAGGAGAATGCCAAGGAACTGACCGAGGTGGTCGTTACCGGTTATCAGACACAGCGCAAGGCCGACCTGACGGGTTCGGTGGCCGTGGTGCAGACCAAAGACCTCAAGACCAGCAGCGACTCTGACCCCATGCGTGCCCTGCAGGGCCACGTGCCGGGTATGACCATTACCACCGATGGTTCGCCCTCGGGTACGGGTACGGTGCGTATCCGTGGTATCGGCTCGTTCAATTCTTCGCAGGATCCGCTCTACGTTATTGACGGCGTGCCCACAACATCGAGTCTCAATTCGCTCAACATGAACGATATTGAGAGTATGCAGGTGCTCAAGGACGCAGCCTCTGCCTCTATCTACGGTAGCCGTGCTGCCAATGGTGTGGTGATCATCACCACGCGCAAGGGTAAGAAGGGCGACAAGGTGAAGGTGGACTTCTCGACCAACCTCACGGCACAGTTCTACAACTCGCAGTCGATGATGAAGCTCAGCAACAGCCGTGAGTATGCCACGGCCATGGCGCAGGCAGCCCTCAACGACGGGCTCGACCCCGTGGTCTATGCCCACAACTACGGTCTGGACCTCAATGCCGCCGACGGCTTCGGCATTCAGGCATGGGATCCCGCCACAGGTAAGTTTAACAGCTACACCGTGAACGGTGCCTACGATGGTTACATCAACTCGCGCAAGACCATGCGTCTGGCCGATACCGACTGGCTCGACGAGATTTCGCGCACGGGTTTTGCCCAGAGCTACGACCTCTCGCTCTCCAATGCCAGCGACAAATATTCGGCCCTGTTCTCTTTAGGCTATAAGAAAAACAACGGTGTGCTGAAGTATACTGACTTCGAAAACTTCTCTGCCCGCATCAACACCAGCTTCAAAGTGAACAAGATTGTGACCGTGGGTGAGAACGCTACCATTACTTATACCGATCAGGTGAACCTCTTCCCGATGGAAAATGCACTGAAGATGTCGCCTACCGTGCCCATATATGAGGAAGACGGCACCACCTTCGGTGGTCCTGTGGGTGGTATGAGCGACCGCCAGAACCCATTGCGCGAGCTCTATATGAACCGCGACAACCGCCAGAAGATATGGCGTATCTTCGGCAATGCCTATGTGAACATTACCCTGATCAAGGGTCTGCTGCTGCGTTCTAACTTCGGTGTGGACTATGACCAGAGCTTCATCCACTCGGTGATCCATACCTTTACCTCTGATGTGGTGAAGAATGCCACCGCCAGTGCTACGCTCGGCGAGGCCAACGATATGAAGTGGACGTGGAGTAACACGGCCAACTACGACTTCATGCCATGGAAGGGACACAACTTCACGGTGCTGCTCGGTATGGAGATGCACCACCAGAACCGCGACGATATGACCTCGTATGCCGAGACCTATGCGCTGGAGGACTATAGCTACATGTGGCCCGATGCCTCTACGGGCACGCAGCGCGCCACGGGTATCGGCTCGGGCTACAACCTCATGTCATTCTTCGGCAAGGTAGATTACAACTGGAACGACCTCATTCTGGCCAGTGCCACGGTACGTCGTGACGGTAGCTCACGTTTCGGTGAGAACAATCGCTACGGTACTTTCCCCGCCTTTACTCTGGGTTACCGTCTGTCAAAGAACCTCAACGTGAGCTGGATTGATGAGCTGAAGCTCCGCCTCTCATGGGGTGCCACAGGTAACCAGGCCATTTCCAATACGGCCCGCTACGGCCTCTATGTGGCCGACTATGGCGATTCTCGCGAGTCATCTACAGCCTATGACCTGCGTCTGGCAGGCTCGGGCATCTTCCCCTCGGGCTTCCGCGCCACACAGGCCGAGAACAAGAACCTGAAGTGGGAGACCACTTATCAGTGGAATGCCGGTATAGACTTCAATCTCTTCAACAATAGCCTATATGGAAGCATCGACGGATATATCAAGGAGGTGAAGGATATGCTGATCCTGCCTTCGTTCCTCGCTGCAACAGGCGAAGGCGGCGGCATGTGGAGCAACGGTCCATCGCTCAAGAACATCGGTATGGAGATGCAGGCTGGTTATCGCCACACCACAGCCTACGGCTTAGGATATGACATCAACGGCAACCTCGACTTCTTCCGCAACAAGGTGACATTCCTCCCTGGTTCAACCACCGGTTCGTATGCCCACACCACACGTCAGAACCTCGTAGAGGCAGGCAAGCCCTACGGCTCAAGGGTAGGTTATGTGGTAGATGGCCTGTATCAGAGTCGTGAGGAAGTGCTGGCCGCAGGGCAGGAGAACGCTCGCGTGGGCGGTCTGAAATATGCAGATCTCGATGGTAATGGTAAGATTACTGAGGCCGATCAGGACTGGATTTACAATCCCGTGCCCAACTTCAGCTGGGGTCTCAACATGGCCTTCACTTATAAGAACTTCGACCTGTCGATGTTCTTCCAGGGCGTCTGCGGCGTCGATGTGTACAACGACCAGAAGTTCCAGACCGACTTCTTCAGCATCACCGACCCAGGATCGAACAAGGGTAACCGAATGCTCGACGCATGGACCTCGGGCAACACGGGATCATCAATCCCCGCACTGACCACCAACAATACCGGTGATGAGGGCCGTGCCTCTTCCTACTTCGTGGAACACGGCAGCTGGCTCAAGATGCGCACCCTGCAGGTAGGCTACAACTTCGACCAGAAGCTCATGCAGCGACTGCACATGACGTCGGCCCGCGTGTATTTCTCGGGCAATAATCTCTTCACACTCAAGAGCAACAGCTTCACAGTGTCCGACCCAGAGAACGGTGCATGGGCTTATCCCCACGTGACGTCGGTGGCATTCGGTCTCCAGCTGGGCTTCTGATGAGAAGGTTACTTGTTTAATATTAAAAGCATTCATACAATGAAATTCAAATATATATTCTTTGCAGCAGCACTGGGTCTGATGACCACATCGTGCAGCGACTTCATTGATGTAGATCCGCAGGGTGTAGTCAATGAAGAGAAGGCCAACAACAGCCCCGAGGAGATGGTCACGTCGGCATACGCCATGCTCGGCAACGACTGGTACTCCTATCCCTTCAACCTCTGGCCCTACGGCGATATGGCCTCTGATGACTGCCTCAAGGGAGGCTCGGGAACTACGGATACAGGCTATCACGCCATGGAGATATGGTCAACGCTGACCTCCCGCCCCGGCGAGTTTGACGAGTTGTGGTATCACCTCTACGAGGGCGTGAGCCGTTGCAACCGTGCCCTCGTGGCTCTGGAGACCAGCGGCGAGGCTAAGCTCGGTGCCGAGAAGACGGCCCAGCGACGTGCCGAGGTGAAGTTCCTGCGGGCCCACTTCTACTTCAAGCTCCTCCAGATGTTCCGTCAGGTGCCCTGGATTGATGAGGAAGTGTATAAGAACAAGACCACCGAGCAGGTGTCGAACACAGAGTTTACTTATGAGCAACTGTTCCAAAAGGTCATTGACGATTTTGAGGAAGCTTACAACACGCTTCCTGCCGAGCAGACCGAAGGTGGCCGCACCAACAAGATCGCTGCCGCCGCCTATCTGGCCAAATGCTATCTGACGCTGGCCTACGGTGACGGTTACGAGGCTACCAATGGCTATGACCACGTGAACAAGGAGTACATGAAGAAGGTGGTGGAGTACACCGACGTGGTGAAGTCGTCTAAGTATGGCTATCTGGAAGACTATGGCGACATGTTCCTGCCCGAGTATAAGAACTCGAAGGAGAGCGTGTTTGCCGTGCAGCACTCCGACTATCACGATGACAACACCCTCTACGGTCGCGCCAACTGGAGCAACATGCTTAACGGTGTGTGGGGCGTATGGTCAGGTGGATGGGACTTCCACAAGCCTTCGCAGGACCTCGTAAATGCTTATAAAACCAAGAACGGCCTGCCCGAATTCGACGATTATGACAAGACCTCAGACCATCCAGTGGCCGGAGCGCCCACCTCACAGAAGTGGGATCCGCGGTTGTTCCACACCGTGGGCATGCCGGGCTTCCCCTATAAATATGAGAGCAGCTACACCCTGACCAAGCAGAACAGCCGTAACCCCAACACCTATGGTTACTACTGCTCGATGAAAGAGGTACCGCAGCGTTCTAAGGGCGAGACCTTCAACACGCCTTGGCAGGCTTTTGCCATGAACGATTACGTGTTCCGTTATACCGATGTGATGCTCATGCGTGCCGAGGCACTCATCGAGCTTGACCGTCTGGGCGAGGCACGTACCATCATCAACGATATCCGTCAGCGTGCCAAAAACTCCATCGACAAGCATATAGACTATGCCAAGAGCCAATGCGACATCGAGCTTTATCCCACTTCTTACTTCGAGAACAAGGAGACAGCCCGCAAGTGCCTGCGCTGGGAACGCCGTCTGGAGCTCGGTATGGAGGGCAGCCGTTACTTCGACCTGCGTCGCTGGGGTATGGCTTCGAAGACGCTCAACGCCTACTTTGACAAGGAGAAGAACGATGAGTACGAAGGCCAGAAGTACGCACAGTATCTGAAAGATGCCCACTACACACCGGGTAAGAACGAGTTTTACCCCATTCCCTACAACCAGCTCTACTACGTGCCGGGACTGTACACACAAAACAAGAACTATTAATCAGCCAAGAATATGAACAATACAATCTATAACATCAAGCGTATGGCACAGTCGCTGGGTATCAAAGGCGTACTGCTGCTCATGGTGATGACGCTTGCTGCGGCCTGTCAGGACAATGATATAGACCGTCAGCCGATGATACTAAGCGGGGTTTCGGCCGATGCCGTCAACGGCGAGCTGAAGGGCGACGACTACGTGCTCACGTGGCCCGCCCTCGCCGAAGGCCAGCAGATGATGGTATCGGTGTATCGCAGCGGCACCTTTTACTCGTCTGAGACGGTCAAAGGAGCCAGCTACACACAGGCCTCGGTGCCCACGGGCGTGCCTTACGAGTTTGTGCTCAAGGTGACCGATGGCACCAACCTCTCTGCGGGAACCATCAAGAGTTATACCCGCCCCGGTGCGGCAAGCATCACGGGAGTGGCTATGGCCCAGGTGGAGAAGGCTGCCGGCTACGATGCCAAGGTGACATGGAACGCGCCCAAGGACGCTACTTCGATCAAGCTGGTGGCCTCCAACGGTGCCGGCCGTACCATCACGGAGACACTGCAGGCCTCACAGACCGACTATACCATCACCGACGTGAAGTATGATGAGGACTGGACGGTGAGTCTCACAGCCGTCAATGCCGACGGAAGTGCCCTCCCCGCCACGGCCAGCCTGCATATCGGTAAGACTGCCGTGGGCTTCCTCTCCGTTTATGCCACAGCTGACGAGCTGATCAAGAATGGCGATGACGATGAGGCGTCGGCATGGCTCTGGTTCCACGCCACATATCCCAATGGTAAGTTTGTGCCGTTCGGCAACATCAAGAGTCAGGCCGATATAGACGAGTTCCGCGTACTCTTCTGGCTGCGTGATCTCGAAGGAGTGACCGATGCTGAGGTTTGGGCGATGCCTGCCGCCGTCAGGGCCGCCACGCCTTACCTCACCGCTTGGTACAAGGCCGGAGGCAGCATGCTGCTCTGGGGCCATGCCACGACCTACATCAGCGACCTCGGCCGCCTCGACAGGCAGCTTCTATTGGCTAACCACGCCTTTGGCACGGGCAAGGGAGCCGTCAACAACGACACTTGGAAGATAGCTTGCTCGGCCAGCCCGGGCGGTAAGTTCTCGGTAGATTACACCACTCACCCCATCTATCGCGGTCTGACCTTTGAGACCAGCGGCTCGGGCGTGAAGCTGTTACCCGTCAAGGGCGGCGGCTGGAGCGAGGACCACAACTGCCTCTACTTCGACATTCCCGCTACGCTCACAGGTATGAATAATCAGGACGAGAACTGCTACAATGCCCTCACCCAGACCTACGGCATCTATCCGCTGGCCACATGGGACAGCCAGACCGACTATATCTCGCAGCTCAACATCTGGGAGGCCCAGCAGGGTAACACCGAGTATAAAGGCACTATCCTCTGCGTCGGTAACGGCGGTTGTGAGTTCTCACTGCGCAACAATGATGGTACGCCAGACAAGAGTGCCATGCCGAAGAACAACAAGTATCAGAGCAATATCCTGAAGATGGCCCAAAATGCTATCGAGTATCTGAAGACGAGATAGAAGTTAGGAGTTACGAGTTAGAAATTAGAAATTAGGAGTTAGGCGTTGCCGTTGCGCATTGTACGACGAGATAACGCGTCTTACGGCGCAACGGAGCCCCCTCAAGGGGATACCAACGTGCATTTTTGCTGCAAAGGTAACAAAAGTGTTCATCAATGAACGATTTATATGGGCAGGGTTGGCGATAAAACGCTAACTTTGCCCATAAATCATTAACAGCCAAACCATCTCTATTATGAACAAGAAACTAACAACTCTGGCCTTTGGCCTATTTGTCTCTGTGGCCACGATGCAGGCACAGAGCTTCCTCAGTCAGAATCATGCCATGAAGCGTGTCACCACCACCGACCGCTACCTGCTGCTCCCCGTGGAGGAGAGTGAGGGCGTGGCGCATATCCGTGTCATCAAGAACAACCAGGTGGTGAAGGAGTTCAACTGCAAGCTCGCCATCAACCGGTTCGACTATCAGGTGCCCCTCGACCTGAAGGAGCTGGGCGGCGACGTGCTGCTCGATATTCAATTCAATGGCGACAAGCGAGCCATCGGTAACATCAGCGACTTTGCCTGCTGGAAGGGCATGACCACTTCCAAGACTTTTGACGCCGCCAACCGTGAGCCCTGGCGCCCTGTCTTCCACCACACACCGGTGTATGGCTGGATGAACGACCCCAACGGCATGTTCTATAAGGACGGCGTGTGGAACCTCTATTTCCAGTATAATCCCTACGGTTCGCAGTGGGAGAACATGACATGGGGCCACTCCACCTCTACCGACCTGATCCACTGGAAGTATGAAGGTACCCCCGTGGAGCCCGATGCGCTCGGCACCGTCTTCTCGGGCAACAGCGTGGTCGATAAGGATAATACCGCGGGCTATGGTGCCGGTACCATCGTGTCGCTCTTTACCTCGGCCGGTGCCAGTCAGACGCAGAGCTTAGCCTACAGCACCGACAATGGCAAGACCTTCACCAAATATGAGAACAACCCCGTGCTTACGGCCGACATACCTGACTTCCGCGACCCCAAACCCTTCTGGAACGACAAGATAGGGAAGTGGAATCTGGTGATGGCGTCGGGACAGGAGATGCGCTTCTATAGCTCGCCTAACTTGAAAGACTGGACCTATGAGAGCAGTTTCGGTAAGGAATACGGCAACCACGGAGGTGTGTGGGAGTGTCCCGACCTGATGAAGATGGGCGAGAAGTGGGTGCTGGTGTGCAACATCAACCCCGGAGGACCCTTCGGCGGATCGGCCACGCAGTATTTCGTGGGAACCTTCGACGGCCATCAGTTCACCTGTGACTCTAAGCCCGGCGTTACGAAATGGATGGATTACGGCAAGGACCACTACGCCACGGTCACCTTCAGCAATGCTCCCGACGGCCGGCATGTGGCGCTGCCGTGGATGAGCAACTGGCAGTATGCTAACAATGTACCCACCAGGCAGTACCGCTCTGCCAACGGTCTGCCCCGCGACCTCGGTCTCTATACTTATCAGGGCGAGGACTACGTGAGTGTCGTTCCGTCGCCCGAGGTGTTCCGTGCCTTTGAGACGAAGACCGTGAGCAAGCTCCCCACAGCCGCCTATCTGGAGGTTTCGGGCGTGAAGAGCGGTGCGCAGGTGGTGCTGAGCAATGGCAAGGGCGAGCGAGTGGTGATGAGCTATGACGGCAAGAAGCAGGTCTTCTCCATGGACCGCACGCAGAGCGGCAAACAGGACTTCAGTAATGACTTCGCCGCCGTGACCACGGCACCTACCAACGGCACCATCAAGGACCTGCAGATCTTCATCGATCGCAGCAGCATCGAGGCTTTTGATGCTGCCGGCAAGATGGCAATGACCAACATCGTGTTCCCCACCGAGCCATATAATAAGGTAGTGGCCAGAGGGTGCAAGGTGAAGATACACGGGGTGAAGTAAGTGAGAATTGAGAATTGAAAATCGAGAATTGAGAATTTTGAATTCTGAATTTTGAATTTTGAATTGGATATCTCAACTACCTCCCAGTAGAAAAAAACGTTCATGGGCTGCTAATGCTGTAACAATGTTACATTATTGCGGCTTCGTGAACGATAAATGACAGCTTTCTGGGGCAAAGAACCACTACCTTTGCCAGCAGAATTCAAAAGACAATCTGAACACACTAAACTAACAATCGTTATGACTAAAACTAATAAGATGGCTATCCTGCCCGTCATGCTCTGCTTCTTCTGCATGGGCTTTGTTGACTTGGTGGGTATCGCTTCCAACTATGTGAAGGACGACCTGAGTCTCACCGACTCCACGGCCAACGTCTTCCCCTCGCTCGTATTCTTCTGGTTTCTCATCTTCTCTGTGCCCACGGGCATGCTGATGAACAAGATAGGGCGCAAGAAGACGGTGCTCCTCTCGCTTGTGGTCACCCTCTTCTCCCTGCTGCTGCCGTGCTTCGGCGAGAGCTATATGCTCATGCTCGTGTCGTTCTCACTGCTCGGTATCGGCAATGCCCTGATGCAGACCTCTCTCAACCCGCTGGTAGCCACCGTGATGCAGGGCGGCAACCTCGCCTCCACGCTTACTTTCGGGCAGTTTGTCAAGGCCATAGCGTCGTTCATGGCTCCTTATATCGCCATGTGGGGTGCCGTGGCTACCATTCCCTCTTTCGGTCTGGGCTGGCGCGTGCTCTTCCCCATCTATATGATCATCGGCGTGATAGCCACGCTGCTGCTCTCCTCTACGCCCATTGAGGAGGAGCCGATTCAGGGCGAGCCCAGCACCTTCGGCCAGTGCCTCTCGCTGCTGGGAAAGCCCATCGTGCTGCTCAGCTTCCTCGGTATCATGTGCCATGTGGGCATCGACGTGGGTACCAACACCACGGCTCCGAAGATCCTCATAGAGCGCTTAGGTATGACGCTGAACGATGCTGCCTTTGCCACCTCGCTCTATTTCATCTTCCGTACTATCGGCTGCCTCACCGGATCGTTCTTCCTCCGCGTGATGAACAACAAGGTGTTCTTCATCATCTCCGTCACGATGATGGCGCTCTCCATGCTCGGCATGGCTGTGGGAACCAGCAAGCTCGTGCTCTATACGGCTATCGCCCTCGTGGGTTACGGCAACAGCAATGTCTTCTCTATGGTGTTTGCCCGTGCCCTGCAGAGCGTGCCCGACAAGCAGAATGAGGTGAGCGGCCTGATGATCATGGGTCTGTTCGGCGGTACCGTGTTCCCGTTGCTCATGGGCTTTGCCAGCGATGCCATGGGACAGATTGGTGCCGTGCTCATCATGGTGGTGGGCGTGGTGTATCTGTTCTCGTATATTCCGAGGATGAGGTAGAGCCCGATCGGGCTGATCAGCCTGATCCGCCCGATTTGCCTGATCCGCCTGATTATCGCAATTGTTTGATTGGCCTGATCTCTCCGATTGGCCGATCAGCCTGATCACCCCTTATACTAACAACAACCAAAACACCCAAAACAATATGAAACAGGTAATAGTAGGTCTCGGAGAGGCCTTATGGGACTGCCTCCCTGAAGGCAGAAAGCTCGGTGGCGCCCCCGCCAATTTCGCTTATCATGCAGGTCAGTTCGGTCATGACACGGTGGCCATCAGTGCCGTCGGCAACGATGAGCTGGGCGATCTGACGCTCGAGGAGTTTGATAAGAAGAACGTACATTATGTCATGCCACGGGTAGATTATCCCACCGGCACCGTACAGGTAGAGCTCGACGATGAGGGTATCCCTACCTACGACATCAAGGAGGGCGTGGCCTGGGACAATATACCCTTCACACCGGAGATCGAAGAGGTGGCCAAGACCTGTCGCTGCGTTTGCTTCGGATCGCTGGCGCAGCGTAGCAGCGTGAGCCGGCAGACCATACAGCAGTTCCTCGATGCCACGCCGATGAGTTGTCTGAAAATCTTCGATATCAACCTGCGGCAGAACTTCTACACCAAGGAGATCATCTGCAACTCGCTCAAGCATGCCAACATTCTCAAGATCAACGACGAGGAGCTCGTGACCATCGGTCGCATGTACGGCTATCCCGGCCTCGACATGGAGAATAAGTGCTGGCTCCTGCTGGGTAAATACAATCTTGATATGCTCGTGCTTACCTGCGGCGTGAACGGGTCGTACGTCTTCGCACCTAACCTTCAGTCGTATCAGGAGACACCGAAGGTCGAGGTGGCCGATACCGTAGGTGCCGGCGACTCCTTCACGGGTGCCTTTGCATCGGCTATCCTCGCCGGAATGCCCATTCCCGAGGCCCATAAGCTCGCTGTCGATGTGAGTGCATACGTGTGCACGCAGAATGGAGCCATGCCGCGTCTGCCGCAGTCTCTCCTCGAGCGTCTAAAGTAACAGGAATCTCTATATAGTAAAAATCATAATGTAAGCAAATTCGTTGTTTTGCTTACATTATGATTTTTTGTTTTAAAATCCTGCACGGTCGTTCCAGAGAAAAACAGGCCTCAAAATGCCTAAATTTTGACTTTTTCTTGTCATTTCGGTGGAAAAACCTCACGTATCAGGTGTAAATATTTCGTCATTACTACTGAATCGCAGTGACAGAATTCATTTTTTAGCCGACCGATCATCGGTCTTATGCTTCCCCAAAATCTCTTCAGCGGGTCGCAAATCGTGTTTTTTGCTGTCGCGATTACCGCTTATCGGTGTTGCGGGTAAGTATTAATCGCAACGCGAGTAAAATGTAATGGTAGTGCGAATAAGTATTATTCCCAATGCGAATAAACGTAAACGGGAGCCATTTTTTGAGAGAAAATGGCTCCCATTCAGCATTAATCGCGAAGCGATTCAGTATTAAACGGGCACATATTGCCTTTCAGAGGGCATTTGAAGCCGTTTTCAGCCTCTTTCGACACCGTGCCCACGGTGTGCCCGTCGAGATGTTTTGGTGCGATATGCCCCCGTTTTTTGCCGTTTATTTCGCCCTGCCCTCCCTGCTGCTTCAAGAATCGCGATTTCTGGAGTATATCGTTTTTTCATTATGTCAGCAGAATGGAGAAAAACGGAGCAAAGTGTCAGAATGGTATCTGGGCTGTCGGACTGACGATGAAAAGAAGATGAGTCAGAGGGAGAAACAGCCTGTGTTCTACTTATACGTTGTATGCGTGGTGAAGTCGGTCGCTTTATGTAAACATGGTTCGTATGGGCTGTAGGGGCGGGGGCAGCCCGCCCTGTTGGCGCGAGAGCTCCACCCTGTCATGGGTGGGGATATGCTCACTTGGCCGCCTCAGCATACGGACTCTCTTCCACCATCTTCTGGGTGTCCCAGGGGGCGGGAGCACCGCCGAGGTATTGGTGGAACCACTCGAGGTGGGCATTGTAGTAGAGCGGCATCGACTTCATGTTGCTGGGCCAGTGCCCGTCGTTGTCGAAGATGATGAGGCGCGAGGGTATGCCGAGGGTCTGCAGCGTGGTGAAATAGGCCAGGCTCTGGTTGTACGACACGCGGTAGTCGCGCTCGCCGGTGATGATCAGCGTCGGCGTGGCAAAGTTGCGTACATATTCTGAGGGGCTCCACTTCTTATAGAGCGGTGAGTTCCACGGCTGTCCCTCGAGGTCGAAGTTGGGGAACCACAGCTCTTCGGTGGTGCCCCACATGGCGTTGAGGTCGAAGAGTCCCATCATCGAGGCCAGACACTTGAAGCGCTTGGTCTGTCCCTGTAGCCAGTTCATGAAGTATCCGCCGTAGCTCCAGCCCATGGCACCCATGCGTGTGGAATCGACGTAGGCGAGCTGAGCGAGCCTGTCGGTGACGCGCATCACGTCCTCGTAGGGCCGTCCACCCCATGATCCGCTGATGTCGCGGCAGAACTTCTGTCCGTATCCCGTCGATCCGTGGGGGTTGGGATAGGCCACCACGTAGCCGGCGGCGGGATATACCTGCCAGTCGGGGCGATAGCTGTCCATCCACTGCATCTGCGGTCCGCCGTGTACATTGATCACGAGCGGGTATTTTTTGGCAGGATCGAAGCCGTGGGGCTTGACGATAAACACCTCCACGGAGTCGCCGTCGGCACCGCGTACCCACATCTGCTCGGAGGGACGGAAATCGACTGCCGCCACCAGCGAGTCGTTGAGATGGGTCAGGGGTAGCTCGGCGAGGATATTCTTCTTCGTGCTATTGGTAGCACCTATACGTGATGTGCGACCGCCGTCAGGGTGGGCCATATACAGCTCGGAGGGTCGGCCGGTGGTGGAGTAGGTGTAGTAGAAGTTGCCTCGGCGGTCGAAGTCGAAGCTCGTGATGGCACGGTCGCCTATGAGTTTCCTGATCTTCCCGTTGCCGATCGTCACCTGATAGAGGGGCTGGTAGCCGCGCACCTCGCCCTGGAAGTAGATGCTGCGCGAGTCGGGAGCCCACTTGTAAGTGTCCACCCAGTTGTCAAAGTTCTCGGTGAGCACGGTCTTCTCGCCCGTCTTGCGGTCGATGAGTGCCAGAATGAAGCGGTCGCTCTCATAGCTGGGTGTGCGCTGGAAGCGGTAAGCGATGTAGCGGCCGTCGGGAGAATACTGCGGACTGCCGTCCCAGGCTTTGTTTTCGGCGGTGAGGCAGCGGGCCTCGCCACCCGTGACGGGTACCGTCCAGAGGTCGCAGTTGGTCGATGCCTCCGGGTGACGGTCGTGATTGCTCAGATAGCAGATCTCCTTCGAGTCGGGCGAGAACACGAATCCCTCGGGGCCGGAAGGTGAGAACACCGGACTGTTATAGTTGCCCGGGGTCACGTCGGTATAGGTTTTCTCCTTTATATTATATACGATGATGTGCCAGTATTTGCCGTCAGCGTATTGGGTCCAGTGGCGGAGGAAGAGGCTGTCGGCTATATGTGCCTGGATAGGGTTCTTGGCCTTGCGGTCCGCTTTCGCCTTGTTGGCCTTGCCGTCAGCACCCCCGATCTCGGGATAAACCTCGGCGGCAAACGCCACGAGGTTGCCGTCGGGCGATACCGTAGGCGCCTCGACGCCCAGGGCATAGTCGGTAATCTGGGTGCTTCTGCCGTCAACGTAGCTGTAGAGCTGCGTTATGCCGGAGGCATAAGAGAGGTAATAGAGCGTCTTGCCGTCACTGCTCCAGAAGGGCGAGAAGCTCTTGCCGTCGGTGGTGACCGGTTTCATTCTGCCGCTGATGCTGCCTGCGGTGGATTTACCCACGTTGAGGCCTGCGGTGTTCAGGGTCATGATGTTGATGGTCGACTTCTGTTGCTTCAGGTTCTGGCTGCTGGCATTGAAGGCAAGCATGCCATCGACGGAGACGGCGGGTGACGATGCGGTGCGAACGCGATAGATGTCTTCTATCGTAAATGGCCGTTTCTGTGCGTGCATGGGGAGCACTGACAGCGCGGCAAACAAACATAATATGCTTTTCTTCATCGTTAGAGAGTGTTTAATGTGATGCAAAGATATGTCTTTTTCTGATGAAAGGGGGAACGTATCATTGAAATTTTATGTAAAATTTCTGGGCTGATGGGGGATAAGATGATGCTTAGCGTATCAAAGTGCGACAAAAAAGTGTAAAGAAAAAAGTGTTAATTATTATAGTGTTGTATGTTGTATTTCTTTTATATAAATAATATAGTGATATGGTATTCGTTATATGTGTAAAATAAAATACTTTATGTTGCTTCTGAATTTCGACTGCCATTCTCCTGCCTCTGCATATCGTATTTTTTCACGAGCTGCAGAGATGAAAAGAGGTGTTGAGAAGTGCGGAAGAAGGCCTGATAAAGACAGGAAAGAATAAGGTTGACCGGAAGAATACGATATAGGAAAGATAGAAAATAAAAAAGGTAGCACTGTTGAAACAGGTGCTACCTTTAGGAATATAATAAGAGGGATTTTGGGTTTCAGAAATTCACGCCGAAGTCGATGTTGAGACAGCCCGTCCGGGTGTCTTCGAAGTCGTAATGCCCCACGTTGGCCAGGCCTATGTCGTAGCTTACGCCGAGATAGAGCATCTGATAGCTCATGCCGCAGCCCACTTTCAGTCCTCCGTCGAATCGCTTGAAACCGTCCTGGCTATCGCTGGTGAAGCTGCTGTAGGCCTCGCGGTCGCCGTAATTCTTGATCTTTCCAGCCACGCCCACGGCCAGATAGCCGCCGACGAAGGGCTCGATGGTGAGGTCTGGAGCTACGGGAGCGCGGTACTTGAGCAGCAGTGGCAGCTCGAGGTAGTCGAGAGCATAGGTGAATTTCTTGCCCTGGTAGTTGCTCTTGCCTCCCTTCTCGGTGTAATGCAGTCCGGTCTCAAAATAGAGCGGGGCAGTGGGAAGAATGGCTGTTCCCACCACGAAGCCCACATCAAGGCCGGTGCGGGCGTCGGTGGCATCGAGGATGGGCGCATCGGAATGTACTGATCCTACCCCCAGTCCGAGGCGAAAGCCGTAATAGGTGCTGGGGAGGTAGGCCGTGCGGGAGTGATAGGCATTATACGAGTGGTTGCCGTAGTAGGTTCCGCGATGGCGGGGCGGAATGGGTCGCCCGTCGGGATAATATTGTGCCGAGGCCGTCACTGCGGTGAGCAGGGCGCAACACGCTAATAATAGTTTCTTCATGTCGTTATCCTTTAGAGGGTTAGAAATGGCGTTGGTATCAGGAAGCAGGGCGGAGAAACCTGCAGATGGCGGCCCGCCGGGATCCTGACACCTGCAAAATTAAGCGGAAACGGTGGTCTGCGGGAGGGGAAATCCCTATGATGGCGTGGTTTTTCCCCTAAAAGTTGGCTGGTAACTTATTTTCT
>LAHS01000549.1_pt1 | contig 15541 bp, 11 predicted proteins | sample 329651 | NCBI WGS metagenome assembly LAHS01 (sample SAMN03275699, study PRJNA271635) | activated sludge metagenome | isolation source: sample C-1 Sludge from hydrolytic chamber (first chamber) of Anaerobic... | reverse complement strand
ATGAGCACCCAGCAGATGGGGCCCCACGAGAACATGAAGCTTGCCGAATAGACCATGATCGAGAGCATGGTGACGATGCTCAGGGCTTCGTTGCCAAAGGTGATGGCCACACCCAGGGCCCCGATACCCATACCGATGGAACCCCAGATGAGCAGCGGGCGTCGGCCTAACTTCTCTACGGTGAACACGGCTACAAGAGTAAACGAGATGTTGACCACGCCCATGATGACCGTCTGCACCATCGGGTTGGACATGCCCATATCCTGGAAGATGCGTGGTGCATAGTAGAGCACGGCATTGATGCCTACCGTCTGCTGGAAGACGCTGAGCATGATACCTACGAAGATACATACCCAGCCGTATGCCAGCAGTCGCTCGGTCTTCTCGGTGAGCGTGCCCTTGATGTCCGTGATGATGTTGTCGGCGATGTCTTTCCCGTTGATCCGAGCAAGAATGTTGCGTGCCTTCTCCACCTGACCTGTCATGACAAGGTAACGCGGCGTCTCGGGAACGAAGCAGATGAGCAGGGTGAAGAGCCCGGCAGGAATGGCCTCGCTGCCGAACATATAACGCCAGCCTGTAGCAATGGTCCACGAGGCTGCCTCAGGATTGACAATCTGGTTGACGCCATTGACCAGTTCGATGACCGGGTTGACGTTGTTACCGAGAATGAGGAAGTTGACGAAATAGACCACCAGCTGGCCGAAGATGATGGCAAACTGGTTGAAGCTGACGAGCATACCGCGGATATTGCTCGGTGCAACTTCGCCGATATACATGGGGCAGATGGCAGAGGCAAGGCCTACACCCACACCTCCGATGACACGATAGATGTTGAAGACAACAAGGAGACTCATGGTCGGTACCCCCTGCTGGAAGAACAGGAACTCGGGATCCATGCTGCCGAGAGCAGAGATGAAGAACATGACGCCGGCGAAGATGAGGCTGCGCTTGCGGCCCCAGTTGGAGGCGAGAATGCCGGAGATGCCCGATCCGATAATGCAGCCGATGAGGGCACTGGCACAGGTGAAGCCATGCATGCCGTCGGTATAGCTGAAGTCGCCGGCTCCCATGAAGAAAGCCTGCAGTCCTTTTTCTGCACCGGAAATCACTGCCGTGTCATAGCCGAAGAGCAGTCCGCCAAGGACAGCGACCATGACGATAGATGCAAGATAAGCCTTGCTGCCTTTGTCGTTTGTAGACATTTGTGTAAGTGTTGTTTAAGAGGTTATAATTAATATGGTTTAAGTTTCTTGTGTGTGTCTAACGACAATATGACGTATTTATTATTGCAAAGGCTTAAAATTGTGATGATATTTTAAGTTTTTTTTATTTACACGAAAAGCGAGGGTTGTTATTGTGTGCCGATCCTTGCACTTTTCCCTGTCAAACTTATGAGATTCTGCTTTTTTTTATCTATTTTTGCCTTGTGAACAAGATGATAACGATACTCGGTCCCACGGCCTGCGGCAAGACGTCGCTCGCTGCTGCCTTAGCCTACGATCTCGGTGCGGAGATAATCAGTGCGGATAGTAGGCAGGTATATAAAGGTATGGATATTGGTACGGGAAAAGATCTTGCCGACTATGAGATTGCGGGCCGACACATTCCTTATCATCTGATCGACATCGCAGAACCGGGAACGAAGTATAACCTCTATCGGTTCCAGCACGATTTCTACGAGGCTTACACAGATATAGTGAACCGTGGGGTGCAACCTATACTCTGTGGTGGCACGGGACTTTATATCGAAGCGGTTCTACGAGGATACGAACTCTCTGAGGTGCCCCAGAATCCTGCTCTGCGAGAGCAGCTGGCAGAGGAGACCCTGGAGGAGCTGACGCACAGGCTGGAGGAACTCAAGGCTCAGGCAGGGAGCACGATGCACAACAAGACTGACGTGGATTCATGTCAGCGTGCCATTCGGGCGATAGAGATCGAGACCTACAACCTGGAACATGTCGCCGAGCGCCGCACGATACCTGCCTTTCCTTCGCTGGTTATCGGACTCGACCTACCGCGCGAGGAGCGTCGCCGGCGTATCAGCGACCGACTGGAGAAACGTGTGGACGAGGGCATGATCGATGAGATACGCAGTCTGATAGATCGGGGCGTGGTACCCGAAGACCTGATCTACTATGGCTTGGAATATAAATATGTGACCGAATATGTCATCGGCAGGCTGTCGCGCAAGGAGATGCTACGGCAGCTCGAGATTGCCATACATCAGTTTGCCAAGCGCCAGATGACGTGGTTCAGAGGTATGGAACGTCGGGGCACCATGATCCACTGGGTCGATGCCATGTTGCCGATGCAGGAGAAAGTGGAACAAATAAAACAGATGATAAGATGATAGACGAAAATCGCTGGGGCGTCATCTACTGCCCTAAAAAGGAAATGCTGGGTTCCAACAAGAAACGTTGGGAGAAGATCCGCCGTTGTATGGAAGTCAACGATATTGCCTATGATCATGTGCAGAGTGAGGATTTAGGCAGTGTGGATCGGCTGATGAAGATGCTGATTAATAACGGCTATCACACCATCGTCATCGTGGGGGGTGACTCTGCACTCAACGACGCGGTAAACTGCATGATGCAGCTGGAACGCGAGGTGCGGGAGCAGATCGTGCTTGGCATTATTCCCAATGGCATGATGAACGACTTTGCCCACTTCTGGGAGTTTGACGAGAACAACTACGAGCAGACGATCAAGTGGTTGAAGGAACGGCGGGTGCGCCGTATCGATCTGGGTTGTCTGCATTATACCAATAAGCAGGGTGCGCCTTGCCGCCGTTACTTCCTCAACTGTGTGAATGTGGGGCTCATAGCCAACATCATGAACCTGCGCCGGCAGACACGTCATATCTTCGGCAGCCGGACGCTCTCGTTCCTCTTCTCGTTTATCCTGCTCATCTTCCAGCGTATGGATTACCGCATGAAGCTGCGTATCAATAGTGACACCATCGACCGCCGTGTCATGACGATGTGTGTGGGAAATGCCCTGGGATACGGTCAGACGCCGAGTGCCGTGCCTTACAATGGCCAGCTTGACGTATCGGTGGTGTATCACCCAGAGATGACGCAGCTGTTCGAGGGGATCTATCTTTTCCTTCGCGGTAGGTTCCTCAATCATCATAGCGTGCACCCCTATCGCACGCGCAGGGTTATGGTTGACCATGCTGAGGGTGCTCTTGTGGGCATAGACGGTCGTCTCATGCACACGCCCGTGGGTCCTTATACCATCACGGTGGAGCAGGAGGTGATCAATTTCCTGATTCCCGCGTAAGTCTGTCAGCTTGATAGAGACGGAGCGTATGGTCTCTATCTCTTTCTTATACTATCCTTTTCCATGAGGTTGCCTTAAATCAGGGAACCTCATGGAGCAGTTTCCTGACGTAAGATCGCTCCCAGTCGGTGTCATGATACTTCTGGTCACCGCATTGAAGGATATCGATGTCGATAGATACTTCGTGGCTATCATCGTGTCTGCGCCCTAACTGACGTTCGATGTCTTTGGTAAGGTAGAGAAGGGCTTCATAGCTGATCTCCTGCTCGCTGTAGGCAAGTCCGTTGAGATAGGGTGGCGAACTGAAGCCTATCGGTTCCGTCCAGATCGTGCGTGTGAAATGTAGCGAGGGTAGGGTAGCCGTGAGGAGATGTCGGGCTTTGGCGAAATGCTGCTCGTGAAGATGATTGGAACCTAAACAAAGTAGGATCATCGTAAACGGAGTTTTAATGTTTAAACCACGAATTACACGAAAGAACACGAATCTCTTTTCCATTCGTGTCAATCCGCGTAATTCGTGGTTTTAGAATAGTTATTTTGGATCTTGATCCAGCTTACTTCACGGGAATCTTTTCGATACGACGCTGGTGGCGACCGCCCTCAAAGGTTGCTGAAAAGAACTCGTCCATGATCTTGCGAGCAGTCTCGTTGTCGGTGAATCGGCCTGGCATCACGAGCACATTGGCATCATTATGCTGACGTGCGAGGTGGGCAATCTCAGGAGCCCAGCAAAGGGCAGCGCGTATATGCTCATGCTTGTTGAGCGTCATCGAGATTCCGAGCCCGGAGCCACAGATGGCGATGCCTGGATAGACCTCACCGCTCTCGATACCCTTTGCCAGAGCATGGCCGAAGTCGGGATAATCTACGCTGAGGTCAGAGTAGGTGCCATAATCCTTATAAGGCATACCCTTCTCCTCAAGATACTGCTTCACAAATTTCATAAGTGGGAAACCGGCGTGGTCGCAGGCTAACCCGATAGTCTTGATTTCCATAATCATATAATAATGGTAGCCTCCCCCCGTCCCCTCCGAGAGGAGGGGTGCTAGCGGAGGCTGATGGATAGTTTTTTTACTATTTATGGAGCTTACTCCTGCAATCTCCCGAGGGAGATTGAGGGATTACTTACCTAAGAAGGCTTTTACCTGACGGTAAACATTCTCGCCGGTGTAACCGAGCTTCTCATCGAGAACCTTGTAAGGTGCTGAGAAACCAAAACTTGGCATGCCGAAGACCTTGCTGTTGCGGCCATTGCCCACCAGACCTTCAAGCGTTACGGGCAGTCCGGCAGTCATACCAAACTTCTTCACATCGTAAGGAAGCACACTCTCCTGATACGCTTCGCTCTGGCAGCGGAACAATCCTTCAGAAGGAGCACTCACCACACGAACCTTGATGCCGTCCTTACGCAGTGCGTCTGTGCCGGCTTCGAGGGTAGAAACTTCGGAACCGCTGGCTACGAGGATCACGTCGGGATTCTCGTCAGAACCTGCCACGATGTAAGCACCCTTGGCAGCCTGCTCGTAGTCGTTGCCTGCAGGCAGCTTGGCGATACCCTGACGGGAGAAGATCAGAGCGGTAGGAGTGTCTATGTTCTCCATGGCGAGCTTCCAGCATACGGTGGTCTCGTCTGCATCGGCAGGACGGAACACACGCACGCTGTCCTTGCCGGCATGGTTCTTCATCTTCTCCATCAGGCGGATCTGAGCCTCCTGCTCCACGGGCTCGTGGGTAGGACCGTCCTCGCCTACACGGAAGGCATCGTGAGTCCAGATGAACTTCACGGGTACTTGCATCAGGGCAGCCATACGCACGGCGGGCTTCATGTAATCGGAGAATACAAAGAAGGTACCGCAGGCAGCAATGACACCACCGTGAAGCATCATGCCGATACACATGTCGGCCATGGTCAGCTCGCTCACACCCGCCTGGAAGAAGGCACCGCTGAAGTCGCCACGCTTGAGGTTGTGGGTCTTCTTGAGGAAGCCGTCGGTCTTGTCAGAGTTGGAGAGATCGGCCGAAGCGCAGATCATGTTGGGCACCTGCTCTGCCAATACGCCAAGGCAGGCTGCGCTGGCGGCACGTGTGGCAGAACCCTCTTTCTGCTCCACCTTGCTCCAGTCGATCTTAGGAGCGCGGCCTGAGAACCACTCGTCCATCAGCACTGCCTTGTCGGCGTTGGCCTTACGCCATGCAGCCTCTTCGGCTCGGCGTGCGGCAACGATCTCTGTCAGCTGTTTGCGACGAGCCTCATAGAGAGCCTTCACGTCGTCGAAGATCACGAAGGGATTCTCCACGTCTCCGCCGAGATTCTTGATGGTGTTGACATAGGCATTGCCACCGAGTGGAGCACCATGAGTCTTGATGGTGTTCTCGTAGCTGCTGCCGTCCTCCTTGAGGGCTCCCTTGCCCATGATGGTCTTGCCGATGATGAGGGTAGGCCGTTCTGTCTCCTGCTGTGCGGCATCGAGGGCTTTACGGATTTCGGCTACGTCGTTGCCATTGATCTTCATCACGTTCCAGCCCCAGGCCTTATATTTGGCCTCGGTATCTTCTGCCATAACGTCCTTGGTCTCTGTAGAGAGCTGAATGTCGTTAGAGTCATAGAACATGATGAGGTTGTTCAGTCCGAGTGTTCCGGCGATGCGTCCCACGCCCTGAGAGATTTCTTCCTCTACGGCACCATCGCTGATATAGGCGTATATCTTATGCTGCATCACCTCATGTCCGAGACGAGCCTCGAGGAATTTCTCTGCTACGGCAGCACCGGCAGCCATGGCATGACCCTGGCCCAGAGGACCTGACGAGTTCTCTATGCCGCGGTTGACATCGAGCTCGGGGTGCCCCGGTGTCACCGAGCCCCACTGACGGAACTGCTTCAGGTCGTCCATGGTGAAATAGCCACGGAGAGCCAGACCCGAATAGAGCATCGGACTCATGTGACCGGGATCGAGGAAGAAACGGTCACGACCGGTCCACTGAGGATTGGCGGGATCGTAAACGAGGTATTCGGAAAAGAGCACGTTAATGAAATCGGCACCACCCATAGCACCACCGGGGTGACCAGAGTTGGCTTTTTCTACCATCGAGGCAGCCAGAATACGGATATTGTCGGCTGCATGGTTCATTGTTTTAATGTCGTTCATTGTAATGTTTTTTGTATGTTGTAAATTGACTTGTCTATTGCTGGCATAGCCTTTCATGATTTAAGTTCGTTCCATTTAGGGAAAAACTTAGCTCATACGGGCAAATATTATTTCAGATTGATCACTACGATCGATTTGGCGGGTAGCTTCACGGTAACCTCGTCTTTACGGATCTTGGCATTCTTGAAGTCTTCAACCTTCACTCTGTCAGGGTGGTCGAAGTCGTTGTAAGCTGTGATATCCTTGCAGGTGAGGATCTTACCGTTGACGGTCTTCACCTTGCTGCCCTCGAGGCTGAGCTTTACCTCCTGTGCCTTGTCGAGGCTAACATTGGCCAGTGACACCACGATGCCACCGTCAGCCTTCTTGGCTGCGGAAATCGATACAGCAGGAATCTTGGCATCTACCATGTTCTGCATGTGCCCGCCTTCTACAAAGATGGAATCGGTCTTCACGTCAAGGGGCAGGTGTGTGGCTTCCTGAAAATCGCGGTACATCTGGAAGACATAGTAGGTCGGCGTCAGCACCATGTGGCCTGTGCCCTTGGTGTCGGTGAGGATCATGCTCTGCAGCACGTTGACCACCTGTGCGATGTTGGCCATCTTGATGCGGTCGGTGTGGCGTTGGAACACGTTGAGTGAGAGAGCAGCCACCATGGCATCGCGCATGGTGTTCTGCTGGTAGAGATGTCCGCGTACAGTGCCGGGTTCTTCGTCCCACCATGTGCCCCACTCATCAACCAAAAGCCCGATCTTCTTTTGCGGATCTTTCTCGTCCATAATGGCCGAGTGCTTCTTGATGACATCTTCGATCTGGAGCGACTTGCCGATGGTCCAGTAATACTCATCGTTGGTAAAGGCAGTGGCTGAGGTCTTGCTGCCATTCCATCCCTTAACGGTGTAATAGTGGAGCGAGATGCCATTCATGCGATTACCCACACGATCCATGAGCACCTTAGTCCAGTCGTAATCGTAATCGCTGGCTCCTGATGCGATCTTATAGAGGTTGTGACCGTCATAGTTGCGGCAATAGACGGAGTAACGACGGAAGAGGTCTGCATAATATTCTGGTCGCATGTTACCGCCACAGCCCCAGCTCTCGTTGCCTACGCCGAGGTATTTCACATTCCACGACTTCTCACGGCCGTTCTGTCGGCGGAGTTTGGCCATAGGAGTGTTGCCGTCACTGGTCATATATTCCACCCATTTGGCAAGCTCCTCTACGCTTCCGCTGCCCACGTTACCGCTGATATAGGGTTCGCAGCCCAGCAGCTCGCATAGATTCAGAAACTCGTGGGTACCGAAAGAGTTGTCCTCAATGGTACCTCCCCAGTTGTTATTCTGCATCTTCGGCCGCTGACTGCGGGGTCCGATGCCGTCCATCCAGTGATACTCGTCGGCAAAGCAGCCGCCCGGCCAGCGCAGAACAGGCACCTTAAGGTCTTTCAGAGCCTGCAGCACATCGTTGCGATAACCCTGCGTGTTGGGGATATTCGACTCTGGTCCGACCCATAATCCACCATAGATACACGTGCCGAGGTGCTCGGCAAACTGACCATATATTTCTTTGTTGATCTTGTTGACACCTTTGTCGGCATGGATTGTCACCGTTGCATCCTGTCCCATAGTTGGAACAGCAAAGGCTGCCGACAGGCAAAGAGTAGCAATAAACTGTTTCATTGTGGTATGTTGTTTAGTTAGCATCCTTATATTTCACGGCGGCTTTCTCTATCTCGAGCCCCTTCTTGTAACGTTCGATGTAGGCGTTGAAGCCCTTGATATCTTCCTCTGTAGGCTTGATCTCCACTCCGGTGTTGCCTTCAAACACGTTGGTCTCGAGGAAGTCGGACAGATTCTGACCGTTAGATTTGTTGATCATGTAGGAGGCGAGAAGAGCAATACCCCATGCACCGCCTTCACCGGCCGTCTCCATCACCGAGATGGGAGAGCCTAAGGCTGCGGCAAGGAAGCGCTGACCCACACCCGGAGTCTTGAAGTATCCGCCGTGTCCGGTGATGCGGTCTACACGGATCTTCTCATCGTTGAAGAGTATGTCGTTGCCGATCTTCAGTACGCCGATGGCAGCATAGAGCTGTGAACGCATGAAGTTGGCAAGATTAAAGTGGTCGTTGGCAGCACGCATGAAGAGTGGACGACCGTCTTCCAGCTCGGTAACGGGCTCGCCCGACACATAGTTATAAGAGAGCAGTCCGCCACAGTCGGCCTCGCCTTCGAGCGACTTCTGGAAGAGACGAGTATAGAGCTCGTTCATATCGACCTTATGTCCGATAAGCTCTTCAAACTCCTTGAAGATGCCTACCCATGCGTTGATGTCTGACGTGCAGTTGTTGCAGTGAACCATAGCTACCGGACTTCCGTCGGGAGTGGTAACGATATCGATCATCTTGTAAGGCTTGGAGAGGTTTTTCTCCAGTACGATCATCGAGAAGGAAGAGGTTCCTGCCGACACATTACCCGTGCGCTGCTTCACGGCATTGGTTGCTGCCATACCCGTTCCAGCATCTCCCTCGGGAGGACAGAGAGGCACGCCGGCCTGCAGATGCCCTGAAACATCGAGGCGACTGGCACCTTCTGCTGTCAGCTTGCCTGCATCTTCGCCCGCATTGAGCACCTTGGGCAGAATATCGTTGAGCGTCCATGGAAGATGCTTCGGAGCGATGAGCTTGTTGAATTTCTCTACCATCACAGCGTCGTAGCAGTGTGTCTCGGGATCAATGGGGAGCATACCCGATGCGTCGCCGATACCCAGCACCTTCTCGCCTGTGAGCTGCCAGTGGATATATCCTGCCAGGGTGGTGAGATAATCGATGCTTGATACATGATCCTCACCATTAAGAATGGCCTGATAGAGATGTGAGATGCTCCAGCGCAGGGGGATGTTGAAGTGGAAGAGTTCAGACAGTTCGGCGGCAGCCTTACCCGTATTGGTATTACGCCAGGTGCGGAAAGGTACGAGGATCTGCTGCTGGTTGTCGAAGGCCATATAGCCGTGCATCATGGCGCTGACACCGATGGCAGCCAAAGTCTCCAATTCCACCCCATATTGACGGCTTACATCCTGTCGAAGGTCTGCATAGCAATCCTGCAATCCTTTCCAGATGATGTCAATGCTGTAGGTCCAGAGTCCGTCAACGAGTTGATTTTCCCAAGTATAGTTTCCCTGTGCGATGGGCTTGTTGTCCAGGTCAATGAGCACGGCCTTGATGCGGGTAGATCCAAACTCTATACCCAGCACGGCCTTGCCTGCCGTAATAGTCGATTTAGCGTCCATGATGATTTCCTTTGTTATGTAGGTAGTAAAAGTGGTTATAAAAGAGAAGGGAATTGTCACGATATCTCACAGTGGATCTGTTTACACCTCTATATATATTATAAGGTGTAAACTCTCCTCAGTGAACTATCATGGCAATTCCCTGTCATATTGTACGTCTTATTTCAATGCCTTGTTCAGCATGTAGTACATCTCATTCCAGCGAAGCTCCTTGCGGAACTGCTCATAGTCGGTATCCTTGTTGATGATACAAGCCTCTATGTCGGCAATCTCGGCAAAGTCGCGCCAGTATTCATCGGTGAGGGCGAAGCTGAAGCAAGAGTGGTGGGTACCGCCAGCATTCATCCAGCAGCCTACGCCGACCTCGAATGAAGGCTCGGGGATCCACAGGGCAGAAGCCACGGGGAGCTTAGGCAGTGGCTTGCTCTTGAGCAGGTTCACATCGTTGGCGATGAGGCGGAAGCGGTTGCCCATATCCACAACGGTAGCTGTGATACCATGACCCTGCTTCGTGGTGAATACCAGACGTGCGGTAGGAGTCTTGCGTACACCGATACCGAGGAAATGAACCTCCAGACGTGGCTTCTCCTCAGCGATGTCGGGATTGATCTCGAGCATGTGAGACTCAAGGATAGAGGTGTTCTCGCCATCGAAGTTGAGCGTGTAATCCTCGAGGAACGAGGTACCACCCTCAAGCCCCTGGCTCATGAACCATGTAGTGCGGTAGAGTGCAGCGTCCTTCCAGTCGCCCTCTGCGCCGAAGCCGTAGCCGTCGTGCATCAATCGTTGAGAAGCCAGACCGGGAATCTGATCGAAGCCATGTCCGGTCTCTTCTACATTCACGTCGCCCAGGTCATCGAAGTTGGTGGTGAAGCCCTTAGCGCCGAATGCCTTCAGCACGGCACGCAGGGTGAGCTCGGCCTTGGCAGAGTTCCAGATCTTCTTATATTCCACGCTCTTCTCGTCTTTGAGGGCATCAGCTACGACATACTCTTTGAAGTAAACATCGTGAACCAGTGCATCTACATCTTCGTCCTTGACCTTGTCGAAGTACTCAAGAACTGTAGAGAACTGTACATAGTCTACGTGATAGCCCAGTACCTGCTCGAAAGCCACCTTGTCGCCATCAGTCACGGCAACATTGTTCATCTGATCGCCGAAGCGGATGATGAGACAGTCCTGTGCGTCAGCTACACCGGCGCAGACACGCTCCCACACGGCGATGTGCTTCTGTGTCTTTTCGTCTTTCCAGTAACCGATGACGGTCTTGCGAGGCTTGCGCAGACGAGAAAGGATATGAGCAAACTCGCGGTCGCCATGAGCACTCTGGTTGAGGTTCATGAAGTCCATGTCCATTGTCTCGTAAGGAATCTTCTCGTTGTACTGCGTGTGTAGGTGGAGCAGAGGCTTGCGCAGGATCTGCATACCCTTGATCCACATCTTGGCGGGAGAAAAGGTATGCATCCAGCAGATCACGCCGATACACTTCTTGTCAACGTTGGCACGACTCATCACGTCGGCAACCTCGTTGGAGCTGTTGGCAGTGCCTGCATATACTACCTTGATGGGGAGAATGCCTGATTTATTCAGACCTTCCACCATCTCTTTAGAATGATTATCTACCTGAACCACTGCATCGCCTCCGTAAAGGAGCTGTGCACCAGTTACAAACCATACTTCGAAATCTTTGAATGCTTCAATCATAGTGATAAAGTTTTTTGTTATTGGTTGTTGTTGTTAATGATCATTGATAGGGCAGACCTGGCAGATCGGACGGATCGGTCAGGTCGGCTATTTCCTCTTATTTCTTCTTCTGCCCATAGTAGGCGTTGGGGCCGTGCTTGCGCGAGAAATGCTTCTCCACGAGCAATGGGTTCATCGTGGTCTGAGGATTGACCGAGAAGGAGATGAAAGCCATTTTGGCCACCTGCTCTGCCACCACGGCATGATACACGGCCTCGTCGGCATCCTTGCCCCAGGTGAAAGGTCCGTGGTTCTTTACCAATACGCCGGGAGTATGCACGGGGTTGATGTCATCTCTCTTGAAACGGTCGACGATCACCATACCGGTATTGTATTCGTATTCGGCCATCTGATCCTGCGTCATATCTGCGGTGCAGGGTATGGCATCATGGAAGTAGTCGGCGTGGGTGGTTCCGATATTGGGAATGTCGAGACCCGCCTGAGCCCAGGCGGTGGCGTAGGTGGAGTGTGTGTGTACCACACCGCCTATCTCGGGGAAGTTGCGATAGAGCACGAGGTGAGTAGGAGTGTCTGACGATGGGTTGAGGTCGCCTTCCACAACCTTTCCCGATTCAAGATCTACTATCACCATGTCACTGACTTTCATTGTATCGTAGCTCACGCCCGATGGTTTGATGACCACGAGGCCTTTCTCGCGGTCTATAGCCGACACATTTCCCCAGGTGAAGAGCACCAGATTGTGCTTCACGAGGTCGAGGTTGGCCTTAAACACTTTTTCTTTTAATTCTTCGAGCATATTTGTTTTGTTTGTTTTGGAGACGTCATGCCGTGGTCTGAATTTCTGGATCCCGGTAACACGGAATGTTGATTTTGTGGCCGTGGCATGATAAGATGTCTCTGATTGTTGTCTGTATGTTATAGCTTAAACGAGGGATCCTCGTTATAGGCTTTACGATTGAACCGATAGAGGGCTGCCCCGCGTTTGGAAGTCAGCTTGTCTATGAGTTCTGTTTTCTCTATGATGTCTATCTGCTTGATGCGCTTCCGGAAGTTACGTTTGTCTATCTCCATGTCGAGAATGGCTTCATAGACATGCTGTAGCTGTGTCAGCGTGAACAGATCAGGTAGCAGGTTAAAGCTCAGAGGCTCTGTGTTGATGCGTCTTCTTAGCATTTTGATGGCATCCCTGACCATCTTGTTGTGATCTGAATAGAGATGAGGCAGGTCGCCTATAGATACCCATTCCAGATCAAACTGCTCGCGGAGCCTGTCGTCATAGTCCCTGACGTTGATCAGTGCGCAATAGGCCACAGATATTACCCGTTCCCCCGGGTCGCGGTCTATGGCACCGTAAGCCCCGACCTGCTGCATATAAAGTTTTTTGAGCCCAGTCAGCTGCAACAGCACTCTGTTGGCAGCATCTTCTAAACTTTCGTCCGTTCCGACGAATCCCCCGTATAGAGACCATTCTCCACGTCCGGGATCCATCTGTCGTTTGCCGATAAGCAGTTTCAGTTTGTCTTCTTCAAATCCAAATACGATGCAGTCAACAGAGACCCATACTTTGGAATGTTCGCCATAATAGTTTGTCATATCGCGGTTAATTGATGGAAGAATTTAGAATTCTGAAAGTGTGTCCGCTCTCTGTGTTCTCTATGAAGAGACGGGGCGTGCCCCGCCTCTATCGGGAGATACCGTCAGACACATGCCCCCTGCTTTACCAGAAGTAAGCGTAGAAGGCGGCACAAAGTCCGATGACGAGCAGTGTGCCGAGATAATCCCATACGCTGAAGCTCTCGCGAATGGTCTTCTTGTAATCGGCGGTGAAGGTGATGGCATCGATCTGTGCGGCCGTAGGAGCCTTGGTAAAGAAGGACACTACCACCATCAGCACCACGATAAACACCAGCAGCCAGCACTCGAACACGAGCCAGTTGGTCTGCCAGAACCATGCCGTACTCTCCCAGAAACCTGTGGGAAGTCCGAGGAAGTGGATGGCATCGACAGCCATTTTACCCGTATCGGTAGCGACATTGGTAACCAGGCGGAGCATGCCGATGATGAAACCGCCGAAGAGACCCCATGCGCCGGAGGCAGGAGTGATCTTCTTGGAGAACATACCCAGTGTGAATACGGCCACCATGGCAGGTGCGAGGAGCGACTGTATGCCCTGCAGGTAGCTGTAGAGTGAGCCGAGGCTCATCATCACAGGCATCCAGATCAGGCCGAGGAACACCACCACGACGGTGGCGATACGGCCCACGAGCACATAGTGAGCTTCGCTCATGTTCTTCTTCATAGGCTTGTAGAAATCCTCGGTGAAGAGGGTTGCGCAGCTGTTGAAGAAGGCAGCGAGTGAAGCAACGAGGGCGCAGACGAAGCCGATGGTCACGATACCCTTGATGCCTACGGGCAGAATATTCTTCACCATCAGGGCAAAGGCAGCGTCGGTATCGTTCATCACGAATGTGCCACCCTTCTGGGCCAGAGCTGCTGCGATCATACCGGGAATGAGGAACATGAAGCAGGGGAGGATCTTGAAGAATCCGGCAGCGATGGTACCACGACGGGCGCGGGCTATCACGGCCTTAGGATCTTCGCCCTTGGTCTGACCCAGCACACGCTGTACGATGTGCTGGTCTGTACACCAGTACCAGAAACCGATAATACTGGCACCGAGGAACACCACGTAGCCTGGGTATTCGTTGTACATCGGGTCGCCCGGATCGGTGTGGAACATGTGGTTGATGCCATAGCCGTCGTGCATCTGGCGCGCAGTGTCCATCATCGAGGTCCAGCCTTCCACGATGCTGCCGCCGCCGAGGGCAGCCAGTCCGAGGAAGAGAACGAGAAATGATCCGATGATCAGGATAGGAGTCTGAATGGTGGAAAGGGTCATCACACCCTTCATACCGCCAAAGACGGTAAACACGGCGGTGATGGCAATCAGGCCGATGGCGCCCACCCAGAAGTTCAGCCCGAGCAGATACTCGAAGAAGATACCGCCGGTGTAAGCTGTCACACTGACTTTGGTGAGTACGTAAGCCACAAGCGTGATGATCGACAGACCATAGCCGGTGGCATTGTTATAGCGGAACTTCAGGAAGTCGGGCATGGTGATGATCTTGCCCAGCTTCGTGATGAGCAGTTCGTAGAAGGGCACAAAAACCCAGCCGAGGATCAGGATCATCCAGCCCTGCATCTCCCAGTGAGCCATACCTACGCCGTCCTTGGCACCCGTACCGGCAAGTCCCACGAGGTGCTCCGACCCGATGTTGGCAGCAAAGATAGCCATACCGATCACGTACCACGGCTCACCTTTGCCGAAAAGATAGTCGGAAGAGCTTTCGCCGGCCGAGGCTCTCTTGTCTTTCATGATGGCGCGATACACGGCCCAGATTACCCCTATGAGGCCTATGACTAGTACCGCCCAGTCGAGCCAGATAAATTCGTTAGATGTCCAGTTCATTTTCTAATAGAGTTTATGGTTTGGTTTTAGTTTTTATTTCACGCTGAATTTATAAACAAGGTGAGAGCTGTATTTCTCTCCAGGCTTGAGATAGGGGTTGCTTACTTCCCAGCCCTTGGTATTGGCCGTGAACTTCGTAGGGCTGTCGGGGTATTTCTGACTCTCGAAGCATACACTCACGTGCTTAGGATATTTCACGCCATGCTTGCAGGCAATGCCTGTTCCCTGGAAGTTTCCGGTATAGACCTGAATGCCGGGCTCATTGGTGAACACCTCGAGCAGGATGCCGGTCTTGGGCGAGTAGAGGCTTGCGGCTACCTGTGTATCATCGCCCTTACCGTCCTTGAAGGTGTTGAGGCACCAGTTATGATCGTACCCTGTGGCATTCTTGATCTGGTCGAAGGTGGTATCTGCGATGGTCTCGCCGATGACATGTGCCTTGCGGAAGTCCATGGGAGTACCGGTTACGTCCTTGATCTCACCTGTAGGAATGTACTTGGCATCAGCAGGGGTAAACTTATCGGCGTTGATATACATCACCTGATCTACGCCTTCCTTCGAGGGATCGCCGTTGAGGTTGAAGTAAGAGTGGTTGGTCATGTTGACCACAGTCTCCTTGTCGGTTGTTGCTCCGAAGGTGATATCG
>LAHS01002198.1_pt1 | contig 15548 bp, 13 predicted proteins | sample 329651 | NCBI WGS metagenome assembly LAHS01 (sample SAMN03275699, study PRJNA271635) | activated sludge metagenome | isolation source: sample C-1 Sludge from hydrolytic chamber (first chamber) of Anaerobic... | reverse complement strand
CAAGTATTTGCGCTTCGGGAGCGATACCTCTTACCGCGCTGTACGTTTCCGCCTCGGTTTCGTCGCCATTAGCCCCGATTATACCCGCAACGTGACTGCCGTGGCTGTTTTCAAAGATTATTGCTTTAGGATCATCGGTTGGGTTTGCATAATTGCATATAAAGGGGAATTTACTGTTATAATATTCTCCGCTTCCGGAAAGATTAGGAATTTGCGCCTCAACGTATTCCTGACTGAGTTTTGCTTCCGCAGGAGCGGTTAGCTCGTTAAAATCCTTATGTTCATAGTTTATGCCTGAGTCGATAACCGCAATTACCGTTCCTTCGCCCTTGTAGCCCGATACTTCGCTGCTGTATAAATTTATCAGCTGTTGATAATCAATGGTATAAGCTTGAAGCTCTACGTCCTTATCAATAAATACGCCTTTTACTCCGTCGATAGCTAAAACGTCCGAAATTTTGCTTTCGCCGATTTTTATTGTAACGGAATTTAATAAATAAGCGCTGTCACTTAGTACCGAAACACCTGAAATATTTTTAATTGATTTTAATGCGGATTTGCGGTTTATGCGCACTTGCTCTTCGCTTGTATTTAAGTCAAGCGCGGATTCTCCTTCAAAATATACCGTTGCGGTAACCTTATCCTCTGCGCTAGCGCCATATATTTCGGGCGTAATCACTCCCGTAAATAATATAGCAAGCATAAGAATGCAAAGTGTTCCTAAAAGGTATTTTTTCATAAGCCACTCCTAAAGAATAGTTTTATCAATATAAAAAATATTAGGCGATCAAAATTAAAATAATATGAAAATCCTTAAGACGAAAAAAAACCGCCCAAAGTATCCTTAATTTTTACGCCTTAACGACAAGGTTTAATATTTTACCCTTGACGTAAATGGTTTTTACGATATTGCCGCTTAAAAACAATTTGATATTATCGTTTTCTTTTGCAAGCTTAATAACTTCTTTTTCGTCCGCATCTATATCCGCAACGATTTTTCCTCTTACCTTACCGTTAATCTGTACGGGAATTTCCACGGTTGACAGTATAAGTTTCGAGCTGTCGTAACTAGGGAATTTTGCTTGATTCAGCATACCGGGAAGTCCTACTATCTGCCACAGTTCTTCGGTGATATGCGGGGCGACGGGATTTAAAAGCAGCAGCAATGTTTTAAGTTCGCGCAAAGTTGCCGAACCGCGGTTATAAAGCTCGTTTACAAAAGTCATAAGCTCGGCGATTGCGGTATTGAATTTAACCGCTTCGTAGTCGTCGTTAACCTTTTTAATGTGGGCATCGATATTGATATCCGATGTATCCGTTTCTTTTATCATGTCGGTAAGCGCCCAAACTCTAGATAAGAAGCGTTCGCATCCCTTTATTCCGTCCGGATTCCAAGGAGCGGGCTTTTCATAGTCGCCGATAAAAAGGATATAAAGACGAAGAACATCCGCACCCTTAGCGTTGATTATATCGTCGGGATTTACAACGTTTCCCCTCGATTTGCTCATTTTTTCATTATCCGAACCAAGTATTAAGCCTTGGGCGGAGCGCCGCTTGTAAGGTTCGCTGAAACCTACTACTCCAATATCGTAGAGGAACATATTCCAAAAACGAGAGTATATTAGGTGACGTGTAACGTGCTCCATACCGCCGTTATACCAGTCAACCTGCCCCCAGTATTTATACGCTTCGGGATCGACTACGCCGCCCTTAAACTTCGGGCTCATATATCTTAAGAAATACCAAGAGCTTCCCGCCCATTGAGGCATTGTGTCCGTTTCTCTTTTTGCGTTCGCTCCGCAAACGGGGCACTTGACATTTACCCAATCGGTAAGTTTATTTAAAGGAGAAGTCGCATCGTCCGTTGGCTCAAAATCTTTAAGGTCGGGTAACGTTACGGGCAAATCTTTTTCGGGTACGGGGACTTGACCGCACTTAGGACAGTTGATAATAGGTATCGGTTCGCCCCAATATCTTTGACGGTTAAAAGCCCAGTCCTTCATCTTAAAATCGGTCTTTTTGACTCCGATTCCTTCTTTTTCCATAATGGAAATCATTTTATCGATAGCGTCTTTTACAGCCAAACCGTTGATAAGCGGAGAATTTACCATTTTTCCGCCCTCTTTTGCGGCGAAAGCCTGTTCGTTTACGTCCACATCGCTTTTTATGACTTCGATAATGGGAAGATTAAATTTTTTCGCAAATTCCCAGTCTCTTGTATCGTGTGCGGGAACTGCCATAATTGCGCCCGTTCCGTAGTCCATCATAACGTAATCGGCAATAAATACGGGAACGGAGGTGCCTGCAATTCTGTTTTTTGCGGTAATACCCTTGACCATAACGCCGGTTTTTTCTTTGGACATATAAATTCTTTCGAATTCTTTTTTATTGTTTGCTTGTTTTTGATATTCCCTTACTTCTTCGATATTTTCTATATCGCCACTAAATTCTTCAAGCATAGGGTGTTCGGGAGCGATAACCAAAAACGTTACGCCGTATATGGTGTCGGGGCGCGTGGTATAGCACTTTAAATCGTAGGATTTATTTTTAGAAACAACGGGGAAAACAAGCTCCGCGCCCGTCGATTTTCCTATCCAGTTTTCCTGTTCGGTCTTAATTCTTTCGGGAAAATCTACGTCTTTTAATCCGTCAAGCAGACGGTCGGCGTAATGCCTGATTTTTAAAAACCATACGTCTTTGTTTTTTTGTTCAACTTCAGCGCCGCATCTGTCGCAAATGCCGTTTTGCGATTCTTCGTTTGCAAGAACAACCTTGCATTTCGGACAGAAATTTACGTAAGTTTTGGATTTATAAGCAAGACCTTTTTTGAACATCTGAAGAAATATCCATTGTGTCCAATGATAATAATCGTGGTCGGTGGTATCAACCGTTCTGTCCCAGTCGAAGCTGTAACCGATTTTTTTAAGTTGTTGCTCGAACTTTTTAATATTGTTATCGGTAACTACTCTCGGGTGCTGCTTAGTTTGCATAGCGTAGTTTTCGGTAGGAAGTCCGAAAGCGTCATAGCCTATCGGATAAAGAACGCTGTAACCCTCTAACCTTCTTTTTCTCGAAATTACCTCTATAGAAGTAAAGGCGCGTATATGACCTACGTGCAATCCTGCGCCCGAAGGATACGGAAATTCAATAAGTCCGTAAAATTTGGGTTTGGTTTTATCTTCTTTTGCGGCAAAAGTTTTATTTGTGTACCAATAGTCCTGCCATTTTTTTTCAACCGCTTTAAAATCGTATTTCTCCATGTATTCGCCTCGTAGTATAAAAATTATTAATATATGATAGTCTTTGCGCGCGTAAAAGTCAAACGATACTTTTTACGCTTAATCCTGCTCGCTTGATTTGATTTCTTTTAGTAACAGTTCGGTTTTTTTCTTCCAATAATACCTGTAGTAAGGACTCCCCTTACAAAATAAATAAGGTATATTTTGCAGAGAAAACAGACATTGATAGAAAAATTCATCAAGCTCTTCCCAAGCCTTTTTTGTAATTTCCCTTTTTTGTTCCTGATTTTCTGCAGTCTTTATCTGCTCATTGAATTTATCTTCTAAAGCCCTTGCGTTTTCTCTAAAAGACTCGTAGTCGATTTGACCGCTTAAAATATAACGGACGACTCGTTCGTTAAAAAGCCAATGATTTTTTGCGCTTAGATCGGAAGCGGTCGGAATTTCCGCCTCTACATCGTAAAACAGCGGTTTATAAGGCAAAATACAAGGGAGAGATCCTGCGGTAGTAAAATAAGTCTGTTTGGTGCTGTCGATTATTCCGTAGTAACTCCCTGTCGTTTGGTCGCCGATAACGCTTCCTGCGTGCATACAAACAGACCCAACGCTTGCTTTCCAAGGCTTTTCGCCCTTTCCTCCGGCGTGCCCGCGAAGGATAAGCTTAATGTCATCTTCGGTGATTTCTCCGTTTTTACTTTCTAGAACGCTCATTGAGCTTTTTCTTCTTTTTTCCGCCTTGGAAAAATAAGTAAAAATTTGATCGGAATATGCTTTTTTAAATGAAAAATCTTCTTTTCCAGCGCATTTTCTCATATTTACGGCGTTTTTTATTGCATCGGGATGAATAATATCGTAATCCTTTTCGATAGAAAGACAGTTGCTTATTGCGTAATAATCCTTGATTTTCTTACCCGCGTAAAACTTACCTGCGGTTTCAAGTACGTAGGCTTCTTTAGAGTCGGCAATCAAAAAGGAATTATCATAATAAAATTCATGGTCATAGCCGCAATTTCCGCCTTGACCGTATTCGGATATAATTTGCGAAATATAATTAACCGCTTCCCTTGCGGTTTTTGTGCGTTCTAAGGCAAGTCTTACAATATCCATTCCTATTAAAGACGGCTCTTTGCTTTTTGTAAAAGTAAAAACCGCTTCGTTTCCGATATTGACGCCGAATTCGTTAAATCCCATTTCCGCGCCCCAAGTCCAGCTCGGTTTAAATAGGACAACGCCGTAAGTATGCGCCGCCTGCGGAAATTGGATATAAGTCAATTTGATAGCGTCCTTTTTTGTAAGGTCGTTATCTATGGGAGGATGCTTAACCAAAAGCAAAGGTTCGTTAGGGCTTCTATCTGAATTTTTGCCGAATAAGGTTACTCCGTCTTTTGTTGCATTTTTTAAAGCTACGATAGTATCACACATAATAATATTTCCTCAGGTTATTTTATCAATATTATAATTATATGTCAATTTATTAAATAAACAATAGGCAATCGTATTGTCGCGCTGTAAAATTGATTTCTAAAAAAAACTCTCTAAAAAAAACGAAAATTCGTTAAACCTTGCAAAAGCAAGAAAAAATCGTTTGTTATCTTCGCGATAATTTATTGTACCGTTAATTTTTACAAAAAAAATTATAAAAATCGTTTTTTTGACTGATAGTTCTAAATTTACTTTTATTGACTAAAGGCAGCCTCTATGTTATTCTAAGCGTAAAAGGAGATTAAATGGAAAAAGAAAAAACTATCGCCCTGCTTATAGACAGCGAAAATATTTCCGATAAATATATGGAAATTATTTTAAACGAAGTCAATAAGCACGGTAAAATCGTTATAAAAAGAATTTACGGTGATTTCACCACCGGCGAACATGCAGGATGGAAAAGGATTTTACTTAAATACGGCTTAAGCCCGATGCAACAATATTCGTATACTACGGGGAAAAATTCTACAGACAGCGCAATTATTATCGACGCTATGGACATACTCCGTGACGGCAGAGTTGACTGCTTTTGCTTGGCAACAAGCGACAGCGATTTTACAAAGCTTGCAATAAGACTTAAAGAAAGCGGCATTTTCGTAATCGCAGCAGGCGAGAGCAAAACTCCCAAGGTTTTTGCCGACATTTGCGACCGCTTTATTTTAGTTGATCAGTTATACAGCGCAAAGACTAATAAATTTACAAAGCCCGCTCAAAAACCTGCGGAAAAATCTGTTGAGAAAGCTCCCGAAAAGCAAGTTGAAAAAGCTTCTGAAAAATCGGATAAAAAAGACAAAAAAGCAGAGAAAATTTCTTCGTTTAAACAAGAAGAAAAATACGTTTTGATTGAAAAGGAAGATAAAGAACAAGAAATGGTTTCAATTCCTCCAATCGAGGAAATTTGCTCTACCGCATCTTCTATTATAAGCGATATAAGCGACGACAGCGGAAACGCAATTTTTGCTACCGTTATTTCCGAACTGTATAAGACGCACCCTGAATTTGACAGCCGCCATTATTTATTCAAAAAAGCCATAGATTTGTTTAAACAAAGAAAGGAATTTTCGATTAACACAAACGCTAACGGAGCTGTCGTAATCAAAAATCTGGAATAAGAAAAATTTTAATGTTTTGAATAGATATTTTTTATTTTAATGCTTTTATTTAATTATCGCCTTTTTTCAAACGAAAAAGGCGATTTTTTTCTTAGCGTTATGTGGACAACCGTTCCACAACATATTGTGCAATATAACAATCTAAAAAGAGTAAAAATGGATTTTTAAATTTTTGTTTCTTTCTTAGTTTAAAAGGTTGTGATATAATAAATGAAGGTGCAATATGCAAGAAGATTCAATCGTAACAAAACTAACGATACTGTTTATATTAGATAAAGCTGAGATTCCCCTTTCGGAGGAATCGCTTCTTAATATGTGCAGTTCGGATAATGATTGGGTTCCTTATATGTTTGCAAAACAAACGCTTACCCAGCTTATCGAAAGCGCTTTTATTAGCAATATCAGCCAATCAAAATTTTCCCCTATGCTTTCTATAACCTCCGACGGAAGAGTTTGCCTATCGCATTTTTATAAAAAAATTCCGAAATCGCTTAGGGATAACATTACCGATTACATAAAAAACAACCGTGTAAATTACCGCAAAAAGCAGGAATTTGTCAGCGATTATTATAAAAATACGGACGGAACCTTTACAGTAAGGCTAAAAATCGTAGACGGACTTCAAACGGTTTTGGATATCAAATTGACCGTGCCGGACCGCGCGACCGCAATCACCGCATTTAATAAATGGAACGCCAAGGCTCCCGACGTTTTCCGATTTCTCTACGAAAATTTAATTGAAGAATAAATAAACATATTAAAAAAAGCTCCGTTCGGAGCCTTTTTTCATTTAAAAGAATTCGTGATATAGTGCGCTGATTGCGCTAAGATAATCAGATTCGTCAATTCCGATAATTATATTCATTTCGGTAGAACCTTGATCAATGAGCTTTATATTTATTTTTGACTGTTCCATTGCCCTGCAAACTCTGGCTGCGGTTCCTACTTTAGTTGCCATTCCCTTACCGACAACAGCTACAAGCGCAAGGTTTCGTGTCACGTCAATAGCGTCGGGATCCACTACGTCCCGTATCTTTCTTACCAGTCTTACCAGAGTATCTCCCGGAAGGGAACTGTCAGATACTACAAGCGACAAAGTATCGATACCTGTGGGCATATGTTCAAGAGATACTCCGAATTGCTCAAGGACGGAAAGAACCTTTCTGCAAAAACCGAGTTCGCTGTTCATCATAGATTTTTCGATATATATTATCGAAAATCCCTTTCTGCCCGCGATACCGGTTACGAGCCTTCTTGAAGATGCAATTCCGTCGTCAACAATAAGCGTTCCGAAGTTTTCAGGATCAAACGTATTGCGGATATTTATAGGAATATTTGCGCTTCTTACAGGGAAAATCGAATCGGGATGCAAAACTTCCGCTCCCATATAAGAAAGCTCTCGAAGTTCTTTATAAGAAATAATATCTATAGGAAGAGGCTCTTTAACGATTCTTGGATCAGCGGTAAAAAATCCGTTAACGTCAGTCCAATTTTCATAAACTTCCGCATTTACCGCACGGGCAATAATGGAACCGGTTATATCCGAGCCGCCTCTTGAAAACGTTTTAATTTTTCCTTCAAAACTGCCGTAAAAACCGGGAATAACCGCTTTTTCTACCGTGCTTAAATATTTTTTTGTAATATCGTTTGTAAGCTCTGCGTTGAACGAACCGTCTAAGTTAAATTTAACCAGTTCTTTAGCATCGATAAACGTAAATCCCAGCCTTTTCGCAAGAAGCATCGCCATTAAATATTCGCCTCGCGATGCGGCGTAATCGGGGGTTTCCGAAATGCGGATATTTTCCTCGATTTCGCTAAAATAAGGAGTTAAATCAAGATCTATATGTAAATCGTCCCTAATTCCTTCAAAACGCTTTTTTACGATTGCAAAAGCACCTTCCTCCGAAGAAAGTGTACGTTTTTCGTTAAAGGAACGATACAAAAGATCGGTAATTTTAACGTCGGCGGAAAACCTTTTTCCGGGTGCCGACACAACGATATAAGAACGAGAATCGTCCTCTTTTATTATATTTTCTACTTTTATAATGCTATCGGCATTAGACATTGAGGTTCCGCCGAATTTGCTAACTTTTATTCCCATAATTGCTCCGGTAGTAATTAGATTTTTCTTGCTTCGAGATAATATTTTTTGAGTTCCGCAGTGCCTATTGAAAAAGCTTTTTTAGGAAGATTTCCGACGTTTAAGACATAGTTAAAAAGCTCTTCTTTAGAGAATGCGGGCATTACTATGCCTATACCCTTTGTAGCTTCGACCACTTTCTCCAAGTGCTTAATGTCATGGATATAATCAACCTTAAAACCTTCGTTTGTTTTTGAAAATTTTTCTATACATTTCTGCACGCCGGCGATTACTTCCGCAGTACTTGTCGGGCACTCTATATTATATTCGTTTTCGAGATCAAAAGTGTGAAGCTTTCCTTGTCCAAATAGCGTTGCTTTAAGCCCTTCTATAAAGCCTTCGGTCCTGCCGAAAACAACGCGGTGAATAGGGTGAAAGTCCATCGCTTCGTCGTAAATATTCACTACTTCCGCCATCGCAAAGCGAGCAGGATGATTTTCCTTTTCCTTTTCGGTTAGTTTAGATTTCAATTCATCCCAGCATTTTTTTGCAGTTGCAAGCGAATGATTACCGTCGCCGACAGCAAAAAGCAGTCCTGCATCTCTTCCATATTTTTCTATCTGCAATTTAGGATCTAAAAAATCAGTAATTTTTTTAATTAATTTCTCACTTGCGGGGATTTTATAACCAGTTAAGTGACCGCCTCCCATATTAAGGTCGAAATCATAAAGTTTTTCGTACTTTTCCTTATTTTCATAAAGCGGCTCGATAACGGTTTTCTCCTTATCGTCAATAAGCATTAAAATATGTGAAAGCTCTAAACAAGCGTCTTTTCTAATCTCCGAGCGGACAATTAATCTTTCGGGGAGAGTGTCTTCGGTTGCGCGAATCTTCGCATCTACCCTTTTCCACTCATACTGCTCAAGATCAACGGTAAGTTGAAGTCCAACGCGGTTTTTTCCGCCTCCGATATCTCTTACGACTAAAATAAAACAATCCTTTATTTCCTTAAAAAGTCCGCATGCAAGATAATTTCGCATTGTATCGTTGATTTTTTGGATACGGAAATTTTTATTATCGCTTAAATATATCTCGGGAAGTATCATCCTTAAGGTCGAGGGCGCATCGCCTATAAAATTATTCAAACTGCTCCAATAATCGGGCTCGGCTGTATATTGATCGCACGCGACAACGGACCACTTGCTTAAGTCAATATCTTTTGGAAGTAAAAAGTCTCCGGCTTTTATAATGTTCATTTAGCTTAACCTCTTTTTCTTATAGGGGGTTGCGATTTTATAAATCGAATACAACATATCTGCTAGACGTTCGGTTGTAACGTAACGCTTTAAGCTTCCCGCAGTCGCTACGGAGATTATTCCCGTTTCTTCGCTTACAACTATTGCCATTATATCCGTTTCTTCGGTAATCCCAATTGCCGCGCGGTGTCTTGTTCCCCAGTCCTTGGGAAGATTTGTTGCCTGTGTCAAGGGTAAAAAACAGCCTGCCGAAAGAATTTTGTTGCCTTTTACAACTACCGCTCCGTCATGAAGAGGAGCTTTTGTGTTAAAAATGCTTTCCAAAAGTTGCGAAGTGACCAACGCTCCTAAAGAAGTGCCGGTATCCAAAATATAAGAACTGATTGAATTAGGGACGATTAAAATAAGCGCACCGGTGCGGATTTTGGACATATTTTGAGCAGCTTTTACGATTTCTAAAGTCGCTTGCCTAAGTTCCTCGTCAGTGTTTTGTGCGTTGCCTGCTTGCTCTTCTTTGGGCTTGCTTAATTTTTGAAAGAATATTCTGATGTCGCTTCTGTATACAACCACAAGCGAAGTAATTAAACCTATTACAACGTAATTTATAAGAATACCTGCTAAAACCAAGTTTAAAGCTATTGCGGCAACTTGAAAAGCAACCGCACAAATCAAGGCCAAAGAATAAAAAATTCCGAGTTTAACAGAGCCTTTTTTTATTAGAACAATCAATAAAAAACCCAGCAACAACAAAAGAAGTCCCAAGTCTATAAAATTGAACCAATTAAGCTCTTCTATAAATTTTAACATATGTACTCTCAATAATTATATTGTTGTCATTATATAGCAAAAAATTAGCCTTGACAATAAAATTGACAACATCCAATTAGAAAAAAAATTAAAATTTTTAATCTATTTTTTAGACTTAAATTCCGAAAAAGCGGAATATTGATCGCCTAAGCCTCCGCTTTCAAACGGATCCTCGGGAAGAAGCCTATCCTTTTCAATCATTTTTTGTTTCATATAAATTATATTTACTACAATAAGAGAAATTAAAAATAATCCCGCATATAAAAGAGTGCAGACTCCGTAGCCTAAAAAGCTCCAATCAATCTCTTTCGTTTTAAAAGCCACTATAAGCCTAAAAGCCAAAATAATTATACTGTAAAGAAAGTAAGGCACTGCGATAAAAACGGTATTTTTAACTTTAAATTCTTTTCCGACATAGGTTTTAACCAAATGTATATAAAAAATAACCGAGCAGACAAATGCAACGATATATTTTATCGGAAAATAAATAAGGTAACTAAAATCAAGCCTAAAGAATAGAACAAGCGCAAAAATTCCAACGATTAAATTTATAAAAATGACAAGCAATCGCATACTGAAAACAAAATCTTCTCTTTTCATAAAACCGCCGATTTTTCTTGCGACCAGTTCATAATAAAATCTAAAAATAAATTCCCAAAAGAAAAAAATAAAAAGGGTAGAAATAACCGTAGAAAAGATAGCAGCTAAAGTAATTTGGGAAGAAGAAAAAGTCATAGAAATTTGTATTGCGTCAAAATACGAATCGAAATATGCGGGAAAATTCTTAACTAAATCAATATTTGAAGCTAAATTTCTAAAATAAATACTGACAAAAAGTATAATCCTCAAAATTCCTGAATTAATCTTCTTAATTTTCTTGTCTAGCTCTATGAATTTCATATATTAATCAATTCTCCTATCGCAATCTCCAGGGCAGAAGCTTCATTTATAAGCTCTCCGCTTTTAAAACGAAATTCCATTTCATTAAGCATTTCCACTATATTTTTTAGTTCGGTTTTTTTATACTTTTCGGCTACTTCCTTGGTTTTTGAAAAAGCGTAGGAACTTGTGATATTTAACGCTTTCATAATATCGGACTCGGATGCGGTAGACAAAACGGAGTGAAGCATTTTGCGGTACTGATTAGATAACATTGCCAAAATATATGAAGGAGCAATCCCCCTTGCGCGCATATCCGATAAAAGAGAAAGAGCAAAGGCTTTGTTTTTTGCTGCGATAGCGTTTGTAAATTCATAAGCCTGATGTTCGTTGTCCGGTATCGCAAGTTGATTAAAATCCAAATCGTTAATCACATTACCCGAGAAATCGCGAAGTTTAATTATTTCATTTTTAATTTTCATTAAATCGCAATTATTATACGAGATTAAATTGCTCTTTTGCATAGCGGTCAAAGAAACGTCAAGCTCTTTAGCAATATTACCTACAAAATAAAAACAATCCTTTTCCGATAGTTTGTTGCAGTCTATTTTTACTGCTTTCTTTTTTGTTAAAGTATCCATCAAAGCGTCGTCTTCAAGTAATACGGTTACACCTTCGGATATATTATTTAGCGCTTTAGATGCAACAGATATATCCGCTTCTTTTGCATTTCCGCTGAGGCTTCTTACAAAAACTACTACTCTGTCGCTTAGTATCGGAAGCGCTTGACATGCGCTGTCAAGCTCGCTAAGCGAAGCTTCTACAACCTTAAAATTTAAGTCAAAAAAATCTCCGCTGACCAAAGATTTAAAAAAAGCTACCGTTTTATCGCGCCAATATAAATCCGCACCGTCAAGATAATAAAGCGGATTATCAAGAGTAATATTCTCAATGTCTTTAGCGTGCAAATTAATCATTATATTAGTTTAATTATATATCATTTAGCGTTTCGGTCAAGCACTCACACAATTATTTCACACACTAAGCATTAATACCGCAAGAAACGAAACGCACCAAAGCGATATAACCGTTACGTATTTCACGCTTTTTTTAATGTTGATATAATTTGATAATAAAAGATACGAAAAAGTATAAACCAATCCGATTCCCACTGACATCGTTATACTGATTGTAGAATACGGTAGCGAAGAAACGAAAATAGCTAATTTTTTTACGGCAATCAAAAGCCAACCCGAAGGCACAGACAGCGGCGCAAGAGCGGGGAATATAACAAAAAGAGGTATTAAGCATACAAGGTAAACAAACGCTACCGTTATTATAGGCAAAGCAATTAAATTAGCTATCGGGAAATAAATTGCCGCCGTAGAAAAAGAATTGGCAAGTATCGGAAGCAAAGCGATGTTTGCGGAAAAACTTAATGAAAGAGCGCTTGACAGATAATTTCCGATTTTCCCCTTTAAAAACTTTGTAAAAAAATGTAATATAGGTTTATATAGCAGAATTATTCCAAGCACTGACGTTACGCTCATTAAAAAACCGATTTCAAAAAGATAAAAAGGCTTTATAAATATTACCGTAAAAACGGTTAACGCAATGGATGAGATTATATCTTTCGGAGCGCCGATAAGATTACCTAAAAGTAAGCAGAAAGCCATTAATACCGCTCTTGTAACCGAGGGAGAAAATCCCGATAAATAAGTGTAAAAAAATATGACGCAGATAGTTACAAAGAAGTTTGTTTTTCTTTTTGCTTTTTTTAAACAAAAAGCTAAAATCGCAATAAGAAAAGCGATATGCTGACCGGATACGGCAAAGATATGAGCAAGTCCGCTTGCCTTAATCGCATCATACGTGCTTTGTTCCATTTCGCTTTTGTCTCCAAAAAGCAACGCCATGGAAATTGAAGCGATATCGTCGCCCATTCCTTGCTTTAGCGCGGTTTTTACTCGGTATCTAACCCATTCGTCGGGTAAAAGATAGCCTTTTTCGGTTTTTTCAACAAAGTAAACGCTGCCCGTATATCTGAAATTGTTTTTGTATAAATAAATCGAATAGCTTTTAGAGGTTATGACAACGGTTTTTTCAAGGCTGCCTTTAAAAGTAATAAGAGTGCCTTCGGTAAGCGGAATTTCGGTTTCGACATAAGCCCTTCCCTCAAGCTTTTCTTCTCCCGATTTTACGTTTTCCAGTACCGCGTAACCATCCCCACGCTCGGTTACCCTGCCTATAAAAGTTTGGTTTATGTATTCTTTTTTAACCGAATTTATGGACGCCGAAATAAAAAACGTTATAAAACATAATAAAAAAGCAACGGTAAACACCGCTGCCTTTTTCCTTTTTATTATTAAAAAAACTGAAATTCCCAAAAATATAACGGATAAAGAAAGAAAAAAAATCAAATTTACAAACAAAGAGCATATTAATACTCCGAGCATCGCGCCTAATGCCATAAGCAGCGCGGGACGGTAATTTATTAACCTTTCCTGTTTCATTTTTATCCTTTCCGGCTTTTTTCTTTCATTTCAAGACGGATTTTTTCAAATACTTTTATCTTTAGCGTAGCAAAATACAAAATAACCGCTAGCGGAACGCAAATAATCGATTGTAAAAAAACAAAAAACATACTTATGCCTGTAACAACCGTTCCAAAAATAAAATAATTAAACAGTATATATCCGCCTTGCATAAAGACGGAACCTAAAATGTATCCAACCGTTTGCATAAGCGCATTTTTCCATATGCTTAAGTAAGTTTTTCTAACAAATACGCACGCAATAATGCACATAATCGGTTTAATAATAAGGGTTGCGGGCGCGTAAATCGCATACCCCAAAATCAAATCTGCAAAACAGGCTCCGATACTTGCGATAAGCGCGTAAGGAAAACCAAGTAAATAAGCCCCGAAAAAAATAACCGTATCGCCGAGATTAATATATTCCGCGGTGCCCGGTATCGGTATGCTAATTAAAGTAAAGCACATTACAAGCGCTAAAAAAACGCCGGTATAAGCTATTTTTTTTGTTGCAGTCTTTTCCATTAATTTTTTCCGAACTTAAATTTATAAGCGTCTATGCTTTGTTTAATTATTTCTATCGCCTTTTCTCTGGGTAAAACTTCCAAAACGGCGGTGCTTTTATGTTCAAGTTGCTTATAAACGTTGAAGAAATGAACTATTTCCTGCATAATATGAGGTGGTAATTCTTCAATTTCGTGAAATACGTTCCAGGTCGGCTCGGTATAAGGAATCGCAATTATTTTATGGTCTACCGCTCCGCTGTCCTGCATACATACAACGCCTATCGGATAGCATCTGACCAAAGCTAAAGGCTGAATTGATTCCGAACAAAGTACCAAAACGTCCAATGGGTCGTTATCTTCGGCGTAAGTAAGAGGAATAAATCCGTAATTTGCAGGATAGTGCGTGGACGTATAAAGTATTCTGTCCAAGATAAGCGCGCCTGTTTTTTTATCAAGTTCGTATTTATTTTTACTGCCCTTAGAAATCTCGACAACGGTCAAAAAATCGTATGGAGAAATCCTTGTGGGTTCAACATCATGCCAAATATTCATTTTTACCTCCGTTAACATTATGATTATACCGCATATAAATAAATTTTTAAAGGCTTTTTTATAGGTTTAACAAATATTAGGGTTCTAAACTCGCGAAGCGAATATAACTTGGCGATAGCCAAATACAACTGCAAAGCAATATAACTCGACGCAGGCGAATATAACTGGAAAAAAGCTTTGTATAGGTGATTTTTGCAAAGATGAACGTAAATACTTAAATATTTCGAGGAAAATTGATAGCATGATAGTTTCTTCAAATCTATTTTGTTAAATTAAGCGCTTTGAGGCTATTTATCATTTATTTTCCTTAACTGTTTTGCATGTAGAAATCAACATTCTCCTGATAGCTCCACAATCGTTTTTCAACGTTTTATAATTACTTTCTTCAATATATCCTGTTTCAAAAAGCAACTCAAGCCAATATTCAGACTCGTAGCATTCCTTGAGTGAAATTTCAAATTTCGATATAAAATCTGAAGACCCTTGTGCATATTGTGCTTCGTAAATATTTGCACCGATAGAGGTACCAGAGCGGAGAAGTTGCTTTGTTAAAACGCTTTCTCTATATTGCTCTTTGATATTTCTACAAATAAGTACAATGCTTTTTGCAAATTCTTTTGATTTTGTGCGAAGAATACTATCACTCATAAAAGCACCGCCTTTCATACTTTTAAATTATTATATCACAAAATTCTATGTTTTTTAGTTAGATTTTTGCCTGAGGCAAAAGTGATATTGTTGTTTCGCAACAGTATATTGAAGCCTTTGGCTTCAGTTATATTATATTCGCACCCTAAACTCGCGAAGCGAATATAACTTGGCGATAGCCAAATACAACTGCAAAGCAATATAACTCGCCGCAGGCGAATATAACTGAAAAAGTCATCTTTGTCAGTAGACAAAGATGACTTTTTCTTGGTGCCATCGGTCGGACTCGAACCGACACTTCCTTTTGGGAAACCAGATTTTGAGTCTAGCGCGTCTGCCAGTTTCACCACGATGGCGAGCGTGATTATAATATCACGGCATAAAAAAAAACGCAACTACATTTTTTGTAGTTGCATTTTTGATAAATATTGGTTTTTTTATTCTTTATTTTTTT
>LAHS01005535.1_pt1 | contig 15577 bp, 12 predicted proteins | sample 329651 | NCBI WGS metagenome assembly LAHS01 (sample SAMN03275699, study PRJNA271635) | activated sludge metagenome | isolation source: sample C-1 Sludge from hydrolytic chamber (first chamber) of Anaerobic... | reverse complement strand
ACACCATGATGGTGTAAGTCGTATTAGGCTTCAGCGAGTCGAGCAGGTGCACGCTGATGCGCTTTCCCTGCCCCTTGATCTCGGGAGCCTCAAGCTGCGGTGGCGACACCACCACGTTCTCCGTAGGGTTGTCAATCTTGATAAACTCATCAAAATTGATATAGATACGCTTACTCTTCACATTCGTAGCCTGGTCCTCGGGCGAACAGCCTATGACCCTCGGCGGTTTCTCGTCATACCATCCTCCGTCAGGATTGCCCATGCGGGCGCAGCCCAGGAGTAAAAGAGTAAGAAGGCAAAAGGGTAAAAACCTTCCACCGCCGACCGCTATTCTTCTTATGTCAAAGCCTTTATCCATATTCGTTTTCCTGCCTTTTACCTTTTTCCCTCTTCTCCTTTTTACCTTTTAATTCATCTCCAGCAGCTCGTCCATATTCTTGCGCGAGTTGCTCAGTCGCGGCACCTTATGCTGTCCGCCGAGCTTCTGCTTGCTCTTCAGCCAGTCGTTGAAGAGGTTCGGGCGCGCCTTCACCACCTCCAGGTGCTGCAGCGTCACGTCGTGCCATCGTTTAGCCTCATAGTCAGAGTTGATCTCCTGCAGCTTCTTATCCAGCAGGTCGGCAAACACGTCGAGGTTTTCGGGCTCCTTCTTGAACTCTATGAGCCACTGATGGCGGCACTTCGCGTTGGCGTCCATATATACCGGTGCTGCCGTGTATTCGCTGATGATCGCTCCCGTCTTGTCGCAGGCATAAGCCAGACCCTTCTCGGCATTGTCCATGATGAGCTCTTCGCCGAAGGCATTGATGAAATACTTCGTCCTGCCGGTGATGACAAACTTATACGGGCGCTTCGAGGTGAACCTCACCGTATCGCCGATCATGTATCGCCACAGGCCGCACGAGGTGGAGATCACCATGGCATAGTTTCTGTCGAGTTCCACACCCTCCAGCGGCACGATGTCGGGATTGTCCTGTCCCACCTCGTCCATGGGGATAAACTCATAGTACACCCCATAATCGAGCATCAGCAGCATCGACTTGTCCGCCGGGTCGTCTTGTATGCCGAAGAAGCCTTCGGAGGCATTGTAGGTCTCCATATAGTGCATCTTGGGTGAGGTGATGAGCTGTTCGTACTGCTTGCGGTAGGGCGTGAAGGCTATGCCGCCGTGGAAGAACACCTCCAGATTGGGCCACACCTCCTCGAGATGCTGCTTGCCCGAGAGCTCCATCACGCGTACGAGCACGCTCAACATCCATGACGGTACTCCCGAGATGTTTGTTACATTCTTGTGCATACACTCGTGCGCAATGCGGTCGCGCTTCAGCTCGAAGTCGGACAGCAGTGCCGTATGCTTCTTCGGCACGCGCACGAGGTTGGCCAGCGGGTTGATGTTCTCTATCAGTATAGCACTGAGGTCGCCCACCAGCGATCCCATCTGATTGTAGTTGGGCGAATGGCTGCCGCCGAGTATCAGCGAGCGGCCGTCGAAGATACGGCTCGCAGGATTGTTGCGCAGATAGAAGGCCACCACGTCCTTGCCGCCCTTATAGTGTATGTTGTGCAGGCCACTCATCGAGACGGGTATAAACTTCGACTTGTCGTTGGTCGTTCCCGACGACTTGGCATACCATTTCACCACTCCCGGCCACAGCACGTCGGCCTCGCCGTGACGCATACGGTCGATGTCATACTTCAGTTCTTCGTAAGTATTGATGGGTATGTGCTGGGCAAAGTCGTCGTAACCGTGAATGGCACTGATGAGATGATTTCGGCCATACTCCGTACGCTGCCCGTTATATATGAGGTAGTTGAGTACATTCTCCTGCAACGCCTCCGGCTCGGTATAATGCCTTTCCAGCTCTTTCTGTCGGGGCAGGAAAAATTTACTCGCAATCTGGGTTAAATTCATGATCTGCTGTCTGTCTATTTAGAGTACAAAATTACCTTAAATAACTGACAAAGGGGCAGAATTTACCATTTTTTATCAAGGTTGGTCCTAAAATGATAACCTTGAAATGGCATCATACTTCTTGCACAGAGCAGTCCATGCTCGTCCACATACCGAATGCCGCATCATACCGGGCGGGCACCGTAGACGTACCGGTCGAGCCCGTGCATGAGGCGAGCTCCCTGCCCTGATGCCTGCAGGGCTGCACGTCGCGACCCACGCCCTCGGCAAACAGCGGGCCGAAGACCGCAGATCGGCCAAGTGACACTTTGACATCATTTTTCCGAAAATGATATCATTTTGAAAAATCAATAGGCCTCAGAAATTGCGTTTTTACAAAAACTTTATCCCTCGTGCGTTTCATCGGCCTAAATTTCGAGGTTTTTACTATTCGTTGATAATCAGAATGTTACGGAAAAACTTCCTCGCAGTCACTACGATTTTAGCCCAATTTACCCCTCAAAATGCCCGAAAAATCCCGTCTTTTGCCCTGATTTAGGGTCAAAAGAAGGCTTATCGGCGTTGCGATTCAGTACGTTTCGTATTGCGAATCAGTATTAATCGCATTGCCATGAATTATTCATCACAATGCGAATAAGCATGAATCGCAACGCTACCCCTATTTTTCGCCTTTCCGTCGTGCTGGAATGCACCTCCGAGTCGATCATTTTTTAAAGTCAAAATGTCACTAAAAACGGCCTTTTGCTATCATTTTGTCAACGCGGAAATATGGCGTATCGCGTGTCATGATGGTGTCCACCGCCATGATCTACCCACTGAACGGAAGGATCTTTTCGCGCCAACCCTTCGCGGCTGTACGCCGGTTCGAGATAAGAAAAGGTTCTTCTGTTCAATACGAAGATCCATTGAGTGTGAGCGTGAAGCTGCTGTACATGATAGGTCATTCCGAATTTCAACACACCTGTTTTCTCTACAGATTGCTCAGATGGAACAGATTATTTTTACCACGAATTCCTCGAATGCTATCCAACGCAATACATGTGCTATTCGTGTTCATTCGTGAAATTCGTGGTAAAAAAAATCTGTTCCATCTGAGCAATCTGTAGAGAAGAAAGATTGTCCGTGGTTCGAAGGAATTACATCAACGAACAAGTGAATGTAAGCACGTATTAAAACAAAAGCACATTCTCGGATTCAATATGATAAAAATATATTATATAGGGAGAGAGACATGAAGCGATAGGCAGGTCATTTAGGCAAGTTCTGCTCCACCTTTTCTACGATCATCTGGGGCTGAAGCTGAGTCATGCAGGCGTAATCGCCGCGCATGCAGGGTTTCTTGCCGTAGATGGAGCAGGGCCGGCAGTCGAGGTCGAGCTGCACTACATTGTCGGGGTTCTGGTTCCATCCCAGGAATCCGGCGTAGGGATGGGTGGCACCCCACACGCTTACCACGGGTATAGCCACAAGCGAGGCGAGGTGCATATTGGCACTGTCCATCGACACCATCACGTCGAGATGGCTCATCAGGATAAGTTCCTCGCCCAGGCCATGCAGCATGTGAGCCACATTGAGGCAGTTGGGGTGACGCGACACGAGGTCGTCGATGCGCCTCATCTCTGTCTCTCCGCCGCAGAAGAGGAAGATACGGCATGAGGGGTGATGCTCTGTGAGCTTCGCTATGACCTGCTCCATGCCCTCGAGGGGATAGGTCTTGCCCTGATGGGCGGCAAAGGGCGCTATGCCTATCCACTGCTGGAACCGTTTTTTCTCGCCTATCTCCGCAGGAAGCTGCCTTAGACTGGCCTGATCCGGGGTGAGCAGCGTAGTGAAATCGGGCTTCACGGGATAACCCAGCTCGGCAAAGACGTCCATGTAATTCTGAAAAGATGTGGGCAGCGGCTCCATCACCTTATCCTTCCTGCGGGTGAGCATGCGGCGCTGCTGGCGGTGCTTGTCTATATGGGCCGTAGGCACTTTGGCCACATTGAAGCGCATACGGAGGTAGGTCGATCGCAGCACATTGTGCAGGTCGGCCACCGCCGTAAAATGCTTGGCCGTGAGACGGCGATAGAGCGCGTTGAGCCCTTTGATGCCATGATAATCCTTCTGAATATCGGCTTCCATGAAGCCCACATTGGGTGCCAGATGCTCAAAGAAGGGTTTGGCAAACGGTCTCGACAGCATGGTGATGCGCAGGTGGGGATACTGCTTCGCAAGCGAGGCGATCACAGGCACCGTCATAGCCACATCACCCATGGCAGAGAACCGCACTACCAGTAAGTGTTCTGTTTTCATAGTGTACAAAATGGCATCAGAAGAAAACCGTCAGTCCTTTTTCCTGTAGAGTACGGGGTTGGTACTGGGGTCGTTATACATCTTCATCTGTCGATAAACCTTCATGTATTTACGACCGGCCTCGATGTCCTCGAGGAGCTGATCGATGGCCAGCGAGAGGTCTTTCTGCTGTTCCTGCAGCACGCTGAGCTTACCGCTGCACAGACGGCGATGCTCCTCCGAAGCATCGGTACGCTCCACCTGCTCGCGCATGTGGTAGATCTTGAGCGCGAGGATAGACAAACGGTCTATCGCCCACGCCGGACTCTCGGTATTGAGGCGGGCATCAGACAGGGGCATAACATCGGAGTATTTCTGACGGAAATAAGAATCTATCTGCTCTACAAGGTCGGTGCGATCCTGGTTGGAACGGTCGATACGGCGCTTGAGCGACAGGGCATCCACCGGATCAATATGCGGATCGCGGATAATGTCTTCCAGATGCCACTGTACGGTGTCTATCCAGCATTTCAGATACAGTCTGTTCTCAATGGAATCACGTTCGTATGGATTATGAATGGGCGTATCGATATTATCCATCATGTGATAATCCTCAATAGCCTTATTGAAGATCTCGTTGCAGTGCAGTGTAAATGACATATTCGGTTGTGATTTAGATTTGTGCAAAGTTAAGAAATGATTTTCAACTGTGCAACAGCTATTTGCGATAAAATTCATACAAAATGGCACAAATAATTGCACAGTATATGGGTGTTTGTGCAACGAAAGGGCATTTTTACAATAATTTATTTGCATATTTGATAAAATTATTGTTTCTTTGCACCCGTTTTGTAGGAAATTATTATTAATAACATTTTAAAAGAAAGTTACAATCATGTCAGAAATTGAATCAAAAGTAAAGGCCATTATCGTAGATAAGCTGGGTGTTGATGAGGCTGAGGTAAAGCCCGAAGCAAGTTTCACAAACGACCTTGGTGCCGATTCTCTTGACACCGTAGAGCTCATCATGGAGTTCGAGAAGGAGTTTGGTATCTCTATCCCTGATGACAAGGCAGAGACCATCCAGACGGTTAACGATGCCATCAAGTATATCGAGGAGAACGCTAAGTAATCACGCCATAGCGTTTTGAATATTTAGCGTTTGACAGGAAAAGGCAAGCGCTAAATTTTTTTTAAAACACAACTCAATGGAATTAAAAAGAGTAGTAGTAACAGGACTTGGTGCCGTTACCCCAGTGGGCAATACCCCCGAGGAGACTTGGGCAAACCTTTTGGCAGGTAAGAGCGGCGCAGCTCCTATCACAGCATTCGACACATCGAAGTTTAAGGCTACCTTTGCCTGTGAGGTGAAGGATCTGAACATCAATGAATACATTGATCGTAAGGAAGCCCGCAAGATGGATCGCTGCACACAGTTGGCCCTCATCAGTGCCATTCAGGGTGTGAAAGATTCTGGTATCGACTTGGAGACGGTCGATAAGAACCGCATCGGTGTAATTTATGGCATCGGTATCGGTGGTATCAATACCTTCCAGGAAGAAGTGATGTACTATGGTCAGCATCAGGAAGATGGACCAAAGTTCAATCCCTTCTTCATCCCCAAGATGATTTCAGACATCGCTGCCGGCCAGATCAGTATCCACTTTGGATTCCATGGTCCCAACTATGTGACCACCAGTGCGTGCGCTTCATCGACCCATGCCCTGTCCGATGCCTTCAACCTGCTGCGTCTGGGCAAGGCCGATATCATCGTGGCCGGTGGTGCCGAGGCTGCCATCTGCGACTGTGGAGTAGGTGGTTTCACCTCGATGCATGCCCTCTCTACGCGCAACGATGACCCTGAGCATGCCAGCCGACCCTTCAGCGGCAGCCGCGACGGATTCGTGATGGGCGAGGGTTCAGGCTGCCTCGTGCTCGAGACGCTGGAACATGCCAAGGCCCGTGGTGCCAAGATCTATGCCGAGATGGTGGGCGAGGGCATGAGTGCCGACGCTTATCACATCACCGCCTCTCACCCTGAGGGACTCGGTGCCAAGCTCGTGATGGAGGCTGCCATCGAAGATGCACAGATCAGTACCGACGATATCGATTACATCAACGTGCATGGCACGTCTACACATGTAGGCGACATCTCTGAGGCCAAGGCCATCAAGGATCTCTTCGGCAAGCATGCCTACGAGCTCAACATCTCTTCTACGAAGAGCATGACGGGTCACCTCCTCGGTGCCGCAGGTGCAGTAGAGGCTATGGTCTGCGTACTGACCGTGAAGAACGACATCGTACCGCCAACCATCAATCACGATGATGATGACAAGGATCCCGAACTGGATTACAACATGAACTTCACCTTCAACAAGCCTCAGAAGCGTGAGGTGCGCTATGCGCTGTCGAATACCTTCGGTTTCGGCGGTCACAACGCGTGCGTTATCTTCAAGAAGTATGCTGAATAAGGTTTGCACACTTGTCAATATCATAGATAAGATAAAGCTCCCTTTCCGCAAGGATAAGGAGCTTTATTCTTCTTTGCGAGCTATCATCGGCTTCTATCCGCATGATATCAGTTATTATAAGCAGGCACTGCTGCACAAGAGCGTGATGCGCCGCAACAACAAAGGTAAGCCCATGAACAACGAGCGGCTGGAGTTTCTGGGCGATGCCATCCTCGATGCGGCGGTGGGCGACATTGTCTTTCGTCATTTTCCCGGTAAGCGCGAGGGATTCCTCACCAATACCCGGTCGAAGCTCGTGCAGCGCGATACGCTCAACAAGCTGGCCGATGAACTGGGATTGGGCAACCTTATCCTGTGTAACGGCCATTCCTCATCACACAACAGCTACATGGGCGGCAACGCCTTCGAAGCCCTGGTGGGTGCCATCTACCTTGACCGTGGATACGATGCGTGCATGATGTTCCTCAACAAGCGCATACTGGCACAGATGATCAACATCGACAAGGTGGCTTATAAGGTGGTCAACTTCAAGAGCAAACTCATAGAATGGAGCCAGAAAAACAAGGTGAAACTCAACTTTGAGCTCGTCGAGGAAGGCAAAGACAAGAACGGTAGCCCCACGTTTGTTTATCGAGTGCTGCTCGAAGGAGTGGCAGGCTGCGACGGAAAAGGCTTCAGCAAGAAAGAGAGTCAGCAGAACACCTGCAAGGAAACGCTCGACAAACTGAGGCATCAGCCACAGTTTATCAACGAGATTTTCAACGCTAAATCTGAACGCACCAAGATGGAGGAAGAACCTATCGAGGCTATTCCTGCCACCGAAGTGGCTGAAGACTTCATCGTTGTGAGCGACGGTATACAGCATGAGGAGGACAAACACCCCACAACTTTTAAGGAAGAGGTGTTCAGCGAGACCGATAGTGCCACCGATATGCCATCGCAAGATGAAGCAACCGACGAGGAATTGCAGACGGTAGCCTACGAAACCGAGTCAACTCCTGATGACACCAGGCTGGAATCTAATGATAGCGCTACGCAATCTGATGACGACGAAGACTACAACGCACAGTCTGATCACGAAGATATCATTGCGGCTGCAGAGCAGGCAGCCTACGTTAAGGAATAGAATCCTCACGTTATAAAACCATAAAGCTCCCATACGCCTGGCGCAATGCCATCGTATGGGAGCTTTTCTTTTCATGCCGTTCGGTTCTCTCACCGTTCATTTCTCATTTCTCATCGCTCGTTTTACATATCCACAGTGTGGAAAGATATGCACTACATACTGTTTCTCCTCCACTTTTATCCACCATTTGTGGATAATACCGTGTATAACCCTATGCGTAACCCGGTGAATCAATCAGGAGTTATCCACACTTACTTATGCCGCATCTCCGCATCGTGGATATCCACAGGGTTACCCCGACGTTATGGATTGCTTTTGCACATCAATAGTTATCCACCCTATATCCACAGCTATTTATCCACCGTAATGTTATAATGTGGAAAAACATCTCATCTCCTTAAAATTCAATTTGATAATATCACCAACAGCTATTCATAAAGAGGGTATAACATAGCATAACTAAGATGTATGTCTTCTCATTGCATTTATCCACTTATCCACGCTACTTCTTCTTCTATTTTTCTATTTTTCTTTTAAAGAATTTAGAAAATAAAAAAGAAAAGTGAGGATGGTAAGTGTGGATCATGGGCAATGGACATAAGCTCGGGCGGCCTGCATAAAATGATGATGCTATACTCTTTAAAAGGTAAAGGCAGCAAACCGTGTGTGAGATCAATGGTCTTTCACACACAGCTTGCTGCCTTCCCGGAGTCACCCTACTGGCTTATCAGTACCAGTTGTTGGTCTCGTATGACATCAGTCTATCCGGATCCTCGTTATAGATGTTGTCATATTCGAGCGCATCCTCTTCAAATTGATAATGGTTCCGTTTCATAATCACTCCTCCATTGTTTTTGTGAAACATGATGTCAAACACTCATGGCCTGTAGGCATCAGGCCGATCCTACGTAGGGGTTATTCATGTAGGGTTTCAAATATAGCTATTTTTTCCTCTCCTGCTGTCAATATATTAGAAAATTTTGAAATATTTTTCTTATTTTGTTCTTCAGCTGATGCCATTCGTTGATGATGCTGACATCATGGTGGTGATAAGGCATCATTTGCCCTACATTTTCCATCTCACCTGAAATTCCAGATCGGTCATATTCCTGCCGTTGATTGCCTGCAGCCCCGTACCGATGGTATCGCGGTCGAAATAATGCGTATGGGTGGCTCTGGCACACATCATCAGGTGGCTACCAATATCTGTGCGGAGGTTCAGGGTGAACCTCATGCCACGGCCTGAAAAGGCAGGGAACGACAGCTGATAGAGTAGGGCGGGCTCGTAAGCGTAGATCCGCGAGTCGAAATCATCGGTATGGAAGTAGGCTGCCGTAGCCTGTACCCTCAGCCAACGGCTTTTCCACCCTGCATATTGGCTCAGCATATATCCCCTGCTCGTAGCACTCTGGTTGCAGAGGCTCATATCTGCCTGCGTGCGCCATCGCCATGTCTCATTCTGATGAGTTACCGCCACGCGTCCGCGGTGCTCGTTACGCCACGTCAGACTGCTCTTATCGGCATCGTTCAGCTGCCGTCTGCGCAGTCGGTAGCGGGCTGTCCACAGCCACGGTCCGCGGCTATACTGTGCCTGAACAAAATGATCGAAGCTGTGAGACGACCCCATAGCCCGGTACATGGGCCACGCATGATAGGCTATATCGACGTAGGCCATGATCTCGAGCGAAGACCACGGCAGCCATTTGGCACCCACATATACGCCGCTCTCGTTGGTGGTCTGCGTGCCATCGGTGAAGCTTCGTGCAAAGAGAGAATGGTATTGGTAGGGATAATAGCGCTGAAGGGCCATCAGGGAAAAGGCAGAGCTGAATATATAGCTCATGCTGTTGACCGTGGCCACACTGCCTCCGTCGCCCGTTGCCGTCTCACCTGAGAAGTTGAAGCGCCCCGAGATATAGCCGTAGTCTACGCTTACATTCCAGAATTGCTTGCCCTCGGGGTACCATCGGCGGTAGATGTATGAGGTATCGGGTTTTAAGGTTCGGTCGAAGGCGGTATAGTAGGCGGTCAGTCCGGCATGCCAGCCGTTGTGGAAATAGCCCAGATGCGTACCCACGGCCGTCTGACTGGTGTTGCGACGGCGATTCATCTCGCTCGGGGTACGATGATATCCTGTGCGGAGAAGGGTCACCACATCGTTGGAGTCGGCACTCAGCGTGGCATCAATCTTGCGCCATGAGGCAAAGGCGGTGAGGTCAAGGCCTCGCGTCAGACTCACCGTCGTGGCGGCACCCTGCATGAAGTAGCCCTCCATTCGGCTGCTGTGGGGCACGATATAGCTCGTGGCATTGCCGAGGGTAGCGAGGGTAGCGAGCTTGCCCAGGCCGAAAGAGTTGTTCATTACGAGTCCCATGCCGAAACGGAGACGGTAGCGTCCCAGCACCAGAGCCTTGAGACGGCCCATATTGCGCAGCATGACGTAAGCCGAATAGAAATCATATCCCGCACTGTTTCTGCCTGCAAAGAAGGGTTCGCCGGCGTCCTGAGAAGCCAGGAAGCCCGCTCTGACATGCTGCGTTGCCGTAAAGGTATAGCGCAGCCAGTGCTTATATTTGTACCCGAGATATCCGTCTTCGTCTCCCTTGCGCGTATAGAGCGGCAGCCTGAAGGTAGCCATAAGCTCGTGACGGCTGTATTTCAGCAGTCTGTTCAGCGACGGCACCGTATCTCTCATGACCTCCTGCCTGATCTCAGCAAACTGCATCAGCAGGTCGATATGCCGTTTCTCGAGCGACGGCACCATGCGCAGCTCCATCGGCGACTCTATCCTCCGGGCGCGGTCACGGTATTCCATGAGGTCCATCACCTGCTGGGCCGACAGAAACGGCAGCTGTTCCAGTTCCTCACGCGTACAATGATTGAGGTCGAGCTTATGTTCCGCCCATTCGCTCAGTGTCTCATAGTGTTGCTCCCAGTCTTCCGCTTCCCAGTCTTCCTGCTCTCCCGACTGTTCCATCACTTCTTCCCATGTAGATACCTCATGCGTTTTCTGCGGTATCTGGGCGCGGAGAGATGGAGAAATGGTAAGACAACATAGGCTGATGGCAGTAGCGGTGATCAACGTGTGTTTCATCAATAAATAGAGTTTGATTAAGAAAGTGTATGATAAGGAAGTTAGTAGGAATGCATCAACCTGATGCAAATAGAGGGAAATTTCACCTGGGAGCGGAGAAATTTATTTCATCTGCCCGATGAATATAGGGGGTAAAAGATACATTCCCCCTCCCTCCGGGAGGGCATGTATGCCGTCTTCGGAGGGAGGAGGAATGGGGAGGTCAGTCTATTTTATTCTGCCAGCGTGAAGTCGAGCTGCCTTTTCTCGAGATTGGCTTTGGCCACCTTGATACGGATAGGATCGCCGAGCTGGTACTTATGATGATGACGGCGGCCGCGGAGCAGGAAGTTCTTCTCGTCAAACTCATAGTAGTCGTCATCGAGATCGCGCATAGGCACCATGCCTTCGCAGTGGTTCTCGTCGATCTCGGCATAGATGCCGTAGCTGGTGATGCCGCTGATGTGCGCATCATAGGTCTCTCCGAGCTTGTCGCCCATAAACTCCACCATCTTATATTTGATGGAGTCGCGCTCCGCATTCTGTGCCACCTGCTCCATCTCCGAAGAGTGTTCGCAGAGCTCCTCATAGTGCTTCTCGCTGGCAGAGCGGCCACCTTCCTGATAACGGGTGAGCAACCGGTGCACCATGGTGTCGGGATAGCGGCGTATAGGCGACGTGAAGTGGGTGTAATAATCGAAGGCCAGACCGAAGTGTCCTATATTATGCACACTGTATTTAGCCTTCATCATGGCTCTCAGGGCAATGCTCTGAATGAGTTTCTGCTCGTTCTTTCCCTCCACATCGTCCATCAGCCTGTTGATGCTCCGTGCTATGGCACCCTTCGTGCCGTCGGTCTTCACCTTATAGCCGAACTTCGAGATAAACTGTCTCAGGGTCTCCATCTTCTGCGGATCGGGATTATCGTGGATACGATAGGGCAGGGTCTTGCTCTTCTTGCCTTTGCCCACCTTGCCGATACTCTCTGCCACGGTCTTGTTGGCTAAAAGCATAAACTCCTCGATGAGCTTGTTGGCATCTTTCGACCGCTTGAAATAGCAGCGCACGGGGTGCCCCTTTTCATCTACATCGAAGTGCAGTTCTTCCGAATCAAACTTCACGGCGCCATTGGCAAACCGCTTTTCTCTCAGCTTCTTAGCCAGTCGGTCGAGGGTGCATATCTCCCAGGCATACTCTCCTTTATATCCTGCCTTGCCGGGGTCGGGTGCGGGTTTCCCCGTGCCATCTACTACACCGTTGGCCTCGAGCAGCTCCTGTGCTTCCTCGTAGGCATAGCGGCGGTCCGACCGTATGATGGCATGCACCAGGCGGAATGCCTTCACTTCGCCCTCGTCGTTGAGATTAAACACTGCGCTGTAGGTCAGCTTGTCTTCGTTGGGGCGCAGCGAACACACGAAGTTGCACAGGTGCTCAGGCAGCATGGGTATCGTCCTGTCAACGAGATACACCGACGTGGCGCGCTTCACGGCTTCCTTGTCGATGATGCTTCCCTCGGTGACATAGTGGGAAACGTCGGCGATGTGCACACCCACCTCGTAGAGCCCGTTGTCCAGTTTTTTGATCGACAGGGCATCATCAAAGTCCTTTGCGTCTTTCGGGTCGATGGTACAGGTCCACGTCTGACGGAAATCCTCGCGCTCGTCCACGTCTTTCTGCGTGATCTCACCCGTAATCTTGTTGGCCGCCTCCTCTACGTTCTTAGGATATTTGTACGGCAGTCCGTACTGAGCCAGAATGGTATTCATCTCCACATCGTTGTTGCCGGTATCTCCCAGCACGTCGGTCACCTGACCAACGATGTTGCGGTGGTTCTCGTCGGGCCACTGTGTGATCTTCACCAGAGCCTTCTGTCCGTCCTTTCCGCCCTTCAGCTTGTTTTTGGGAATAAGGATGTCGTGCACGAATACGTCGTTCTGCGGAGAGAGGAAGGCAATATCCTTGCCCACGCGCAGTTTACCCACGAACACGTCCTTGGCTCTTTGCAGTATCTCTATGACCTGTGCCTCCTTGATGTGGTGGGCACGGCGTGCCATAAACGACACCTTCACGCGGTCGCCCGTCAGTGCCGACATCGAGTTTCGCTCGGCAATGAAGATAGGATCACCGCCACCGTCGGGGATAAACGAGTTCTTCCCGTTCTGCTTCCTGATGAATTTGCCTTCCTGCACCTGTCCCTTGGTGTTGAGGGCATAGGAGCTCTCCGTCACCTTCCTGATGGAATCGTCCCACGCCATCTCCTCCATGAGGTCGATAGCCATCATCTTCAGCGGGTGCGTATCGAGGTGAAGGATTCTGAATATCTCTTTGAATGACAGTGTCTTGCCGGGTTGCGAAGAAAACAGTTGTTCCAACTGTTGCGACAGTTGTTTTTTGCTCATGCGTTTTCCGCCTTTCTTACCTTTTCCCATAATGATTGAGTTTAATAAATTATCAGAGTGCTTTCTGCTACTCTTTGCAAATTAACGAAAAAGAATCGAACAATCCTAATTTCATTTTGATTATTTTGCACTATTATTGAAATTGTAGTACCTTTGTCAATCAATAGATTATGAAGATTCTCATTACCGGTGCCAGCGGTTTCATTGGCAGTTATATCGTGGAGGAAGCACTGCGTCAGGGGTTTGACACCTGGGCGGCGGTGCGCAGCAGCAGCTCACGCAAGTACCTGCAGGACGAGCGGATCCATTTCATCGAGCTCGATCTCTCATCGCAGGACAGGCTGGTGGAGCAGCTGCGTGGCCACGATTTCGACTACGTGGTGCATGCTGCCGGCGTAACCAAATGCCTGCATGCCGCCGACTTCGACCGTGTGAACTATGAGGGCACGGTGCATCTCGTGGAGGCCATTCTCACGCTGCAGATGCCGATGAGGCGGTTTATCTATCTCTCGTCGCTCAGCGTCTTCGGGGCCATCAGGGAGCAGCGACCCTATCAGGAGATCACCGAGCACGACACGCCGCGCCCCAATACGGCCTACGGACGGAGCAAGCTGAAGGCCGAGCGCTATCTCGACAGTATAGGCAACGACTTCAACTACATCGTGCTCCGGCCCACGGGCGTGTATGGTCCGCGCGAGAAGGACTATTACCTCATGGCCAAAAGCATCAGCCAGCACATCGATTTCAGCGTGGGATTCCGCCGGCAGGACATCACGTTCGTCTATGTGGACGATGTGGTGCAGGCGGTATTCCGCGCCCTGGACCGTGGCATGTCGGGTCGCAAATACTTCCTCTCCGACGGCGAGGTATATCAGAGCAGCACGTTCAGCGACTATATCCACGACGAACTGGGCAAGCCCTGGTGGGTGAGGATCAAGGCTCCGCTGTGGGTGCTGCGCATCGTGACCTTCGTGGGCGAATACATAGGGCGCCTGACAGGCAGGATCACGGCCCTCAACAATGACAAATACAATATCCTGCGACAGCGCAACTGGCGATGCAACATTGAGCCGGCGTGCGACGAGCTGGGTTACACGCCCGGCGTAAAGCTGCGCGAAGGCGTAAGTCGCACCATCACATGGTATAAAAAGAACGGGTGGCTCTGATCACCGACCTTCTGACATGACACTCATCATGGCGATAAAACACTATCTGAAACTTGAGAAAAACCGTTCGCACGGCCTGATGCCGCTCGAATGGATCATTATAACTTATGCGGCGATCACACTGCTTATCGTGCTCTTCGGTATGACGAAACTGTCTAACCCCGATGCCATGATATGGGGCAGGGTGCGTATGGTGGCGGTGACACTCGGCATGTGGGTCGTCTATTGGCTTGTGCCCTGCCGTCTGACACGCGGCCTGCGCGTGTTCGTTCAGCTGTCGCTGCTGAGCTGGTGGTATATAGATACCTACCATCTCAACTGTCTCTTCCCCAACCTCGACCACTGGTTTGCCACCGCCGAACAGCACTTTTTCGGCTGTCAGCCCGCCCTTCTCTTTGCCGAGAAGATGCCGCAGGTGTGGGTGAGCGAGCTGATGGATATGGCTTATGCCAGCTATTTTCCCATCATAGCCTCTGTCACGCTCTATTATTTCCTCGCCCGATATAAGGATTTCGAGCGTGCGGGCTTCGTCGTCCTGGCCTCCTTCTTCGCTTTTTATCTCATCTATGACCTCGTGCCCGTCACGGGTCCGATGTATTACTATAAGGCCGTGGGCCTGCCGCAGGTCGCCATCGGCCATTTTCCCGAGCTGGGAAGCTACTTCTCTACCCATCTCGAGATGCTGCGCTCACCGGGTTATGAAGATGGCATTTTCTATCATCTGCTGACCGATGTGCACAATTCGGGTGAGCGGCCCACCGCCGCCTTCCCTTCGTCGCATGTGGGAATATCGGTGGTGTGCATATTGCTGGCGTGGCGTTCGGGCAGCCGCAGGCTGTTCTTCATTCTCCTTCCCTTTGCCACCCTCATCTGCTTTGCCACCGTCTATATCCGTGCCCACTATGTCATCGACGTGATCGGGGGCCTCGCCTGTGGCGTAGTGTTCTATCTGCTGTGGTCATGGGTGGCTCGGAAGGTGGGGTTGTGATGCCTGCCTACCCCCTATGCTGCATGAGCAGAATGTATGCAAAGGGTCTTTTTTCGTGATATTTTGATTGCTGAAAATGACTGGTCCGGAGGTGGATTCCAGCTCGTTGGAAAGGCAACGATCAGAAGTGGTGTTGCGATTAATGCTTATTAGCGATGCCAATAA
>LAHS01002018.1_pt1 | contig 15637 bp, 15 predicted proteins | sample 329651 | NCBI WGS metagenome assembly LAHS01 (sample SAMN03275699, study PRJNA271635) | activated sludge metagenome | isolation source: sample C-1 Sludge from hydrolytic chamber (first chamber) of Anaerobic... | reverse complement strand
TTCTGCCCGCCCACCAGACTGATAGTTCCTTCAGCTTCACGCTCATTACTGAGCTTGAGGCGCGATTATCTGTGGAACATCGCCACTCCGGGTGCAGTTGCTCGCTATTTTACAGATTCAGGCGTCTAGCTGCTGCCTGAGCCGCCTGCAGAGCATTACCGTCTATCCATGCTCCATGGCCGCGCCCGGTCGCTTTCTGCGCTGCCAGTGTTTCCGATGCGACGTCATGACGAAACGGGGCTTGAGACGCATAGTCAATAATTAGCTGAATATGCTCGGCAGCCTGTTGGCCACGTAGTTGCGCAGCCAGAATAAGTCCGAAATCAAGCCCTGCGGTTATGCCCGCTCCCGTAATTCTGTTGCGGTCCTGCACAAGCCGTTCGCGGCTTTCGATTGCACCCATAACCGGCAGAAGGCCCGCAACGCCCCAATGTGACGTTGCCTTGTACCCTTCCAAAAGCCCGGCCGCCGCCAGAACAAGGCTTCCGGTACAAACGCTGGTAATAAACCGGGCGCGTCGGGCCACGCTTGTCAGGAAAGCAAGAACTGCGGGATTATTCATGCAAGCGATTGTCCCCCTTAATCCACCGGGCACAAACAGCACATCCAGGTCCTGCGGGCACGTCGCTGGCGTGTCAGTCGGCGGAATGGGGATACCGACATCCGTTATCACTGGCGTCATATCAAAGCCGACCAAATGGATATCGGCTCCGAGGATGTTAAGAATTGTCTGAGGACCAACAAGGTGTTGAAGAACCATTTCTGGATAGACAAGCATGGCGACCTTGATGGCCGAGCCCGGAAATTTCGGACCCCACAAAAGGTCATCAAGATTGGGAGGGGCCGTCCGGGCCGTTTCTGACGACGCAGAGCCCATGAAACGCTGCCCCTCGCACGCAGAGGAGCGCGCTTCAAAAGTATCAGACCTGACAGTTTTTCGGTCAGGAGGCCGGATCTGTGCGAAAACGGCGCAGGATGCGCTCGCGGATGTTTTGTCGGATTTTATCATCGGACCATCACCTGCGCCCCGCCTACGGGGTAGTTCATGTCGAGGGGTAGGCGAGCAAGAACATCAGCAAAAGCCGCTTTCCAATCAGACAGGAAGATAATGAATGCGAGAAAGGGATCCGGGCAGCGCCGCATAAGCACAGACGCTTGCAAATTTATCATGATCGGTGATCCTGAACTGAGAAAAACTCAGCTATGGCGCGCGCCAACACCTCACCTGCCGTACGGAAAAAGGCACACGGGCGGATAATGGGCAAACCAGAAGCTGACGAAAAACTCAGACCGGAACAGGCGGACCGCGTGACGGCGGCAGCCCCGTCAGAAGGCCCGGTGGCGCCCTAGCTGCGTGGGGCTGCATCTCCAACTGATAACGACAAAAGGCACATTCTGGCAGGACAGGCAGGCCAGCAAGAATAACGACAACGAGTATAAGTAACGGGCAAAGAGGACAGCTCTTGCCGTGATGATGATCTTGATGATGGTGCTCCGCCATGCTCATTGGCATGTCCATCATCGGCATATCAGGCTGTGGAGCCGACCGAGGGCTGATGTCTATGCCGGTCAACCGCTCAATCGCCGCTCTTGGCGTTTCGTCAGGAAGAGTAAAGCCCTGAAGCAGGAGTTGCGCCACAAGCCCGACAAGCGTCACCATTCCGACAAGAAAGTCGAAACACGTTGCTCTCTGTTTTCTGCCGGCTGTGGATATCGTCAAGGCTGCTGCGGGCTCCACGCTATGACCCATTCTCTAAACGACCGTTGCCCTGCTCTGTCAAGGATTGGGACCGGCAGCATAAAACCGAAATTCTCGGACACAGGCCGCCCGCAACCTGCTGCGTCCGATATGTCAGAATGACGCGACTTGCGGATGCACGTCATTCACCATTGAACCAACCACACGCGAAGGTACATAACCCCCCTCTCGCACTACACCCCGAGATAAGGAGCCGGTGGGGACGCCATGACATCTTCCCACGCAGACCCGCTGGACGACGCGCTTCTGATCCATCTCGCCAACCAGGCTGCGGCGCGTTACCCGTTTTGCCAGCAGGCGCGGATTTCACTGGTGACGCGTTCTGAGAACGCTACTTTTCTGGTCGAGACCGCTGTACAGCGCTATGCGCTGCGTATCCATCGTCCAGATTACCATGAGCTGGTGGACATTGAGAGTGAACTCGCCTGGCTGGAAGCCCTGCAGCGCGACACGGATATCTCCGTTCCGTACCCCTTGGCCGATTATGAAGGCAGGCGCGTGCTAACGTTGAATGCTCCGGGGGGAGGACATCGACACGCAGTATTATTCTATTGGCTGGAGGGAGAAACGCCCACTGCCTGCCTCGATCCTCTTTCGTTTCGGCATTTAGGCGAACTTACAGCACGGCTGCATCAGCACAGCCGTAATTGGCCTCTGCCCAAACGATTCAGACGGATCACATGGAACCATGCGACCATGGTAGGGCCTGAGGGACACTGGGGAAACTGGCGCGATATACCCGGGCTGTCGAGCGCCGATATATACCTCGTTGCGCAGGCCGTGCAGCAGGCTGGGCTGGAATTGTCTGTTTACGGCATGGCGGCAGAACGATACGGGCTGATTCATTCAGACCTGCGGCTGGCCAACCTGATCATGCACTCATCCGGCACGCAGATCATAGACTTTGATGATTGTGGATTCGGCTGGTTCATGCACGATCTTGCGGCTGCCATCAGTTTTGAAGAACACCACCCGGCCGCCCCCACATGGGCCCAAAACTGGCTTGATGGTTATGCGCGGGTTGCATCCTTATCGGCTGAAGACCACGCTATTCTTCCTGCCCTTTTCGTACAGCGTCGCGTGCAACTGACAGCCTGGGCAGGCTCGCATATGCAAACGGATATGGTGCGGAGCCTCGGAGCCGACTGGCTTGAGCATACCGTACGCCTGTGCCGTCGTTATCTCGATGGGAAAAGCTGGCCAATAGGCGCAGGATGATCCATCTCCCCAGCCGGTCTCCATACGGAATTAAAAACACCATATGGAGAACCGCTGGGCGGATGACTACTTGTTGCGGTAATAAATGCCCGTATTATCGCATTTGTAAATTGTCTGGGCGGACGAGAAGAAGCCCTCTTTCGGTTTTTCACCGATAATCTGGCAGTGGTACTGCTCTATGAACTGATCCCATTGCTGGTTTTTGTAGTTATCCAGCAGAATTTCAGCCCCCCACATCCCCAGACCGACCACAATCGGGGCACCCAGGATAAGGCACACAGTCTTTACGTGCAGGGACATGGTTCATTCCTTGACAGAACGGTTTTTGGGGACGCGGCCTTTTTTCTTGAAATTCTTTGCCGCCAAGTAACTTTAAATCAACTCTGACACTGTGCCGCAAAGCGCGCAAGATGGGATAATCTGCGTTTTTACGGGCCGGACGCGTCTATTGGCTGGCTCCTGCGTGCTGGCAGGCAGCAAGCGCGGTGCCGCTGTTGATTTATGTCAACGCCACCCTGCGGATATTTTGTCAGTGTCTGCAAGCGCTTGGGCGAGAGGGTGATCAGAAGTGTGGCCTGCAACCCGAGAGAAACCCTGTCGTATGGCATAGGCCCGCCCCGTTTCAATGTATTTGCTACAGGAAAACCGTCATGGGTATAAAAATTGCCGTTATCAAGGAAAGCGGAGCGCAGGAACGCCGTGTTGCCTTGGTACCGTCTGTTGTCCCCCGTATAGCCAAACTGGGATGCGACCTGCTGCTCGAGGCCAGTGCTGGCGAGGCTTCTTCCTACCCTGACGCCAGCTATCAGAACGTGAGTATTCAGGCAGACCGGGTCGCCATGCTCGGCGCGGCGGATGTCGTGCTGGCGGTTGAGCCACCTGCCCTTGATGTCGTCCGCGCCATGAAGCCCGGTGCCATTCTGGTCTCATTTCTGTACGGCCGGAATAATGTGGAACTGACCAAGGCCCTGCGAGATGGCAAAATCACTGCCTTCGCCATGGAGCAGATCCCCCGTATCAGCCGGGCGCAGGCGATGGACGCCCTTTCCAGTCAGGCGACATTGGCCGGATATTACGCCGTTTTGCTGGGCTCGGTCAGTATGCCCAAAATCCTGCCCATGATGACAACAGCCGTGGGATCGCTACGCGCCGCTCAGGTTCTGGTAATGGGGCTTGGAGTGGCCGGATTGCAGGCGCTGGCCACCGCGCGGCGGCTGGGCGCGGTAACTGAGGGTTATGATGTGCGCCCCGAAACGCGGGATGAGGCCCGCTCCCTTGGCGCGAAATTTGTAGAGACCGGGGTGGATGCAACCGGTCAGGGCGGCTACGCGCGAGAACTGACCGCGGAAGAAAAAGCCAAGGTACGTGCTGTCCTGACAGACCATATCGCCAAGGCAGACCTGATCATTACCACGGCAGCGGTTCCCGGCCGCAAGGCCCCGCGCCTGATCGACGCCGAACAGATCGCCAAAATGAAACCGGGCGCGGTCATCGTAGATATGGGAGCGGAAGGCGGCGGCAACTGTGAAGGCACGCAGGCCGGAGAAACGGTCAGGGTCGGCCCGACTACGCTGATCGGCCCGGTCAATCTCCCCTCGCGCCTGGCGGAACAGGCCAGTGAACTTTACTCCAAAAACATTCTCAACCTGCTCGAACAGATCATCAAGGACGGCAAGGTTACGCTGGATATGACGGATGAGGTCATCGCCAAAACACTGGCGACGCATGATGGCGTTATCACGGCAGAGCCGGTGCGCGAAGCCGTGGAGGGCCCGTCTCCCGGACAACCCGCTGCTCCGGTCGCCGCAACGTCTGCCAGCCCGACCCCGAAAGGATAACACGCCATGATTACGTCCATGACGTTCATCATCGCTCTCTATATCTTTGTACTGGCCGGTTTCACCGGTTATATCGTGATCAGCCGCGTGCCATCCATCCTGCATACGCCGCTGATGTCAGGCTCTAACTTCATTCATGGCATTGTAGTCGTAGGCGCGCTGAGCGTGCTGTTTTCCGCAACCAATGTTGCGGAACAGGTTATCGGATTTTTCGGCGTCCTGCTGGGCGCGGGCAACGTCATGGGCGGGTATGTCGTAACCGACCGTATGCTGGCCATGTTCCGTCCAAGCACCAAACCCGCCACCACTTCGGATGAAAAGAAGGCGCAGTCATGAGTGCTATCGAGTATATCGTTGGCCTGAGCGGCCTTGTTGCATCCGCACTGTTTATCTATGGCCTCAAGGGCATGTCCTCCCCCACCACGGCGGTGCGTGGCATCGTGGCGGCAGGCTGGGGTATGGTGTGCGTTGTCGCTGTCTGTTTCCTCGAAATCTTCAACGTAGCTGAAGACGCGCGTCCCTATTTGCCAGTAAATATTGGGCTTGCAGTGCTGGCGCTGCTGCTGGGCGGGCTGTGGGCCGGGCGTAAAGGCCGCACGGTTGAAATGACCGCCATGCCGCAGATGGTTGCCCTGTTCAACGCCATGGGCGGCGGGGCAGCGGCGGCTGTGGCGGCCGTGGCGTTTCTCAAGCATGAAAGCAGCGCCCCCCTGCCCCTGGGTGTAACGGCGCTGGGCGGGCTGATTGGCTGCGTGTCCTTCAGTGGTTCCATTATCGCATGGGCCAAGTTGGACGGACGCATGAACCAGCCGCTGCGTTTTGGCGGCCAGCAGGCCTTCAATGCCACTATTTTTGCTGGCACGCTGCTTCTGGCCGGGCTGACCGTCTGCTCACAACTGGAGCCGGCGCCGGTCAGCGGACCGTTCGCCGCGCTCTTTTTCATTGGAGCGCTCGCTTTCGGTATCTGCATGACCGTGCCGATTGGCGGGGCGGATATGCCAGTGGTGATTTCGCTCTACAATGCCTTTACCGGTCTTGCTGTCGGGTTGGACGGATATGTGATGTCAAACCCCGCCCTGATGGTGGCGGGCATGATTGTCGGGTCGGCTGGCACATTGCTGACCGTGCTGATGGCCAAGGCCATGAACCGCTCCCTGTCCAACGTGCTGTTCAGCAATTTTGGCGCGACATCCACACAGGCCAAGGGGCCTGAAGGGGAAATGAAGTCCGTTGGACCGGACGATGCCGCCACCAGTATGCGGTACGCCTCTTCGGTTATCATTATTCCCGGCTATGGTCTGGCGGTCGCACAGGCTCAGCAAAAGCTGTACGAGTTCGTCAAGCTGCTTCAGGCGGCTGGGGTCGATGTCAAATTCGCCATCCATCCCGTCGCCGGCCGTATGCCGGGTCATATGAACGTGCTGCTGGCCGAAGCCGGCGTGCCGTATGACATGATTTACGATATGGAAGACATCAATGACAGTTTTGCCACGACGGACGTGGCGCTGATTATCGGCGCCAACGATGTGGTAAACCCGTCCGCCCGCACGGACAAGACCTCCCCCATTTACGGTATGCCCATCCTGAACGCCGATCAGGCGCGGCAGGTCTTTGTTATCAAGCGCGGACAGGGAACCGGGTATTCCGGCGTGCAGAACCCCCTGTTCTTCCTGAAGAATACCGCGATGGTTTACGGTGACGCCCAGGCCGTTCTGAGCAAGATGGTCGAAACCCTTAAAGGGCTGGGTAGTAACTGAACCCGCACTGTATCACTGCCCAGCCGAGGAAATGCAAAATGGCCGGAAAAATGAAAGCCGCGGTTTGCCATGAGTTCGGCAAGCCACTCACGATCGAAGAACTCGATATCCCTACGATCAACCAGAACCAGATTCTCGTAAAGGTCGATACCTGCGGCGTCTGCCACACTGACCTGCACGCCGTCCGGGGCGACTGGCCCGCCAAGCCGACCCCGCCCTTTATTCCTGGGCATGAAGGCGTTGGCCATGTGGTCGAGGTCGGCAGCAACGTGAAGTGGATCTCAAAGGGCGATATCGTAGGGGTGCCGTGGTTGTATTCAGCCTGCGGCCATTGCGAGCACTGTTATGGCGGCTGGGAGACACTGTGCGAAAAGCAGGACGATACCGGATACACGGTCAATGGCTGCTTTGCCGAATACGTAGTGGCCGATCCGAACTACGTCGCGCGTATTCCCGCTGGCGTGGACCCGCTGCATGTAGCGCCGGTCCTGTGCGCAGGGCTCACGGTCTATAAAGGCCTGAAAATGACCGACACCAAACCCGGCGACTGGGTTGCGGTGTCAGGCGTGGGCGGTCTGGGGCAAATGGCCATTCAGTACGGTGTGGCTATGGGCCTGAATATGATCGCCGTCGATATTGACGATACCAAGCTGGCTGAGGCCAAGGAACTCGGCGCGGTACTAACCGTTAACGCCAGAGAGGCTGACCCGGCGGCTTTTATACAGAAGCAGGTCGGCGGCGCGCATGGCACACTGGTAACGGCCGTTTCCCGATCGGCATTTTCTCAGGCCATGGGGTATGCTCGTCGGGGTGGCACCATTGTCCTGAATGGACTGCCGCCGGGTGAATTCCCCATTTCCATCTTCGATATGGTCATGGCGGGTACGACCGTACGAGGTTCGATTGTCGGCACCCGGCTTGATATGATCGAAGCATTGTCTTTCTATGCGCAAGGAAAGATTCGTTCCGTCGTCAAGGCAGACAAGCTGGAAAACATCAATCAGATTTTTGATGATCTTCAGAATGGCCGGGTTGCTGGCCGTGTCGTCATTGATTTCCGGAACTGATCTGCCAAACCAGTAAGGAGCCAGCTCATGGCCTACGCTACAATTAATCCGTTCACCGCGGAGCAGGTGAAAGTCTACCCGAACGCTACCGACGCGGAAATTGACGCGGCACTGGACAAAGCTCACACTGCCTTTCTGTCGTGGCGGCAGACTTCCTTTGCCGAGCGTGCGAAAATCATGCAGAAGGCAGCCGATATTCTGCGCCGTGACAGCGACAGCTACTCGAAGCTGCTTACCCTCGAAATGGGAAAGCTGTTTTCAGAAGCCAAGGCGGAAACCGAACTGTCTGCGGCTATCTTTGAATATTACGCCAAAAATGCTGAAGCGTTGCTGGTACCGGAAGACCTGCCCGTTGCAAGCAAGGATGAAGGCCGGGCAAAAGTAATCCATCAGCCGCTGGGTATTCTGCTGGCGGTTGAGCCGTGGAATTTTCCGTTCTATCAGGTCGCACGGATTATCGCGCCGCAGCTTTCCGCGGGGAACACCATTGTTCTCAAGCACGCCTCTAACGTACCGCAGTCGGCCGAAGCCATGGACCGGCTGATGATTGAAGCCGGGCTGCCGCAAGGAGCGTTCCAGAATCTCTTCCCTTCACACGCTCAGGTCTCGCGCATTATTGCAGACCACCGCGTGCGGGGTGTGGCGCTCACGGGTTCCGAAGGGGCCGGTGCCAAAGTGGCGGCCGAAGCCGGGATAGCCCTGAAGAAATGCACCATGGAACTCGGCGGGGCTGATTCCTTTATCGTGCTGGAAGACGCTGATCTGGAAAAAGCCATCAAGTGGGCGGTGTTCGGCCGTCACTGGAATGCCGGGCAGGTTTGTGTGTCCGCCAAACGCATGATCGTTGTAGACGCTGTTTACGACCGTTTCCTGGCTGGGTACCGTGAGGGAGTCAGCAAACTGAAAATGGGCGACCCCATGGACCCCGCAACCACTCTGGCCCCGCTTTCGTCGCAAGGCGCCGTGGATAGCCTGAGGCAGCAGGTGCAGGGGGCTGTAGCGGCAGGCGCCAAAATGGAAGAAATCCCGCTGGAAATGCCCAATGTGGGTTCTTTCTTCCGTCCTGTTATCCTGACGGATGTCAGCCCGGAAAACCCGGCCCGGCGTGAGGAGTTTTTTGGCCCTGTGACACTGCTGTTCCGCGCCAAGGATGAGGCGGACGCCATTGCGATCGCCAATGACAGCCCTTATGGCTTGGGCGGTTCGGTCTTTACCAAAGACGAAGCGCGGGGTGTACGGGTTGCCGAGCAGATTGAAACAGGCATGGTCTATATCAACCATCCCACCATGGTTAAGGCGGACCTGCCTTTCGGCGGTGTGCTGCGTTCCGGCTTCGGGCGGGAACTGATTGGCCTCGGCATCAAGGAATTCGTCAATCACAAGCTGATCGATGTGGTTGACATCGACGCACCGTTCTAAAAACGGCTCTGGCCGGGCGTTTAAGACACCCGGCCATGGAAAAGCAGCTCCCTACAGCCCCGGCAGGATGTTTCCTGACGGGGTTGTTTTTATTGTACCTCAGGCCGACAGCATTTCGCGTCGGGATGGTTGGAAGACATACGCTCCCTGCCCGCTTTCATCCATGCGTGCTGGCAAATGGAAGCGCTTGATCAACTGGTTAAGTCTCAACCCCTCTTCGGCCAGAACATGAGAGGCCGCATTGAACTGCTGCGCCGCCGCAGCGTTCTGCTGTGTCGTCCTGTCCAGAGAACCGACAACCGAATTGATCTCGGACAACGTGGCCGACTGGTTTCGAGATTCCTGGGCAATGGCATCGAAATTCGTGCCCATGCTCTGAATGAAATCGGCAGTCAGACGCATGGTGTCACTGCCATCCCGAACCTTGGTCGAACCCACCTTGATGTCCGTATTGCTTTTGATGACCAGCGACCGAATGTCCTTTGCGGCTTCGGAGCTTTTCTGCGCGAGCGAACGCACTTCGCTGGCAACGACGGCAAACCCTCTGCCGACCTCGCCTGCCCGCGCCGCCTCCACACTGGCATTAAGGGCGAGAACATTCGTTTGAAACGCAATGTGGTCGATCACATCGATAACACGGACAATCTGTTCAGCATTTGTTTCAATCCGCTGCATGGACTCTTCGATTTCATGCGCGATACGGGCGGATGTTGTAACGGAGGCCCGGGCATTGTGGCTTACGTCTCTGGCATCGTGCGCGCTTTGTGCCGCCTGGAGAACCTTTTGCGAAATATCAGCGACGGCTGCTGCGGCTTCTTCCAGAGAGGCTGCTTGCTGCTCCGTCCGGCTGGCAAGATTTTCCGCCCCCATAGCCATTTCCTGACTGTTGTGATTCATGATCTCGACAGCTTCAGAAATGGAGGCAAACGTATTGGCCAGCTCCTCCAGCGAGTGGTTGAAATCGTGCCGGAGAGGCTCGAATTCGTTCGAGAAAACCGTCTCGATCTGAAAAGAAAGGTCGCCTGTGGCCATACGGCGCAAGGCCGCTGCCAGCCCCCCAGTGGCCTGACGCAAGCGCTCCTGAGCGGTACGTTCGGCCCGCTCCTGTATGACAAGGCGTTCGGCATCCGCCTTTTGTCTCTGCTGTTCGGCTGCCTGCTGCAGTTTCGTATTCTCGATTGCTGCAGCGCGGAAAACATCAAGCGAGCGCGAAATTTCACCGATTTCATCTCCACGGTCACCATACGGCACCTGAATAGCCGTATTGCCTCCCGCAAGATCTTTAATCCGGCCGTTGATTTTTTTCAGTGGGCGTAAAATATTATAATGTACTGTCAGCGCTGAAGCGATCAGGATCGCAAACAGAAACAGGTAAGCTACCTGCACCCGGGTGCGTGTCTGGTCGTAAATTTTTACGGCGTCTTTGGCATAAGAAACAGCATGTGCGGTATTGATTGTGCGCAGCGATGCCAGCGTGCCGGACATGGCCTGCTGCTGTTGCAGCAGTTGTGAGTCCGCCGTGTTAATGTCGCTTCTGTTCCCAGAAGACATGGCACCTTTGAACGTTTTCCCATGCGTCTCGCTATAGCGGCTCCACTCCGCCTGCAACTGACGGAAAAGGGCCTTTTCCTGTTTGGAACTGACCAGAGGCTCATAAACCTTGATTGCCGCCGTAACGCTTTCCTCTATCGGTTCAATCATAGCTTCAAGAGAAGTCAGTGCCTCGGGTGACGTTGCGCCGATTTCATCGCTTTCGGTCGAGCGAAAGGCGCGCAGTTGTTCGTCAATGACGCCGATGGCCTTGATACTAGCCAGAGATTTTTGATTGATCTGGTCAATTTCCACATTGACCCGCTGTAATCCACCAATTGATGAAAAGCCTGCGAAAATACAGGCTATAAGAATAAAAATCTGAACAAGCCCCATGGAGGCCCTGATACTGATAGTAGGCAAGGGTCACCCACTCTTCTATTCATGCCTTTAATAAAGCACGACGGGTTGAATACTTTTTGGCACAATTAGTGCCGCGATCCGACGCGCGTATTCTATGAGGGGCAGTGACATATTGCCAATATGTTAAATCATGACACTTTTATTGCTTCTGCCATGGTTTTTACGGTTTTACGGGCCGCGTTACGGTCTTTCATGCCTATCCACGTATCCTGAAACCGCTGGCGTAATCACTTCAAGAGACCCGAGGAAAAATGAGGCAGGGTATTCACAGGCCAGACGCATACACACCCGTCATCTGGCCGTCTTCAATCAGAACATCAACCGGATTGGGACCATGCCATAATGCTTGAGGCGTGATTCTGGCGTTATGTAAACAAGCTACATCCGGCTAGCTCACGCCTAAGGAGTAAACTTGGCCAGCACATTTATTTTCAAGGGAAAATCTGGCTGGGGGACCTGGATTCGAACCAGGGCTGACCGGGTCAGAGCCGGTAGTTCTACCGCTAAACTATCCCCCAGCGGTAACAGTGTGGTTTAGGCCGGTAAGCCGTGTTCCGCTCTGTTGGCGCTCTAGTATCACCCGGCTGGGGGGCTTGCAAGCCCTGAGACAAAAGAATTTTCAAAAAATCATACATTTGTCTTGTCCGTCGGACGTTAGAGACCCAAAATATACAGAAGCTCCCCTCCACTCCAAACGGCAAGGACCGGACTATGGATCGTATCACGCCCTGGCCCGGCCTTATGGGCAGGTCTCCCCCAGATATTCCTCCAGCACCTCGTGGCGGGGACGAGCGTCTTTTTGCGGCACTCGATCTTGGCACCAATAACTGTCGCCTGATGATTGCCGCCCAGACACCGGGAGGCTTTCGGGTGGTTGATAGCTACAGCCGGATGGTTCGATTGGGGGAAGGCCTGCAACGGACCGGCCAACTCAGCCCGGATGCCATGGCCCGCACGCTCGAAGCATTGCAGTCCTGCGCGGACAGGCTGGAGCGCAGGCCTGTCCATGCCCTGTGCGCGGTTGCGACCGAAGCCTGCCGCCGCGCAAGCAACGGACGGACCTTTCTGCACCGCGTCCGGGAACAGACGGGTGTTGAAATTGACATTATCTCTGGACGTGAAGAAGCCAGCCTGGCGGTGGAGAGCTGCGCCAACCTGCTGCACGATTCACGGTTTGGCCCGCCGCGCAACCGCGCCCTGCTTTTTGATATTGGCGGTGGTTCGACGGAGATCGCATGGGTTCGAACAGACACGAACCGAAAGACGGAATCTCTGATCGGCTATCTCAGCCTCCCTGTTGGCGTGATCACTTTATCCGAGCAGTTTGGCCCGGTTAATGCGCTGGATGATCAGACCTATCGACGTATGGTCGCCTACACCCGGGATCTTCTGCATGACTTTGAGAGCGTGCATCGTATCGGCTCGGAAATCCGCCGCGAACAGGCGCGCCTGATCGGCACAAGCGGCACGGTGACGACCTTGGCCAGCCTGATTCTCAACCTCCCCCGTTACGCCCGCGCCGCAGTGGATGGATCGCTTTTGCCCGCATCAAGTGCGCGTCTGGCAGTACGGACCCTGCAAAAGATGGGCTTTTCCGGTATAGAGCGGCATGGCTGCATTGGCCCGGACCGCGCGCCTTTCGTCTTGCCAGGATGCGCGATTTTTGAAGCCATTCATGATATGTGGCCCATAGAAGATATTATCGTCGCGGATCGTGGTCTGCGTGATGGCATGATCCTGCGGATGATCCGCAAGGAAGGACTGCCCGCCGTAACCCGCCGCCCATTCCGTACCGCCCCGCTCCGGCGTGGCATTTTGTTTCAGCACTCTATGCAGGCCACAGGTTCATGAACGACAGGAAAAACCGCTCAGCCGGTTCTTCTTCCACACTCCGCGTCCCCGGACGTGCAAGAAAAAGCCGGGCTACCCCCGGCGAGGAACGCAGTCAGGACGATTCACTGGCTGCCCAGAAAATCCGCACTCAGGCGGTTACGCTGCGCACCAGCCGCGGACGGACAACGGCTCAGCAGCGCTGGCTAGCCCGTCAACTGAACGATCCTTACGTGCAGGCTGCCCAGAAACAGGGCTGGCGCTCCCGTGCGGCCTTCAAGCTTATCGAACTGGATGAGCGTTTTCATCTGATCCGCCCCGGCATGAAGGTTGTGGATCTTGGCGCGGCACCCGGCGGGTGGAGTCAGGTACTGGTCAAACGCGGGGCCATGCAGGTTGTGGGGGTCGATCTTCTGCCGGTCGAACCGGTTGCAGGGGCGCAGATCATTGAAGGGGATTTTACCGATCCCGAAATGGCCGGTCGCCTGACAACCATGCTGGGCGGGCGCGCCGATATGGTCGTCTCTGACATGGCTCCCAACACGACAGGACATGCGCCCACCGATCATATCCGCATTATTGGCCTTGCTGAAGAGGCCCTGCATTTCAGCTTTGAAATTCTGGCCGAGGGCGGTACTTTCGTGGCCAAGGTCTTTCAGGGAGGGGCCGAAAAAGCCATGCTTGACACGCTCAAGCAGGCTTTTGCTCAGGTTCGCCATGCCAAACCGCCTGCCAGCCGCAAAGATTCAGCCGAATTGTATGTGGTGGCAACGGGGTACCGCCCGAAACGGCTCGAAGCGGCCGCAGTCCGTAATCAGGGCTAAAAGCGCGCGGGATACACAATCATGACCGAAACCACGCTGGACGCCCGCGGGCTGAGTTGTCCCCTGCCCGTTCTAAAGGCCAACCGAGCGTTACGCACCATGCCCGAAGGCGCGCGGCTGCGCGTGCTTACAACGGACAGGGCGTCCATTACGGATTTTCAGGTATTCTGCCGCGAAACGGGCCATGCTCTTGTCGCCTTTACCGACCAGAATGGAATTTACGCCTTTATCATAAAGCGCCGTACGGAAAGCCCAAACGCGCCCCAGGCGGAGCGTTCATGATTTCCTTTGTCAGGCAAGGCTTGGCAGAGGACTGCATATCGGGGTATTGGCATCCCCTTCAAGATGGATAGGAACGCCAGCCCCATGTCGGATCATGTCGCATCGCTCTCATTCGAGGACGCTCTCTCCGAACTGGAGAAAATCGTAAGAGACCTCGAAGGCGGGCAGATGAAACTGGAAGACGCCATAGCAGCGTATGAGCGTGGTGCGGCGTTACGCCATCATTGTGAAGCGAAACTGAGCGAGGCGGAAGCCCGCGTGCAGGCAATTGTGCAACGGTCCGACGGGGTGTTGGACATGAAACCTTTGGACTGAAGTCGAATGACCAACCCGACTCACACCCTCTCTTCCCGCGTGGCTGAAGGCGGCGCCTTGCTCAAGCAGGATATGGCTGCGCGCGCAGCGGTGATCGAAAGCGCGATCGACCATCTATTGCCCCCGACAACAGGCGGCGATGCCCGTCTATGGGACGCCATGCGTTACGCAACCCTGGGCGGTGGCAAACGCCTTCGTGGTTATCTCGCCGTGACCACGGCGGCGCTGTTCGATGTGTCTGAGACGCAGGCAGCGCGTGTCGCTGCGTCGGTTGAAATGCTCCATGCGTATTCACTGGTGCATGATGATCTGCCGGCGATGGACGATGATGACATGCGTCGTGGACAGCCTTCGACTCACCGCAAGTTTGACGAGGCGACTGCCATTCTTGCGGGAGATGCCCTTCAGACCAAGGCATTCGAGATTCTCGCTTCCAGCAAGACCCATGCCAATGCGGAAGTCCGCATCGACCTGATTGCCGCTTTTGCCGACGCCTCCGGGGCTGCCGGAATGGTCGGTGGGCAGATGATCGACATGGAAGGTGAAGGCCGGGCCCTGCCTCTGGCCGAAGTCAGCCATCTGCACGCACTTAAAACCGGCTGCCTGATCCGCTATTCCGCCGAAAGCGGCGCCATTTTGGGTCAGGCAACACCCGACCAGAGGGCACGCCTGCGCTCTTATGGCACCGCCATTGGTGCAGCCTTCCAGATTGCGGATGATATTCTCGATACAACCGCCACAGCGGAAGAACTGGGCAAAACGGCGGGCAAGGATGAGGCCGCAGGCAAATCCACCTTCGTGGCGCTGCTCGGTATTGATGGTGCACGCAAGGAAGCCGCGCGCCTGACAGAACAGGCTATTGCCGACCTTGCCCCCTTTGGCGCCCGTGCTGACCGCCTGCGGGATCTGGCCTATTACGTGATCGAACGGAGAAACTAAAACCATGGCCGATCAAGACGCGTTTGAGCGGATTCCGACGTATGGCCGTTTTTCTGGTCTGGATCGTGTTCGGTATCCGTCTGACCTGAGGAACCTGTCGGTTGAGCAGCTTGTGCAGGTTGCGGACGAGCTTCGTGCTGAGACGATTGACGCGGTATCGACCACGGGGGGGCATCTTGGTGCGTCGCTGGGTGTTGTTGAACTGACGGTGGCGCTGCACGCGGTGTTTGATACGCCTGATGACCGGGTGATCTGGGATGTGGGCCATCAGGCCTACCCGCACAAGATTCTGACCGGCCGGCGTGAGCGCATCCGCACGCTGCGCCAACCCGGCGGTCTGTCGGGCTTTACCCGCCGTTCCGAGAGTGAATACGACCCGTTTGGCGCGGCTCATTCCTCCACCTCCATTTCGGCTGGTCTGGGCATGGCCGTAGCG
>LAHS01003899.1_pt1 | contig 15671 bp, 12 predicted proteins | sample 329651 | NCBI WGS metagenome assembly LAHS01 (sample SAMN03275699, study PRJNA271635) | activated sludge metagenome | isolation source: sample C-1 Sludge from hydrolytic chamber (first chamber) of Anaerobic... | reverse complement strand
AAGGAGATATGTTCATCAATACAGAATGCCTTGAGAAATATCCAGACTATATGATGCCGATCAATGAGGAAGATCATATCTACGGTATGATCATTCTCTGGCGTGCCAGAGAAATGCAGATGGATCTGGAATACAAGAATAAGTTCAGTATTGTATCAGATCTGATCAAGACAGCACTGATCAAGTCTCTGCGCAGTGAGAATGTAGAAAAGAATTATATTTCCGGCACACAGGTACTGACCGCAGAGGCATTCCAGGAAACATTGGAAGTCAAGAATCGGATGGAAAAGAAGTCCTATGTGGAATATGCCGTGATTGAAATCCGTCTGCCGTATGCGGAAGCCTTGGCAAAGAGTGAAGCCATTCAGCATCTGATTCGTCAGACCGACCAGATGGGCATCGATGCACAGCATCATTTATGCATTATCCTGAATCAGACAGACCGGAAGGGCATTGAGATGGTCTCTAAGCGTCTGAAAGAAAATGCAGTTCCTTTCGAAATGGTGAAGGCAGTATGACAAACACTTGGATCATTGTACTGATTGTCATACATCTGCTTGTATGTCTCATTCTATATGTGCTCTATAAGCTTGATATCATCCACACAAGAGCACAGCTTTTTCCATTTGCCGTATGCCTGCCGGTATGCGGTCCTTTGATGATCCTGATGGAAGAAAGATATGAACGCAAACATCAGATGGGCATTGATAAGATTGGCGTAGAGAAGCTGAAGATTGAAGATGAGATTTATAAGCGGATCGATGTGGACGCTTCCAAAGACTCCAGTCTGACCGTTCCTCTGGAAGAAGCACTGGTCATTGATGATACCGCGACCAGAAGAAAATTAATGATGGATATTCTGAACCGGGATCCTAAGCAGTATGTCAAACTGCTGCAGAAGATCCGGATGAGTTCGGATACAGAAGTCACACACTACGCAACAACTTCCATGGCAGAGATCCAGCGGAATCATGAACTGGAAATCCGTAAGGATGAAGATGCCCTGCATGAAGACCCCGAAGATCTGCGCGTATTGAAACATTATAATCGTGATCTGGAGGAATATATCAGCAGCGGTTTTCTGACATCTTCAACAGCAGATCTGTTCCGTCATAAGCGGCAGAATGTACTGAGGAAGATCATCAAGATGAGACCGGAACAGGAGAAATATACCCTGCAGTATATCCGCAATGAGATTGATCTTGGCGAATATGACGCTTTGTCTCAAGCTGTAGAAAGTATTGAAAAGGGTCCTTTAAATGAAGAAAAATGCCGGCTGATTGAAGAATACTGCCGAGCAACGCATCAAGGAGAAAGACTGCAGAAGATGCTGCAGAGAGTAAAAGAAGAGAATGTATATCTGTCTCATAAAGGTCGCGAATGGTATGCCTTCTGGACACAGGAGGACATGATATGAGAAAGAAATATATCAGGATCCTGTATCCTGTCATCGCTCTGCTGGTCTTTTCAATGATCATCTGTCTGGAACGGTTCGGGGTCATTCGTACAAGCACGAAGACAAGCAGTCCCGATCTCACGATGACTGGTTTCAGTGATGCCCTGAGTGTATCACCGGAGTGTATTCTATTGACCAGTTCCAAAGCAGACAGCACAGATCAGAGTTCATTATCAGAGATGGAATTTGTCTTAGACAACATGAAAGTATCTTATGAAGTCTATGACGTGGATGACGGCAGTTATGTTACAGAATTGCAGAAATTCAAGAAAGCAGTAATCACGGTTCAGGACTGGGATTTTCTTGGGACAGGTATCACATCCCTGCAGACATGGGTCAATCATGGCGGCAGTGTGATGAACTGTGTTCAGCCGGAGCGGACAGACAATTTCAAAGGGATGATACAGACCATTGGCATTGCGTCAATTTCTGATGATATGACATCCGTCAACGCCTTGAAACCATCCGCTGGCTTTATGGTCGGAGCAGATGGGGATACTTCTTTCTCAATTGGCGATGGCGATGAAAATCCAGGAGATGTCTTCTATGAAGTAGCCCTGGATAATGAAAGTATTGTTCATGTTGGAACAGATGACGGACATACGCAGTTCTTATGGGAGAGAAGTCAGGGCAGCGGAAAATATGTCATCCTGAATGATCCAATGGAAGTCCGTCATAACAGAGGCTTCCTCTGTGCTGCCTATACATGCATGAGTGAGGATTATCTCTGGCCGGTCATTGATGCGTCCTCATATTATCTGGATGATTTCCCATCACCGGTCCCAGGCGGAGACTCTGAATATATCACGCGGGATTACGGTGTGGATACAGCGACCTTTTACAGCAACATCTGGTGGCCGCAGCAGCTGGTCTGGGAAAACAAGTATGGCATCAAGCATACTGGCTTGATCATTGAAAAATATTCTGATACCGTTGCTTCTCCGTTTGACCGTACGGAGGATACGACCCAGTTCACGACCTTTGGCAATATGTTATTGAACAATGGCGGTGAGCTTGGCTTTCACGGCTACAATCATCAGCCGTTATGTCTTTCTGGTACAGATGATGACATGCAGTATGGAACATATAAACTGTGGCCGAGTGAAACCGATATGGAAACTTCTTTAAAGGAATTAAATTCATTCTCGGCAGAACTCTTCCCAAATACAAACTTTACCGTTTATGTACCGCCGTCCAATATCTGTTCTGATACCGGTCGTGATGCGATTCAAAATGCACTGCCTGGGATTATGGTGCTTGCCAGCAGTTATCTGGAAGATGCGACAGGAAAGACCTATACACAGGAATTTGGCATTGATGACAACGGCATGATTACAACACCGCGTATTGTTTCAGGATGTGATGTCGATGATTATCAGAAATTGACGGAGCTCAGTGAATTGAACTTCCAGTTTGTACAGTCACACTTCATGCATCCAGATGACTGCTTGGATGCAGACCGCGGTGCAGCTGAAGGCTGGGCTACATTAGCATCGAAATTTACTTCTTATCTGGATTGGATCCACACATCTGCACCGCAGCTGAAAGAATCAACCGGCAGTGAGATGGGAGAAGCCGTCCTGAAATATACCAAGCTGAATCTGGACCGTTCTGAAACAGATGATGCTTTGACAGTCAATATCGGCGGGTTCCGGAATGACTGCAGCTTCTTCCTGCGCATGAGCAGTCAGCAGCCGGGAAAGACAGAAGGATGCACGGTGGAACAAGTGACAGATGATCTGTACCTTGTTCATGCGACAAGCAGTTCCATTAAGATTTATAAAACAAATAAATAAGAAACAGGAAAGGAGGAACAGTCATGAAAGTATGCATGATCCTGGAAGGGTGTTATCCCTATGTCCATGGCGGTGTCAGTACCTGGATGCATCAGTATATTCAGGCAATGCCGGATACGGAATTTGTTTTGTGGTGCATTGGCGCCAAAGCGGAAAGCCGCGGCAAGTTCAAGTATGAGATTCTCGCCAATGTGACAGAAGTTCATGAAGTGTTCCTCGATGATGCACTGCGGATCCATCTGGATCAGAACAGCCGTGTGGAACTGAGTGAGGAACAGATCCATGCCGTCTCCAGTTTATTTCAGGGAGATCAGCTGGTCTGGGATACGTTATTTGAACTGTTTCAGAATGAAAGGATGAATCCGGTGTCGCTGCTGATGAGCCCGGTATTCCTGGATTCTCTAGTGAAGATCTGCCGGGAGAAGTTCCCGTATATTTCTTTTGCGGAATACTTCCATACGATGAGAAGTATGCTTTTACCGGAATTATATTTAATGACACAGGATATTCCGGAAGCGGATATCTATCATGCAACATGTACCGGGTATGCCGGCATTTTAGGCAGTATGGCAAAATGGAAGACCGGTAAGCCGTTCATTGTAACGGAGCACGGCATCTATACACGGGAAAGAGAAGAAGAGCTTCTGCGGGCAGAATGGGTGCTTTCCTACTTTAAGGATATGTGGATCAATCTGTTCTATCAGTTCTCTTCCTGTGCCTATCATTACAGTGACAAGGTGACCTGCTTGTTTGAACATGCGGCAGAAACACAAAGAGAACTGGGCTGTGACCGGGCGAAACAGGAAGTGATTGAGAATGGAATCCATTATGAAAAGTTCTGTGAGATCCCGGTAAAGCAGGACAATGGAAAAATAGAGATTGCGGCTGTCGTGCGCTTAGCACGGATCAAGGATATTAAAACAATGATCTATGCTTTCCTGGAAGTGAAGGCAAAGATTCCTGAAGCAGTGCTGTATATCATGGGGGATGCTGATGATGAAGAGTATGCCGAAGAATGCCGGAGTCTTGTTGATCAGTTGAATATCAAAGATCTGATCTTTACCGGCAATGTCAATATCATGGAATACTTTCCGCATCTGGACTTTACAATCCTTGCCAGCATTTCTGAAGGACAGCCTTTATCTGTGCTGGAATCCTTTGCGGCTGGCAGACCATGCGTCACAACAGATGTTGGATGCTGCCGTGAACTGCTGGAAGGCAAGAAGGGTGATCCGTATGGGATTGCGGGATATTGTGTTCCGCCAATGCATGTGGATATGCTGGCAGGTGCAATGATCAGTATGTGCCGTGACAGACAGCTGCGCATCAAGATGGGTGAAGCAGGACGTGCCCGGGTCAAGGCGTATTACACACATGAGATCAGTATGGATAAATACCGTCGTCTGTATGAGGAGGTATTGTAATGGCTGGCATTGGATTTGAATTAAAAAAATTATTTGCGAAGAAAGGGCTCTTCGCAAAGATGCGGGCATATACGTATGCTGGAATTGTCTGTGCCGGACCGATGATCCTTGGATTATTGCTGCTGATCGGTCTGCAGGTCATGGGCAGAATGGCAGGGGCAGATCAGCACAGCCGAGAAGTATTGAACAGTATGATCACATATACACTGCTGTTCTCTTTGATCTCGACAAATACATTCTCTTTAGTCACAACACGTTATACAGCAGATATGCTTTTTACAGATCAGCAGAAGAAGATCCTGCCTTCGTTCTTTGGCAGTGTATCGATCCTATTGATTGCTGGTGAGATTGTTTACGGTATCTTTTTACACTTTGCCGGGATTCCATTCCTGTATCAGGCATTGTGCCTGATCCTGTTTGGAGAATTGGTCGTAGTCTGGACAGAGATTGATTATCTGACTGCCATCAAGGATTTCCGCGGCATCATCCTGACATTTGCGGTGGCACTGCTGTGCTCCTGGTCAGCAGGTCTGCTGCTGACCCTGGGACTGCATCTTTCAACCATCCCATCCTTGTTCTTATCTGTATGTTTTGGTTACGGCATCATGCTGATCCGCTACTTTATATTGATGATTCGCTACTTCCCAACGGGGCAGTGCAGCTGTCTGGCTTTCCTGAAGTGGCTGGATGAATATCCGCAGCTGATCTGTGTTGGTCTCTGTGTGTCTGTTGGTCTGTTTAGCCATCTTTTCATCTTGTGGTGCAGCCGCTACGGTGTCCAGGTGCAGGGATTGTTCTATGGGGCACCGACGTATGATATTCCAGCGCTGCTGGCATTCTTTTCCATCCTTGCGACAACAATCAACTTTGTGACAAGTGTGGAAGTCAATTTCTACCCGAAGTACAGGAATTACTTCTCTTTGTTCAATGATGCAGGTTCCTTAAAAGATATCGAACAGGCACAGAAGGAAATGAATGCGACACTCGTGCAGGAACTGACCTATACGTATGCCAGACAGTTCTTTGTGACAATTGTCTTTATTGTTTTAGGGACAATGTTCCTACCGTATCTGCCATTAGGATTGAATGAAGACATGCTTGGCATCTATCGGATGCTGTGCATGGGCTATGCCTTCTATTCCGTAGGCAACTGTGCAATGTTGATTGAACTGTATTTCAATGATTATCGGGATGCGGCGGTCGGCTGCTTCATCTATATGCTGGTGACTTGTATTGTGACAGTTGTATTGCGAAACGAAAATCTGAAGTTCGCCGGGGTTGGCTTCTTAGCCGGCGGCATTGCCTTTACCGCTTATACCTTAATTTCCTTACGGATCTGGATCAAGCATCTGATGTATCATGTCTTATGTTCACAACCTGTTGTAGCCGTAGAAAAGAAGGGCTTCTGGACAAAGATTGCATCGACTGCGGAACAACGGTATCAGAAGAAGTACTGGAAGAGAAATGCTGAAGATGCTTTAGCAGAAGACGATACAATAGAAGAGTAGAACGAATATGAAGAATGCACATATTCCATGCATGCAGAATAGAGAATCAAAGCACAGTGGGTTTTCCCGTGCTTTGATTTTACTATGCACGGCTGCACTGGCTGGATGCCTGCTGCTTGGTTTTCTGCTGCTGCCAAAGACAGTGACGTATGAACGTTCTTCCGAGATTCTGTACAACCCATACTGCGGACTGGCACCGATGGCAGATAATCCAGATGCCGTAGGGGAGAATACGCTTGTCTATGTTTCTTTGACATGGAAAGAATGGGAACCGCAGAAAGATGTCTATGATGTACAGACAGTCTGGGAAGAGAATCATCTGGACCGCTGGCAGCAGGAAGGAAAGAAAGTCGTGCTCCGGTTTGTCTGTGATATTCCCGGTACAGAAGCACATCGTGATATTCCCGACTGGCTGTATGCCGAGACCGGTGATGGAACGGCATATGTCAGTTCCTATGGAAAGGGATATTCTCCAAACTATGAAAATGCAATATTGATTGCGGAACATGCTAAGGCAGTGCAGGCACTCGGCAGTGCCTTTGAAAAGAATGGACTGACTGCGTATGTTGAACTGGGAAGTCTTGGACATTGGGGGGAATGGCATGTAGATACAAGTGCCGGGTTTCCTTCTTTTCCATCGGAACAGATTTCTGCGGAATATGTAGAACCGTATCTGACGGCATTCACCAGTGCACAGCTTTTGATGCGCCGTCCTTTCTCATTTGTAAAAGAAGATGGGATGGGATTGTATAATGATATGACCGGAGATGAAGAAGCGACAGAAGAATGGCTTGACTGGATTGAAGAGGGCGGCAGTTATGAGGAGCCCGTTTCTGTCTATTCATTGACAGCTGTCCCGGATGTTTGGAAACAGGCGCCAATCGGCGGCGAATTTACCAGCGGTACATCCATGGATGAAATGCTGGAAGAAGATCTGGATGAAACTCTAGAACTGCTGGCAGACTCACATATGACATTCATTGGCCCAATGATTCCAAGTGTTGAGGAGCAATCTTCTCATCCGGATGCGATGAGGCAGATCAGCAGTTTCGTTGGCTATCGGTATGGGGTATCTTCAATGAAGATGACAAAAAATCTTTATACTGGTATGTCTGATGTAGAAATTACATTGACAAATTTTGGAACAGCGCCAATGTATCAGGACTGGCCAGTCATGCTGGATGAACTGGATGAAGAAGGACAGGTGGTCTCAAAAACGAAGCTTGCTGTATCATTGCTAGATCTCTGCGGTTCTTCTTCCACAACAGTGCATGCTCAGATGCAGGAAAGCAGATTGGCAATCGAGATCGATGATCCTGCAACCATGGAACCGGCAGTGCATATGGATATGGCAGGCAGTCAGGATACAATGGTATATACTTTATATAAATAAATATTTAGAAAAGACAGTTATGTTCAATACAAGTGATCTGTCACGGGATGCATTCATGTTAAAAGGAGAACTGGCCAAGCAGGGATATGACTGGTGGTGGCATTCTTTTACCGGACATGCAGCAGATACCGGTGAAGAAAAAAGCTTCTTTGTAGAATTTTTTTACCTGCAACCCAGAACTGGGAGAAGAGGAACCAGTCTATGGTCAGCTGGCGCAGAATCAGGCGGCTGATAAATATCCATCGTATCTGATGGTCAAGGCAGGTGCCTGGGGGCAGGATGCTTCACAGCTCCACAAGTTCTTTGGCTGGAAGAATGTTAAGGTCGGGACAGAAGTACCATTCCATATTGGATGTGAAGACTGTTTTCTGGATGAAACATCAACGCATGGTCATATTCTGGTGACACCTGAAGAAGTTCTGGCGCATCCGGAATATATGTGTGATGCAGGAGAAATCTCATGGAATCTGAAGATCCATAAGCAGATTGCTTATAATGTAGGCTTTGGCGCCAGCCGTCCGTTGCGGGACAGTGAAGCATTTGAAATGTACTGGCAGGCGGAAGGAATGAAGACAGCATTCTCGGGAGAAGTCATCTTTAATGGACGCCTATATGTGATAGAACCAGATACATCCTATGGATATGCAGACAAGAACTGGGGAAAAGATTTCACCAGTCCATGGGTTTGGCTGTCTTCCAATCATCTGATCAGTCAAAAGACAGGAAAGCAGCTGAAGAACAGTGTGTTTGATATTGGCGGCGGCAGACCGAAGATTGGTCATTTGGCATTGGAGAATAAACTGCTTTCTGCTTTCTACTATGAAGGACAGGAATATGAATTTAATTTCTCAAAGTTCTGGATGCTGCCAAAGACAAAGTTCAACTGCAGGGAAACAGAAGATCAGATTCTCTGGCATGTTGAACAGGAAACACCAGTACACCGCATCGTCACGGATATCACATGCCAGAAAAAGGATATGCTGCTGGTGAACTATGAAGCACCAGATGGCGCAAAAAGGCATAACCGATTGTGGAATGGCGGCAATGGGACAGGAATCGTCAGATTATATGAAAAAGATGAGATGATTGATGAAATCCATGCCTACAATGTAGGCTGTGAGTATGGAGAATATAGTCAATCGAAGTAATTTCTTGAGGCATTTGGTCAAATTCGGCCAGATGCTTTTTCTGTCAATGCATAAATAGGCCAAAATATACCTAAAATTGATAGAATGGCGAATCTGTAAATTGAAATAAACAGCAGATGCCATAAAATAAAGATGCTGAGGTTACATATCAAGTGAAAATGATATAAAATCAGCAGCGGTGAGTGAATGAACAGAGTGATCCTATTAGTCCTATTATTGATCTTGGCGGCGATTCCCGCTTATTTTTTCGTTTTCGGTGTGATTGCGGTATGCCGGAAGATCCAGCATTATCCACAATCATCGGTAAAACATAAAATTGCGGTTCTGATTCCAGCCCGCAATGAAGAGATGGTCATCGGCAATCTGATCCAGTCATTGATGGAACAGAATTATCCAAAGGATGCCTATGAAGTCTATGCATTGGTCAATCACTGCACGGATCATACAGAAAAGACAGCTCTGCAGAATGGGGCGAAAGTCATTCACTGTGAAGATTCCTATACAAAGGGAGAAGTCCTGCAGGTCACGTTTGATCAGTTGGTGCAGGATGAATCCATTGAAGCGTATGTTGTCATGGATGCGGATAATCTGGCAGATCCAGACTTTCTGACTCGGATGAATGATGCATACAGTGCTGGAAATGATCTGATCCAGGGAAGAAGAACCGGTAAGAATGTTACAAACTGGATCAGTAAATGCTATGAAGCTTTCTATATTATGCAGAATATATACTTCAATCATGCCCGTGCATCGGTTGGAGACAGTGCTTCCTTTAATGGCACAGCATGGCTGATCAGCCGCAGTTATCTGCGGAAACATGGCTATCAGACATACTCCATTACGGAAGATATTGAATTGATGGCGATTGCGGCCATGCAGGATGAGAAGGTTGCCTATGTGCATGATGCAGTTGTTTATGATGAATATCCGCAGAAGCTGAAGGTTTCTGCCTGCCAGCTGGACCGCTGGATCTTTGGTCAGGTGCAGTGCATGCGCATATACAGCCACAAGCTGTTTGTTTCCTTTTTCAAGCGTCATTATGAACCATGTCTGGATATGGGCTTGATCTTTACAATGCCTGTCTTTATTCAGATTGCAGTGATTGTACTGATTCTGTGGCTGTGCAGTTCTCCTGCCGCCGCAGCAATCTTCTTTGCATATCTTGGCTGGATCTTACTGGGACTGTATGTGTTTATGATCCTGATGATCTCTGCCGCCATCTTGAAGAATGGTTCTTCCCTAAAATACTTATTCTCTGGAGTGCTCTGCTTTCCAGTATTTGTCTTGATCTGGCTTGTCCTGATGCCGGGAAATCTTTTCCGGCGGAAGATGGATTGGAAGCCGGTCAAACATGATGTTTCAAAAAGAATCGAGGACATGAAATGACAGCACGGATTCGACAGTTATTGAAGATGTTCTTCTCTGTCCAGGGAGAGTATCCTGCTGGCGGTCTGTTTTCTGCCGGTCATTTTATTCTGCTGGCACTCACGATTATCTTGATTGCAGTCTCATTAAAGAAAACACTGGCATATTCCTTTCAGAGAATCCGGAAGATCATTAAAAACTTGATTATTCTGCTTTCTGCTCTGGAAGTATCAAAAATCTATTTTAATTTTAAAACAGGAAATGCGTCTAATTTGATGAACTGGATGCCGTTATACTTCTGTACGATCTGTATCTATGCCGGCTGGCTGAGCTGTTTTACCAAAGGACCTCTGAAGCATTTAGGGGATGTCTTCTTATCGACCGGCAGTCTGATCGGTGGAATCTGTTTCTTACTATATCCATCTTCTTCCATCATGCTGTATCCAACATTCCACTTTTTAACACTGCATAGTTTCTTCTACCACGGCGCAATGGTCTACATCGGTGTCTTGATGAACCGCAGCGGCTTAGTTGTCCTGCATCATGGTGATCTGAAAGAATATGCGGCATATGTCACAATGTTCTGTATGTTCTGCTGGTGGCTGAATAATCGGTATCATACCAACTTCATGTTCATCTCTGATACATTCCACGGCACCATGCTGGATATCCCATACAGGATCTTAGGACCGCTGTATACTCCGATGGCAATCATTGTGCAGGCCATTGTACCATATGAAGTGACCATGTGGTTCAAGACAAAGACAACATTACTGACAAGACCATCCTGGTACGGAACAATCCAAGAAAAAGAACTGTGCTCCGTAGAACACAGTTCTATGAGGAAAAGCTAATTCAGCTTTTCCTTTTTTGTGTCCTCTGGCACATTGGACAATGCCTCAAGAAGAATGGCAATCATCTTCTCAGCAACTTCTTCGTCTGTTGCGGCGTCCAGTTCTTTTCTTTCTTTTTCACTCAATTCGATTTTCAGTCTCATTTCAGTTCCATCCTTTCTCTTCTGCATTGCTGCAGGTGATGCCAAGAGATGCATACACACGGCTGGTCATTTCAGCTTTCATGGCATGGTAGGCAGTGTTCATTTCATCATTGCCGAATTCACCACCGCTCATGCCGGCACAGAATGTTTCACCGGTCTCATCACACTTGTGCTTGTAGAACAAGTGCCATGCGGCCCATTCCATTGCATCATCATCAATCAGAAAATCGACTTCCTGCTGGAAGTGATGGGCTTCTTCCTGCGGATTCATGTGCTGCTGCAGTGCCTGTTGATGCACAGATGTCTGGATGGTGCGGATACGGTCGAGCAGGCTGTTGAACTGCTGGTCGGATACTGCAAATTCACGTGTTTTCATAGAACGTCCTCCTTCACATGGCCCTGGATTGACTGCCGTGGAAAACAAAAATACGGCAAGATAGAATACAGGTATCCATGTCATAGTCGTATTGATGAAAGATTCAGTTTTATGATGCATGTATAAAATAGCACTTCTAAAAACATTCGCAAGTGATTTTGTTTATTTTTCTTACACTCGTATAATAGGAAAGGATTTATATAAAGGGGAGGACAGAATGAAACAGTCAAAATCAATCTATGCAGTACTGCTGGCATTGGCTGCTGTCCTTGCCTATGCCGTCAGTGTCCCGGCAGAGAAGTACTTATTAAAAGATGTTGGTCCTGCCACAATGGCAGCACTGCTGTATCTTGGGGCAGGGACAGGCATGTCTGTGGTCTCTCTGTTTTCCCATTCAAAGAAAAAGAATTCCATTAGGATGTCCCATACCGTTCTGCCGTATTTGATCGGCATGGTCGCATTGGATATTGTTGGGGCAGTGCTGTTCATGAATGGGGTGCAGCGTTCAACAGCAGCGAATGCTTCGCTGTTAGGCAACCTGGAAATTGCCGCAACAGCAGTGATTGCCTATTTTGTCTTTCATGAAAAAGTATCCCGGCGGATGTGCGCGGCACTATTTCTGATGATGCTTGCTGGTATGATCCTGTCCCTGGACAGTACTTCCTGGATGCGCTTTACGCCAGGTTCCATCATGATCATTGTCTCTGCCCTGTGCTGGGGCATGGAGAACAACTGCACCAAGATGCTTTCAGAACGGAATATCACGCATGTCGTCATGATCAAAGGTTTCGGTACTGGAATTGGTTCTCTGCTCATTGCCTTATGCATGCATGAATCCATGCCTTCTGTGATATGCATTCTGATCAGCTTGTGCCTGGGCTTTCTGGCGTATGGCATCAGTATCTTTGCGTATATCAAGGCACAGAGCCTGATGGGAGCTTCCCGTACCAGTGCACTGTATTCCATGAATCCATTTGTATCGGCACTGCTGTCATTTGTATTCTTGAAAGAGGGATTTTCAAATGTCTTCTTTCTAGGGCTATGTGTCATGGCTGCAGGTTCGCTTTTAACAATCCTTGATCTATGGAAAACAGAACAAATGAAATCTGCGGAATAAATAATAATTGAAATGAATTGTTTGATGGAAAGTCTGAATGACTTTCTTTTTTCTGCTTTTCCAGTCAATGTCGCGTATAATAAAAATAGAAGCTGTCACATCTGAGGAAGATATTATGACAGAAAAAAATTTAGCTGACGAAGAATTTTTAGATATGGATATCCTGAATCAGATTCCTACGGGAATCGGTATTTTTGATGTGACAGGGACCACCATTGACCTGAAGTATCTCAATGATGGATTCTATCAGATGATTGATGCGAAACGGGAGGACCGTACACAGTTTTATCGTACGGGGACAATCCATTCTGTTCATCCGGATGATGTGGCAGGTGTGGTAAAAGAAGTGACCAGCTGCATTAAAGAAAAACGAGATATGAATTATCGTTTTCGGAATATTGACGGGCATGGAAATTACATCTGGATCGGCATCCGGGCATCTCATCATTCAATCAATCCGGACACGGAACGTTTCTTTGTGTCTTACTATAATGTAGATCCGTATGTCAGTGAGAATGATCAGCTGAGATTACGTGGAAAGACATTGACGGAGATCCTTGGTAATCTGCCGAATGGTGCTGCGGTCTTTTCATTGAAGGACCACAAGGTACAGGTGGAGTATGCCAACGAGAGTTATTACACCGTGCATCATGGCAGTGAAGAATACTTGCATGGGCAGGATGATGATCCACTGAAGCGGTTGGATGAGACAACCAGATCCTTGTTCTGGGAGGAACTGGAACTGGTCAGAGAAAAGAAAAAGAAACTGGGCAGTCTGACGTATCAAGTCACTGGCGAAGATGGAAATCATTATCTGGCAAATATCTGTTTCCGGTTTGGGTATGTAGACCTGGGAACAGAGTATTACTATGCCTCCTTTATGGACATGGATGATCTGTATGCAGCAGAGATGGAGATCCGTAAATCCAAGCAGATGTACGATGATGCGGTCGAGACAGCGAAGCTGGTCATCTGGACCTATGATCCCCTCAAGCACTGTGTCACCATGATGCCGGATGGGTATACTGGCAGGATCTGCCGGCAGTATAATATACCGTTTGTTTTGTATGATTTTCCTAATGTAATTCTGCCGTATGTTGATGAACAGGACAGGGATACTTTTCTGCAGTGCTATAAAATCATTGATGAGGGAGGCAGCAGTGCTTCCTGTGAATTCCGTTTCAAGACACCGGTACATGAGACGATGCAGTATGAACGGATCTCTTTAAAGCGCTTGAATGCAATTGCAGGCATGCCGGAGATCATTTACGGCAGCGGACAGAATATTACTCTGCAGAAGCAGAACGAAGAGAAATTTAATCTTGCCTATGAAAGACTGGAGGACCCAAATTCCTACGGTTCTTTCCATCTGAACCTGACAAGGAATACATGCGGTGATGGCAAGCGGGGAAAGAGTCGGCTTAAAAACGTATTGGATCTGTCTAAAGACGGAACAGTAGACAGCTACTTTGAAGCTTTCTGCGGACTGATTGCATCAGAAGAAACGAAAGCCGAATTCCGTCAGAAGTTTGACCGCAGGCTGCTGCTGGAAGAATATGAACAAGGCATTGATAAAGTAAGCATCGAGTATTCTATCATCTATGACAATGGAATCAAGCACTGGCGGGAAGGGATTCTTTATATGATCAAGAATCCGAGTACCGGTGATGTAGAAGCAGTTACATATTCATATGATATTGATGATAAGAAGACAAATGAATTTGTCATGGAACATTTGATCCATGAACAATTCGACTATATTGGGATCCTGCATCCATCAACGAAAGAATTTACGTTCCGCAGCCGGAAGCCATTTGTGGAGTATGTTGATCTGGGTGATACCATTCCTTATGATGAATTCCTGCTTCATGGCTGCAACATGTTTGAAATAGAAGAAGAGCGGGAAGCATTCCAAAAAGCTCTGGCACGCGATCACGTCCTTTCATCGCTGTGGAAAGATGGCAAGTATAATGTTCTGTTCCACCGTACTATCGATGGAAAAATGAATTATATCCAGATTCAGTTCTCCTGGCTGGAGGAGCCTGGCAGTGATGTTTTGATGATGCGGACGGATATTACGGAAGCATACATTCAGAATCAGAAACAGATCAGCGATCTGCAGCAGGCAAAGAAAGAAGCAGAAGAAGCCAACCGGGCAAAGACGGATTTCCTTTCCCGGATGAGCCATGATATGCGTACACCATTGAACGGTATCATTGGCATGACATATCTCAACCAGCAGATGAATCTGCCGGACAAGGCAAAAGCGAATTTGGCAAATATTGATAAGTCATCCAAGTTCCTGCTTTCTTTGATCAATGATGTCCTTGATATGTCCAAGGCAGAAAATGACAGTGTGCAGTTGAATCCGGAACCGTACAGCTATGACCAGCTCTCCGGTTATTTAGATGCGGTCATTCTTCCTTTGATCAAAGAGAAAAATCAGAAGCTTGTCGTTCATACAGATCTTGTCAAGGAAGTCCCTGTTGTGGATGAACTGCGCATCAATCAGATATTATTCAACCTGATATCAAACGCCGTGAAGTATACACCGGAGAATGGCACGATTACTGCTGCCTTCCGCAATGAAATCATGGATGATCATCAGCTGACAATGGAATTCAAGATCAGTGATACTGGAATTGGTATGAGCGAGGGATTCCAGAAAGTACTGTTTGATCCATTTACCCAAGAGAACCGCCGTGATTCTGAAGAGATGCGCGGCACGGGTCTAGGCTTGGCAATTGTTAAAAAATTAGTTGACCTGATGCATGGCACAATCCGGGTGGAAAGTGAAATCGGCAAAGGTTCAACATTCATCGTGAAGATGCAGGCACAGTATGTCAGTGCAGAAGAAGCTTCGCATGTACAGAAACAAAATGAAAACAGCGGTGAACATTCTGTATCACTGGCCGGCATGCATATCCTGATGTGTGAAGATCATCCGCTGAATCGGGATATTGCGAAAGCCATTCTGCAGGAGAAGGGTGCCATTGTATATACTGCGGATGATGGCTACCTTGGTGTTCAGGAATTTGAAAATTCTGCGGTTGGCTATTATGACTGCATCTTGATGGATATCCGGATGCCG
>LAHS01001404.1_pt1 | contig 15733 bp, 16 predicted proteins | sample 329651 | NCBI WGS metagenome assembly LAHS01 (sample SAMN03275699, study PRJNA271635) | activated sludge metagenome | isolation source: sample C-1 Sludge from hydrolytic chamber (first chamber) of Anaerobic... | reverse complement strand
GCAAATAATCTTTTCCGGCTGTCGGTGGAGATCAGTATGATGATGCATCTGCTGGCGACCACACTCAACATCACGGATGAGGAACTACACCAGCTTCGCGGGCGCTGCGTTGCCGAGGTCAAAAAGACAAGGGGCAAAATTCGACTGGACGATGCGGTGGAGTTTCAAAGCAGCCCTGAGATTGAAGAATAATGGCTCGCATTATTCTCAAATGCCCTTATCTTAAGGGCAGCGAAAAAACTGCCGCTCATCTGAATAACCTCGTCAAATATATCGCCACCCGTGACGGCGTGGAAAAGATAAAGAGTGACCGTGAACTCTGGCACTCTACCAAAAAACAAAAGGAACTGATTGCACAGATAATCAAGGAGTTTCCTGACACTAAAGATTTATTCGAATATGAGGATTACTGTGAAAATTCGAACCGGGAAAATGCCTCTGAGTTTATCGCCATTGCACTGGAGCAGCATCTTAATAAGATCGGAGACCGGGAAAAGTATGTTTATTAATATTAAAATATACTGAAACTTGTAGTTTAATAAAAGAAAACTATTTGTGGGATACCATGTTGAATTATATGACTGTGAAAGAAGAAATTGCGGAGCGATACGGCGTAAAGGACTTCGATATAGAGACCGTATATCAGGACATTACGGTTTTCCCTCTTTTGGATGACGAAAAACGGGCGATCTATGTCGCGGCATTTTTGATCAACAGGAGGGTTTATCGTGGTAAGGACGAAATCGCAAGGGCCAAGGAATACATAGAAGGCCACTGGCGGGAGCCTTTTGATGCCAGCGCAACGGCAAGGGCAGCCTGCCTCAGTAAAGCCCATTTCACCAAGCTGTTAAAGAAGCATACCGGCGTCACCCCACATGAGTATTATACTAATCATAAAATCAGTAAATTGAAGGAGAGGCTGCTGGATACCAACCTATCCATCGCCCAGGCCTTTGCCGCCTGCAATATGGATTATAACGGTCACTCCGCCAAAGTATTTAAAGATAAAACCGGCGTTTCTCCTTCCGCGTACCGGAAAAAGTCAGAATAGAAAAATTGCCAAAAAAGTAATAAGAGAAAGCCAGGCTTTTGTATACGAAAGCTCGGCTTTTTTTATTGTGAATAAAATAAGGTTCCCGGGATGTGTTCACAATCCTTGATTGCGTTGACGGGTAGGGGCTTTTATTTTCAAAACCGCACTTTCCTTACTAATTATAAGCATATTCAATCTATCTTCATAGCCGGCTGGCTAATAAAATATTGGTAGCCATAATGAAAATATCGGCACTTTGGCTGGAAAGGAGCGTTCATATGGGCGACAAGACAAAAAAGCAACTGCTTGAGGAACTGTCGGAAGTACAGAAAATGCTGGAGGAGAGGACAGAAGCTCAAGGTCAAATGATAAGAAAATTTCAGTTGCTTATCGAAAATGAGGGGCTGTTTTCCCAGATAATCGACTTTCTCCCTTATCCCCTCGCTATATTTACGCCACAGTATACACTGGCCATGACAAATAAGGCTTTTGCGGAGGAAACAAAAACGCGGGTCATGTATCCGGAAAAAGGGGCCGCACGCATTCTTCAACACAAGATAAGCGATATGCGACTGGCTGCTGCCATCACGGGGGTCTTTGCCGGGAATACCTTCTTTTTAGAAGACTTAAAGAACCCGTTTTCCATGTTTTCAGGAATTGCGCAGCAAAGCGCGGTGGAGCCTGGGCGTTTTAATCGGGTCGTTATTTTTCCTGTTCCGGCCGATGACGCCAAAATCACCCACGGCGTGATTGTGCTTATGCCGTGAGCGGGCAAGCTGATACAAGCAAACACGAACCGTGACTTTTACACAAATAGAAAGCCCCGAAAAATATGGAGATGGAAAGGAGTATTTCAATCATGAAAGAAAAGGGAAACAAAAAAATGAAGAAAATTATTTCGTTGGTCATGGCCATACTGTTGGTTTTGTCTCTGGCCGGGTGCGGCAATTCGGGCGGCAAGCCCGCAGACGACAAGTCGGCAGATCCCGGTACCCAACAAAACAGCGCGGATAACAAGGACAACAAGAACGGCAAGTCAAAGCCGTCTGCCGCGCCGACGAAATTTACCGCACAGCAATCCTATGCCGCGTATATGGAGGCAAAATCCGAGCTTGCCGCCACTCTCACCGACGCTCTGTCGGATAACCCCGATTACGCGATGGAATCTATGGCGCTGCTGGGAGTGGTGATGGTGGATGTGGCGATCATGCCCGCTGCATTTTTGGGGCTTGGGCAGGACGCGGCCGCAACCGGCCTTGCGGTGTTCGGCGGGACCGATGTGAAGTATACGGAGAACGGCAACCGGTATACGGTAACGTATAAAAATCAGAATGGTGAAACGTACGAGTTTCAGGCCGAATACGATCCGGCAGCGGATGCGCTGGTATGCGAAGTAACCTCGGGCGGTGAAGACGAGGGCATTTATTACGAGTACCGCAAAGCACCGTTCGGCTATGTCGGGCAGATTTACTCTTTTGAAAGTGATGCGGTCACCGAGTCGTATCAAATCAGCATGCATGAAAACGGCGGCGTCATCGGCATTTTCGAAAGTGACAAAAGGCCCGCGGCTCTGACCGGTGGCGAAGCGAAGGATTTCCCGAAAGCCTGCCCGCGGTGGTACGCACAGGACGGCTCCACGATCACCGCCGTAACAGCAGAGGGCGAAGAGTTCAGCTTCGAGTACGCCAAGGAAGAATGAACCGGACAAGACAAGTAAACACGGGTCGTTGGCGGCCTCGTGAATAACAAACCAAAAAAAATATTATAGGGAGGTAAGACAATGAAAAGAAAATCTATAATTTTTTTAATCACCACAGTGATTATGTTTACCATGATGGGGAGTTTGTCGGCATTTGCGGCAGATCTGCCGACAGGCGACAGCTTTGATACCCCGCCGCAAAATCTGACAGTGGAGCTCAAGGAATGGGAAGATGGAAGACCATATTTTGCGCTTAAGTGGACTAACCCTCAAAGCGTATGGGCACTGGAACGCTACGGCGTCGAACATGGAGAGTGGGGTGCGGAGTATCAAATTGATATGAAGGTCGGTGACGGGCAATGGCGCTATGACATGGGCGAGAGTATTTCCGGGAATGCGCTTAATTTTGATGAAGAAGAATTTGATGAACCCGGAAATTATGTAACAGATGACGTTACATGCGACCCTACAGATCTCGGTGTGGATGGTTCTGTCGATATCAAGGCAAATGTCTATCATATCCGAGTGAGATACGCCTATTTAGCTTATTCTGATGACGATGGAGACCATTGGATATACAGTCCCTTTTCCAATACCGCTTCTATCGGCACCGGAGCGTTCTACAAGGAAGCGTCCGACTGGGCAAAGTCCGAGCTTCAGAAAGCCAACGATCTCGGCCTGTTCCCCGCCATATTAAAGGGCGCCGATATGACCAAACCCATCACGCGGGAAGAATTCTGCGAGCTTGCCGTTTTGCTGTATGAAAAGGTTACGGGACAAAAAAGCGAGCCGGTTTCTCCAAACCCCTTTACGGACACGGCAAACCCGCAAATATTAAAGGCGTTTAACCTGGGGATAACTATGGGGACCTCTCAAACTACCTTTTCTCCGAAGGTGCTGATAAACCGTGAACAATGCGCGGCCATGCTGTTCAGGGCGATTAAGGCCATTCACCCCCAGGGGGATTACAGCATAGCGGGCGTTAAGGATTTTCCGGACCAGAAGCATATTTCAAGCTGGGCAGTCGAAGCGACAAAATATATGAATAAAATCGGTGTTATTGCCGGCGACGCCCAGGGCAATTTTATGCCCAAGGCAACCACGCCGGCACAGGAGGTCGCCGGTTACGGCATGGCGACAAGAGAACAGGCCATAGCCTTATCGGTCAGGACCCATGATAAAGCGCCGGAAATTAAAGCCTCCAGTGCGGACAATTCCAATCCCGACGCCAATTCGTCGGGAAAGGCGGCGGACAGCGGCGGCCGCTTACCCGCAGACATAATAGCTGGGCTGCCGGGTTGGCTGCCGGACTGGTTTCTCGACATCCCCATTGCTGCCGATGCGGAATTCGGCGCCCTCGGCGGGATATATCCAACCAGTGACGATATGATCGTGATTAGCTACACGTCAGAACAAACTTTAGAAGCCCTGTATTATTTGTACGTTGATTTCATGAAAGGTTTGGAGGACTTTTTTACATACAAACAGGATGACGGAAAAGCCTACTATGTTCGCGGCGTCAAGGATGGCTGGGAGATAGATATATCAGTTGCGCTTAGCGGAGGAAATCTTGTGGGGATTAATGTCAAACCGCATGAGGAGCATTAACAAAAAGAGGTGAGTTCAATATGAGAAAATTCTTGTCATTGATTATAATGCTGATACTTCTTGTGGGAATAATTACAGGCTGCACAGGAGAAAAGTCACATACCGCCGCAGCACCTTTGGAGATCAATAATCAGAACGAGGCTGAAGCCGATTCCATGCGAAATGTACCGTCTGAAAGCAGCGCTGACAGCACAGACGCTGCAGAATCCGGTTCTGATTCCGGCGAAGGAAGCGGCGAAACTGACGGAACGGATATATCGGTTAATCCCCCTGAGGGATGGGAGCCTGTGGGCAGTGGTAGGGTTCACGTGGTAGATTATTCGAATGGCACGGCCCATTTTTGGGTTGAGAAGAACGTTATTGGCCCATCAAATCTGGATGAAATGGCTCAGGCGGCGAAATCAGGTTATGAAGGCAGTTACGTTTTTCGGAACATTGAATTCATTGGTGAAGCGGAAAGCATAACCGTGGACGGAAAAGATGCCAAAAAGCTTGGATTCAACTACGAAACCAGCCAAGCCAGCGGCGGTAAGAAGATGAAACGTGTGGATGTGTTTCTTCTATTAGGTGAGGACTTTTATACAATCGTCTTTGAAGATACAAGTGACCACTTTGATAAGCTCGCCGGGGATTTTAAGCAAATATTGGAGTCTATAAGTTTTGATTAAACGGACGTATACGAAATGAAGCGAAAACCGCCGGTGCGGTATTCATAACAAATTGATTGGAGGAGAATGAAAATGAAACGAGTTATCTCATTGGCACTATGCTTTATGCTGGCGTTTACGCTGTGCCAGCCCGCGTTCGCGGCAGGCGACACTATAACATGGACTGGGGATTCAGGTAATAATTGGAATGTGGCCGGCAACTGGAACCCGGAGCAAGTACCCGGTGCTGGGGATACGGCTGTTATCCCTGAATCCAAAAAGGCGGTAGTTGACGACACTACATCCGTAACACTGGACTGCTCCGGGGAAGTATCGGTGGAATCAGGCAAAACCCTTTGGCTTACCGGCACTTCCTACCTGAAAGGCGGAAAACTGAGCGGGGATGGAAACATCACAATAATGGTAGATGAAAGCGAATTGCAGTGGAGCGGCGGAAGCATTGAGGGAAACGGTACTTTTACCGTGGGAGAAAATACACGGTTAGTTATAGATACCGTCTCTGACGTTGGAATGGACCGCCCTTTTGGGAATAACGAGCAGGTAATGTTAACTAACGGAGAACTTTTGCTTATGGGAGGCGGTACTGGCACAGGGACTTTCACAGTTTCAGGTGGCGCTTATCTACATTTTGAGCAAGGCAACTATTCCATCGGTGGAGATTTTGTAAATAGCGGCGAAATGACCATATGGAATAAGTCGTCCGTCTGTTTCGACGCCGATTACTGGCAGGAAGACGAAAGCACCCTGGTCCTGAAAGTCTGGGGGGACGGGTCAGACCAGTATTGCAAGCTCGACGTTGCCGGTGCGGCGACACTGGGCGGCATATTGGAAATTGATTTCATAAAAGAGTATGCCCCTTTACCGGGCGACAGCTTTGAGATCGTGACCTGCGGCTCAAGGGCAAATGAATTTTCCGAAATCAGAAATAATATGGAAGATGTAGGTATCACTTTAGTGCCGACCTATACTGAAACCGGCCTTACGCTGACTGTAAGTGGCGGGGCGGCGAAGGTCTGGGAAGTAAAGGATGCCGAAGAACTGGAAAATGCTTTGAACGGCTTCAAGAGCGGCGATACCATTAAGCTGCTGCAAAGCATTGACTACACCAAGAATAGCATCAGTTTCGCTATCACAATTAATGGTGAAAATGTCACTTTCGACCTGAGCGGCAACAACCTCAACATCAACAACGATGATGGCTATGGCGTTGAGTTAAGGAACCAGGCAAAGATGAAATTTACAGACAGCACAGGCGGCGGCAAATTGTTTATCAACACCGGATCTTCGGGCTTAAACGCCGATGGTGGGTCAACTTTTGAATCGGACGGTAGTGTCGCGGTAACGATAAATAGCCGCATTGGATCAGGAATTAGCGCAAACAACGCAACCGTCAACATTCAAGACGGATCGGTATCGGTATCGGCGGGATATGCATACGGTGTTGAAGCAATCACTAACTGTATGATTACCGTGAATGGCTCGATTACGGTTAATGCCTCGGGATCGAACACCGCCGCCGTATACCTGCATGGTCCCGGAAACACGGTGAATGTGGGCAGCGCTGTCGTAACGGGCAGGGCAGGGCACGGGGTATTTATTAGAGAGGGCGGCACCGTAACGGTGGGCAGTCCAGTATCACCCGGCGGTGTGACCGGCACGAACGCCGGCATTTACATCATGGGAGGCAACGCACGCACGCAGGTGACCGTCTATGGAAATGTGGAAGGAGTTTCTTACGGGATCTGCGCCTTTTATGATGCCGAGATAGAGGTGTATGGGGATGTAAAGTCCACATCTACTACAGACACAGAAGCATGCGGAGTATATACCCATGCCGGTTCAGGCCCCAGCAGCCTGATAAAAATTGATGGCAACGTGGAAGGCCCAAGAGGCATGGAATTTCGCGGTGCTTCGAGCACCGCCAGGATTACCGGCAATGTGACGGCAAACGGTAGTGATCCTAATTACGTGATAGGCGTCTGTGCTGAAGATGCCAAGGCGGAGATTGGCGGAAATGTGAACGCCGTTAGCGGCATCGGCGCAATGGCGGGCGAAAACGGGCAGATAACCGTTGACGGGTCGATCAGCGCGTCAAGATATATAATCTTACGCGGTATGGAAAAAACAATTGACGACAAAACGCTTCCGACCACAAAGGATGGAGGCTATCATACCTACAACAACGGCACAGCCACCGTTTGGGTAAAGGACAGCGGGACTGCGGAGTTTGCCGGAGGCGATGGCAGTGAGGATAAGCCCTATCTTATCGCCACCCCGGAACACCTGAATAATGTGCGCAACTACCTGGGGGCGGAGAACGCAGATAAGCACTTTAAGCTAACAGCAAACCTGAACCTCAACGTTGCTCCGTACAACACCGGCGAAGGCTGGGAGCCGATAGGCGCGTCGGATGATTTCACCGGCAGTTTTGACGGCGGCGGGTATACCATCAGCGGCCTTGTTATTAACCGTCCGGCTCAAGACGATATAGGCTTGTTCGGTTATGCCGAAACAATGGCAAAAATTCGGAATCTCGGGCTGGTGGGCGTAAAGGTAACCGGAAGTGATTGTGTCGGTGGCCTGGTGGGTGGGAACCGTGGTCAGGTTACCAACTCATATGTGACAGGCGATGTGACCGGTAAAGATCGAGTTGGCGGCCTGGTGGGGCAGAATTTTGGTTCGATCGCCGATTCTTACGCCACCAGCACTGTGACAGGTACCGAAACGAATGTTTACTCCTATACATGTGTCGGCGGACTGGTAGGAAACAACGATGGCCCGATCAGTAATTCTTTTGCCAGGGGAGCCGTATCCGGACAGGAAAACATCGGCGGACTGGTCGGGTATAACTCGGGCTCGATTACCGTTTCTTATTCGACCGGTGCAGTATCTGGGGATAATTATATCGGCGGCCTGATAGGAAGCAATGATTCAGATGGTATCATTACGGACAGCTATTGGGACACCGAAACATCACGTCAGACATCTTCAGACGGCGGCACAGGCAAGACCACAACAGAGATGAAACAGAAGGAGACTTTTGAGCACTGGGATTTTATAAATATTTGGGATATTAACACAGGTTTTAATAATGGCTACCCATTCCTGAGATGGCAGAATACAGAAGCAGTCACCGCTCCCACCGCACCACAGGACTTCACCGCCACTCCCGGTGATGGTCAGGTGGCGTTAAGCTGGGCGGCTCCCGCCAGCGACGGTGGTAGCACCATCACAAAATATCAGGTGTCGAAAGACAACGGCGGCACATGGGTTACGGCGGCTACTAATACTTCCCACACCTTCACCGGCTTGATCAATGGCACGGAGTACATCTTCAAGGTGCGGGCGGTGAACAGCGTTGGCAAGGGAACGGAAGCAAGCGCAGCGGCCACTCCGACAGGCTCGCTGGCGACAGCCTATACGGTGACCGTAAACGGCAGTTATGCGGGAACCAGCGGCGCAGGTCAATACGCCCCTGACGCACAGGTCTCCATACACGCCGGCAGCAGGAGCAATTACAGCTTCACCGGTTGGACTTCTCCGGATGGCGTGCCCTTTGCGAATGCAAACAATGTGACAACCACCTTTATCATGCCTGCCAAAAACGTGACAATTACCGCTACTTGGAGCTATAACGGTGGCGGTGGTTCAGGCGGTGTCGGCGGCAGTATGCCTTCTACCACACCACCCGCAACACCTACACCCCAGTGGCTGGAGCGAAGCGGAACCTCCGCACCGATTGCCGATGCAGAAGAAAAAGGTCTCGGCTACATCCTAACACGCAGTAACAACCAGTACGGGGTACGCAAAGCAGCCTGGTTGGCGCTTTCCGGTTATCAGTATTGGCACGACACGATGGATAGCAACACCGTGCAGGTTCGGGTCTATATCAAGAATCCCACCGCCATCACTTCCGACCTGCTGGTGTCCGGCTATGTAAAGGGCTCGGAAGTGGATAGAGTAAAGGCAATCTTTGAGAAGTATTTCAGCAACAAGGTGCGCACTATCCATCTGGATCAGACCGGAACATGGGGCCAGGTTGCAGAGATTGCCGCCAGAGTGGATTTGGCCGGCATGGATGTAACGAAGCTGTACCTCTACAGCTATGACAAGGCCACCAATACCTATCGGCGCATCGAAAAGCCCGCCTATTGGGTTGACACGAATGGATATCTGCATTTCACCAGTGTGCTGGCAGGCGATATTATCATCAGCGAAGGGCCGCTGGCCCGCTTAGAAAACGGAGGTGCTAAATGAAAGTGAGATTTTTGAAAAAAGGAATTGCATTGGTTGTGGCTCTGGCCTTTACAGTCGGGCTGGCATTGACTGCCTTCGCCGCTGAACCGGAGGGTACTGTACCACTGGAAACTTCCCAAGGCTCGGTGTGGCAGAACCCATTTGGGGATATCGGTGAGAATGACTGGTTCTATCACAATGTGGAATATGCCTATGTGAACAACCTATTTTCTGGCACGGGCACTGCAACCTTCAGCCCCAATACACCTATGACACGGGGGATGCTGGCGACGGTACTTGGCCGTATGTCGGGCACCGATGTATCCGGCTATGTCTCCAGCTTTGACGATGTGCCTGATGGCGCCTACTACGCAAAATATACTGAATGGGCGAGGGAGAAAGGCATAGTTTCGGGTGTCGGTGATAATCGCTTTGCCCCCGATACGAGCATCTCGCGGCAGGACATGACCGTGATGCTGGCGAGGTACGCCACGGTAATGGGACTGGAAGCTCCTGCTATGAGCACCGGGGTGGCCTTTACCGATGCCGAGAGCATCGCTGCCTATGCCCAAGATGCGGCGACGGCCATGCAAAAGGCGGGGATTATTAGCGGCAAGCCGGGCGGGGTGTTCGACCCCAAGGCCGGCGCAACGCGGGCTGAGGTTTCCGCCATGCTGCACAGATTTATGATCCTGTTCTCAGATGCCGGAAACGCAGTAGCAGATTGACGGCTGCACGGCACCCAATACGGCGTACAACAATAAATAAAGTATAGGGCAAACCTGGCCGAAAGGAAGGGACGCAAAGCCATAGGGTCTACGGCGCTGTAAGGTGCTATGATAGCCTGGCTGCAAGAAAAGCGTAAAAGCCTGCCCTTTTTTACCGAAGGGCAGGCTTTTTATTATTGCGATTATCTTTTTGTAACATAACATCCCCTGTACATGAAGTATTAGTTCAAATAATCGGCTACCCATCGTACAAAAGCATGCAACCGGAACATAATCGGTCGCGCGCTTTTGTGTGTAAAGAAAGTCTGACATCCGTTGGCTGCCGCTCTCCTCCGCTTCTGAGATTTTGACTCACCCTCAAAATTTCAGAAAACGGAGGACAAGCCATATGGCAGAAAAGAAAATATATCAAATTAAGGTACAAGGTCAGCTTGTGCCGGTCAGTGAAGATAGCGGAAAAACTCCATAGATGTATCACCCAGCTCACCGAGAAAGAACAGGCACTCATTACTGCCCTGCATTTTCAAGGCAAAACCCAAGTAGAGCTGGAAAAAGAGACTGGCATCAAACAGCAGACCATCAGCTACCGGGAGCGTCAGATTCGTATGAAACTTAAAAAAATGATGGAAAAGTAAAATATTTTTTGTAGACCCCCTCACGAAACCGGATTAGTAGTGAGGGGGTTTTTTATGAATTTATTAAGAAGATATTTTATGGTGTAAAATAGACATAAAAATAATGGTATGGGTATGGGCATTGGTATGTGTTTGGGTGCGGCAATTGGTTCAGGCATAAAAACAGAGAAAGTAATTGTACTTGGTTATAAGATTAAGAAAAAAATGATTTACTTTTTCTATTGACAGCTATTACGGTTAGTGATATATTTATTACAGTAACAGTAATAAATATTAATGGAGGAATAAAGTTGAGGGATAATGCAAAAAGTGGTGCTTTGACAGAAGTAACTTTTTTCGTGTTGCTTTCCTTATATGAACCAAAACATGGATATGGTATCATGCAGTTCATAGAAAATAAAACACAAGGACGACTGATATTAGGCGCTGGTTCACTCTACGGAGCAATTAACAACTTGCAGAGCAAGAATTGGATCATGCCGGTGGGTGATGATACCGGAAGAAAAAAAGAGTATATCATTACAAATGTTGGGAAGGAGATTGTTAATTTAGAAATAAATCGATTGCAAGAATTAGTTTGCATAGCGACAGATATTGTAGGAGGAATAATTCAATGAAAAAATGTTATCGCTTTTTTGGCGGATTTTTAAATAATCAAGAAAACTGGCTGAATAAAATGGCTCATAAAGGATATCGACTTGTGAAAACCGGTAAATTATCATATGAGTTTGAGGAAGCTATGCCGGAAGAATATCAATATGCTGTTGAGTTCGTTGCTCACAAAAGTTATGATAAAGGAAAAGATTACAAGTGCTTTCTCGAAGAAATTGGTTATAAAGTATTTTACAAAAATGCTAATTTGAATTATTCCATGGGTAAAGTAAAGTGGAGACCTTATGGCAAAGGTATGGGGCAGATATCTACTAATCCAGGGAGCTATAACAAAGAATTATTTATTGTAGAAAAGAAAAACGACGGCAAACCATTTGAACTTCATACAACCATTACAGATAAAGCTGATTATTGTAAACCAATTAGAAATGCATGGTTGACAATAACGGTTTTACTTTTGTGCTTATCATTTTGGAAATATATAGATGTCAGGGTATTTTCCTATGAAACAGCTATATTTATGATTTTAGGATTACTGTCCATGATACCTGTTATGAAATATCAAAAAATATTATCTGAGTTTTCATTGCAGGCAAAGATTGAGGAATAGTTTTTTGTATGCAAGATGATAAGATAAGGTGAAGAGTATTTATATAATATTTGGCAGGCTCCGGCTAAAGCCTGCCTCAATGAAAAAACACCTAAGAGAACTGACAAGGTAGTTTCTTAGGTGTTTTTAAATAATTAAAAAAACTTCTTGTTTGTGGTATATTCCTCAACTAATCTTAATCCTTCTCCGAATCTCTGGAAATGTACTATTTCACGTTCCCTAAGCCATCTTAATGTGTCTTTTACAAGGGGGTCATCGGTTAATAGAATTAAGTTTTCGTAGGTGGCTCTTGCTTTTTGTTCTGCAGCCATATTGTTGTATAAATCTGCTATAGGATCTCCTTTCGCCTGTGTAAATTTTGAATCCCAGTGCTCGCCATCTGCGGAGACTAAGAATGGACAGGTTTCGTGATTAGAAAAATATCCTCCCATACCTGCCTGGATTAGTTCTTCTTTGGTCGCGCCATTGATTAATTTTTTGAACAAAGTAGCTACCATTTCCATGTGCCCAAGTTCTTACTACCCGAGGTGTTATCTGTTTTAATTTTCGTTGCTATTTAGGGATTCTTGGATACACTATTAATTCAAAGTTGTCAAAATTTTTATCCTTACCTACTCTTTGATTTTTAGTATATACTGCCTTGGATATAACTTCATCAAGCAAGGTGTTTTTAACTTCCGGATCCTCTATAGAATCATATACGGCAAGTACATGTTCAACCTTAGGAATAAATTCAACTATGTTTTTTTGAATTTCAGAATCAGCTTCCAGCTCCCTGGTAACCGAATCTAAATTGCCCTTTGCCTCATGAAGCTTATCATTTATTACTTTAGATCTTTCTATAAAAGTTTCAGTTGAATAAATTCCCTGTTCTAAAAAATCATGAATGTTGCTCATTTGTTTATTCAAACCTCTTATTTCATCTTCAAGGCGCTTTACATTCTGCCTTTTAACTTCAATTTCATTATTGCTTATGTTTTCTTTATTTTCAATACTGAGCTGCAGCTTATAATTAGTAAGCCATTGCTGCAGTGATAACAGCACTCTATTTTCAACATATGATAGATAAGAACTTATATTTTTACATCCTGATGCAGGGCACATCAGTACATCAGGTATTCTGTTTGGGTACGGTCGGCGAACCATTTTTGCACCGCATTGACCACAAATTACAATTCCCGACAAAGGGTTTTTAATAGGCTGCATATTAGGTGCAGGTTTTGGCTTATTATTTTTCAAATATTCTTGAGCTTTATAAAAATGAGATTCATCAACTATAGCTTCATGCAAACCGTCATATATTAGCCAGTCCTCTTCATCAGCGCGGGGACGTTCTTTTGTTATTATGCCATCTTGCATTTTTTTTGTTTCGGGACGGAAATTCCATCTTACTTTACCAATATATACAGGGTTTCGCAGCATGTCAAGTATCCTTGAATGAGTCCATTTCACTCCGGTTATTGTCGGCACCTTCATGCAGTTAAGTTTATTGGCTATAAGTGTTGAGCCCAATCTTTTAATAGTTCCGTCAGGTTGCTCCTCACCAATTGCATATAGTTCAAAAACCATTTTAACAACAACAGCTTCTTCTTGAACAACTTCCAAGGTATAACCCTTTTGTCCCTGAAGCTTAATAATTTTATATCCGTATGGATTTTTATTACCTACCCATTTTCCCTCTTTTACAGATTCGATTCTGCCATTCTGCAGCCTTCTGTTAATAGTCTTATATTCTCTCCTTGACATGAACAATCCGAATTCAAAGTATTCTTCATCAAATTCATTATTTGGATTATATATTTTCATAGGTGTGATAATTTTAGTTCCCGAATACTTGAAAGTCTGTGCTACAAGTCCCTGGTCTATGGTATCTCCTCTGGCAAGACGTTCCACTTCTACAACTAATACACCTGCCCATATACCTTTTTCAACATCACTAAGCAATTTCTGCATAACGGGACGTGCAGTTATTGTTTCTCCGGATACAAGTTCTTTGTATATTTTAGTTACATTTATTTTATTTTTTTTCGCATAATCCATTAGAATGCGTTCATGCCTGGCAAGGGTTTCTCCCTCTCCATGAGCCTCAGCTTCCAAGTCCGCTCTGGATTTTCTTAAATACATGCAGTATTCTTTCATATAATCACCTGCTTCATATATATGTTATTCCGCTAACTTTAGTTCTGTAAATTGTTCATCAAAGTAGCCGTCATGTATTAGAGCTTCCGTAAGTTTTTTCCTGAATTGCACGAATTCAACCATAACCCCAAATTCTTCTGCTAACTCGTAGTCATTGCTGCAGTACTTCAAAGCTTCTTCAAATACATAGACAGGCATCAAAAAATAAGCTGCGAAAGCTTCAGCCTGCTGCTCCTGTTTATCTACAACAATTTTGTTTTTCATCAGGGAATTTCCACAATGACAATAAGCATGTCCAATTTCATGAACAATATTTTCACGGAAGGCATTATTTTGAGTTTTAGGCGCCAAAATGACGTCGTTAATAAACAATCGAGGAAAGGCTATTTTGCGTCATCAGCTTTAAATGGCTGTCTAAGATTATTTGTTCGATTGTATCCTTATCTATGGGATATTCAAAGATTTGATATTCGGTAAGTAGATAAATTGCTTTATTTAACATGTTGTAATACATATGGTTACCCCTTCCATTGGTGAGATAACCATATTATACAGAACGATTGTTCGAAAGTAAATACATAAAATTATATTTCGTAAAGTATAGATTTTTTTTAATTTAATTTTATTTGTTGATCCATTTATAAATTACTTTTTCATTCGAATATTTTTGCCATGCGATAATTCCATCATGTTGAAGTCTACCTATTACTATAAAGTTACGAACTTTTTGTTCTTTTGCAAACTTATTAATAGACTCTAAAGAAAAATTTTTATTTTTAATAAAATTTTCGTAGTCTTTAGGATTTATTAATATTTCATTAGAAAATTTATTTGCAGTTTCTTCTGCTTTGCTATTCACTGAGTCGAAATCAATAAATTTTTGTTTTACGTCATTATTTAATATATGTGCTATTTCATGAAAAAGAGTGAACCAAAACCTATCAGCGAAACCACCTCTTAAAGTCATGCACATTATAATTTTATCGTCTTCTGTCTTTTTAATAAATCCCTGTACAGGGGCACCAGTAAAATGTTTTACTATTTCAAATGCAATACCACATTCGGAAAATATTGATTGCAATTCTTTCCTTATAGTTTTGACATTTGAAAACATTAAATTCTTTATAACTGGTAATTTACTTTTTAATTTATTTAAATCTAATTCATTTTCTATAAGAATATTTTCTGTTAAAATCTCACATATCTTTTGCCACGCAAACAATACATAGACATCTGCACTAGCTGCAATTTGTGCTCTGTATGCAGCATTATATGTCATGTCAGTAATTGTTGATAGATTACTGACAGCTAATATTCTTCTTAGATCTAAAACTAAAAATTCATCTCTATCAATAGAGTTTATTCTGCCAATATGTGATAGAAATTCTATAATGGGTTTAAGTGTTTTCACAATTGATAACTCATTTTCTGAGATATTATTAAATTCTTCAAAATCCATTAATTCTTTATCATATATCCCTTGTAGATTTATCCAAAAACTCGCATCAATACCTAATGCATATTCTAATTTTTTTGCATAAGCAACTGATATTGATTTAGTACCATTTATTATAGTACTGACATGTTTTTCTGTAACGCCAGATCTTATAGCTAATTCTTTTTGACTCATGCCTTTATCTTGAAGTATCTCTTGTAAAGTTTCTCCGGGGTGAATAATGAGATCACGGGATAATCCATTCATTTTTTGTGCCATGATAATCTTCCACTCCTTTTATTATTATCGTATAGGCGTTTGCGAAACGCC
>LAHS01007463.1_pt1 | contig 15807 bp, 9 predicted proteins | sample 329651 | NCBI WGS metagenome assembly LAHS01 (sample SAMN03275699, study PRJNA271635) | activated sludge metagenome | isolation source: sample C-1 Sludge from hydrolytic chamber (first chamber) of Anaerobic... | reverse complement strand
CGTTTGTCATACCCAATTCCCCATATACTCCCCCAGGGGGGAAAGCAACAGGGACTTGCTTCTTGTACTACTTCTCTGTCTATGTAAATATCTTCAAAGATCGCTTCCTTTATTGCTCTCGGGGTGTTCCCGAAAAGCGAGTGCAAAGGTAGGCAAAATATATATACCCTCCAAATGTTTTTGCAAAAAAGTTGCGAAAAGATTACGAAAGAGCATCGGGAATTGATACAGATCAAGATAAAAAAGAGGACACCTTATTATATTATATCGGGTAGGAATTTTGCCAAAACGGAAAGCAATCAAAGCGAATATTGTTACAGGTTTTGCGAAGTCATGGCGCCAGCAGAATAGATGCTGGCAGGAATATAACCATTTTGTGGGACGATACAAATACTTTGTAACACGTTGCAAAGGTTGTGATCAAGGGCTCAAGCATTTGGATGCTGTCACAAAACTACCTACATTTGCAATCATCAAGTCGTAACCGCTTTCAATCATACGCTCCGCTATCAAATCATAGTGTATCGTAACCATTATATCGAATGTCCTAAAACTATCATACTCCATTATAGCCCACATATGGAATCTCAAAACCACACAAAAAAAAATAATTTTATCAACCTATGATGAACAAAACCTTAATTGTCTCCTTACTCGCCCTGCTCTGTGCCTGCGAGAATAAGGAAGACATCGAACTATTTCCCAAGGTCATCAACCACTACGATGCCGCACGCTCTACAGAGCTCGTCGCCATCAAACCCTCTTATGGGGGTATCAACACCCCGTTTATCGTAGAGGGCAATTTCGGTGACAGCATTTCCAGAATGAAAGTATATTTCGGGGGCAAGCCCGCCGTGCTGCTATCTACCAACGGTAATACCATCATGGGCCTCGTGCCCAAGCTTTCCGCCGGTAAAAAACAGATTTCTGTAGTCTGCGGCAAGGACAGTGTTGCCCCCGACGACGTAATATTCAAGTACGAGCAGACCAAGTCTGTCAAGACTCTCGCCGGCGTTTTTGGCGACGAGAAGGCCGAGGACGGCGACCTCAACACCGCCCGATTTAAGGAGGTGAGCAACATCGCCACCGTCAAAGGAAACAACAGCGATAACATCATCGCCGTGGAGTCGTGGTGGAACGCCCGCGTAAGCCTCATCTCCCCCGAAGACAACCAGGTGATCACGATCACCACTTCACATTCTTTTGGCACCCCTGCCGTGGATAACACCAGAGAAAAATTCTATCTTCTCTCTCACTGGGTAGAAGACCGCACCATCTATTCATTCTCAAGGGCAGAAAACTACGCTGAGAAAAACACCGGCATCACCATCTCCCGCAACGACATGACCGGCCAGATCTGGTCGGGGGCATTCCGCGAGAACGATGACCAGCACCTGTACCTGATGGATTCCAACTGTAATTTCTGCTGTGTGAATCTTGAGGGGCTGTCATATCAGATGATCAATCTCAAGGGTGAAAAACCCAACGACTGCCGAGACCGCGCGCAGATGATTTACAGCAAGTATCATCACTGCTTCTTTGCTTCCTTCTATCAGATGTCGGGCATCTACAAGATCTACGAGGACACCGACGGTACCTGGCGCATAGAGCGTTATGCCGGATTCAATGGTGCGGGCGGCAACAGCGGACACAGGCTCAAAGATGCCCAGTTTATTGAGCCTTATGGCATGACCGTCACCTCCGACGGTGACATATACGTAATCAATCGGGCAGGTTCCTTCATATCCCGCATCTCAGGCGATCAGGTTGAGGTTGTGGCCGGCAAGGTAGGTTCTGGAGGCCAGACCAACTCGGATACAGAGCCTCTTGACGCACAATTCAACTCACCACAGGACATTGCTGCCGACAGCGAAGACAACTTCTACATCGCCGGCGGCTGGGACCGTACCGTGCGTAAACTCAGTATCGAATAATCCATTTTCAGATCACACAACAAAATGAAACACACCGTATTACATACTATCTTTCTCATCACTGCACTCTGGTGTTTGGGCACCGTAGCAATAGCACAGACAAGGATCACGGCCTCTGGCCTGGTGATGACCGAACAGGGAGACCCCATCATTGGTGCCACCGTAAGCGTAAAAGAACGTCCAGGATATGGCACCGTAAGCGACCTTGACGGACGATTCCACCTCGACAGCATCCAGGCTGGACAGACCCTCAGGGTCAACTACATAGGTTACAAGCCTTTTGACATGAAACTTTCCAAGAGCGACGAGCGCATGCGTATCGTCATGCAGGAGGCTGTGGACGACATGGACGAGGTCGTAGTCGTGGGTCAGGGCACACAGCGCAAGATCTCTGTCACCGGTGCCATCACCAACATCGACGTCAAGGATCTGCATGTCCCAGCCACCTCGGTATCCAACATGCTCGGCGGACGCGTACCCGGTATCATCTCCGTGACACGAAGCGGTGAGCCCGGCAACGACTACTCACAGTTTTGGATACGCGGTATCAGCACCTTTGGCGCCAACTCCAGTGCACTCGTGCTCATCGACGGTATAGAGGGCGACCTCAACCGTCTCGACCCTGAGGATATTGAGAGCTTCTCCGTGCTCAAAGATGCTTCCGCCACAGCCGTATATGGCACACGAGGTGCCAACGGCGTGGTGCTCGTCACCACCAAGCGAGGCAAAGCCGGCAAACTGCGCATAGACGGCAAGGTCAACATCAACTACTCCTATTCACCACGCATGCCCGAGTACGTCGATGCCTACCAGTATGCCACCCTGGCCAATGAGGCAGCCGTATCCCGCGGGCTCGATCCTATCTTCAATGCCGTAGATATGGCACTGTATCAAAACGGCATGGATCCTGACCTGCACCCCAACGTCGATTGGCACGATGTCATACTCAAAGACCATACGTGGTACCAGCAAGCCCACTTCAGTGCCTCTGGTGGCGGACAAGTGGCACGCTACTACCTCAGCCTCGGCATGCTCAACAAGGACGGTATTTTCAAGCAGGACAGCAAGATAGACGACAAAGATTCCAACGTCAGATTCCGCCAGTACAACTTCCGGGCCAACGTCGATGTCAACCTTACGCGTACCTCCACGCTCACCCTCGGTCTGGAGACTACCATTCAGGACCGCAACTTCCCAGGCTACGGCGACAGCTCGCAGGCCCTCTGGGAGGCATGCTCCAATCTCACACCCGTCACCGTGCCTCTCATTTATTCTTCCGGACAGTATCCCGCCTATGGCGCCGATAACAATAAGATCAGCCCCTACGTGCTGCTCAACAAGACCGGCTACCGACAATACTACGGCAACTCGACCAAGGTCAACATTGCCTTTAATAAAGACCTGAGTGTCATCACCCAAGGTCTCTCGGCCACCCTGCTCTTCAACTTTGATTCTAACTCCAGCCTCTCCGAAAGCCGCGACAAGTGGCCTGCCCTCTACTATGCCACCAAGCGGAAACGCAGCGGCGAACTCGACCTTATTAAGGTACGCGACTACCAGTCGCAAAGATACGGCAACGATAAATTCGTAGATCGGAAGTTCTATTTCGAGGCTCATCTCAACTATGATCGCCTTTTCGGTCAGAACCACCGCGTGGGCGGCCTGATCCATTATTACATGTCTGACTATAAGACCTCCTCCAGCTCCACGCTCCTCGATGCCATACCCAAGCGATACGTGGGATTGTCGAGCCGCGTCACCTACTCGTACCGCGACACCTACTTCGTCGAGGGGAACCTGGGCTACACAGGCTCAGAAGCCTTTGAGAATGGACATAAGTTCGGCCTCTTCCCCGCCATTTCGGGCGGTTGGATCCCTACGCAATACAAGGCTGTGCGTGACTTGCTGCCATGGCTCTCTTACCTCAAGATCCGTCTGTCTTACGGCGAGGTGGGCAATGACCGCATTTCCGGCGCACGATTTCCCTATCTCTCACTCATGGGTGAGGGCAATTCGGGGCCATGGAACTCGGGTACGGGTATCACCGAAACCCAGGTGGGTTCCAACAATCTCCGTTGGGAGAAGTCTGTCAAGCGAAACATCGGCATCGACATGAAGTTCTGGGGTGAGCACTTTGATCTTTCGGTCGATTTCTTCCACGACGTCCGTTCGGGAATCTACCAGCAACGTGCCTCAATCCCCGCCGAAATGGGTCTGGCCTCTCTCCCCTATGCCAACGTAGGTAAGATGAAGAGCTGGGGTATCGATGGACACATCACCTTCTCACAGCCCTTCTCCCCCGATGCAGGCATGGTGCTCCGCGCCAACCTCACCCAGTCGAAGAACAAGGTGCTCGAATACGAGGAGACCATCAAGAGCTATCCCTACCAATATACCACCGGATACACGTGGGGAATCCAACGAGGACTCATCGCCCTTGGTCTGTTCAAGGACGAAGAAGAAATACGCCAGAGCCCGCGCCAGACGTTCACCAGTGATGTGCTGCCAGGCGACATCAAGTATAAGGACGTCAACGGCGACGGCGTGATCAACGGCGACGATCAAGTGCCGCTCAAGTACAGCAATGTGCCGCAGATCATGTACGGACTGGCCACCGAGTTCTATTGGAAGAACTGGCGGCTGAGTGTCCTCTTCAATGGTGTCTCGCGCGTTCAATATTACGCCGGCGGTTCCGGATACGTCCCCTTCGAGAACAGGGAGCAGGGCAACATTCTCAAGATTGTGGCCGACCAGCGCAACCGATGGACGGCAGCCAGCTTCTCAGGCGATCCCACCACCGAGAACACTCACGCCATGTTTCCACGTCTCTCCTACGGCAGCAACGCCAACTCTACCGTGTGGTCCACCTTCTGGCTGCGTAACGGTGCCTATCTGCGACTACAAAACGTGCAGCTCTCTTACACCCTGCCTAAGGCGTGGATCAAGAAGTTCTACCTCACCGCATGCTCTGTAAGCCTTATCGGCGAGAACCTGCACATCTGGGATCATGGCGACAAGATCTTCGACCCCACACAGGCCAGCAGCAACGGTGCAGCATACCCCCTCCAGCGCGTATATACGCTTCAGGTCAACGTATCATTCTGACATTTCCCTTACACCATATAATTATATAACACATACGATGATGAAACCACAACACATCATAATCCACATACGCAGGTTCGTCCTGCCGGCTCTCCTTGGTCCAGCCCTGATGGCACTGAGCTCGTGCGAGTCGTTCCTCGACATTGACAGCTACATCAACGACCAGGTGACCATCGACTCCGTCTTCACCTCAAAAACCCGTATTCTGCAATATATCAACGGTGCAGCGAGCTTTCTGCCCGACGAGTCGAAGATCTTCTCTTCCGGATCCTACTCTCCCTCAGGTCTGGCCGCCGACGAGGCCATCGTGCCCTGGGCCGACTGGAACCACCGGGCATCCTACCTCATGGTCGATGAGGTATCGGTCAATGATGTCAAGGGTTACGATCCCTGGGAAGATTGCTTCAAGGGCATTCGCAAGGCCAACATCCTCATTCAGCGAATACCCGAATGTAAAGAACTCTCCGATCTGGAACGTCGCGACTATACCAGCCGGGCTTATTTTCTGCGGGCTTACTTCTACTACACCCTCATGCGCCTCTACGGCCCCGTGCCCATCCTTCCCGAGGAGGCCTTTGCCTCCGACACGCAGGCTTCTGATGCATCGGTGGAGCGGAGCAGCTACGACGACTGTGTAGATTACGTATGCGCCAATTTCGAGAAGGCGGCCGAATACCTGCCCATCGACCGGGAGAAGGCCTTTATGTATCTGCCCACACGAGGGGCAGCCCTCTCCTTTGAGGCCCGCCTGAGACTCTACGATGCTTCACCTCTCTATAATGGCAACACCTATTATGCCAGCTGGAAACGAAGCGACGGCACCCCCTTTATCGCCCAGACCGAGGACAAGACTCGCTGGGGCAAAGCCGCAGCCATGTACAAGCGCATCATTGACATGGGCAAATACCAGCTCAACACCGTGGAGCGCATAGAGACCACATCACGCGTGGCCGGCACGCTGCCGCTTCCTTCCACCGTCTCGTCCAAGCCTTTCCCCGACGGAGCCGGAGACATAGATCCCTACCGCAGCTACAAGTCGATCTTCGATGGGAGTATCGAACCCGAACACAACAAGGAGCTGATCTATTTCTGTCCGCGAAGCGATGCCGACGACTGGACCTTCTACCCCAACCCCTTGGGAGGCATCAACGGTTTCAGCGTCACTCAGGACATGATAGACGCTTACCGTATGGCCGACGGACGGCAGTACAGCGAGGCTACCGACGAGGAAAAGTCATGGACCGCCGTAGGAACCGGCAAGACCTTCTCCGGAGAGTACGTCCTTGCACCCGAACGGGCACACCGCGACGACAACAGGGAGCCGCGCTATTACGCCTCTATCGGATTTAACTATTGCGTATGGCCATGCACTTCTTACACCGGTACCGAGGCCAAGAAAAACTTTGTCGCCACCTACTATAAAGATGGTAATTCGCAGCCCACAGGTACTGTCAAGGTCGATTACAATCGCCTGGGCTACACCTGCCGGAAATACGTTAACCAGGAGGACATCATGAACTGGCAGGGAGCTCGCAAGGCCAAGACCTACCCCGTGATGCGCTACGCCGAGATCCTCCTCGGATATGTCGAGGCGATGAACGAGATGGACGCGCCCTATACCGACAAGGATCATAACATCACCGTCTCGCGCGACGTCGATCAGATGGTGCGCTGCTTCAATCAGGTGCGTTACCGGGCAGGTCTGCCAGGCATCACCACCACCGAAGCCTCCGACTATGAAACCATGAAGCGCATCATCAAGCAGGAGTGGAAGGTAGAGTTTGCCTTTGAGAATCACCGATACTACGACCTCCGCCGCTGGAAAGATGCTCCCGAGGCGATGAACAAACCCGTCACCGGTCTCGACGTAAGCGCCAAAACCGCCGAGCGAGAGCAATTTTACACCGTGCGAGTATGGAACACCGAGAAGACCATGAAGCGCACTTTTAAAAACAAGATGTACTTCTACCCTATCTCTAAAGGAATTCTTCAGCGCAACGCACGCCTCGTACAAAATCCTGGGTGGAACGACTAAGATGATCGCGTACGACCTATCTGACCTTTCCATCCCATTCAATAAAAAATATAAAATATGAAAAGATACAAGCAATACCTCTTCACAGCCTGCATGAGCCTCGCGCTCATGGGCTGTGACACCGAGGCCCCGATGGATACTACCCTCTACCCTCAAACCGTGTATATCGTAGGTGCCCACGACCGCATCGTCCATGCAGACCTTAACCTGAGCTATCCGCAGGACACCGTCAACATCTCCGTGGCCGTCAGCGGCAATCAAACCCTCGACCGCAACGTGAACGTCACCCTCGCCGAGTGCCCACAGGCCGTCGAGACCTACAATCAGCGGGAGGTCTCGGCCCTCGCCCGACAGTACCGGTACCTCAGTCCCGACATTTACTCCATACCCTCGCACGAGGTTACGGTGCACAGCGGTGAGGTCTATCACACGATGCCCATCTATGTCAATCCAGCCACCTTGCATTGCGACTCGCTCTACATGATGGCCTTCCGCATCGCATCGACCTCTGCCTACGAGCCTACCAAGGAGGATACTGTGGCACTCGTCAATCTGCACCTCACCAATGCCTACTCTGGCCAATACTATATGAACGGCGTCATCAAGGCCGTCGATAATCCCAGCGACAGCATCAACTACGTCATGCCTCGCACCCTCGTGGCCACCGATGACGGACAAACCGTGCGCATGTTCCACTACAACAACGAGTGGGTGGAAGGATCGTACAACGACTACCGGCCTACGCACACCTTCAAGATCACCGTGCTCGACGACAACCAGCTCAAGCTCACCACCTGGGACCGCTTCGAGCTCCTGGAAGGAGGAGGCACCTATTATCCTGAGCAGCAGGTTTATGACCTCTGGTATGTCTATCGTGAGAATGGGCGATTGTGGCGCACGCAGGGATTTGTCTATAAGGAGCGCAAAAACAACTCTGAGCAGCATGCTATCAACGACTGGATGGAGGATCACAGGCATCGGTAAAACCTTGTCGGATCAGTTGAATCTGTCCGGTTATATCACAGGTGGCAAAAGACTCTCGCGTGATAACACCCTTATCACGCAGGTCAAATGGCTACCCATGTGATGGCGCCTCGCCCGTTCCCGTTCGCTATCCCCTGACAGCGTAATCGCTTCCCGATTACCTCGTCAGGGGATAGACTTTGTAGCGGTCTTTAAGCCCCGATCGACACTCACATGGCCCATCTTTCTCGGCTCTAAAACGTTGCGTGAGGGTAAGCCGATAGCTTCTCCTATAAGGCTGGGGGCGATAAGGTGGTCGCCGGTCAACGCTCGATGCCCACGCACACCAATTGGTGCGCATGCGTATGCCAACTGGTATGCATGCATATACCAATTGCCACGCATGCACACGCCACTTGCCGCGCATGACAAAAACAAGCTTCAAAGAAGCCAGGGAGAAGCTAAAAAAGAAATCTCGAAAAAAAATTTACCCTTACACTAATAAAATCAAAGACTATCTTTACCTTTGCACTAATAAAATAAAAGACTATCAAATCAAAGACTATCAATACTAAATATGCCTAAAAAGAAATACCTCCTCGCCTTCATTGCCTCTCTTTTCGTCCTCTATATACACGCCCAAATGGGACACCTCTATACCGGCGAAAATCAACTCTCGAGCAGTTTTGTCACCAAACTGTGTCAGGATCACGACGGATTTATCTGATATGGTGGTCCTTGTCGAAGATCTCTATCCCCTGTTTAATCAGCAGGCACAGGCTAAGCACATCACCTTCACGTTCCACCACCCGAACGACTGCCCTCCCGTGTGGGTGGATCGCGGCAGCTTCGACAAAGTGCTCATGAACCTGCTATCCAATGCGTTCAAGTTCTGCCGTCCTGGAGGGCACGTGGACATTGACCTCTCACACGACGAGAACTCCATGAGCCTCTCCGTAAGCGACGATGGAGAGAGCATACCTCAGGACAAGCTGGAGCGCATCTTTGACCGATTCTATCAGGTCCCCACAGCTGCCAACGACCATAACACAGGCACCGGCATAGGCTTAGACCTCACGCGGTCGCTTGTCGAGCTGCAATATGGAGTCATCTCCGCTGCCAATCTGCCAGAAGGCAAAGGCTGTTCCTTTACGGTTACCCTGCCCTTGGGCCACGCACACCTGAGACCAGACGAGATGATCACTGACGGCGATCAGAACAACGACACCCTGCAGAATCCCATTGTACAAGAGGAAAGCCTCGACACCGCCGTAACATCCCCCGAGGAAGGTGGGCCAGGCATGATCAGCCACAAGCGGCAACATATCGTCATCGCCGAAGACGACAGCGAGATCAGCAGATACCTGTGCACCGAGCTCGAGGCCGACTACCGCGTCACGTGCTGTCCCAACGGCAAGGAAGCCCTGCGCGTGTGCCTCGCCGAGATACCCTCGCTGCTCATCAGCGACATCATGATGCCGGAGATGGACGGTAACACGCTGTGCGCCACGCTCAAAGCTAATATCAACACCAATCACATACCCATTATTCTCCTCACGGCCAAGAGTCAGGACCAAGACCGATTGCAGGGCCTCGAGATGGGAGCCGATGCCTACATCGTCAAACCATTCAACATGGACATACTGCGGCGCACCATCATCAACCTGATACGGCAACGTGACGTGCTGCGCAATAAATTTACCAGGCGGGAGACCCTTACCGATAAGGTGAATACGCCCGAGATGACCTCGCCCGACCAACGGCTCATAGAGCGCGTTGTTGCCGTAATCAATGCCAATCTCGCCAAGACCGACCTCAGCGTAGATACCATTGCCACAGAGGTAGGGATCAGCCGGGTGCATCTCAACCGCAAGATGAAGGAGCTTACCAATCAGACTCCACACACCCTTATCCGCAATCTTCGTCTCAAGCAGGCTGCCACCCTTCTTGAGCAGGGACATCAAAGCATCAGCGAGGTAATGTACGCATGCGGCTTCCCTAACCTGTCCTCTTTCTCCTCCACTTTCAAAAATTTCTATGGCCTCTCCCCACGCGATTATATGAAGCAACACCAGCACGAGCAGGAATGACAGGACAGTTATTACGATTTGTTAGTGCAAATCATAGGTAATCAAAAAAAAGAGGAGGTGCCCATTTTGACACCCCCTCTACTGAGCCATTGTAGCAGCTATGCTGCCAGCCTGTCTGAGCAATCTTTTGAAATATGTGATTGAAACGAGGTTTGCGCTCCGACAATCATTCGTGCCCAATTCGTGAAATTTGTGGTAAGAAAAAAATGGCTCTATAACGGATCGTGCGGGTAAACCGATTCATTATAGAGCCACAATTAATCTTCAACGGTAACCTGTCTGCGCATACCTCATGACATACTCTTATAATTCTAAAACGCTGATAATCAGCAGTAGAATTATACTTTTACACCCTTTTCGCAAATTACTGCATATAGTGTCGCGTGTAATAACATATTAAATTTGCAGCCAACGAAACCAGAAAACCTAAAACATAAACAGTCATGATTAGAAGCCTATTATTAACATGTTCGACACTTCTTACCTTGGAAACTATTCCAACAGTAACCATCTCGGCGCAAAGCAACGGCAATGTGGACTACAACACATTTGTCAACCCTGGCAACGAGGCCAGGCCGCACACGTGGTGGCACTGGATAAACGGCAATATCACAAAGGATGGCATACGCAAGGACATCGAGTGGTTCCACAGAGTCGGTTTAGGTGGCGTGCATGCCTTCGATGCCGGCCTTGCCTCACCACAGATGGTAGCCAACCGAATGATCTACATGACGCCTGAATGGAAGCAATGCTTCAACAGCGCCACATCCCTTCTCTCCTCGTATGGCATGGAGCTCGGCACCGCCAACTCTCCGGGTTGGAGCCAGGCCGGAGGACCATGGGTACAGCCGCAAGATGCCATGAAGAAGCTCGTATGGCGTGAGACACGTATTGCCGGAGGCAAGACTGTGCGCATGAAGTTGCCAGAACCATTCAAGACATCATGTTTCTTCCAGAATGCCAAGGTCAAGAGCGATCAGCCGAGCCAGGTTCCCGAATATTATCAGGACATCGCCGTCATTGCCTACAAGATCAGTGACGACGACAAGACTATGGCCGAGATGAAGGCGCAGGTGACCTCAAGCAATGACCATTTCACCATGGAGCAACTTAGCAATAACGACTATGCCGACTTTGCTCCGCTTCAGATCGACTCTACGACACACACCTCATACATAAACATAACATTCCCCGAAGTTCAGAACATCAAAGCCATATCTCTCACCACAGACAGCAAGCGCGATTACTGGTCGTCCACGCCGCCCTACTGCTGCCGCAGCCTGGAATACAGTACCGATGGCAATAGCTGGACCAAGATTGTTGACATACCCGACGGTGGCGTCGAATGCCAGACCGTCTCCTTCCCTGCCGTCAAGGCTCGCTACTTCCGTGTCGCCTTCCATGAACCCAAAGTGGATCAGATGGCGGCCCTCAACAATCCTGGCCTTAAGTCGGATCCCACCACGCAGGTCTCCGAACTCGTGCTGCATACCGTCACCCAAATCAATCACAGCGAGGAGAAAGCCGGATATTATGCTGCCTGGGACACGGAGAAATGCCCCACGCCCAACTCCGAAGGCACTACTGACGTGATAGACATTACAAGATACATGAATGCCCAGGGTGAACTCACATGGAAGGCTCCTGCGGGCCGATGAAAGATCCTGCGCTTCGGCTACTCGCTCACCGGCAAAGAGAACAGCCCTGCTTCTCCCGAGGCCACAGGACTCGAAGTAGATAAGATGGACTCTGCGGCCGTGCATCGCTATGAGAGCATCTATTTAGACATGTACAAGGACGCGACAGGTAACCGACTTGGACAGAAAGGCTTAGGGTACATCGTCACCGACAGCTACGAGGCTTACCAGAACAACTGGACCCCGAGTATGCCGCAGGAGTTTGAGAAGCGCAGAGGCTACGCACTCTGGAAATGGCTGCCTGTACTGACCGGCGCCATCGTGGAGGACAGCGAGAAAAGTGAGGCTTTCCTGTGGGACTGGAGGCAAACCATCGGTGAACTTGAGGTAGAGAACTACTATGAGGAGCTAAGCAAGATACTGAAAAGGCACGGCATGAAACGCTACTCTGAGTCGCAGGAGAACGGCCGTGTGTATATGGCCGACGGCATGGCCGTGAAGCGTAATGCCGACATCCCGATGTCGGCCATGTGGGTCAATCACATGGGGCAGGGCACCAGCAACAAGATCTCGGAGGCCGATATCCGCGAGTCAGCATCAGTGGCCCACCTCTATGGACAAAAACTTGTGGCCGCAGAGTCGCTCACGACCGTAGGTTTCGGCTGCGCCTGGGCGTTCGGCCCCAAAGAGCTTCGCCCTACTGCCGACCTCGAATTTGCCAGCGGTCTGAATCGTGTCGTCATTCATGAGTCGGCCCTCCAGCCTGCAGACGACAAGCTGCCGGGAATAGGTCTGTTCATCTTCGGCACATGGTTTAACCGCAACATAACGTGGGCCAGCCAGGCTAAGGCATGGACCGACTATCTTGCACGCACGAGCTACATGATGCAACAAGGCAAAAACGTGGCTGATATAGCTTATTATTATGGAGAGGACAACAACATTACCGGTCTCATCAGCACCGATGCACCTGTCATCCCGAAGGGATACAACTACGATTACGTCAATGCCGATGTCCTGCTCACGATCCTCAATGCGGAAAACAAAAATCTCGTCTCCTCGAGAACAGGCGCGACATATCGTGTGCTCGCTCTTGGCAGCAACTGTAACCGTATGTCGATGAAGGTGCTCCGCAAGCTCGACCGGCTCTCTCAAGGCGGTGTGACCATCTGTGGCGACAAGCCTACACTGAAAGGTGGCATGGAAGGAACATACGATGAATTCCGCTTTCTCGCCAACGCCGTATGGAGCCGTCCCAACGTCATCAGTGGCCGTGACATCAACATCGCGCTTGACAGAATTGGGCTGAAGCCAGATTTCCAGACAGATAAGGACAGTATCCTCTTTGTGCACCACACCACCGACAACGGTGAATTCTACTGGATAGACAACCGCAGTGACAAGGCACAGCAGGCGCACATCACCCTTCGCACCGGCACAGACGTTCGCCCGCAGATATGGAGAGCTGATTTCGGCACCCGCGTCATGCACGACAGTCATGTGACCACAGAGGGTAACGAGATGACTGTCGGCCTGAATCCAAACGAGAGCTACTTCATCGTCTTCGACAAGACGGCCGCCCCTGCCGAAGAGCCTGTGGATATGGGCAAGCAGACCACGGTGCTCGACATCACCACTCCATGGAAAGTGACATTCCAGGAACAGCGCGGAGCACCAGCCTCAGCAACGTTCGACACATTGGCCTCGTGGACCGACAACACTGACGAAGGGATAAGATATTTCTCGGGAACGGCGACATACGCCAACAGCTTCAAGCTATCAAAGAAGATGCTGAAGCACAGCAGAGCCCTATATCTCGACTTAGGCGAAGTGGGCAACATTGCAGAGGTGAGCCTCAACGGCCAGGATCTCGGCACGTTCTGGGAGACTCCGTTCCTCGTTCCTATCACCCATGCCGTCAAGGCAGGCGAAAACACACTGACCATAAAGGTCACCAATTTCTGGACCAACCGTATCATTGGCGACATGCAACCCGGGACGACCAAGAAATACACCTGGACAGCCATACCCTTCTACCAGCCAAACTCACCTCTGCTTAGGTCAGGACTTATCGGACCGGTCAAGGTGAACAGCATAAACCAATGAAAATTATGAACCCATAACTAAACAACAACTAACATGAAAAAAACAACTTTAATGTCAATTGGTGCAGCCTTCCTCGCAGGGATGGCCCTGCCACAACCAGCATTCGCCCAGGATGGCAAGATCGCCAAAGACTCTGTGCCCAACACCAAGGAGGTGAAGAATCGTAATATCATGCTCAATGCGTCGTCGGCCACGGAGCCCCGCTCCATCAATATCGGCCTGCCGCTGTACGTATCGACCACCATCGCCGAGGACGGCACGCCTGAGGCCTATGCCGAATGGCCCTGTCTGCCCTTCTGGACATGGGCAGGTGGTTCAGGCTATGACCGTATGGGGCTGAAATCGCTCAGCGAGACGGCACTGACAATGGGACAGATGATCTATGCCCTCGACTCCTACACCCGTGTGGGGAGCGACAAATTCATGGGCGCAGCCAACTACACCACCAACCAGTTTGGCATGCAGAAGTTCGACGTGAGCGTCGCTGGGCCGATAGCCAACGGGTGGCAATACGCCGTGAACATATTTCAGGATTTCGACCCCAACACCTACGACTTCGGTCCGGAAAAATACCCCACACAGTTTGGTATCTACAATATCGCCCTGTCCAAGAAGTTCAATAACAACAAGGGTTATATAGCTTTGATATACAAGCATTCTGACCACAAGTCGCTTTCGAACAATGAAGGCCCCTTCTATTTCAACAGCGACGGCAGCGTAGATAGTTATGAGGGCTTTGACCTCGGGCACGACAGTTATATGCCCATTGAAGACAAGTTCACCTACTTCAATCCCGTCACAGGACAACGGCAGGTGTCGCGGCGTCACCAGCTGTTGGGAACGCACGACAACGAGTACAAGCTGCGCTTAGAGTACAACTTCAAACCGACCTTGCACCTTAACCTCTTCTCTAAATATCGCAACGTGAACACCAGAAACGTAGGCCTGAGTCTCGCAGGCATCACCAACGTTAACGCTGCCAACGGATACATGCTGCCCGACGGCACGGCCTACTCTGGCAACGTTCAGAACCGTTTCCTGATGAACTATGACGGTTTCGAGAAGTCGTTTATGAACACTGCAGAACTGAAAGGAACTTCCAAACGCCACTCTTGGCGTATAGGTGCCAACGTGTGGTATGAGTACGAGGGCAATGCCATGGCATCGGGAATCTACGCCCATACCGTGGAGGCAGATCCGAGCTGGCTCTTACAACCTGGTCAGACCGCAGCAGACTACGCACGCTACGGAGCCATGCCTAACCAGTTTACCATTAACACAGGCGGTTACTATCTGCGGTCTCACGAGATGACAACAGCCCTCTACCTCTCCGACGACTGGCAGGCAACAGACAGGCTGTGGCTGTCGGGCGGCGTACGCTTAGAAGACTATAATCTGCGCGCCTATACGGCTATCGGCGATGCTGCTCACGCCCCTGGCTGGTACTACAATGACGGCACATCACAGACATTCATCAAGAAGAACTACGTCAACACACATGCCGTGTTCGACGGCCGTTACATCCTCATGCAGGGCTTTGGCTTAACAGGCAGTTACCAGTTTGGCCGGAAGCACGCCATTGCCAACAACTTCAGCAACGCCACCATGCCCGACCTAAACCCGACAATAGAGCATATCGCGAGCCTCGGCATCTACTTCAACCGCCCATGGATACAGCTGGTTTCTCAGGTCAACTACGTCACGGCACAGAACAACAAGGATAACCAGCAGTTTACCAACACCACCACCGGCGAGACGATCAACATACCCGTTGACTACGCCGTGAAGACCTGGGGCTGGACAACCGACTTCGTGCTCACACCGTTCAGGGGCTTCAGCTTCCATGGTCTGCTCACACTTCAGAAGCTGACCTATGGCGACTATAACGTCACTGCCAATTTCAGTGACGGCACCTCCAAGAGCATCAACTTCGACGG
>LAHS01001264.1_pt1 | contig 15918 bp, 13 predicted proteins | sample 329651 | NCBI WGS metagenome assembly LAHS01 (sample SAMN03275699, study PRJNA271635) | activated sludge metagenome | isolation source: sample C-1 Sludge from hydrolytic chamber (first chamber) of Anaerobic... | reverse complement strand
GATGTACGGCGACAAGCAGCGGGCCTTCGCAACGCTCAAACAAAAGCATCTGCCCCGGCAGTGCAGGGAGTGCAAGTACCGCTTCGCGTGCAACGGGGAGTGCCCCAAGAACCGCTTTGTGACCGACAGCTACGGCAATCCCGGCCTCAACTACCTGTGCCGGGGCTACCGTCGGTTCTTCGAACACGTGGCACCCTACATGGACCGCATGAAGCAGCTGCTGGAGCAACAGCGTGCACCGGCCGAGATAATGAACGAAATCAGGCTGTAAGAATGTCGTTACCCGGGGTAACGGAGATGTGGATAGAGGGTGAAGTTGACCGTGAGGAGGAACTTTTGACAAGTGTCGAAAGATCGTGTGACACCTGTCGAAAGATTGTGCGACACTTGTCAAAAGTTCCTGCTGTTGCCGTTCAGCACCGTAAAGTCATTGATGAAAGGCCGCCGGTGCAGGCATTATTCTTCCCAGATGTTGGGCACATGGACACCCCGGCAGATGGTGAGCACCTTCTTCATGCGGCTTCGCCACACGTCGACCGTGAGGTGTGAGTTCTCTGATGCCGGGCAATCGAAGGGCTCGCCACGCTGAAGAACGTCACGCATGAACGAATGTGAGGTGATTCCCCACTTGCGTAAATACTGCGTACTGCCGTCGTTTTTGACGATGCGGTGGGTAGAGCAGGCCTCAAAATGGTACACCCGGCTCCTGTCAACGCCCTTGAATACGCGCACGCCTGCCTTCCACAGCTTGGTCGAAAAGTCGGGGTCGGAGTACATTCCGGGCGAGAATTCGATGCTGTAGCCGCCCACCAAGTCCCATAAGTCTTTGTGTACAACGTTCGGGGACCATGTAGCACCCTTCCAGTCTCCGTGCTTCCAGGTCATAAACTCTTTGAGCAGCCGCTGCTCATCGAAGTCTTTTACGCTCTCACCGTAATTAGCCGGGGCGATAACACTTTTGTCGAAGAAGGGCCGGGGCTGCAGGAGAGTGGCGGAAAGGAAGAACTTTTGGTCGGGCAGAGCATTGATTTCGTCGTACAGAGCCTTGTCCCAGCCGGGGCAAACGTACATGTCATCGTTCATGAAGACGATGTAATCGGTGCTTACCAGGCTGCGCAGCGAGTTCAAGGCAAGGCAAACGCCCACGTTTTCGGCCGAGTGCAGGTACTTGAGTCGTTGCTCCTTGACCCACTGCAGGGTGCCGTCGGTGCCGTCGTTTACGTAGATGAGCAGTTCATGTTCATAGGTGGAGTTCTGCCTAATGCTCCTGATGCAGAGTTTGAGAAAGTCTAAATTGTTCCATGTAGGAATGAGAATGGAGAACAAGGGGTTGTTGTTCATGAGTGTTTTAATGAAGTTTGTTCGTCGTCCTGACTGATGTTTTTCTTGCCGTCGTAGGTGAGCAGCATGTCGCGGGTGTAGCGGTAACGGTTGCTGGCCAGGCATTCGGCCTCGCTGAAGTGGTTGGATTGCACGTCAAAGAGGCCGCACATGAAGTCGTATATCAGGTCGTTGGTAAAGTATTTGTCTTGGTTCTGGGCTATCATAGCGTAGCGCTCGGGGTGATGGGCGATGTAATTTTCGCTCACGAAGGCAAAGAACGGGATGCGTACCATTTGGAAGCTGTTGAAGTTGGGCTTACGTCTACGGCCCGGTTCGGTGGCATGATCGCTGAAATAAACCATGGCTTCGAGGTTCAGCTTGCTGCGTCCGTACTCGTAGAACTGTTGCAGCACGTGGTCGGTATAGGCCAGTGAGTTCTTGTAGTTGGTCACGTTTTCCTGCACGCCGGGCTGCCCCCAGCGGGTGAAAGCTGCCGGATAGCGGTTCATGAAGTTAAAGTGGCTGCCCTTGAGGTGCAGCACCACGAAGTTGTTTTGGGTGGGGTCAACCTCTTGGAGGAAGCTGATGAGCGTCTCGTCGTACTGTACACGGTTCACTTCCTGCCGTGTCCATTTGGCCGTTTCGGCCGTATTGGCTATCAGCGTGATGGGAGTATCGGCCGCGCCCAGGTGCCCCTGGTTGCTGTACCAGTGCACGTTGTAGCCTAACTTGTGGGCTATGTCTACGATGGAGCACGACTCGTAGAACGGTTTACGGTTGTACTGGTTGCGCTCGGTGAGTGCTTTTTCGAGCGAAGGAACGGTCTGCATGGCGCATGAGTAGGCATTGCGGAAGAGCAGGAAGTGCCGGCCGTCGGCCGCAGAGGCACGCAGCCAGGGCGTTGTGTCTTCCGCCATTTCGGGATGATAGGCACTCATGAAATCGCGAGAGGCCGACTCTCCGATTACCATCATGATGGTATGGGGCTTGTCAGTAGGCCTGCCAAGGGGCTCAACCCGCAGTTCCTGCATGCGCAGGGCAGCCTCTTGGGTGTACCGGCGGTTGTTGGCAGCGTACTCTCTTACGTTGGCGTAGAGCGTTGCTATGCCCGTGCGGCCCAGCACGCCGTGGTGAGTTTTGAAGATGTAGATGCTGAAGAAAACTAACAGCCCTATCACCAAGCCGGCCCGGATAAGGCTTTCGGCATCGTGCCAATCGGTGTTCAAGAGTACGTTTACACCGCTCCGCCCGTTCACAACGAACAGGGCAGCCGCGAGCAACACCACGGGCAGCGCTGCCAGAGCCTTCTGCCACCACGCAAAAGAACGAAAGAATTCGAGCACCTCGTTGACGTTCGTCTCCTCAATAATCTTCATTCCGTTGTCATCAATGCACACTCTATACGTCACGAAGTAAATAATCTGGAACAGCGGAACAAGCAACAACGGCAGCTCCACGAGTGCCACAAGCCAGCCCCAGGGGCACAGCAGGTTGAGTGCCGACAACCAACCGAAGATGTAGATGCCGAAGGTAATGTCCATGTAGTTCTCGTAATCGGGCGCCGTTTTACGGTTGGTGAGGTGGAAGAGCAGCGGATAAGTGACCATCCACAGCACGCCCAGGCCCAGCCCAAGCAGCATGCGGGGCTGCAGCAGCGATGTATCTGTAACGGCCAAGGGCAGTACCGAGACCAGAGTTGCTGCCAGAAAGCGCCGCATCTGCTGCCCGCGAGCGTTCCTGGCCATGCCTTGGTTACATTTCAAATACACCGTGCAGCCAAGGATAAATATCGATATTGCCTCGACAAAATAGGTGAGTACATCCATAATCGGCTGCAAAGTTAGCAATTATTTGTGGAATACAAAGTTGTTACAGGTTAAAAGTTTCGTTGTGCGGGAAATGGGTTCAAAGAGCCACTGATGCCTACCTAAAATTCTGAAATACAGATTTATTTAGCCTGAATATTTTGTATTTCGGTATTATTGTTTATCTTTGCAGTCGGAAGTATGCCTTATCAAACGCATCATGAGAATTATTTTGCATAAGAAAATCAGGCTGTTTTACGAGCAGAAGGGCTGCGAAGACGCCCGTGTAGCACTGGAACGGTGGTACGACATAGCCTCGCACAGCAGCTGGCACTCGTTAGGAGACATCCGACAAGACTACGGCGACACCGATATGGTGGGCAACCAGCACTACGTATTCAACATTCGAGGCAACAAATACAGGCTGGTTGTGGTCATTCAGTTCACCATTCAGCGTATCTTCATTCGCTTTGTGGGAACCCATCAGCAATATGACAAGATACAAGACATTACCCATTTATAAAGGAGGAAACGACAATGGAAGGAATTACCAAACAGCAATACGAACTGGCCGAGCGCCGAATAGAGGAACTGCTGCCGCTTGTTGACGACAGCACTCCCACCGACTCGCCGCTTTGTGTGGAGCTTACGCTCATGAGCGACATCGTAGAGGAGTACGAAAAACTGCATTACCCCATCGCCAAACCCACTCCTGCCGAGCTTATCAAATTAAGCCTCGACGAGCAAAAAATAACCCAGAAAGAACTTGCACGGCGCATTGGCGTAAGCCCAACGCGCGTAAACGACTTTGTGAAAGGCAAGAGCGAGCCGGGCTTGAGCTTAGCCGGCAAGATATGCCAAATACTCGGCATACGCCCCGAAGCCATGCTTGGCTATTAGCGCCACATGCCTGGACCTACGTAAAATGGCCGGAGAGGGGTTCCGTTTCTTTCTCTCTCCGGTTTCAGAATGATTGAAAGAAAGGTGTAAAAGGATGCTTTCACGAACTTTCGACAAGTGTCGCACGATGGTATGACAGGTGTCGAATAATCGTGCGACACTTGTCGAAAGTTCCCGAAGCTGTCTTCCTGCACCGCAACGGCGGGTTGAAAGGAACGCGGAAAGACATTGGGAGGAAGGCGGCTACGGACTTCAGAACTTGAGACGGAGCTGGATGTCGAGGTCGGTTTGCGATGAGCGGTCAATCTGCTGATAGCCGGAAGCGATGTGGTCGCGGTCGAAGTAATCGGTTGAACCGAGCTTGGTCATGAGCATAACGTGGCTGCCGAGGTCGGTGCGCACGATGAGTGCGTAGCGGATACCATGCCCCGAGAAGGCCGGAAACGAGAAGTCGTAGAGCAATCCGCGCTCGTAAGCGTAGATGCGGGAGGCATAATCGGCCGTGTGGAAGTAGCCCACGCTGCCATATAGACGCAACCTGCGGTGCTGCCAGCTCAGGTTCTGGCTCACCATCCAGCCCAGGCTATTGCCCTGCCAGTGGCTGTTCGCGATGTCGGCCTGCGTCTTCAGTCCCCATCCGTCGGCCTCATAGCTGAATGCGAGGCGCCCCCGCTGCTCGGTGCCGGTTATGAGTTCGGTCTTTTCGGCATTGTCCTGCTGCCCGAGTTTTATGCGGTAGCGGCCGTAGATGGCCGTTCTGCCGCTGCGCCAGGTAACGGCGAGCAGGTTATCCCAGGCGTGCGAGGGGGCATCGGCACCGTAACGGGGCCAGGCAAAGTGGCTGTAGTCGGTGTACAACATCAGCTCCCAGTGGCTTGCCGGGCGCCAGGTGGCTCCCAAGTAGATGCCGCTCTCGTTCTGTTCGGCACCTCCCTCGCTGAAACTCCTACTCATGAGCGAGTAGAAACGGTAGCTGTAGAAGCGCTGCAGGGCCAGGAGAGAGAGGCGGGACGAGGGCTGCCAGCTCAACAGATTGATGGTTGCAAGGGCTCCGCAGTCGCCGGTGGCGGTCTCGCCGTTCAGGGTCAGGGTGCGCGATGTGTAGCCATAGTCGGCACTCAGGTTCCAGAAACGGCTGCCGCGGGCGTAATATCGGCGGAAACGTTGGGTGGTTTGGGGCGCCAGCTCATGGTCGAGCGAGGTGTAGAAGCCCGTGATGCCGGCGTGCAGACCGTGCCATCGCCAGGCCAGGTTGCCCCCTGCAAGGGTCTGCGAGGCCAGGTTCTTGTGGTCCATTTCGGTCTGCGTGCGGTGGTAACCGGTCTTCAGAATGGTCTGAATGGTGCTGCTGTCGGCTCCGGGAGTGGCATCTATCTTGCGGTAAGAGAAGAACCCGGTAAGCTCCACGTGCGGTGCAACCTGCACGGTTGCCGCTGCTCCCTGCAGAAAGTTGGCACTCGAGCGCGACGAGTGGCCACGCATCGAGGTGCTGCTGTTGCCCAACGTGGAGAGTGTAGCCATCTTTCCGAAGCCGAAACTGTTGTTCAGGATGAGCCCGAGGCCGAATTTCAGCCGGTATCTTCCGGCCACCAGCGCCTTTAGTCGGCCCATGTCGCGCAGCTGGAGATAAAAGGAATAGAAGTCGTAGCCCGCCTTGTTGCGGCCTGCAAAGAAGGGTTCGCCCGCATCCTGAGCACCGGTGAGGCCTATTCTCACCTGCTGTCCGTAGCTGAAAACATAGCGCAGCCAGTGCTTGTACTTGTAACCCAGGTAGCCGTTTACGTCGCCGTGGCGGGTATAAAAGGGCAACCGGCCGGCTGCGGTGAGCTCGTGGCGGCCGTAGTGGGCCACCTGCTGCAGGGTGGGCAGTTGCCTTCCGCCGGCCGGCTGGCCTGCAAACACGAAGCAGCCAAGCAGTTTTACGCGCGTTGGGTCGAGCGACTCAATCATCGAGAGCTCGCCTAACGAGCGCATGGGTCCGTATTTATAAAGGTATTCTGATAAGTCCTCGACCTGCTGCGGGGTAAGAAAAGGCAGGCGCTCCAGGTCCTCGCGGGTGGCTGTATTGATGTTCAGGGGCGTTGCGGCCAGCTCGCTCAGCACGTCGTACATGGCTTCACAGGTCTCTGTTTCCACGTCTTCGGTTTCTCCCAACTGGTCAAGATACTCTTCCCACGGTTCGGTATGCTGCGCTGCTGCGTGCAGCACGACTGCCAGCAGGAGCAGCGTTAAAAGTCTTTTCATGGTTTCTGCGTGTTTCACCGGTCGCAAATATAGCCTTAAATGCTTAATAACGCAAATAAAAAAGATTTTTTTTCTCTGGCTGACAACTTATCCGTATCTTTGCCATTGCAATGAAAGTAAAGTTCTGCATACTGGTTTTCGCGGTGCTGCTGGCTCCCTTGCAGCTGCTTGCCCAGGACGACAAGCCGGGCCACATCAACCCCGAAGACCGCCCGATAAGCATGGATACGCCCACCTTTGAGCCCAAAGTAAAGGTGGGAAAGGTGCTCTATGGCGCCGACTCCATACAGTATGTGGAGCTGAACCCGCTCTACGTGTACCCTGTTCCGGTGTTCAGCAATGCTGCTCAGCGTGCCCGGTACAACCGGTTGGTGTATAATATCAAGAAGGTGCTGCCTATTGCCAAGGAATGCAGGGCCATTATCATTGAGACGGGGGAGTATTTACAGACGCTGCCCGATAAAAAGGCACGCGATGAACACATGCGCCGGGTGGAACACAGCATCAAGAAAGAGTACACGCCCCGCATGAAGAAGCTCACCTACCAGCAGGGTAAGCTGCTCATCAAGCTCATTTACCGCGAGTGTAACTCGTCGTCCTACAATCTCATTCAGGCCTTCCTGGGTCCCGCCAGGGCCGGAGTTTACCAGGCGTTTGCGTGGTTCTTCGGCGCCAGTTTGAAGAAGCAGTACGACCCCGAGGGCGTAGATCGACTCACGGAGCGTATCGTGCTGCAGGTTGAAAACGGCCAGCTGTAGCCTTGCTCACGGCTATCGCCACGCCCGGTACAGCCCCGCAGGAAGCGTGGTGAATGCTTTCCGCAACCGTAATCCGTCCGTTCAGCATCATTATTTGAGTAAAATAATTTGTTTTTTCCTTGCCGTTTTAAATTATTTCCCTATCTTTGTGGCGACACATTATTATATTATAACTAATATCAAAAGCAATTATGGGGAACTTCTTGGAAAACATACTCAACAGTGAAGTTGCCAATTCAATGATTGAATCGGCAAAAGAAAAACTGCAGGACGGCAAGATCAGCGAAACGCTCGGCAAGGTTGGAATAGGCTCGGAGAAGCTAAGTCAGATGGCAAAGAGCGTTATCAGCGTCATCGGACTGGCCGGTAAGTCGTTCGACAAGAAACCGGAATGACCGTAAGAAACATGAACCTTAGGAGTAAAAACAATGGAAAAAATCACCGCAATAGTAAAGCTGATGGCGCAGACGGGACTCTTCTTCGCCAATGCCGACGGCATTTATCAGCGCAGAGAGAAAGAATACATTGACGAATTCGTGTCGGGCATCAAGCAGATAGGCGACATCACGGCCGAAATGGAGGCCGATATTCAGGCCTCACTGGACAAGAAATACACCCTGAACGAAATCGTTGACGGCACAAGAGAGGTGCTCGACGGCTTCAGCGAGCCCGAAAGACAGGCCATACTGAAGAGCATCCGCGGGTTTATCAACAAGGTTATACGCGCCGACGGACGCGTACATCCGCTGGAGCATGAAAACTACAAGCTCTGGAAAACGGCCTTCGGACTGCACTGACGGCAAACAATTAAGAAACAAAGCCCTACTACCGGTCTTGCCAAACGGGCGGGGAAGTCTTTTTGCTTCAAATTTTCAACTCTCTGCCTCTTGCGAAAGAAGGGCGGAGATACACTTAGTATTAGTTCTGCTTCCCTCCTTACAACCGAGGCCGGAAAGGGCTTTTTCATCGTGCACCATGAGTTTCAAGCCATTTATGTCTTTACAAAAGAAGCGTAACAGCCGCCGTGACGGCCTTTTGAGATGAACTGTTTAACCTTTAACCAACATGCGTTGCCGACCGCCCTTTGCTGCAACAGGAGGCTGAAACCGGCTTTCTTCCTTTTCATTTTCTTATTACTGATACCTCTCGAGGCCCCGGCACAGGATGCCGACGGCGAGCGGCGATGGGCTCTGGACGGTGCCTTAGGCCCCGTGAGGCTTACCAACCTGCACACCACGGGGCAGTCCGTGACCGCTTCCTGGCCAGGCGTTACGACGGGACTCATGACCTCTCTGCATGCCGAATACTTCATTCCCGCCACCCACTTCAGCCTTACGGCGGGCTATGAGAAGGAAGAACTCAACTGTCAAGGGCAGGATCTCTCGGCCAACTTGCAGCAGGCAATGCTCGGCGCACGCTGGTATCCCGCCCCAAAAGAGTGGATGGTGCAGCCTTACATAGGCCTCCACGCGTTCTGCAACCTGGGTTCAACGCGCCAAACTCTTACCATGACCAGCAGTGCCACGCCCGCCAGCAAGGCTTACGAGCGCACGGGCATCATCCGTCTGCCGCGCTTCAGCGTGGCTCCCGTGGTGGGTGTAGACCTTTACATCCTGTCATCAGTAGCGTTGCAGGTAACTTACGGCTACCGCATGGGCATCAACTCCCACGCCGATATACGCTCCCATTACACCAACAGCAGCGCTACCAGCCTCTCGCATGGCAGCATCCACCGCCATGCCTTGGCCTTCGGGCTCAAGTTTACCTTCCCTTTTTCGTTCACCACAAAGGATGCCAACAACCTTTTAAACCTGCTCATGGGCGATGATGACGACTATTAAAGCCTCCCGCCTGCGGCAACCGCGGTAGGCGGAGCTGCCGTTCAGAATTCCTGAAACATGCCTTTTACACCTTTACCGGCGGTTGACAACGACGTTGCAAATACGCATTGAATACGCTGAAAAACAAGTCACACAACCTTGTGTGACACAACTTTGTGTGATACATACTTGTATAAATGAAAATAAAAGCCTATATTTGCGGCGTAAATCATTTGAAACAAGAAAGTTATGGAGCGCAAATTTGTTTTCGGAGTGGCTGTTTCAGGCTATAACTTTACGGGCAGAAAGGCCGAAACGGAGCGCCTGCTGACCGATTTCAGAAATGGAGTGAACGTGATACTCATGTCGCCCCGCCGCTTAGGTAAGACCTCTCTGGTGAGGCATGTGTGCGGTTTGGTCTCGCCGACGGAGCTCATTACGGTTTATGTTGACATCTTCGGGTGCAAGACGGAGTACGAGTTCTACAACAAACTGGCTGCGGCAGTGTTGCAGCAAACGGCCTCGCGCAAGGAACTCTGGCTCGAGGAAGCCAAAGACTTCATCTATCGGCTCTCGCCGAAGATATCGTTCAGTCCCGACCCCAACATCCAGTTCAACGTCTCACTCGGCATTTCACCCAAGACGCACACGCCCGAAGAGATACTTTCTCTGGTCGAACAGATAGCCCAAAGGAAAGGAAAAAGGATTGTGGTGTGCATAGACGAGTTCCAACAAATAGGCGAGATAGCCGACAGCACGCAGGTGCAGGCCCGCCTCAGGAGCGTGTGGCAGCATCAGCAGCGTACGTCCTACTGCCTCTTCGGCAGCAAACACCACCTCATGGGCAGCATTTTTCTGAACAAGAGCATGCCCTTCTATCAGTTCGGTGACCTGATAGTGCTCGACAAAATACCTACTGCAGACTGGACGCACTACATCGTCACTCACTTTGCCGACGGCAACCGCAACATCAGCCCCACACTGGCAGCAGAAATATGCACCTTGGTAGACAATTATTCGGCCTACGTGCAGCAGCTCTCGTGGCTTGTCTTTACACTGACAAAGGAGGGCGACACCGTGACCGGAGCCCACCTGCAGGCAGCCATGAACGAACTGCTGGCCACCAACGACATCCTCTTCATGCAGATGGTAGAGCCGCTCTCGGAGTACCAGATGAACTTTATCCGTGCCCTCACCGACGGCATCAACGACAACTTCGGCCGTTCGCAGATACGCGAAAAATACCGACTGGGAAGCTATTCCAACATCAGCCGACTGAAGAAAGCCCTGCTGGAACGCGACATCATTACCGTAAAAGGCGACGAGATAACCCTTACCGACCCCGTATTCGGCAAGTGGTTTGAACGCAAGATGATGGTCTGAAGGCAGCAAAAACAACCCTGCCGGCTTTTCAACAAACTGTTGATAAACCTGTGGAAAACCCTGTTTAAAACCTTATCATAACTTTGCAGATATGCACGCAGGCACACAGAGAGCCGAAAAAGCGTGGATATCCACAGGTTTTTAACGCCCTTTTGAAAGCGATTTCCACGTTTTCGGCAGCAGAAAAAATATCAACTTATCAACTTTGCACTATCTGTTACGAACATGTTAATAAGTATGCTATCTCGCTGAAAACCAACAATCAGAAATTAGCCGGATGTGTGCATAACTACAACCAGAATGTTGAAAGCGGAATAACCAAACAATCTGCCCGCGAGTTTTGCACTTATCAACACCACATCATACCATTCATTTTCTTTTTTCTTTTAAAAAAAGAGAGAATATAATAATAAGGTTGGGGCGGAAAAGGTGGTTTTAAAAGACAGAGTAACATAGTATTTTTTTCGTTGCTGAATGCTTCCTGCTGGTTGGTTGCTCATTTTTAAAGACAGAGTAACATAGTATTTTTTTTTGCTGCTGCATGCTTGCTGCATTATGGAGACGAATAAGCAACGCTTTGCAAGAAGACAAACTGATATCCTACCCTTGGAAAGGGGAGGCGGAGGAGGGGATGACCTGATGGCAGAGATTAATCATGCAGCTTAAGATATCATCTCCTCTTTAATTGTGAATTGTGAATTATGAATTGTGAATTAACAACCTGCAGCCTGCACAATCATCCCCTCCTAACCTCCCCTTTCTAAGGGGAGGAACCTCTGCCGCCCACAAGCAGCCCCCAATTACCTACTTTTATAAATACAGCAAAAGGGCTAACTGGTATCCATTACGCAAACTATTGATATCCAACTACTTATAAACAATAAGGTAAAAGGTATCATTCAAGCCTCTTGAACGGCATCTCCAAGGCCCTTGAAAGTATCGTTCAAGAGGCTTGATACATATCTTCAAAAATTGTGAATGGTGAATGATGAATTGTAAATTGCCAGCCTTTGTTACCTTGTCTTTAAAAATAAGCTGCGCTGAATTTAATAAATACGGTGCCAGCTTATCACGAAACAAACGGGCGGAGACAGTATTAAAAATCTTAAATTGTACGTTAAATCCGAAAGTTTAGGCTAAATTTGCAACTTAAACTGATAATAGGCATCAATGAGTTTAACAAGTTTTGCCGGCAAGCTGTTCGTTCCCCGTCAGCGTGAATTGAAGCATCACCTTCGCAATGGGGATGAGTTGCAGCAGCGGGTGCTCGAATATCTTGTGGGCAGAGGTAAGCATACGGAGTACGGACGCAAGTATGCAATGGGGGCGGTACGCTCTTACGGCGACTTTGCCCGCAGCCTTCCGCTAACTACCTATGAAGAACTGAAGGGCTACATAGACCGCATGCGCCACGGCGAACACGACGTGCTGTGGCCCGGAACGGTAAAATGGTACGCCAAATCATCGGGTACCACGAACGACAAAAGCAAGTTCATACCCGTTTCGTCCGAAGGTCTGCACAACATACATTATAAAGGCGGGGCCGATGTTGTGGCACTCTACCTGCGCAACAATCCGCAGAGCAGGATGTTCGACGGCAAGAGTCTCATCCTCGGTGGCAGCCATTCGCCCAACTACAACCTGCCGGGAAGCCTGGTGGGCGACCTGAGCGCCATCCTGATAGAGAACATCAATCCGCTTGCCAACTTAGTGCGCGTGCCGAAGAAGCAGACGGCGCTGCTCTCTGACTTTGAGCTGAAGCGCGACCGCATAGCCCGCGAAACGATGGAGAAGAACGTGACCAACCTCTCCGGAGTTCCCTCCTGGATGCTCTCGGTGCTGGTTCGCGTGCTCGAAATAAGCGGCAAGCAGCACGTTAACGAGGTGTGGCCAAACCTGGAAGTGTTCTTCCACGGCGGCATTGCCTTTACGCCTTACCGCAGTCAGTACGAACAGATAATCACCTCGCCGGGCATGCACTACATGGAAACTTACAACGCCAGCGAGGGCTTTTTCGGCATTCAGGACGACCCGACGGACAGGAGCATGCTCCTTATGCTCGACTACGGCGTGTTCTATGAGTTCATACCAATGGACGAATACGGCACCCAACATCCCACCGTTGTTCCGCTGGAGGGCGTGGAGTTGGGGCGTAACTACGCCATGCTCATCTCTACTTCGTGCGGACTGTGGCGCTATCTCATTGGCGATACAGTGCAGTTCACCAGCCGCAAGCCGTATAAGTTCGTCATCACCGGGCGTACCAAGTACTTTATTAATGCCTTCGGCGAGGAGCTTATCATGGATAATGCGGAGCGGGGGCTGGCCTACGCCTGCGAACAAACGGGCGCCCAAGTGGCCGAGTACACGGCTGCACCCATCTACATGGATGCCAATGCCAAGTGCCGACACCAGTGGCTCATCGAGTTCAGCAGGCCTCCGGAGAGCCTGCAGCAGTTCTCCGACTTGCTCGACCGGCGGCTGCAGGAGCTCAACAGCGACTATGAGGCCAAGCGTTTCCACGACGTTACGCTCCAACATCTGCAGATTGTGCAGGCCCGACCCAACCTTTTCAACGACTGGCTCAAGTCAAAAGGCAAGCTCGGCGGGCAGCATAAGGTGCCCAGACTGAGCAACAGCAGGAAGAACATAGACGAACTCTTGGAGCTCAACGGAACCGCCCGGGCTCTATAAATATAATAAGGTGAAGCGAAAAAAACGAATGGGAAGAACGACGAAACACATTTTTGTGCTGCAGAGAGGGCACCGTCCACGGTCGGGCAGTGGGTGTCCGGCGGGCGTGCTGCGCATTTGCGAGCACGTTGCGGCAGTCTTGTTCTTTTCATTCACGGTGCTTTTTGGCGTCTCATCCTGTGCCCGCATGGGTCAGCCCGATGGCGGTTGGTACGACGAAACACCGCCTCGAGTGGTGGGAAGTACGCCTGCCGACAAGGCTACAGGCATCGGCGGGCGCAAGATACGCATAAACTTTGACGAGTTCATCAAGATAGACAACCCCACGGAAAACGTGGTGGTGTCGCCTCCGCAGATGGAAGCACCCGAGATAAAAGGGCAGGGCAAGAGCATTGTCGTGGAGCTGAAGGACTCGCTGAAACCCAATACAACGTACACCATCGACTTCTCCGACGCCATTACCGACAACAACGAAGACAACCCCCTGGGCAACTTTACCTACAGTTTCTCCACCGGCAACGAGATTGATACGATGGAGGTGAGCGGACATGTGCTCGAGGCAGAAACCTTGGAGCCGGTGAAAGGCATCCTTGTAGGCCTCTACGCCAACCTGGAGGACAGTGCTTTCCGCAAGCTGCCCATGCTCCGCGTCTCGAAAACTGATAGTCGCGGACGCTTCGTAATCAAAGGAGTAGCGCCCGGAAGTTACCGCATCTACGCCCTTCAGGATGTGGATGGCGACTATCGCTTCTCGCAGAAAAGCGAGAAACTGGCCTTTAACCACGACGTGATCGTGCCTTCCTGGAAGCCTGACGTGCGTCAGGACACCCTCTGGCGCGACTCACTTCACATCGATTCCATTGTCCGCGTGGGCTATACTCACTTCCTTCCGGACGACATAGTGCTGCGAGCATTCACCGAAGTGCTTACCGACCGCTACTTCATCAAGGCCGAACGGCAGGATGCCAACCACTTTACACTCTTCTACAGTTACGGCAGCAACGAGCTTCCGGAGGTCAAGGGACTGAACTTCAACGCCGCAGATGCCTTTCTGGTGGAGGCAAACGAGAAGCGTGATACCATTACTTACTGGCTGCGCGACACGGCTCTGGTAAACCAGGACACGCTCAGCGTGCAGCTTGCTTACGAAATGACGGACTCCGCCGGGCAGCTTGTAACGCAGACGGACACGCTCCACATACTCTCCAAACAGCCTTACGCGCGCCGCCTGAAGGACTTGCAGCGCCGCCGGGAGGACTGGCAAAAGCGGCAGGACCGCGCCAGGAAGCGCGGCAACAAGTACGAAACGGTTTGGCGCCCGGAGGCTCTGAAGCCCGAAATCAAGGCTCCCTCGCAGTTTGACCCCGACCAGAACATCTTCTTCTCCTTCCCTGTACCGCTGGCTGAGATGGACACCAGCAAGGTTCACCTGTACTCCAAGATAGACAGCTTGTGGTATCGCGCCAGGTTCCTGCTGCGCCCCTACCCCTCCATACCGCGTACCTACGAGCTTTACGGCGAATGGAGACCAGGCGTGGAGTACAGTCTCGAGGTTGACAGTGCTGCCTTCCGCGACATCTACGGCAACGTGTCCGACAAGCTGAAGCAGGGCTTCAAGGTGCGTAATGACGATGAATACACCACCATCGTAATGAACCTGGAAGGCATGAGCGGCCGAACGGTCATCTGCCAGCTGCTCAACAAGCAGGACAAGGTGCAGAAGCAGGTGAGCACCACCAGCGGTACGGCCGAGTTCTTCTACGTGAAACCCGACACTTACTACCTGCGTATGATAGTCGATGAGAATGCTAACGGCCGCTGGGACACGGGCAACTACGACCTCGACCGCCAGCCCGAAGAGGTTTACTACTATCCGGAAAAGATAGAATGCCGTGCCAAATGGGAGGTTCGACATACTTGGCAGCCCGCCATGAGGCGCCTCGACGAGCAGAAACCGGCCGAGATAACGCAGCAGAAGGCCGACAAAAAGAAAACCATAAAGTACCGCAACGCCGAGCGGGCACGCAAGATGGGCGTGCCGTTGCCCGCCAACGTGGTAACCGTAAGGAAGTAACAGCGCTGCAGCTGCCTGCAGGCAGCGCGGCTAAAGATTTAAAACGAATAAGCCAATGACAAGTTTCAAATATCTGATAACAGCCCTGCTGCTGGCCGTAACCATGCAGTCAGGCGCCCAGTGCTCGTTCCACAACGAGGCATTCAAGTCGGGAGAGTTCCTCTCCTATAACCTTTATTACAACTGGAAGTTCGTTTGGGTAAAGGCCGGAACGGCCTCCATGTACACTGTCCAGAGCCGTTACAACGGCAAGCCGGCCTATCGTGCCAGCCTCACCACGCGCGGCAACCGCCGTGTAGACGACATGTACGTGCTGCGCGACACGCTGCTTTGCTACTCATCGCTCGACATGGAGCCCCTTTACTTCCGCAAGGGAGCCCGCGAAGGCAGCCGATATACGGTAGACGAGGTGTTCTACACCTACCCCGGAGGCAAGTGCAACATCCGCCAACACAGGCTCACAAGCAGCGGAGAGCACCTCCGCGAGCAGCATACACTGAACTACTGCGTGTACGATATGCTCAACATCTTCCTGCGTGCACGCTCGTTCAACCCCGATGGATGGACAAGCGGCAAGGTAATTGACTTCCCCATAGCCGACGGCAACAGCGTAGATACGGGCCGGCTGGCTTACAAAGGCAAGGTTACTGTTAAGGGAGACAACGGCCACAAGTACCGTTGTCTGCGGCTGGCATACTTTGAAAAGGAGAAGGAAAAGTTCGAGCACATCGTCGATTTCTATGTAACCGACGACAAGAACCACGTGCCCGTGCGGCTTGACCTGTTCCTGCGCTTCGGTTCTGCCAAGGCTTTTGTAACGAGCATGAAGGGCTTACGCAATCCTGAAGCATCGCTCGTAAAGTAGTGGCGTATTGTTTCTGAAACAGTAGGGCATTGTTTCTCAAGTAGTGAAACAT
>LAHS01000134.1_pt1 | contig 15937 bp, 16 predicted proteins | sample 329651 | NCBI WGS metagenome assembly LAHS01 (sample SAMN03275699, study PRJNA271635) | activated sludge metagenome | isolation source: sample C-1 Sludge from hydrolytic chamber (first chamber) of Anaerobic... | reverse complement strand
GGCATCACATCATAGAAGAAGCCATTCTCGATGGCAGGACCGAAACCAAACTGTATGCCCGGGTAGAGTTCCTGCAGAGCCTCGGCCAGCAAGTGGGCAGAAGTGTGCCAGAAGGTGTGCTTGCCCTCTTCGTCGTCAAACTTGTAGAGAGCGATTGTTGCGTCACTGTTGATAGGACGATTCAGTTCTGTTGTCTCACCATTAACCCCGCAAGATACAACGTCACGGGCGAGAGCAGGCGAGATGCTCTCTGCGATTTGATAACCAGTTACGCCCTGTTCATACTCACGAACAGATCCGTCTGGGAATGTGATTTTAACCATATTACAAATTAGTTTTACTTAAATCACCACAAAAGTACAATTAATTTTCTGATAAGCAAGGGGGAGAGCGGGAAATTGAAAATTGAAAATCGAAAATTTCTAATTAATAATTTCTAATTAATAATTTCTAATTAATAATTTTTCTCCCCTACTTCCATCTCTTGCTCAACGCATACGCATCATACAGTCCGAGCTCACCCGCTTTACTCAGGTCGTGTTTGGCCTCAGCATTTTTACCCATACGGTGATACACGATGGCACGGTTGTAATAGGCTTCCGCAAATTTGGGGTCAAGATGCAGCGACTGCGTATAGTTATCGACGGCACGCTCGTTGTTACCCTGCTCAGCAAAAAGATTACCTCTATTATAATATAGGTACGCGTTGCGCGGCTTCAACTTGATGGCCTCAGCCAGATCTCCCTCTACCTGAGCCGCCTTCATACTCACGTTCTGCCCTTTCGACTGATCGTAGTCGTTGAGCAGATCCTGGCACACCGCCCGTTCCCACCGCCCCAATATCGACCCGGGATCGAGCGCAATATAATCGTCAAGGTCAGCGATAGCATCTACATAGTTCTGCGCATCTGAGTAAGCCACAGCCCGCTGCAGCAGCAGGGCCGCCTTCAGCTTCGTGTCGTGCTCTTCCGTAATACCTGCCGTGAGGGCGTCGATGGTTTGGAAAAGCTGTCGCGACTCCACATCAGTGAGTTTACGCTGGCGGCTGCACGTAAGCAGAAGCTTACGCAGCGGGCTCTGCGTAGCGTTGAAATGATCTACTTCTGCATCATACATCTGATAGCCCGTCACGCCATTGGTAGATGTGAAATAGGAGAGATGCATCATGGGGATCAGCGCCACCTCTACCTCGCGATTCTGAACCGCACCACGAATCTGGCTCTTATACTCATGCTGCACCTGCGGCTCATCCTCCACCACGATGTCGTTGTACTTGTCAAAGTTGATCTCCGATCGCTTGCGCACCTCGTTAAGCTTCTGCCGGCTCCACCGTTGCTGCCTGCCGATATGCTTGTCCATCTGCGCCTTAAAGATGCGGAACTCGTCCATCTCGGCTTTAGCGGTCATGCCGAGACGGCGATAACAGCGTGCCCGGTTGCTCAGACCCACCCAGAAATTAGGAAACTCGGCAATGATACTGCTATAGTCGCGTATGGCCGCCCGCAGGTTGCCCACCTTGTCGTTCAGCAACGCCCTGTTATAGATGGCCATGAAGTTACGAGGCTCCATGCGCACCACGAAGTCGAAATCGGTGATGGCACGGTTGTCGTCGCCAAGCTGCACGCGGAGCAGTCCGCGGTTATAATGTGCCAAGAAGTTGTTGGGATCTATGTCGATGGCCATATCGTAATCGGCCAGTGCACCACGGAGATTGTTGATATTGAGGCGTGCCAAAGCACGGTTCACATAGTGTTCGGCAGCCTTGGGCTTGAGATGGATCACCTCGCTGAGACAAGAATCTGCGGCAGCCCATCTGTGTCGGTTAAGGGCAATATAAGCCCGTGTCTGCCAGGCATCGACATTAAAGGAGTCGAGTGCCAGACTCTGTGCAAGCCATCGGTCGGCCTGTGTGGTGTCTTTCTTATTTAGGAAGATCTCTGCCTTGAGCGAGTAGGCACTGGCCATACCCGACCACCGCCTGATGATCGTATCCGCCTCGAGGAGAGCCTGGTCGTAATCCTTGAGTTTCATTCGGCATACCGCACGATTGAACCAGAAGCTTGACACCGACGGGTTGATACCGATGGCACGGCCGTAGTCGGCAGCAGCATCAGCATATCTGTCCTGCCGTATGCGCGCAATGCCACGGAGGTCGAACAGCTGCTCGATATAAGGATTGAGCGCGATGGCCTGCGACACGTCCTGTTCTGCGCCCACATAGTCGTCGAGATAGAACTTGGCTATGCTGCGGTTATACCACGGTAGCCACAGATAGGGCTTCAGTGCTATAACCTTATTGAAATATTGTATGGAGAGCACATAATCCTCATAGTGCAATGCCACCTCACCACTGGTGATCAGGCGGTCCACATTATACTGGGCCCGTACCTGCAAAGCGCATAGCACACCCAGAAACATCATGACGATCTTGCTCTTCATAACTATCCAGTTGAGAATTGAGAAAGATACAGCGTGTTAATTTCCCATGAATCGGCAAGTCATTGGCCTTGCTTCCTTAGAAACCCACATGCCGGGCATAGACCTCTCCCCTCATCAAGCCTCCCTATTCTCAATTAAAACATCATCTCCGTGCAACCTTGGTGCGGTAGTTGGCGCGGTATTTCCCCTGCACGATCGCACGCAGCTTGTTTTTGATGAGCTGCTTGCGCAGAGGCGACAGTCGGTCCGTGTACATCACGCCCTCAAGATGATCGAACTCATGCTGCATCACGCGGGCCAGATAGCCCTCTACCCACTCGTCATGCGGCTGAAGCTGCTCGTCGAGGTACTTCACGTGGATACGCGAGTAACGCGCCACGTTCTCGCTCAGGCCGGGTACGGAGAGGCAGCCCTCCTCCATCGTCACCTTCTCCGACTTCTCATCCATTTCCAGGATATGGGGGTTGATATAGGCATGACGGAAACCCGCGTACTCAGGAAATTCCTCCTTGAGCACATCCAGGTCTATCACTACCACGCGGATCGACTTGCCGATCTGCGGGGCAGCGAGCCCCACGCCCGACGAGGCGTCCATCGTCTCAAACATATCACTGATGAGCTGCTGCAGATCAGGATAATCAGCAGGGATATCCTGAGCCACCTTGCGCAGCACAGGATGTCCGTAGGTATAAATAGGTAATATCATCTTTTTGAATTCATGTAATCCTGAAGAATAATCGTAGCACTGATTTCGTCAACCAATCCTTTATTCTCTCTTCTTGTTTTCTTTTTCGTGCCCGAGTCCAACAGCACTCTGTGGGCAATGACCGAAGTGAAACGTTCATCGTAATAGTCTATCGGTATTTCGGGCATGGCCCTGCGCCACCGTCCCACGAAGTTCTCCACACGCGCCAGATTCTCCGAGGGTTCCGCGTTCATCTGTATGGGACGTCCTATTACAATACGTTCGACCTCCTCCTGCTGGATATACCGCGAGAGGAAGTCGAACAGATCTTTGGTGTCAACCGTGGTAAGACCGCTGGCGATAATCTGCAGCGGATCGGTCACAGCTATGCCCGTACGTTTCTTACCATAATCGACAGATAGTATTCTGGCCAAATCTTATTTCTTAAACAGCAACCAAGCGTCGCCCTTAGGATTATACTGGCTACCACGGATAGCATCACGGCTCTGCACGGCTGCAGCCTTGTCTGCATTGGTAGAAGCGATGACACGGTACATGTTGATGTTTGAGTTGTAGGCGATCTGCGCATCATAACCACCCTGCTTCAGGGTGCTCTGCATACCTTCGGCATTGGCCTTGAGCGAGAACGAGCCCACCACAACGCTGTAAGCCTGCAGCCCTGCGCCGCTTACTACGGTCACGTCTTCTGTGCGCACGGTAGCATTATCGACATTGGTCACCGTGGTCTGAGTGGCGGGAGCCTCCGTCAGCGGAGTCACCACGGGCTGGGATTCCTGCACGGGCTGCTGAGCCATATTCTGCTCTTCCTGAGCCTTAGCTTTCTCGTATGCCTTCTTATAGGCGCTCTCCTGTGACTTACAACTGGTGAAAGCCAATGCAACGCAGAGTGCTGCGCCGAATAACAATGATTTCTTCATAATGATAATATTTTATTTTACGATTTATAGACGGGTTTCTGCCTTCTTCCCAGGGCTCGCATCTCGGCACACCCCATCATAACAGGGATATGCCAACGAAGCTATGCAGTGCGAAATTACGAAAATAATCACAAAACGGCTGAATAACAGCGCATAAAGTTTGTTAAATCAAAGAAATAGAAGGGATTTAACAAAAATAAGGGCTGAAAATGTTGTTTATTTCTTCCATTTACCTATATTTGCACACAAAGAGTTACAGAAGACGTAAACGAAGCATCTGCACACAATAACGGCAGACGCATCGGGCTACAAATCAAGAACTCACATCATACAATTTAAATAATAACAATTATGAAAACAATCGGTTACATCGGCGCATTTTTAGGTGGTGCCATCGCTGGAGCTGCCTTAGGCCTCCTGCTCGCACCTGAAAAGGGAGAAAACACACGTAACAAGATTTCAGACGCTGTAGATGACTTCTGCAAGAAGCACGACATCAAGATCAACCGCAAGGACACAGAAGATCTCATCGACGACATCAAGGAAGCTGTAACTTCAGAGGAATAAGTCCTCAACCATCACGCACGGCGGCGAGAGGAGAATGCCTTCACGGCACACCTCGCCGCCGTCTATGTTTCATACCATTCGTGTTTTTTTCATACATGTTTTCAAACGACAAAAACATTGAGACCATAGGCCAGCTTGTCGAGACCGTCAAGCACTACGTCTCCCTGCAGAGCGAATATGTGAAGCTCGACGTGGTGGAGAAGACCGTGAGGATCCTTACGGCCATCGCCATCACCGCCATACTCTGCATACTGCTGTCGCTCATGCTCATTTACCTCAGCTTTGCCGCAGCCTACTCCCTCGCACCGCTGGTAGGCAACACGCTGGCCTTCTGCATCATCGCCGGCATCTATCTCGTACTCCTCCTCCTCGTCCTCATCTTTAGAAGACAGTGGATAGAGAAGCCTCTGGTCAAGTTCTTAGCCTCACTGCTCCTGAGCAAATAAGTAAATTTCACCCATCATGGACAATCATATACCCAACCCCATCACCTATAGTGCCATCGAGGAGATACAGCTGCGCAAAGCGCTGCTCCTGAAAGACATACAGAAGGACAACAACCGGCTGAACACCCAGTGGCACTCGCTATTCTCCAAACCCGATGCCCTGAAGGCCAATGCCACGCCCTCCAAGCGCTTCAACAGTGTCATCAATACGGGAGCAGGCTTCCTCGATGCCCTGATCCTCGGGTGGAAGCTCTACAGAAAATTCAAGAAATAAGCCCTTTTTGCGACATTTCTGCACTTTGCATGTTAAGAATAGTTATAAATCGAAGTTTTATGAGTAGAAAACTTGCAACTTTGAAAACATACACTTAACTTTGCAATGTGTTTTTCATAGTATTAGATTTAAGGTTAACAAGGTTGGAGTACAGCGGTACTCCTTTTTTTGTGTCCGTAAGTCAAATACTTTTAAGGGCACATAGATGACACCCGAGCACGTTCCAGTGCAACTGACATCAGTCGCAATTAGTACTTACCGGCGTTGCGAATAAGTATTAATCGCGATGCGAATAAGCATTAATCGCGTTGCCATTCAGTATTAATCGCAATGCGAATAAGTATGAATCGCAATACCACCCCTATTTTTCGCCTCTCCGCCGAGCTGGCACACACACCGAGGTCGTCAATTTTCAAAAGTCGGAATGTCGCGAAAACAAACATTTACCCTTCGTTGTTATTTTATGGCGCATACCCGATTCTTTACCCATTTCTATAGACTCCCATTCCACGAATTTACGTATTCGAGATATAAGCCACGCGCCCGGACGGGTCAGCCATAAATCGCAGGCATGAGCATCAATGGCCAGAAATGTAAACCACAACATTTGTTAAAAACTCAAGAAGCGGGTTAAGTTTTCAATTAAAATTAGTAATTTTGCATCATAAATAGGGAATTCTTTCCCACCACAAGTTGGTAGGAACACAAGATTGAAAGATTAGGATAACGTTTCACTATCAAGACTAAAATTAAATTATATAATAATAGGTATGAAAATTAAGAATTGTTTGTTCGTTGCTGCCCTCGCCGCAGCTCTTGTTTCGTGTGGAGGCAAGGGACGTCAGGGTCTCCCCAACTTCGGAGATAACGAGTTTGCCGTACGCACCGTGGGCACTCAGAGTGCAGACCTACAGAACAGCTACCCTGCCACGATCAAGGGTATTCAGGATGTTCAGGTAAGTCCGAAGGTTTCCGGATTTATCACGCGCGTACTCGTACACGAGGGTCAGGCCGTCAGCGCCGGACAGGTGATGTTTACCATCGACAGCCAGACATATCAGGATGCCGTGAGGCAGGCACAGGCTGCAGTAAACACCGCCCGCTCGCAGGCCAACACTGCCCGCATGACCTACGAGAACAACAAAAAACTTTTCGATCAGAAGATCATCGGTCAGTATGAGCTTTCTGCCTCGCAGAACAGCTATGCCACGGCACAGGCCTCGGTAGCACAGGCTCAGGCCAGCCTGGCATCGGCACGCGAAACGCTGAGCTGGTGCACGGTGAAGGCTCCCGCCGCAGGTGTGGTGGGCAGCCTGCCTTATAAGGTTGGAGCCCTGGTCAGTGCACAGAATGTGCTGACCACCGTATCGAACATCTCTACCATGGAAGTGTTCTTCTCCATGAGCGAGAGCGAGATCCTCTCGATGAGCAAGACGTCAGGAAGCGCTGCTGCCGCCATCAGCGGTATGCCCGCCGTGAAGCTCCAGCTTGCCGACGGTACGATATACAACCATCCGGGTAAGGTGGTGAAGATGAGCGGCGTGATCGATGCTGCCACGGGCAGCTACTCGCTCATTGCCCACTTTGCCAACCCCGAGCACCTGCTCAAGAGCGGCGGTGCAGGCAGCATCATTGTGCCGAGCGTAAACAGTTCAGCCATCGTCATTCCCCAGGAGGCAACGGCACAGGTCCAGGATAAGGTGTTCGTATATGTCGTAGATAAGAACAACAAGGTGAAATACACCGAGATACAGGTTAACCCCGAGAACGACGGCAACAACTTCATCGTGACGGCAGGCCTGCACGCCGGCGACCGTATCGTGAGCAAGGGTATCACCAAGCTTACTGACGGCATGGACATCAAGCCTATCACCGAGGCACAGTATCAGAAGAAGATAGAAGATGCCGAAAAGATGGGTGCCGCGCAGGGTGATGCCAAGGAGTTTGCCAAGACTCTGCAGGGAAAATAACATAAAAACGAGGTCGTCGTCAAGCTGATAACGACCTATGCAATCATTAAGAAAAGAGAAACTATGTCTTTTTCAAATTTTATTAAGCGCCCGGTACTCTCGACGGTGATCTCCATCTTCTTCGTCCTGCTCGGTACCATCGGCCTTATATCGCTGCCTATCGAGCAGTACCCGGATATCGCCCCGCCTACCATCATGGTGATAGCCAACTATCAGGGAGCCGATGCCAAGACGGTGATGAATTCGGTAGTGACACCGCTTGAGGAGAGCATCAACGGTGTGGAGAATATGACCTACATGACTTCTTCGGCTACCAATGACGGATCTGCCATGATCACCGTGCTCTTCAAGCAGGGATCAAATGCCGATATGGCTGCCGTCAATGTCCAGAACCGTGTGCAGCAGGCACAGGCGCTGCTGCCCGCCGAGGTGACAAGAGCCGGTGTGCAGGTAGTGAAGCGCCAGACCTCTAACGTCATCATGTACTCTCTGACTACGGAGGACGGCCGGTACGACTCGAAATTCCTCACCAACTACAACGAGATCAACATCTCGCCCCTGATCAAGCGTATCAGCGGCGTGGGTAACGTGCAGTCGTTCTCTACCGAGACCTACTCCATGCGTATCTGGCTCCAGCCCGAAAAGATGAAGCAGTACGGACTTGTGCCGACAGACATCACTGCCGCCCTGGCCGAGCAGAACATCGAGGCAGCCCCGGGTAAGTTTGGTGAGAACAGCAACATCGCCTACGAGTACGTCTTACGTTACAAGGGACGCCTCTCTACACAGAGGGAGTATGAGAACATCATCCTCACCAGCAAGACCACAGGTCAGACCCTCTATCTGAAGGATGTGGCCAAAATGGAGCTGGGCAGCCTGATGTATAACGTGCACATGCGCAACAACGGCCAGCCCGCCGTGATGGGTATGGTACAGCAGATTGCCGGATCGAACGCAACACAGATTGCCACCGACGTGAAAGCTGCCTTGGCCGAAGCTCAGAAAAACATGCCGCCGGGCATGGAATACAGCATTGAGCAGGACGTGACCGAGTTCCTCTTCGCCTCTATCGCCGAGGTGGTGCGCACGCTGGTCATCACCCTGCTGCTGGTATTCCTCGTGGTTTATATCTTCCTCCAGGATTTCCGCTCAACGCTTATCCCGATGATCGCCGTTCCTGTGGCATTGATCGGTACCTTCCTCTTCCTCTGGATCTTCGGATTCTCCATCAACCTGCTGACACTCTCGGCACTGCTGCTGGCCATCGCCATCGTGGTAGATGATGCCATCGTGGTGGTGGAGGCCGTACACGCCAAGCTCGACCAGGGCTACGACAGCGCGCTGACGGCAGCCATCGATGCCATGAACGAGATCTCGGGAGCCATCATCTCCATCACCCTCGTGATGTCGGCCGTGTTCATTCCCGTGTCATTCATCGGCGGTACGTCAGGTACCTTCTATCGCGAGTTTGGTGTGACCATGGCGGTATCCATCGTCATCTCGGCCATCAACGCCCTGACATTGTCGCCGGCCCTGTGTGCCATCTTCCTGAAACCACACGACAAGGAGGCAAAAGAGAAGTCAACCTTCATCAATCGTTTCCACGCCGGTTTCAACCGCGTGTTTGACAAAGCGACCAACAAGTACAAGAAAGGTGTGGAGAACATCATCGGCCACCGCATCATCACTGCCATTACCGTGGTAGTAGGTATCGTGGCACTTGTTGTCAGCATGGCAACCACCAGTACTGGTCTTGTGCCCGATGAAGACACCGGTACGCTGTTCGTCACCGTATCGGCCGCTCCTGGAACGAGTCAGGCCCGCACGCAGGAGATTGTTGATCAGGTAGATAAGATGCTTGCCTCCAACCCTGCCATACGCCGTCGCGAAGCCGTTGCAGGTTACAACTTCATCGCCGGACAGGGATCCGACCAGGCCACGTTCATCATCAAGCTGAAAGACTTTGAGGAACGCGAGTCCAAGAACATCTTCGCACGGCTGTGGGGAGTGATCACCGGCAAGGGCGTGGAGCAACTCTTTGTCAATCCGATGGAAGCCAACATGGTGCTTGCCATGATCTATAAACAGACCGCCACCATCAAGGATGCACAGATTCTGGCCTTCGGTCCGCCTATGATCCCGGGCTTCTCGGCCAACAACGGTGTAGCCATGACATTGCAGGATAAGACCGGTGGCGACCTCAACAAGTTCTTCAACGTAACGAAGGACTACCTGAAAGAGCTGAACAAGCGTCCGGAGATTCAGAACGCCATGACCTCATACAACCCTAACTACCCACAGTACATGGTGAATGTGGACGTGGCAAAATGTAAGCAGGCAGGTACGTCGCCAGCCAGCGTGCTCGGAACACTGCAGGGCTATTACGGCGGTCTGTATGCCTCCAACTTCAACGCCTACGGCAAGCTCTACCGCGTTATGATTCAGGGCAATGTGGCCAGCCGTATGCGCCCGGAAGGATTGAGCAACATCTACGTGCGCCTGAATTCCGGCCAGATGGCTCCCGTGTCAGAGTTTATCACCCTGAAACGCGTCTATGGCCCGTCGAACATCAACCGCTTCAACCTCTTCACCGCCATCAACCTGAACATCACGCCTAACAGCGGCTACTCTACGGGTGATGCCCTGAAGGCCTGTGAAGAAGTGGCTGCCAACTATCTGCCGCAGGGTTACGGCTACGAATACTCCGGCCTGACCCGCTCGGAGGCTGAGTCGAGCAACTCTACCGGACTGATCTTCGCGCTCTGCTTCGTATTCGTTTACCTCATTCTGAGTGCCCAGTACGAGAGTTATCTGCTGCCCCTGGCCGTGTTGCTCTCCGTACCATTCGGTCTGGCGGGTGCATTCATCTTCACCAACCTCTTCGGTCACGCCAACGACATCTATATGCAGATTTCGCTCATCATGCTCATCGGTCTGTTGGCCAAGAATGCCATTCTGATCGTGCAGTTTGCCCTCGAGCGCCGGCGCACGGGTATGGCCATCAAGTACTCTGCGATCCTCGGTGCTGCTGCCCGTCTGCGTCCTATCCTGATGACCTCTCTGGCCATGGTGATCGGTCTGCTGCCTCTGATGTTCGCATCGGGTGTGGGCAAGAACGGTAACCAGACCCTGGGTGCATCGGCCGTAGGCGGTATGCTCATCGGTACCATCGTTCAGATCTTCATCGTCCCTGCCCTGTTCGTTATCTTCCAGTGGTTACAGGAGAAGTTCACTCCGATCACCTTCGATGATGAGACCAGCAGGGAGGCTGAGGCAGAACTGCAGCAGTACGCACACGCAAGCAAGCAGGTAACATATAAGAATCAGTTTGATGAATAAACTTATGAACATCAGAAATATCATTTTAGGCTCACTTGCAGTACTGTCGCTGACAGGCTGCAAGAGCCTATACGGCAAATATGAGCGACCCTCGGTCAACACCAAGGGCATCTATCGCGACAGCCTGTCGCTGACCGACACGCTCGCCGTGACCGACACCGCCAGCTTCGGCAATCTGCCCTGGCGTGAGGTCTTCACCGACCCACAGCTGCAGGTGCTCATACAGAAGGCACTCGACAACAACCCTGACCTGCTCAATGCCGCCCTCAACGTAGATATGGCCGAGCAGCAGCTCAAGGCTGCCAAGCTGGCTTTCCTCCCGCAGTTTGTGTTCACACCGCAGGGAACGATCTCCCGTTTCAACGGAGCTACCACCAAATCGTACACCACTCCCATCACCGCCAGCTGGAATGTACCACTCTTCGGCGGACTGACGGCTGCCAAGCGCTCTGCACAGGTAAGCCTCATTCAGTCGAGAGACTATCAGGTGAGCGTGCAGACACAGCTGGTGTCGGGAGTGGCCAACACCTATTACTCGCTGCTCATGCTCGACAAGCAGGTGCAGCTCGTCAATGAGATGGAGGCACTGACTAAGAAAACGTGGGACCAGATGAAAGCGATGATGGAAAACCGCGCGGGCTATCGATCCACCTCGGTTCAGGCCGCAGAATCCAATTATTATTCGGTGCTCACGCAGAAGGCTGACCTCAAGCGTCAGGTGCGTGAGGCAGAGAATGCCCTGAGCCTGCTCCTCGGCGAACCGGCCGGGGCCATCGCACGCGGTACGATCGACAACCAGAGCCTCCCCTCGAACTTCTCGACGGGTGTAGGGATCCAGCTGTTGCGCAACCGCGCCGACATTCATGCCAACGAGATGGCGCTCGCCGCCTGCTTCTACAACATTGAGCAGGCCCGCAGCAACTTCTACCCCAACATCACCGTGAGTGCAACAGGCGGATTCAGCAACGGCAACGGCATGATCAATCCTGCCAAATGGCTGTGGTCGGCCGTAGGAAGCCTCACGCAGCCCATCTTCATGAACGGCAGACTTGTGGCTCAACTGCGCGTGGCCAAGGATCAGTATCAGCAGGCATACAACACCTGGCAAAACAGCATTCTCACCGCCGGATCGGAGGTAAGCAACGCCCTGGTGCTCTATAACACCTCGGCCGAGAAGAGCGCTGTAGAGGCTAAGCAGATTGAGGTGCTCAAGAAAAACGTGGAAGATACACACGCCCTGCTCAACATGGCAGGCAGCACCTATCTTGAGGTGATAACAGCCGAGAGCAACCTGCTCAATGTGCAGCTGTCCAAGGTGGCCGACGACTTCTACAAGATGCAGGCTGTGGTAAACCTGTATCAAGCATTGGGAGGAGGGGCCAAATAATTCACAATTCAAAATTCAAAATTCAAAATTGAATATTATGGCAACAGAAATCAGCTCTCAGGCCGCGATATCTCCTAATGCAAAGATCGGAGACGGCTGCAAGATATTCCCCTTCGTCTATATCGAAGACAATGTTGAGATCGGCGACAACTGCATCATCTTCCCCTTTGTGAGCATTCTCAACGGAACCAAGATGGGCAATGACAACAAAGTACATCAGGGCACCGTACTGGGTGCCCTACCCCAGGACTTTGAGTTCACGGGGGAACGTACCGAGCTCGTTATCGGCAACAACAACATCATTCGCGAGAACGTGGTGATCAACCGCGCCACACATGAAGGCGGACAGACCGTTATCGGCGACGACAACTTCATTATGGAGGGTGCTCATGTGAGTCATGACACCCGTATCGGTGATAAAAATGTGTTGGGCTATGGTACCAAGATCGCCGGAAACTGCGTGATCGGCAACGGTGTCATCTTCTCGTCATCGGTAATCGAGAACGGCGGCACACGCGTAGGAGACCTCGCCATGATCCAGGCCGGCACCACCTTCTCCAAGGACGTACCGCCCTACATCATCGCAGGTAATAACCCGGTGAAATACAGCGGGCCTAACACCACCATGATGAATGTGGCAGGCATCGACGAGAAAGTGCAGAAGCACATCGCCAACGCCTACCGTCTGGTGTTCCACGGTCAGAACAGCGTCTTCGATGCCGTTCTTCAGATTAAGGATCAGGTACCCGACAGTGAGGAAATTCGTAACATTGTACAATTCATCAATGCTACCAAGAAAGGAATCATCAGTAAAATGTAAGACGACAGAAAACAATTGAGGCCTGCCAAATCCCAAGGGTGATTTGGCAGGCCTCAATGTTTATTCAATCTCAGGCAGATTCCTACCCTTACTATGAATATCTTACCTTAGCATATTGTCTCCAGAAGAAATGCCACGTTCTGAACCATGGCTCCCATAGTGCTTCGCTGGGGCACATACGAACCAAACGCAGATTACGAACTATCTTCGCAAAATATTTACGTACTAAAGGCTTCTGCGCTAAACCCGATGTTCTACCAAAGTTCCCACCTTTCATGATTTCGTCCAACAGAACCTCCCCACGTCGGGCATCAGGCTCAGCAAGTAAATACCGCTCATCGAGTCCCAACACCTCCTGCTGAATATACATTACTGCACGCACAAACTTCCATATATGGAGCTGCTTCAATATCCTGCACGCCTCAGTCCTCTCCTCCATACTATACTTTTGCTGAAGCACATAATAATAATCTATCAATTGCCTCAGTCCTATTCCATCGTCAAAGAAATGATGCAGGATATGGCACATCTGATACACCAGATTAAAGCCCGCCGTAGGAGCGCAGAATGAGCGGAGAATGTCAGATTGTGGTTCTGAATGTCGTGGAACAAAACCCTCTCCATCCCGATCAGGTACCACAACACGATGCTTGAACTGTTTAGGCCGTTCTTTTTCAAACCATACCTGCAAACGCCTGTTAGCCCAAGGATTATTCATATAAAGAGGAAAGAAATGAACCTCGACAGGAATACCTTTAACCACATTAAAATCAACATGATGATAACGAAATGACACGTCGGGTACAAACCTTCTCACATACCTCATAACCGCCTTACGTCGTTCTACTATACCCTGTGGTTTTACGTCTCCTGCTACACTTTTAGGACATACCCACACGTCAATATCCCCACTTGTTCTTGACCACGGATCAGGATATAACACAGCATTACCCTGCCCCTTCAATATACAAGCTTCAAAACCAGCTTTCTCAAAATTACGACACAGCCATTCTGACTTATTAAACAATACCTCATTCCGTTTAGCTATCTGTTGGTAGCTTCCTTCCCAATCCAACACTTCATCTTCAGTAAGCTCCAAAGCATAGTTACTCTTCTTTAGCTCATTCCATAAAATACCAACTATTGCATGCTGTTTGGCAAAAGTATGCACTTGCTTACACCCAGTTTTATTTGCTTCAGAAACTGAACGAGAGAAAAATTGAATGAGCATAATAATACAACTATTAAAACATGTATATCGCTATATCTTCAAATAACTTTCTAAATAACAAGTGGTGAATGGGGGGCATGTTATCTATTTAAATACGCACTTCGACATCCATATAGCGAGGGGAAAAACAACTAAATAGAGACACAAAAGAACATTTAACCTACAAACTTAAATTCATAGCTCGTTATAGTATTCGTCCATGAGCTTCACCATATGGGGGATTGTAAAGTTCTCTACCACTCTCTTGTGTCCTGCATCTCCGTACCTATCTGCGAGTTCGTTATTTTCTATCAATTTGTCTATCGCCGCCGCAAAAGCTATACTATTGCCATTAGGGACTTCTATACCCGTCACGCCATTGAGGCTAACCCAGTTTACCCCACTCCCTGGTATTGTAAAAGTTACGGCAGGAGTGTGACAGTACATCGCTTCTGCAAGAGCAACACCAAAAGCTTCATTCTTAGTAATACTGGGGAAAGCGAAAATCGATGCAGCATAATGATACCATCGAAGTTCGTCATCGCTCAATCGGCCAACAAAATGGACACGTTTGGAATGGCATTTTTCCTTTAGATCCTCAGTTAAAGGACCATTTCCTGCAATAATGATCTCGCAGTCACTTTTGATATTTGGCTCAGCCTCTATCAAATAAGGAAGTCCCTTATATTGAATATGCCTGCCAACAAAGAATACTATCTTCTTATTATGATAACGTTCTTTTACTTTCAAGATTTGTACATCATCGTCTCCTCGCTTGCACATCATAGCTTCATCAATGGCATTGGGGAGCACCTTCACCTTATCTAAAAATGGCTGCAAAGGTTTTGAGCCTTCTTTATAGTTTGGACTCGTCACAACAACTAAGTCCGCCCTTTTCAGCAGTGCCTTCTCTACAGGTCGTATAAAGGGATAGATCTTCTTCTGTTTAATGATATCCATATGCCAATGTATAACAAGCTTCACATTCTTTGGAATAACCATAAGCAGAATTGCAGCGGGGAAAGGGTTTGCCCAATGAAAATGGATTATATCTGGCTTAAACTCCCTGATGGTCTTCTTGAGAACATTGAAGTAAGCACCTGAAAGAGCCTGACGAGCAATAGTAACCCAAGCACCAACGCGATACACCTTTACTCCGTGCACCATATCCAAAGAGTTGCTGCGTGTATCATTGAAGCACACTACGGCACATTCGTTATCCTTTTCACCATCCACTAAATAACGACAAATATTCTCTACACCACCTATATAGGGATAATAGTACTTTGAAATATGTAATATTCGCATTTACCGTTTTGATTTACCCATTAAAAAATAAGCATATTTGTTAACCATCAACACAATTGGGACAAGTATTGCCAAGACGACTACTAGAAGAATTAGCGAATGTAAAATTGAAGTTCTAGCTACATCAATTTCTATTCCCGTCAGTCTTGCATAAAAAGAAATAATCAATCTCTTTACTGGCTCATGAACTAACATAATAGTCAAAGAATTAATACCAAGCCATTCTAACACATAGTTTCTATTTATAATCTTACTCAAAAAAAAGATGCTGAGAATTGCCAAAAGAGCAACCAACATATACAACAAGTACCCATGTTCAAATTGGAGAGTACGCATATCATTTTTCCAATTTAACAAATAAAACGAAGATAATGACAACCCCTCCAACAATGGCAAATAATTTCGAGCTATGACCTTTATCCATATTTCTTACGTTACCAATATGATTAAAGTAATATCCCGAAACATAGAATGGTAGTGCAGCCAAAGCTTGAGGTGCCCAAAATGGCAGATAGCAATGAAATACACTATTATAACAATACTCTGTTAATAAT
>LAHS01001091.1_pt1 | contig 15954 bp, 13 predicted proteins | sample 329651 | NCBI WGS metagenome assembly LAHS01 (sample SAMN03275699, study PRJNA271635) | activated sludge metagenome | isolation source: sample C-1 Sludge from hydrolytic chamber (first chamber) of Anaerobic... | reverse complement strand
AACTTAGTCGGGCGCGCACCTCAACAGACAGAGGAATTTATAGCAGGCAGAGTTAAGCCTATACTTGAAGCAAATTCAAGCCTTATTGACGAAAACAAAGATGAATTGAGAGTATAACGGCTGATTATATAAAATGCAAAAAATATTATTTAATTATTTTTTTACGGCAGGAGGAACTAAAATATGGTAAAAGCTATAGTCGGTGCTTGCTGGGGAGATGAAGGCAAGGGCAAAATAACAGATATGCTCGCGGAAAATGCTGATATTGTTGTTCGTTTTCAAGGCGGAAGCAACGCAGGGCATACAATAATAAATGATTTCGGCAAGTTTGCTCTTCATCAAATACCAAGCGGTGTTTTTAACCCAAGCACGGTAAATATTATCGGAACAGGTGTTGCTTTTAATATCCCCTATTTTATCAAGGAGCTAAAAGCTCTTAAAGAAGGCGGAATTAAAAAACCAAATATACTTATCTCTGACAGAGTGGAAATTTTAATGCCTTATCACATTCTTTTTGATACATATGAGGAGGAACGTTTAAGCAACAAGCAATTCGGCTCAACAAAAAGCGGTATAGCACCTTTTTACTCAGATAAATATGCAAAGACAGGAATTCAGATTTCACATCTTTTTAACGAGAAGATTTTAATGGAGAGAATTGCGGAGGCATGCGAAATTAAAAATATTATTCTTGAACATTTATACCGCAAACCGTCACTTAATCCCAAGGCAATTTTCGACGAAGTTATTGAATATAGGGATTTTGTTGCTCCTTATCTCATCAACATAGTTGAATATATGCATAAAGCCATTAAAGATGGTAAAAACATACTTTTAGAAGGTCAATTAGGTGCTCTTAAGGACCCTGACCACGGAATATTCCCGATGACTACATCCTCATCAACACTTGCAGGCTTTGCTTCCGTCGGTGCGGGAATTCCCGCACAATCAATCGAAAAAGTATATACAGTTGCAAAGGCATACTCTTCCGCCGTCGGTGCAGGTGCTTTCGTAAGCGAAATTTTCGGCGAGGAAGCTCATCAGCTTAGAATCAGAGGAGGAGACGCGGGTGAATTTGGTGCAACAACAGGGCGTCCAAGGAGAATGGGATGGTTTGACTGCGTTGCCGCACGTTACGGCTGCATGCTTCAGGGAACAACGGATGTTGCCCTTACTGCTATTGACGTATTAAGCTACTTAGATGAAATTCCTGTTTGCACCGGATATGAAATTGACGGAAGTGTTACAAAAGAATTTCCTGTTACACCTCTGCTTGAAGCAGCGCAACCCGTGTATGAAATTCTTCCGGGCTGGAAAACCGATGTAAAAGGAATTACAAGCTTTAACGAGCTTCCTGAAAATGCAAGGAAGTATGTCGAGTTTATTGAGGATAAAATAGGATATCATATTACTATAATATCCAATGGTCCTAAAAGAAATGAGATTATTTACAGATAATGCTTTTTTAGTGTCTTATTTTCAAACTTATGATATAATCATAACATTAATTGATACGCGCTTAGAAAGGATAAAGTTATGATTGTTTTATCATGCAATAATATTTCAAAGGCATATGTGGTAGAAAATATTATTGAAAATATTTCATTTACGGTAAATGATAATGAAAAGGTTGGATTAATAGGACTTAACGGAGCAGGCAAAACAACCTTGTTTAATATATTGACGGAGAATTCAGAACCGGATTCCGGCGAAATTTATATAGCAAAAGGAAAGAAATTAGGTTATTTAAGACAAAACACAGCCATTGAAAGCAATATGAGCATTATGGACGAGATGCTCACTATTTTTGATGAGGTTATCAAGTTAGAAGAAAAATTACATAATTTATCAAGTGAAATAAGCTGCTTTACGGAAGATGATGATCCGGAAGACCTAAATAATCTCATGAGCATGTATTCAAAAATAAGCGAGCAGTTTGTAGAAGCCGACGGTTACAGTTTCAAAAGCATCATCAGGGGTGTTTTGAAGGGGCTTGGATTTTCGGAGGAAGAATTCGATAAACCTATAAATATCTTAAGCGGAGGTCAGAAAAGCAGAGTTATGCTGGCAAAGCTTCTGTTGGAAAAGGCAGACATACTTTTGTTGGATGAGCCTACCAACCATTTGGATATTGAAGCTATTTCATGGCTTGAAAAATATATAAAGGATTTTAAAGGTGCTGTAATAATAATTTCTCACGACAGATATTTCCTTGATAACACCGTAAACAGGATTTTCCTTATGGAAAATAAGTCACTAAAAGCATACGACGGCAATTATTCAAAGTTTATGAAAAAGAGGAAAATAGAGTTAGAGCAGGCATTGAAGCAATATGATGAATATGAAAAGGAAGTTGAAAGGCAGGAAGAAATGATCAGGCGCCTCCATGCGTATGGGAGTAAGCGCAATATCAGGCAGGCATTCAGCAGACAAAAGGCTTTGGATAAAATCAAAAAATTGGATAAGCCTTCTGTTGAAAATAAAAAGGTAAAATTAAGATTTACACCTAAAATTAAAAGCGGGCGAGATGTATTAATTGTCAATAATGTGTCTATGTCATTCGGTAATCGGCAGGTTTTTAAAAATGTATGTTTAAATATTTTCAAGGGAGAAAAAGTAGGAATAATAGGTCCTAACGGGATAGGCAAATCAACCCTTTTAAAAATAATCGCAGACACAATCAAGGATTATGAAGGGGAGGTTACCTTGGGTCATTATGTTAATATAGGATATTACGATCAGGAACAAACAAACCTGGATAATGAAAACACTGTAATAGATGAAATATGGGATGAAAATCCGATCCTTAACTATTATGACATCCGCAGATTCCTTGCACAATTTTTATTTAATGGGGATGATATGTATAAAATCATCGCAGATTTAAGCGGCGGTGAAAAAGGCAGACTGTCCCTGTTGAAGCTTATGACTTCCAATGCGAATTTTTTGTTGATGGACGAACCTACAAATCATTTGGACATTGATTCGAAGGAAGTATTGGAGGATTCCCTGAATAACTATGAAGGAACCATATTGGTTGTTTCCCACGACAGGTACTTTTTAAACAGGGTTGTAGATAAAATTTATGATTTATCGGAAGACGGTGCATTTGAGTATCTTGGTAATTATGACTATTATGTTCAAAAAAAGGCAGAGCTGTCTGAAACCGATGATGACGATGCCACAAGCAAAACCAAGACGCAAGTAAATGCGGAAAAGAAAAAGGAAAGAGAAATCATAAGAGACAGACAACAACGGGAAAAAGCCATGAAAGAACTTGAAGAACAAATTTTATTGCATGAAAATGAAATTCATGAATTAGAAAACAAATTATGTCAACCTTCGACATATACTGACAAATTTCTAATTATTAATCTAAATGAAAAATTAAACATGTGCAAAGAAAAGCTTCAAGATTTATACACTCAATGGGAAGAAGTTTTAGAAAACTAAAAAAAGTTATACACTCTGTGTTAATTGCCTGTGTATAACCTTTTTGCCATATTACTTGTATCAACAACTTTATCCACAGCTGTTGATACTTTTTTTTAATTAACTGTTTATTAATTTGCAAGTTCCAAATTTGGCATTGCATTTAAGGATGAATTATCAAATTGTTTTTTTAAATATTTATAATATCCCGCACAACCAATCATTGCTGCATTATCAGTGCATAAAATCAGAGATGGTTTAATAAACTTGTAATCATGCCTGCTGCATTCTTCCTGAAGCCTCTCTCTGAGTCGGCTGTTGGACGCAACCCCTCCGGCTAAAGCAATCGTAGATATATTTTTTTGCTTTGCCGCCTTTATTGCTTTCATAACCAACACGTCAACTACCGCTTCCTGAAAGCTTGCCGCAACATCCTCCGCTTTAACTGTTTCATTTTTCTGTTCAGAGTTATGCAGGTAGTTTAAAACTGCGGATTTTAAACCGCTGAAGCTGAAGTCCAATGTTTCGTCGTCAATTATGGCTCTGGGAAACTTTATTGCATCCCTGTTTCCCATCTTAGCTGCCTTGTCAATTAAAGGTCCTCCCGGATATCCAAGTCCGATAGCTCTTGCCACCTTGTCGAAGGCTTCACCGGCGGCATCATCTCTTGTTCTTCCTAAAATTTCATGTTCACCGTAGTCTATTACATTTACCAAGTGGGTATGTCCTCCCGATACCACCATGCAGATAAATGGAGGCTTAAGGTTTTTATCTTCTATATAATTTGCGTTTATATGTCCTTCAATATGATTAACGCCGATCAACGGCTTTTCCCATGCATAGCAAAGTCCCTTCGCAAAATTAATTCCCACCAAAAGGGCTCCAACTAAACCGGGACCGTAGGTTACCGCAACCGCATCCAAGTCCTTTGGTTCAATATTGGCGTTAATCAATGCTTCCGCCACAACATCATTGATATTCTCAATATGTTTTCTTGAAGCAACCTCAGGCACAACGCCCCCGAATTCCTTATGAATTTCTATTTGTGATGATATTACATTGGATAAAACATTTCTGCCGTTTTCAACAACGGCAGCAGCAGTTTCATCACAGGATGATTCTATAGAAAGTATTAAAACTTTATCCTTCACGTTTCCCTTTGTATTCATGCTTTCCTCCGTTTTTTCCTGAACTGATTATACTACTCTCATTTTAATAATTCAAGCACAAAGAACCCATTTCTCAGAGTCTTTTTTCTGAGAAATGGGGTAGGTCATCTTGCATTGCGCCTGAGAGGATAATTTCATCATTTCTAATTCAAAGTAATTTTCCCCTTCTTGTTTGCTCTCCAAACATGGAGTCCCAATGCAAGCCCTATAACTCCATAAACCATGAAGGTTCTGAAATATTCTCCCAGGAGAGCATTCCCAAACAGTGATATTCCTACTTCCGGAGACATTATAAACATTGAGTTAAATAAAAGAGTTCCTATGATGGCATGCTTCACTCCTGCTTTTTGAGTCGAAGCACCTCCAACCAACAGTGCAGCAACAGAAAACATTCCTATTTGAGTATGGGCTCCGTATGTGTTTAAGGTACCCATATTCTGCAGGTACATAATTTGTCCCCACGAAGCAAATACTGTCGACATAATTGTTGCAATTATTCTTGTTTTATCAACATTTATACCGGAAACCTCGGCTATGTGCTGGCTTTGCCCCACACTTCTGAAATCCTGTCCTAATTTTGTCTTTAAAATCAATTCATTGAAAATACAAAGGGCAACTATTAACAGTCCCGTAACTACCGGAACCTTTCTGACCATCATAAGACTTGAATTTGTTAAAATTGAATAAATGCTTATGGCAATCATAGCTATGCTTAAAATTATATTTATTAATACTGTTGTTTTATTATATCTGTATAATGCGGGGTTATTTTTGTTTCTATAAATCTTCCACAACTGCAGTAGCAGAATGCAGGCAAAAACAATCAATATTGCCCACATGAAAGGTATTTCATATATTTTGTCCAAGGCGTATTTAAGACCGCCATCCTCTACGGGGACTAAGTCAACAGTCATTCTCACCCCTACGCCGTCAGGCTTAATCATGGGATGAGTTTTTGGAACCTTAATAATTACACCCACAACGAACAAGAACAAAAATTGATATAGACCATTGGCAAAATAACATACCATTAAACTTGCTATCATTTCCTGCCCTCTCGTTTTGTTGTACAAAACACCCGTGAAATATCCAAATAATCCTGCAATTGGAAGTGCCAAAAGGAATGTAAAAGCAAGCCCTAAGACTCCCCCAAATTCAAAATATCTCATAAAGGCAATAGCAATTTGTGCTGACATTGCACCGACTACTATACCAAAGTTTAGTCCGATACCTGCCACTACCGGTATAATCAAGGATAGTACAAGGAATGTATTCCTGAAGAAACGGCTTGACAGCTCAGTCAGGAAATAGTTCATTGTTACACCGTCTGAAACAATGAATCCAAATATTGTAAAGGCAACAAATATTAATGAAACAATATTATCTGCAGCCCATGTTGATGTCTTGGTTGTATCCAACCTCTGGTATGTTTTTACGGAATGCATTATTTATCGCCTCCTTTAACCTGTGTTAAAGCATAAAGGATAATACCGTTTTGAATTATCATACGAAGTGTTTCGGATAAATCGGTACCTTCAAACAATATGTTTGCCACAGGAAGTGCTGATGTAAAAAGACCCTGGTATATAATTACACCTATTATCACATGAGATACCTTTGCTCTTGAAGCTGTGGCACCTCCGATTAAAATTGCGGCAACCGCGGGAAATGCCATGTTTAACGGAGCAGTGTAAAGCTGTGCATAACCGTAGCCCTGAGAATAAACAATAATACCTATGGCTCCCATAATGGTAGACAAAATATTTGCTTTTATTCTGCATTTGTCTATATCTATTCCCGACGATTTGGCAAACATTGGATTTATGCCGCCTGCAGATATTGCAATACCTGACTTTGACCTAAAATATAACCATACTATAACGCAGCATAAGAAAAACATTAAGAGCATACCCGTCGGTATTATTATTCCTTTCTCGCCTCCGAAAGTAATAAAGCCGTTTTCACCGAAGAGTGAAAATCTCAAAAAATCATTTAATTTTTGTGCCCCTTTGATCGCATCAAGCTGAATTGTCTCTCTTAGACCCTTTCCTATAAACCATCCCATATTTTTGTTCTTGAAGGGTATCATAAGCCACGGAAGGCACATGAACGCAACAACCGAAAATCCTGTATAAGTTGCAATAGTCATTTCGGAGCCTTTAACAGCATTTAAAAGCTTACCGTAAAAATATCCCACAATAACAGCCAACGGTATGGCAAAAGCAATAGATGCAAACAACCATGCCCAGCCTGTAAAGCCAAATTCAATTGCACAAACTAAAGCAAATAAGCCGCATTCTATTCCTACCGGCAACGCAAAATTCGGTCCCGTTCCCGATTGTATGGATGGAACCATTGCCAGCACAAGTATACCGTTCATTCCTGCACGTTTTATTGTATCACTTATCAAGGTTGCTATGGATATTCCCAAAAATCCGCCTGCAATAAGAATCAAAATCCAGAATCCACCGATAAAGATTGTAGGAAAACCTATTTTTTTAACTATGTCTTTATAATTGATTCCTTTTTCTTCTATTCCTACCATTATACCTCACTCCCTTCCGTATGTTTACTGCCCGACATCATCAAACCAAATTCGGCGTCCGGTGCATCGGGAGGAAGTACTCCTTCGACCTTACCTTCGCAAATTATTACGATCCTGTCACATATACTTCTTAACTCAGCCAATTCCGAAGAAGTCATTACAATGGTCATACCTTCACTATTTAATTGCTTCAGCAAGTCAAGGACTAATTTTTTAGCTCCTATATCTATTCCCCTTGTAGGCTCCGAAACTAAAAGAAGTGTTGGATTTAAAGTCAAAGCTCTCGCAACACACACCTTTTGCTGGTTTCCCCCGCTTAAGCTTCCTACTATTTGCATGGGTGAAGTGCATCTTATATCCAAATCTTTAATCATTTTAACGGCATGACTTCTGATTTTAGCAGAGTCCTTCAGCCTCATTCCTGCAAAGTTATTCGTAAAATCATTATTTATCTGCATTGCGGAAAATGCAATATTGGATTCAATTGATTCCTCCAATAAAAGTCCTATGCCTTTTCTGTCTTCGCTTACAAATGCAAGACCGGATTTAATTGCAGCCTTAGGGTCGTTTAAGGTTAATTTTTTACTTTCAAATTCTACTTTCCCTTTTGCGGGGAATATACCCATAATCCCATTGGCAAGACCTAATTTCCCTTGTCCGGCAAGTCCGCCTATACCTACTATTTCACCCTTTTTTACACTGAGGTCTATACCCTTTACTCTTTCACCGGGCATTTCAACAACTAAATCCTCTATGTTTAATATTGTTTCGTCAACAATATTTTTGTTTGATCCATCTACTCTTTCAATGTTGATTTTTCGTCCGACCATCAGTTGAGCTATTTCATATTTATTAGTATCCTTCACATTTTTTGTAACAACATGCTCACCGTCTCGAAGAACCGTAACAGTATCGGCAACATCAATTATTTCATCAAGCCTGTGACTTATAAAAATAATTCCTATCCCTTTTCTTGAAAGCTTTCTTATGGCATTCAACAGATTTTTAGCTTCTGATTCCGCCAAAACAGCCGTAGGTTCGTCAAAAACAAGAATCTTTATTCCTGTTTTATCAATTTCACGTGCAATTTCAATAAACTGCATATGCCCTACCGGAAGACCCGCCACCGGTAAAAATTCGTCAATATTCATATCCAAGGTATCCAAAGCTTTCCTTGTATCCTCGTTCATTTGTTTAACATTCAGTGTTTCCAAACGTTTTCCGAATACTGGACTTACCAAATTCGGTTTAGTAATTTCCCTGTTCAATTTGATGTTTTCAGTAATGGTAAATCCGGGAATAAGCATGAATTCCTGATGTACCATACCGATTCCATAATCCATGGCATCATGAGGCGACCTTATGTTTGCCTCATGACCTTCTATTTCTACAACACCTTCAAAACCGCCGGTTGTATGTATTACCGGCATACCGAAGAGAATATTCATCAATGTTGATTTTCCTGCTCCGTTTTCACCTATAAGTGCATGAATTTCACCTTTTTTTAGCTCAATATTTATATCCTTCAACACTTTGTTTCCCGAGTATTCTTTTGAAACATGTTTTAAGCTTAGAAGGTTATCACTCATTTTTACCTCCTGTTTTATGACTTTTCTTAATTAGCAAAGGAATGAATCAGAAGTTCCCAATAAGAAATTCCGAAACATTCCTTATATTTATAGCTATTATAATGTTTATTTGATAATATGCTCTTCCCCGTAAGTTAAGAAATCCATCATTATTAACCTGAAATGCGGAATTTCCAGCTCTTCTTCCGTATATGGGCTTGTAGCAACGGTAAGCTCAGCATATTCAGCCATCTTTTCTTCAAGTACTTTTACGTCTAATTCATCGCCTACATTACCTTTTAACCACTCAATGGCATATTCCGTGGAAGCTACAGTATTCATCATTGCAACAGGCACCGGCCATGTGGAGAATCTCCCTAAAACACCTTTTTCTTTAAGTATTTTCGCGGTTTCACTTATTACAGTTGCCATACCTTCAACCGAAAAGTCTTTAGCTAATGATTCTATACCCAAAGCTGACGGGAATCCGTGGTACGGTGAAGGGCAGCACGGCTGAGGATAAATTGCTCCTTCGTCAACGCAAGCTTTAATAAGCGGAGTCTGCATTGAACAGTTTGTTGAGAAGAAAGCCGTATCCTGTCCGAATCTGTCAACCAGCTTAGGAACGTCTTCAAGTATAAACAGCTGTGCTCCCGGTACGCCTACGTCACTTGTGGGGTCAGGTGCTGTAGCATCATGGAAATCAATTCCGATTTCCTTACATTTTGCAATCATCAGGGAACGTCTTTCCGCAAGCATTACAATGGACATATGTCGCGGGAATGAATAATGAACCAATGTTTTAGCTCCTAAATTCTTTGCTTGTACCGGAATGGCATCTCCCATTTTCAATTCATCAGGGTTCAAAATCAAGTCTGCTCTTTGTGCAACATCAGGTGGATTTTCCTGAGGTGTACAATAAACTATAAACATGTCATCTCGAGTTTCCAACAGTTTGTCAACTGCTGCGTTGGTTCCGGGAACAGCTTGATTTATAATCAATGCTTTAACTTCCGGGTCGGAACCTATTTTTGCTATTATGCTTATCATTTGCTCCTGTTCGGTCATGAAGTTATCCGGCCATAATTGGTGGACTATTTTGTCTTCTCCATATCTATTTACCATCAATTCAGCAGAACGGAACTCTTCTTCATTTTGAGACAGTGTGTTTGTAACAATTGCTATCTTTCCCTGAAAGTCTCCGGTGTCCTCCGCAGGCTTTTGTGCCGGCTGGCTGCATGCTGCTAACGATAAAACCATCATTACAGCCAACAATAAACTTATTAACTTCTTCATTACTTGTCCCTCCTAATTTTTTCAGAATTATAAATTATTAATTATTAATTATATATCCATATTATAATTGAATAAGTATTAATTGTCAACAAATTTTTGAAAACGTTATTATTCCTGTTATTTACAAAACATTAAAATCGTATTCATTGAGCATACATTTAAAAATAATTTTTTGTCGAAATTTATCGCAAAATATCAAGCATTACTTTTAATAATCAGCTGCGCCGAAAACCGCTTCATTGCAAAATATACCGCATCATGGTATTTCATGCATCTTATCATTTTATTCATATTTATGCATTCAATATCCATAAATTGAAAGGGAGCTTCGCTCCCCATATCGCCGATAATACCTATTTTCAATCAAGATTTTCTAAAAATTTCCTCATTTTTCTTTTCTGCTCAGGAGTTAAGTATTTCTCAAAGTTCTTTAAGTCTTCAATTTTTTTGGTGTATTCCTGTTCCCCATATTGCTCTTTTAATTTCTTGCTCATATTTTTTGCATCCCTTAAAATTTCATCCTCGGACTTACCTTCATATTTTTCTTTAAATTCTTGAAATTGCTTATTATTTACAAAATCATTTACTTTTTTATCGCTTGCAGCTTTTTTAAATTCCTTGCTTTCCTTTATTTTGTTAATTTCTTTATCGTTCCTGAATATATTCGACATTCATATACCCTCCAATCATATTACATAATATGCCGTGAACATCATTTAATTACAATTTTATTTGTGATAGGGTCACTTAAAAACCATGTAACATAATTATTCCGCGGGAATATGATATAGGAAGATGTTTATAAGAAGGTGATATTATTCCAGTTCAAATATTATTATATGCTTTAGCGGCTAAGTACCTTTTCGGAAGCAATCAAATAAGCGGTGTTCCGACCAAACTTTCGGGAACAGCAAAATCATTTACCGCAGGAATATTGCAGGATCCCGGAAAAATGGAAAACATTATTAGTATGGTTCGAACCTTTGCACCACTTACTTCAGCACAAACAGTTTCAAAGGTAAATACATATCTGCCGGCAGTAGAAAAAGTAAGTACTTTGCTCGGCATGTACTCTTTTATCAGCAGAGCACAAAACTTCAGGCCAATCCAATCCATGGATGCCAAAACTCCTGCAGATAAAATAACAGCATTATTGAAAAGCGGAAATATTCCTGTTTCAAAGCTGATGGCGCAGCCCCTTTTAGCCAACAACATGGATAAAATAATGGGTGCCGTGGCAATGAATATGGCAAAGAACGGCGGTTTAAACGAAATGCTTTCCTCTTTGACAAACGGCAATAAAAACAACATAAATGAAATGCTTTCTTCCTTAACAAACGGCAATAAGGATGGCAATACCGATTTAAACAGCTTAATGGAAACATTCATGCCAATGATAAATAACATTATGTCTTCTTCCGATAAATCCGATGAGTCGGATGCTCCTGATGTACATTCCGATAATGATGTATTTAAGAGTGCACAGTTTAACTACGGCACAGACGATAATGAAAGTGAAAACAAACCTGTTAACACACCCCCTTCGGCAGAGAAAAACTTAAAACATGATAAACATGCTCTAAAACCAATTCGCATCAGGCAAAGAAGAAGATAAAACTCCGAATAACGGGGTTAGGGCATAAAAAAAGATTCTTAAATCTAAAGATTTAAGAATCTTTTTTTAATTTATAAAGATTTCTGTTATCCAGAAGCCATATCTTATCGGTAAATTGCCCCGGCTCGATGAGTTCAAGAGAATGCTCGAAATCAAACATTCTTGCATCTATTATATCTAAAAAGTGCAAAAGCTCAGCCTCCGGCGTCATAGGTTTTTTGGGGCTTCCAAACTCAGGCTCGTAGTGATGGGATAAGACCATGTGCTGCAATATCACGCTTTTTTCTCTTGCGATTCCTATTTTTTCACCTTCCGAATCTATTTCCTTTATCCCCTGAATTATATGACCAAGTAATTTTCCCTCCATAGTGTAATCAGAAACAATTCCGTATTCGTCAGAATCCATTTCCAATATCTTGCATATGTCATGGAGAATTACTCCGGCATATACATAGTCAGTGTTAAGGAAATCATAAACCTGGCAAAGCTTCTCACCCGACTGAAGCATTCTCAGATTATGATACAAAAGTCCTCCCCTGTAGGAATGGTGATTTTTCTTTGCTGCAGGATAATAAAATAATTTAGTTTCATATTTGTTGAGGATGTTGAAAACAAGGGAGCTTATTTCCGCATCCTTGATTTTCTTCACATATGAATATACGTCAGCGAGCATTTCATCAAGCGCAATTGGAGCAGAAGGTATTAATTCTGAAATATGAACGTTGTCTTCAGGGTATTTTTCTCTTATTTTATTAACCTTTAGCTGCCTTAATCCATTCCATTCGAGAACCTCTCCTCTTACTTTTACAATGGGGTTTTCCTCTATTAACTTTTCGGTTTCCTTAGTGTAATCCCAAACCTTTGCATTTATTTCACCTGTCTTGTCAACCAAATCTATATCTATATATTGTTTCCCGTTTGTAGTTTTCTTAACTTCAAAATTCTTAATCAAATAAAACCCATCCGCCTTTTCGCCGGGCTTAAGTTCAGCAATTGTTTTATTTGCTTTGAGCATGTTTTTCATCTGTTCTTTCGATTTATCATTCAGCATATCTGCAATACTTTGACCCATAATTAACTCCTCTTAAAATTTGATATTTCATTATACCATACTTATCCGAATCAATAAACACAATTTTACCGAAAGAAAAAGACACCCCTTTTGAGGGTGCCCCTTTGGTTATTAACATTCCCGTCTGAATAATTGTTACATTCGCAGAGCAAAATCTCAGTTTTAAGGAGTGTGCTTCTTCCAATACTTTTTAATTTTAAAGAATCCGACCAAGCATATGATTATGAAAGGTATCAGCAGCGGAGAGCTTGATATTATGTTTACAACCAAGTTTTCCAAAGCTCTTATTATGCCGTTAACGGTATTTATCAAACCATTCTTCGATCTTTCCCACACATTATCCTTAGCTTTTAATGTAAGACTTGCAGTCATTACTTCTTCAATTTCCAAATTTATTGTTGACATTGAAGCCCTGTCATTTATATCGCTTAAGCTAATATTTAATGAATCTATTTCGGTTCTTACTCTTCTAAGCTCATTTTCTATAAGCAGAATTTCTTCAACCGTATTTGCTTTTTCAAACAGTTCTCTTAAGTGCTGTTCCTGAACCTCCAAGTTTTTTACTTTGTTGTCCTTTTCATAATATTCCTTGGTTACGTCAGTTTCATTAATATTCTTTCTTCTTATCTCAACAGTATTTTCCAGATAATCTACAAATTCATAAAAGTTTTCCTGAGGAACTCTGATTCGTATGTTGCCGTACATGAGCTTATCATTATCATAAACCTGATAAACTTCAGTATTGTTGCTTTCTAAAAATCCTCCTAAGGAGCTTAATTTCATGGACAAATCATCCATAAAAACGTCATAATCCTCCGTTTGAGCGAAAATTGCGCCGGTTTTGATTATTTTCATTTCCCTTTCCGCTTTTAAGGATGTAAGCATAACTGAATCATTTGCAGAAGCTTCTCCTCTTATTTCCTCCGCAATTTGATCGCTATATCCTTCGGGAGCCTCAGCAGGTTCTATTGCTTGAGGTGCGGTGGCTTTATTTTCTTCAGTTGCAGCCATATCATAGGAACTTTCGGTTTTAAATTTTATTCCAAAATTATTTTTTCCTGAATTCATATTGCCTACAAGAAACACCAATACCAATGCGGCGGCAATACTTCCGTATTTCATCCACTTGAAGCGGTTAATTTTTTTTATTTTGGAAGCTTCCTTATGGGTTTCTAATTGAGGACCGTTCTCCGATAATTTTTCATGAAGTCTCGCACAGTAACCTTCAGGCGGCTCTTCTTCAGGCAAACTTTGTAATACTGATATTAAATTTTCGTATTCTTCCATCTCTTTTTGACAATTTACGCAGGACTTAATATGCTCTTCCATCTGACGCATTTCTTCATCGCCTAATTCATTATCAATATATAATGACAGTTTGTCACATATTTCATTACAATTCATCTAATCACCACCTTAGCTCTGGGCTTTCATTTCTATTTCCAATAGTTCTTTTAAACACTTTCTCGCTCTTGATAACCTTGATTTTACCGTTCCCAAATTACAAGACAGTATTTCGGATATTTCTCCATACGTGAAACCTTTTATATCTCTTAGTATTATTATGGTCTTAAAGTCATCCTCCAACTTGTTAATTGCATCATTTACAAGCTGCGCGCTGAAATTTCTATCGATTAACGCATCCGGATTGTTAGATTCATCGGAAATTTCTCTTTGAATTTCTCTTCCCGAACCTAAGTCTATTGTTTCGTCTATTGACACTGCATTAATAATTTTTTTGCGCTTAAAATCAATACATGTATTTACTACAATCCTATACATCCATACCTTAAATGTGGATTCCATATTAAAGTTATTTATACTTTTAAATATCTTTATCAGTGCCTCCTGGGAAGCATCTTCAGCGTCTTCAACATTCCTAAGTACCCGAAGCGCAATGTTGTAGGCACTTTTTTTATAATCTTTGATCAGCTCTTCAAAAGCATCAACATTTCCCTTCCGACTTTCCTCTACAAGCCACCTTTCATTGCTATTCATTGTTCCACCCCGTTCGGTTATATATTAGACGTTAACATTTTTAAATTTGTTCCACAATTTTTTATTTTGCTTAATTATATCACCCGAATATATTTTATTCAATAATTAAAAAATGCAGGATTGATTCCTGCTTATTCGTCATCCCGGTTAATAGTGAAGAATCTCACAGGATTCTTCACTGTGTTGGGAATGGACAGGGCTGAGCCCTCAAATTGCTTATTCATAACAATTGCAGTATTGATGAGGTTCGTTTGCGGCAACGGCAGGTTTGTCTACCTACTTTATAATACATTCATATGACTTTGTAACAGTTCCGTTTATGATTAATTCTTCGCATTTGTTAATATCCTCATACAAAGGTCTGTCTTCTTTCAGCATTGGAACAACCTTTCTTACTTCTTCGTAAATTAGCTTTGTTCCGGCACCTAATCCCTTATTTCCCCTAAGATCTATTCCCTGACATGCACACATTATTTCCATTGCTAATACTCTTCTCACATTTCCCAAAATTTCTCTTGCCTTTCGTGCGGCAATGGTACCCATGGAAACATGATCTTCTTGATTTGCTGAAGAAGGAATGCTGTCTACAGAAGCAGGATGTGCTAAAATTTTATTTTCAGAAACCAATGCCGCTGCGGAATATTGAACAATCATAAATCCTGAGTTTAATCCCCCGTGCTCCACCAAGAATGCGGGAAGTCCGCTAAGTGACGGATTTACCAATCTTTCGATTCTCCTTTCCGAAATATCGGCAAGCTCGGAAAGAGCAATTCCTAAAAAGTCAAAGCTCAGCGCCATAGGCTGACCATGGAAATTACCTCCCGAAATACCTTCCTTTGTTTCGGGGAACACTATGGGGTTATCGGTAACCGAGTTTATTTCTATTTCAACTTTTTCCTTAACATAATTTACCGCATCCTTGCTGGCTCCGTGAACCTGGGGAACACATCTTAAGGAATAGGCATCTTGTACACGAATATCTCCCTGTTTGGTTGTCATTTTGCTTCCGTTTAATAAATTTAGCAGTATCCTTGCGGTATCAATCTGTCCTTTGTGAGGACGAATCTCATGGATTCTATGGTCTAAGGCATTAACCACTCCGTTTTGGGCTTCAAAGCTCATAGCTGCCGCAATATCCGACACCTTTAATATGTTAAGCGCATCATAAACAGTCAATGCTCCGACCGCAGTCATTACTTGAGTTCCGTTTATAAGAGCAAGACCTTCTTTAGAGGTAAGCTTAATTACAGGTATTCCTG
>LAHS01003084.1_pt1 | contig 15957 bp, 10 predicted proteins | sample 329651 | NCBI WGS metagenome assembly LAHS01 (sample SAMN03275699, study PRJNA271635) | activated sludge metagenome | isolation source: sample C-1 Sludge from hydrolytic chamber (first chamber) of Anaerobic... | reverse complement strand
GTATCCTCCCCTTGGAAAGGGGAGGCGGAGGAGGGGATGACAAACAGGCAGCTAACAGCAGCACTTATATACTACCATATATATAATGGTAGCTTACAAAAGCAGGAGGAAACAGCAGGAAGAAAGATATTGAGGCGGGAAACGAAAAAAGGAGACAGCTTTGGGCGGCTGTCTCCTTTTTATATATAAGACCGAAGGCTGTCGGCTACTTCTTTGCCGGCACCAGCAGCGTGGCTGCCTTCTGCACTATCGGGTTCACCTGGTTCATAATCTGGAAGTATTCCGTCATGTCCCAAAGGTCACGGGCGATAAGAGCCTTGAGCTGCAGCCTAAGGTACGGGAGCGTTTGCTGCAGTTCCTTGTCGTCTCGGGGCTTCACTTTCTGCTTCTCGCCCTCGCGCAGTATCTCGTCCGTAAGGCTCTGCGGAACCTCATAATGAGCGATGAAATCGGCAAAATCAGGATATTGTTGCTGCAGTTTCTTGCGGTTGTTGTCGATGTACTTCAGGTCGGCATTGATGATGATGCTCTTTGCCGCCAGCTCCCGATGCAACCTCGTGTACTGCGTGGTGTCCAGAGGCACGAAGAAATCGGGCATGATGCCGCCCCCTCCATACACCGTGCGGTGACGGCGCAGGGTGTAGAATTTGAGCGAATCGGCAAAGTGGATGCTGTCGGCACTGTAGAGTTCGCCGTGCTTGTAGCGGTTGTCAAGCTCGCGTGCATAGTCCTCCATGTCGCCCTTCGTGTACGGTTTCTGGATGCAACGGCCCGATGGCGTATAGTAATGGGCCACGGTGATGCGCATCATGGAGCCGTCGGGGAACGGCACGGGGCGCTGTACGAGTCCCTTGCCGAAGGTTCGGCGACCCACTACCTGTCCGCGGTCCTGGTCCTGAATGGCGCCGGTGACAATCTCGGCAGCCGATGCTGTGAACTCGTTGACCAGCACCACCACCCTGCCGTCTATCAGTTTGCCGTTGCCCTCGGCCTTGAAGTCGGTGCGTGGAGCCCTCCGTCCCTGGGTATAGACAATGAGGTCGTTCTTGTGCAGGAACTCGTTGGCTATCTGTACGGCGGCCTGCAGGTAGCCGCCTCCGTTCTCCTGGAGGTCGAGCACGAGGTCGCGCATGCCTTTCTGCCGGAGCTTTTCGACGCCTTCCATGAACTCCCGGTAGGTTGTGGCGCCAAAACTGCCTATGCGGATGTAGCCCACCTGCGGGCGCAACATGTAGACCGCGTCGATGGTTTTGACGGGTATCTTGGCGCGGGTGACCGTAAAGAAGAGCTTATCTGCAATGCCGCGGCGCACCACGGTGAGCCTTACCTTGGTGCCTTTGGGGCCCCGCAGGCGGCGCATGATTTCCTCCCGAGGCATCTTTACACCGGCTATGGCCGTGTCGTCTACCGCCACGATGCGGTCTCCTGCCACGATGCCGGCCTTCTCTGAGGGTCCGTTGATGACCGGCTGGATAACGAGCAGCGTGTCCTGAATGAGGTTGAACTGCACGCCAATGCCCTCGAAGGAGCCTTCGAGCGGCTCGTTAAGGGCCTCGGTTTCCTTGGCCGTGCTGTATGCCGAGTGCGGGTCGAGCTTCTCCAGCATGCCGCGGATGGCGTCTTCCACGAGCTTCTGCTCGTCAACGGAGTCTACGTAGAGGTTCGATATCGCCATTTCGGCCACCTGCAGCTTGCGTACAGGGCTCTCTTTGCCGAAGTTAAAGCGCAGTTGCGCCGGCACCGAAAGGGGGAAAAGGGTAAAAATACAAAAGAGAAGGCAGAGAAAAAGGCGCGATAGCAATTGCGTACGGGAGCAAAAAGCCTCTCCTTTTTCCGCTCTCCCAATGGTTATCTGTTTGCTTGTAGCGTTCATGTTTTGTTTTCCTATGTTGTTTTATCGGCCTGTGTTTCAGGCTTCCAGTTCTTCGGGCAGGTCTTCCTCTACCACCAGGTTGTCGATGATGAAGTTCTGCCGCTCCATCGTATTCTTGCCCATATAGTATTCCAAGAGCTTCTGTACCTGGTCGTTCTTGTGCAGGGTGACCTGCTCCAAGCGCATATCGGGCCCGATGAAATGGGCGAATTCATCGGGACTAATCTCGCCGAGACCCTTGAAACGCGTGATTTCCGGGTCGGGCCCGAGGTCCTGAATGGCCTTGCGGCGCTCATCGTCGGTATAGCAATAGCGGGTAATGAAGTCGCTCCGCTTCTCCTTTGTGCCCATGCGGGCATCGGCATCGGCTATTACCTGCTTGTCTTTTATCTTGGTGCGGCGGTTGCGCACGCGGAATAGAGGCGTCTGCAACACGTACACGTGCCCCTTCTTAATGAGCTCGGGGAAGAACTGAAGGAAGAAGGTAATGATAAGTAGGCGGATGTGCATGCCGTCGACATCGGCATCCGTGGCCACAATCACCTTGTTGTAGCGCAGCGTGTCGAGACCATCCTCAATGTCGAGAGCCGCCTGCAGGAGGTTGAACTCTTCGTTCTCGTACACCACCTTCTTGGTCAGACCGAAGCAGTTGAGCGGCTTTCCGCGCAGTGAAAATACGGCCTGCGTGTTCACGTCGCGGCTCTTGGTGATGCTGCCGCTGGCCGAGTCGCCCTCGGTAATGAAGATGCAGGATTCCTCCTTGCGGTCGCTCTTGGCGTCGGAGTAGTGGATGCGGCAGTCGCGCAGTTTGCGGTTGTGCAGGTTGGCCTTCTTGGCACGCTCGCGGGCCATCTTAGTCACGCCGGCCATAGCTTTGCGTTCGCGCTCGTTTTCTTTCACTTTGGCCTCCAAGGGGTCGGCAACGTCTTCCTTGTGGATGTGCAGGAAGTTGTCAACCTCCCGCTTGATGAAGTCGCCCACGTACTTGTTGATGGTGTCGCCGCCCGGTGCCATGAGCGTTGAGCCGAGCTTTATCTTTGTCTGACTCTCGAAGACGGGCTCCTCAACGTTGATGGCGATGGCCGCCACAATGCCGTTACGGATGTCGGTGTACTCGTAGTTTTTGTCGAAATACTCCTTGATGGTCTTTGCAATATGCTCCTTGAAAGCGCTCTGGTGGGTACCTCCCTGGGTGGTGTTCTGGCCGTTCACGAAGCTGTGATATTCCTCTCCGTACTGGTTGGTGTGCGTGAAGGCTATCTCGATGTCCTCACCCACGATGTGAACGATGGGATAGAGGCCGTCGGTAGTCATGCTGTCGTTGAGCAAGTCTTCCAGTCCGTTGCGGCTCTTGATGCGCCTGCCGTTGTACATAATGGTGAGTCCGGAGTTCAGGTAGGTATAGTTGCGCAGCATGGTTTCCACGATTTCATCGTGAAAACTGTAGTCCTTGAAGAGCGTGTTGTCGGGTTCAAAGAAGATGTAGGTGCCGTCTTCGTCCTTTGTCTTGCCGGTGTGGTCATCCTGCTTGATGCCCTTGGCGAAGGTGATGTCGCGCACCTTGCCCTCTCGATATGACTTCACCTCGAAGCGGGAGCTCAAAGCATTGACGGCTTTCACACCCACTCCGTTCAGTCCCACGCTCTTCTTGAAAGCCTTGGAGTCATATTTTCCGCCCGTGTTGAGCATACTTACTGCCTCAACGAGCTTTCCCTGCGGGATGCCTCGGCCGTAGTCGCGCACCGAAACGCGCAGGTTTTCATCGATATCCACCTCTATACGGTCGCCTGCGTGCATCTTGAACTCGTCGATGGAGTTGTCGATAACCTCCTTGAGGAGCACGTAGATGCCGTCTTCGGGCAGCGAACCGTCGCCCAGCCGCCCTATGTACATGCCCGGACGGGTACGTACATGCTCCATATCCGACAAGTGCCGGATGTTATCATCCGTGTATTCGGGTGTTAGGTGTTGGGTGTTAGGTGTTGGGTGTTGGGTGTTGGGTGACGAGGGTGGTGCTGTTGAAGCAGCCTGGTCATCTGCCCCAGGGCCCGTCTTTTTAGTATCGTTCTTATCTGTCATGGTCTTTTTATATTTTATCTGATAAGGAGGAACGCAAACTTGAGAGTTGTTTGACTATCCCGACTATCTGTTGGTCGAATTCTTTTCGTTCTGACTCGGAGATATAACCGTAGGCTTCTGCCAGCTCAAGTTCGCTGGCCGTCTCCATGGCCGAGCCGTTGGCAATGTCGAGAAAACGTATTCTCTCTTTGGCAGAGTAACGTCCGAAGGCTTCTGCTATGTTGAACATAACGGATGATGAGGCACGTCTCAGATGGTCGGTCAGGGCGAAACGCTCGTCGGCAGGAAATCTTCGGAGCGCCTGATTGGTGCTTACAGCAAGCTGCTTGGCATCTTGGTAAACGCGCAGTTGCCTGAAATAGAACAGCTCCATCTTGTCTGTATGTTACTCGTTGCACATCATTATCACCCAACACCCATCACCCCGCACCCAGAGCTTTCCTAAAACAGCGGTGCCGCTTGTTCACTCTTGCGTCGAAATATTGCCACTGGCTGAGCACTTTCGTGTTGGTTTCCATCTGCTGCATGGTCTCTGCCCACTTGAAACCGTACTTCCTGTACCAGTGTATAAGGTCTCTGATGATGAGCGCGTTGGCACCTTTGTCACGGTACTGGGGCAGCACTCCGACGAGCAACAGGTCCACTTTGTCGGTGTTGTGGTACTTGATGGTCTTGAGCATGTTTATCCATCCGAAGGGCAACAGCCTGCCCCCACTCTGCTTCAGGGCCTTGGTGAAGGAGGGAAACGTGATGCCAAAGCCCACGAACTTGTCCTCGTTCCGGTCTTCTACCACGGTTACGAGGTTCAGGTCGGCCACTTTGATGTACGAACTCACGAGCTGGTCTATCTGTCTTGGCGACAAGTGCGAGTATCCGTACAGGTCTTTGTAGGTTTCGTTCACCATCTCGAATATCCTGCGGCCATAGCCCTCTTTCATGAGTTCGCGGCGTGAGAGCTTCCGTACATGGAGGTTGTAGCGCCGCTCTATCATCCTCGAAATCTGCTCTATCTTGTCAGGAACCTCGTCGGGTATTCTGATTTCGCACTCCACATAGTCGTTGTCCTTGGCAAATCCGCCCAACCGTGCCATGTGGTCGACGTAGTAGGGATAGTTGTAGTTGGTGTACATGGCGGCTTCCTCGCCGAAACCCTCTACCAGCATGCCCTCGCGATCCATGTCGGTAAAGCCCAGTGGCCCCACCACATGCGTCATTCCCCGCTCTGCGCCCCATGCTTCCACGGTCTGCATGAGTGCTTTTGACACCTCGATATCGTTGATGAAATCGAACCATCCGAAGCGTACATCCTTCGTATTCCATTGCTCGTTGGAGCGCCGATTGATGATGGCAGCCACCCTTCCGGCAATCTTTCCATCCTTGATGGCCAGGAAGTAGTCGGCTTCGCAGCACTCGAAGGAGGCGTTGCGGTCTTTTCTCAGTGTGGCTTCTTCGTCTATATAGAGGTAAGGAACGGCGAATTCACAATTACGATACAGTTCGGTTCTGAAGTTGATGAAGGCTTTGAGCCCTTTCTTGTCCGTCACTTTCTGAATCTCTATCATCTTGCTTCGTTTACTTACAGGCTTTTCTTATAGCAGCGGCGACGCTTGTGATTAATTGGGTTCAGCGGCCCCCACTGGCTCTGTACGCCCTCATTGTTCTCCATTTCCACCTGACTCTCGCCCCATTTGATGCCGTAGGCCTGGTAGCGGGGTATGAGGTCGGCAAACAGCAGGGCGTTGGCGCCCTTGGCCCTGTACTCGGGCAGCACGCCCATCAGGAGCAAATCCACGCCCTCGGTCTTATGACACTTGATGGCGCGCAGCAGATACCACCAGCCCAGAGGCCACAGTCTGCCGCGTCGGCACTTCTGCAGCGCGCGGCTCAGCGAGGGTATCGTAATGCCCATAGCTACCAGTTTGTTGTCGGCATTGCCGTCTTCAACCACCGTAATCAGGTTCAGGTCCACCACCGGAATGTACATGTTCACGTACTGGTCTATCTGTCGCTGGGTGAGTTCCGAGAAACCATAGAGGTCCTGATACGTGTCATTGATGAGCGCGAAGAGCTTGTGGCCGTAGCCGCCCTGGTAGATATCCTTCTTTGTCAGCTTCCTTACGTGCAGGTTGTAGCGGCTCTCAACCATCTCGGCTATCTTGGCATACTTCTCCGGTACCTGCTCCGGCACCTCCAGAAAGTATTCCACGTAGTCGTTGTCCTTCTCCCATCCGCCCAGCGTTTCCATGTGCCGGGGATAGTAGGGATAGTTGTAGATGGTGGCCATGGTGCCCAGTTTGTCGAACCCCCAGGTGAGCATGCCCTCCGGATCCATGTCGGTAAAGCCCAGCGGGCCCACAATCTCCTCCATTCCCCGGGCGCGGCCCCAGTCTTCTACGGCCTTGAGCAGGGCGGCGGAAACCTCCATGTCGTCCACAAAGTCTATCCATCCGAAGCGTACATCCTTGCGGTTCCACTTCTCGTTGGCCCTGTGGTTGATGATGGCAGCCACCCTTCCCACGACCTTTCCGTCGCGGCAGGCGAGATAATACTCCGACTCACAGAAGTCGAAAGCTGCATTCTTATCCTTGCTCAGTGTATTGAAATCGTCATTAAACAAAGTCGGCACATCGAACTCATTGCCTTCATACAAATCGTAATGGAACTCTATAAAGGCCTTGAGTTCTTTTTTAGTTTCAACTTTCCTGACTACTACGGATGACATTACTGGTTGTTATTTGTTGCTTTAAACGTGCAAAAATAACAAAAAACACGCATATTACAAAATCTCATCCGGTTTTTTGCATATTATTAAGGTGTGTTCGCGCCGCCCGGTGGTGGTACCGAAGAGGTAGACATCGCCGCCGTCGGCTATCTTGAGGCGCTTCCGGAGGCCGGCGACCGACAGCGGAAAGTTCCTTACTGCCACGTTGGCCCGGCGGATGCCGGCCAGTGTGCGGCGCAGCTCTTTCTTGTTCATGGAGGTAACAGCCTCCATGCGGAAGGCCCGACCGGGGAAACCGACCGGCGCCTCGGCAGCAACAAAAAGGTGGGAGTTGCTGCCCACGGCCCGCAACCCGAACCGGCGACACAGCGCACCAAAGCAGCCGGCCTTCATGACCGAGGCATTGGGCACCAGCAGTACTTGCCGGCCGGGAACCAGCTCGGCAGCCGAAGCCAGCGTGGGCACGGTCTGCGGCCCCGCCTCATCCAGCCGGCAGGAGAATACGCTGCCGTCGTTTACGCAACAGAGCACGGCCGGCTGCCCACTGTGGCGCGACAGCACGAGCAGCAGCTCCTTGCATTCGCCGCCCACCGACACCACGTGCACCTGCCGCACAAGCTCCTGTCCCAACTCGCGCACGGCCTCGCTGATGTCGAGCATGGGCGAGAGCTTGAGCAGCAGAAAGTCCGACTTGGCCAGCAGCTCCTCACGCAACGCCAGCACATCGGGCGTGCAGTCGGCTATGGCATAGGTCTTGCCGCCGTGTGCATCACGCCGTGCGGGGTCCAGGAACACCACTACCGGCGGCCGATGCGGGCCCACCTGGCCTGTGAGCACGGGCATGGCGTGCAGATAGTCCGTACCGTCGGCACGCACCGTTTGCACCTCGTGCAGCCCCAGCAGGTTCAGGTTATGCGCCGCCACAGCGTGCAGCTGCTTCTGCCGTTCCACGTACACGGCTCGCCGAACGCAGCGCCCCATCAGCGTAAAGTCTACCCCAAAGCCGCCCGTAAGGTCAACCAGCAGGGCGTCAAAGGGTTCTCCGTCACCGCCCGGGGCGCCTACGCTGTCCATACATGCTGCCAGCACAGCCGCCTTGTAGCGTGCCGCAGCCTCCGACGAGCACTGCTCCAGCGCGAGGTGGGGCGGATAAACGATGCCGTCAATGGCTGCCCACGAGGGCAACTTCGACCGCGCCTGCTGCCGTCCCGCTACTTGATTGAGCACGAACGGCACGTCGAAGTCGGCATCCTTCGGTATCTTCAACGCCAGCTCCCGTACATCATCATCGGCATGGGAGGAAATGAAAGAGGCGGAAGAGTCCGCCTCTAATCTCCCAAAGGTAGAAAACCTATCCTCTGGACTAATCATAATTATCCATTATCCATTCTCAATTATCAATTAAACGTCCTCGTTTTCCTCATCACTCGGCACCGAATGCTTGCGGAAGTGGCTCGGCGGAATGCCGTATTTGTGCTTGAAAGCCTTGCTCATGGCAGCCAGTCCGCCGTATCCGGCCTGGTAGGCAATCTCCGACATGCTCAGGTCCGTGGTGCGCAGCAGCTTGCGACAGTAGTTCAGCTTACAGTCGCTCAGCCACGAGGTAAAGGTGAGTCCGAACACGTCATATATATAATGTGAAAGCTCTTCACGCGACACGGCGATGGCCGTAGCCACCTCGTCCATCGTGATATTGGGCTGCTGCAGCGGAAACGGCTCCCTGCTCAGCCACGTACGCATGCGCTCGCGCAGCTCCTCCAGCCCCTCGTCGTCGTCCTTCTGCTCCACTACGCGGTAGAACTTAAGGTAACCCTCCGTTGCATATACAAAGAGGCCGCACGTAAGCAGCATAACGACAACGTGGTAGAGTGGTTCGTTGACAAACAGCCCCACATACATCGCGACCAGCACCAGCAGCCAGAACATGAGCACGCGCCCCAGCCGCGTGGTGCGCCACTGCAAGTTGCGCGTGGCCCGCCACTCCCTGAAACGCCTGGCGAACGACTGGTAGATGAGCACTGACATGATGATGATGTAGCCCGTGAGACAGAAGATGGCCGCCATGCGGGTATAGAAACTCAGCATGCCCATGTAGTAGGCATCGATGAAATCATGCAGAGACATGAAGTGGTCGTTATAACCTATCACGTAGTGCACGTACAGGATGGTGAGCAGCACCAGCACGGCAATGTTGTTGAAGAAAACCCAGTACGACTTTTTGTGGTAGTAGAAATCGCGGTTAAAAGCCGTAGAGGCAAAGAAAAAAGCCTCGAACACCAGGTAGTACATCAGCATAGACCACGCCTGCAGCACCTCTATCTGCCCGTCGCGGTTACGCGTAAACGAGAGCAGCAGCGACGCCACCATTACCAACATACACGAGACAATGATTCTGCGCTGGAGGTTATAGACTTCGTCTTTCGAGTTGCGCCCGTGGAAGAACACCAGGCACGCGCACACCAGCATAACGAGCAGCGCCAAAAAAGTAGATATGTACAATAACTGTAGCATAGGTTTTTTGATGTAGGTTGACGAACAAAGATAGAACAAAATTGCGAAATACAACCGCTAACTCTATAAAATACACCTTTTTTAACGAATAACCCCCGCTCCAGCCTCCCTCCACGCCGGGTGCAGCAAGGGGCCGGCAAAGGTACTGAAGAGCATCTCCACCAACTTTTGACAGGTGTCAAAAGATTGTGCGACACCTGTCAAAAGATTGTGCGACACCAGTCAAAAGTTCCCCGCCCGTGGGTTTTTACACCCTGTCCAAGTACAATAAAGAAAATTATTTTTATTTTATGTTAAATCATTTGCCCGTTATGTATAAAAGCGTTACCTTTGTCCCGTCTTTGTGAAAAGAGCAAACAGAATCTTCTGTACAAGTTCGAAAGCATCGGCTAACCACGACGAAAAGGCGCGAAAAACCGACAAAAGAATGCAGAAGAAATCCTTATTTAACAGGCGCCATGCGCAGCGCCGGTGCAAAAGATGAAAAGTAACATCCTGATAGGTCTATTAAAATATCAAGAAATAAGAATTAGTTAAAACTTAGAAATGAAAAGAACTTTTACTCTTTGTGGAATAGCCATGGCCTTACTGTGGCTATTCGCTCCTTGCAGCAGCATGGCGCAAGGGCAGAACGGCAATCACGAGTGGAATGGTAACTCCATCCAGCAGGTTATCAACAATGCCAACTGGAATTAAACAAGTGCAAAGGCAGGGCTGACATCGCGCCATTACAGCCTGATTTTTATACAGCATAAGGACTTCCTTCCGTTCTTCCTTTCATGCAAAGGCAGGGTGGGAGGAAGTTTTTTTGGTCTTTACGCAGGCTAAAATTCGTCATAGCAACTTTTATTCTTCTTGCTACGGCGGGCTCGCAAATAAGGAGAAAGAAGCTATTTAAGCCCATTTCATCGAAAAGGTTCCTTATTTCTTGCGCTTGTCATCAGCCCCTCTACTACCCTATGACAAATTTGTTTTGTGTGAAAACAAATCTTTCTGGGTCGTTGACAATAGTTTTCTGCCGTGGCCGCGTTATCTTTGCATTATCCATTGAGACCCGTGAGGGTATCTGGAAAGCAAAAAACAAACCAATTTTATATAAGATGTAGACTTAGTATTCCCAACTGAATACTACTTAAAAAATTAATCTGTGTAAATTTGATATAACTTGAGTTTTTGTTTGGCTGCGCCTTCGTTGTGATAACGGAGGCGTTCTTTTTATTTCGGGTTTTGGTTTGCAGGGTCGGTCCAATTTAAGTATATTTGCACTGGCAACACACTCACACTGCTGCATAAACCAAAAGCTAAAGACTCATGAAGAAGAAACTGCTACTGTTAACAGGCCTCCTGCTGGGCTGTATGGCTCAGGCCGCACCGCTCACCCTGCTCTCGCCCAACGGCAAACTTAAGGTGGAGCTTACCGTGGGCAACCGCATAACCTACTCCGTTTACGCCGATGGCCGCCCCATAATGGCCGACAACACGCTGGGACTGACCGTTGACGGCCGCCAGCTGGACAACGGAGCCAGGCTGCAAAGCGCGAAGCACGGCTCGGTTAACGCAGCGGTGAGGCCCGCCATAGCCACTAACAGCGCTACCACGAGCAACAGGTACAACTACCTGCTGGTGAAGATGCAAGGCCACTGGGCCATGGAATGGCGCGCCTACGATAACGGCGTGGCCTACCGCCTGGTGCTGGACAGGAAGGGAGAGGTAGCGGTGAACGACGAAACGCTGGACATCGGGCTGCCCACGGGCTGCACGGTACACGCGCAGAAGGCCGACGGGCTCTACACTGCCTACGAGGAACCGTACACACACTTCAGCCCATCGGAGCTGAAACCTGCCGACGGCATGCTCAACCTGCCGCTGCTCTGGGAGGCCGGCGGGGGATACAAGGTGCTGCTGTCGGAGGCCGACCAGTGGGATTATCCGGGCTTCTTCGTCAGGAGCAACGGGCAGGGAGGGCTCAAGGCCGAGTTCCCCGCCTATCCCAAAGAACTCTCGCCCGTGGGCGACAGGCACTTCAACATCGTGTCGACCCGTAACTACATCGCCCGCACTGCAGGCCGCCGGAGCCTGCCCTGGCGCTACTTTGTCATTACGAAAGACGACGACCGGCTGGTGTTTAACGGCATGGCAGAGCGGCTGGGAGCTGCCTGCGAGCTGAAGGACTGCAGCTGGATAAAGCCCGGACAGGTGAGCTGGGACTGGCTGAGCGGCCGACGGTTCGAGGGGGTTGACTTCAGGTGCGGCGTAAACAACGAGACCTATAAGTACTTTATAGATTTTGCGGCGCGCCACCATGTACCTTACATCATCCTTGACGAGGGCTGGGCACGCAACACGCAGAACCCGTACGAGACGGTGGAGGGCATCAATCTGCCCGAACTCATAGCCTACGGACGGCAGCGGGGCGTAGGTCTCATACTCTGGATGACGTGGCTCTGCACGGAGAAACATCCCGACGTGTTTGAGCGCTTCGGCAAGATGGGCGTGGCGGGGTTCAAGATTGACTTCATGAACCGCACCGACCAGCAGATGGTTAACTACTACGAGCGCACCGTGCAGGCAGCGGCGCGCCACCATCTGCTCATCGACTTCCACGGTGCCTATAAGCCCGCGGGGCTGGAGAAGCGGTATCCTAACCTGCTCTCGTACGAGGGCGTGCGTGGTCAGGAGCAGGGTAACGGCTGCACCCCGGCTAACTCGGTGTGGCTGCCTTTTATCCGCAACGCCGTGGGACCCATGGATTTTACGCCAGGCATACTGACTTGTGCGCAGCCGGAAAACGCCCATTCCACCGCCGAAATGCCCATGAGCATCGGCACGCGGGCCTATCAGCTGGCGCTGTACGTGGTGTTCCAGAGCGGCATCCAGATGCTGTCGGACAATCCGCAGGTGTATGATGCCCTGCCGGAGTGTACGGACTTCATCACCGCAGTGCCCGTTACGTGGGACGAATCGCGTGTGCTGGCCTCGCAACTGGGGCAGTACATTGTCGTGGCACGCCGCAAGGGCAGCCGGTGGTACATTGGAGCCATGACGAACGGGCAGCCCCGCAACATTACCGTGAACCTCAATTTCCTGCAGCGCAGCGGCAGGCTCACCGCCTTCGAGGATGGCCTCAATGCCAACCAAATAGCCCGCGACTGCCGCCGCACGGTGCGCAATGTAGACAACTCCACGCAGTTGGAACTCAAATTGGCACGCAACGGCGGCTGGGCTGGAGTGATAAGCCCACTTCAGCCCGCCCAAAGAGGGGGAGAAAATTGAAAATTGAGAATTGAAAATTGTGAATTGTGAATTGAGCATTACACATGTGATGTTGCTCAATAATTACTCTTAGATGACAACAGTGATGAGATATTACCAGCTGCTGCCGGCCTTGTTGATAGCCTGCTTTACAACTCCCGCAGCTGCCCAGCAGCCGGGTCTGAGGAATGTACCAAACCTCTCGGTAGGAATTGGGCACCATGCGACCGACTCTTTGAGAACACAGAACCTGAGTATAGGCCTTCTGTCGGTAACCGACAGCCTACAAGGTGTTCAGGCAGGGCTGCTGACAAGCATGACAAGACGGTATACGGGCGGACTGAACTTAGGTGGCCTTTCGGTTTTGTCGTGGGGCGACGTGCGGGGCGCACAGATTACCCTGGGGCCCAATACGGTGGGGGGAAAGCTGCGCGGTGTGCAACTTTCGGCCATCACCAACCTGGCCCGTCGGGCTCACGGCATGCAGGTGGCAGGCTTTGCAAATGTTGTGACCTCGCCATTCAGAGGTACACAGTTCTCTGCCATAACCAACATAGCCAGGGGGGTAGAGCTTGGCATGCAGATTTCTGCATTCGCCAATGTGAGCTCTATGTCCATGCGCGGTCTGCAGATAGGCGGCTACAATTATGCCGACACACTCAGCGGATGGCAGGTGGGGTTGCTCAACGTAGCCCAGAACCACCCACGAGGCTGGCAGATAGGGCTCTTCAACTACTCCAAGGACACTGCAGCCCACAAGATAGGGCTGGTGAACATCAGCCCAAAAACGCGCATAGACGTACTTGCCTACGTAGGTAACACATCGCTGTTTAACGTGGCTCTGCGCTTCCGTAACCACAGTACGTACAGCATGGTGGGTCTGGGCACCCACTACATGGGGCTGGACGAGAAGTTCTCGGGTGCAGTTTTCTACCGCGTAGGCCAGTATTTCAGCCTCTCGCCACGATGGACGCTGAGCGGCGACTTGGGCTACTATCACGTAGAAACCTTTGAGCAAAATTCTCAATCGAAGCCCCTCCGCCTCTATTCGCTACAGGCTCATGTGAATGCCGACTACCAGGTGTCGCCCTCACTGGGATTGTTTGTTTCGGCCGGGTACGGCAACACGCGCTACTATGCCCACAACCGCAAGTATAAAAGCGGATTGGTGGCACAGGTGGGGATGTCGTTCAACTGGCGCCGCCACGGCAGTTCGGCAGCTATCAGTGCTCCCGAAGCCTCTCCGGAAGCTTATCAAACGGAGATGCCCGACTCGCTTTGGCGCCTTTATGCGTTCCATGCGCCGTGGAACGCGCAGAAACACTACTGGCGAGCTGCAGCCCAAACGGCAGGTATCAACATGCTGGTATGGGGTTTCGACCGCTTTGTTACCAACGAGGATTTTGCCCATATCACGCTCAATGCGTGGAAAAGCAACTTCAAGCATGCCTTCGTTTGGGATAATGACCCGTTCCACACCAACACATTCTTCCATCCCTACCACGGCAGTCTTTATTTCAACGCAGCCCGCAGCAACGGCCTCAGCTTCTGGGAGTCGGTGCCCTATGCTTTCGGAGGCAGCCTGATGTGGGAGTTCCTTGGAGAATGTGAGCCACCCGCCATCAACGACCTCTTTGCCACTTCCATGGGCGGCATCGCCCTGGGCGAGATAACACGGCGCGTATCGCACCTGATTCTAAACGACCGCAAACGTGGTTTCGGACGGTTCATGCGCGAGTTTACCTCTCTGATACTTAACCCATCGCAGGAGTTCCTGCGACTGACAAGCGGCGACGCGTGGCGTGTAAGAGACGAATACTACAAATATCACGACTACGACAGGCTGCCGGTAGACTTCTCGTTATCAACGGGTATACGCTACTTGGCCGACGACGGCGCGCTCTTCCGTGGTGAAGTCAATCCTTACCTAAACTTTTTTCTCGAATACGGAGACGCCTTCAACATGGAAGAAAACAAGCCCTTCGACTTCTTCTATGCCGAAGCTACGTTCGGACTCTCGGCCAACCAACCGCTTATCAATACCGTGCACCTGCTCGGAAGGCTTTGGGGGCGCAGCATAGAGACTCACAACGATGGGCAGTTCCAGTTCGGCGTGTTCCAGCACTTTAACTATTACGACTCCCGACCGGTGAAGAATGGAACTTCGCTAACGCCCTACCTTATTTCCGAAGCTGCCTCGCTGGGTCCCGGCATGCTCATCTCGTTGCCCAGCACAGGGTTGCTGACAAGACTGGAGCAACGCATCTTCCTGAGCGGAATATTCCTGGGAGGATACAAGACCGACTACTACAACGTTATAGACCGCGACTACAACATGGGCAGCGGCTATAGCATAAAGACGAAAACGCACATGGAGCTGCGCAACTTCGGCCGCTTCATCTTGCACGCCAACTACTTCCGCCTTTTTACTTGGAAAGGGTACGAAGGAAAGGATCTGGAGAACATCAATCCTCTGTTTCTCAACGCACAGGGCGACAAGGGAAATGCCGAACTGCTGGAGATAAATCCTATTTGGGAATTCGACTTCAAAGGTCCTGTAAGTGCAGTGCTTTCGAGCTCGTACTACGCCCGCACGTCGCGCTACAAGTATCACAGTACGGTAAGAGCCCACACGTTCGAAATGAGGATGGGGGTAACATATCACTTTTAGAAAACGGACTTTTTGATAGGAAAAATACCGGAAAACGGCAAAACGACTGAATATTGTAAACGACTGATTAATGATGATGAAAAGTTTAAAGACAAAACTACTTCACCTTGGGACAATTGGACAAAGCCCTCTTTGTGGATTTAAGGTGGGCTGCCTCTGCCTCTTCTTCTCCTTCACTCCTTCTCCTTTGAGCCGGACGGCACAGGGTCTGGAGCAGCGGGGATACGTGAACGTGCAGAAGAAAGACCCCTCTATATTCGTATCGTTGATGTATGCGCGGCCCGACAACTTTACGGGTAGCGTGCTCTACGACGACTTGCGCGAGGCCTACCTGCACCCCAGGGCGGCCGAAGCGCTGGTTGTTGCCCAAAAAAGACTGAAGCAGCTGCGCCCAGACTTGAGCCTGAAAGTGTACGATGCCGCCCGCCCCATGAGCATACAACAGAAGATGTGGGACAAGGTAAAGAACACCTCAAAGGATTTCTATGTCTCAAATCCTGCCCACGGCGGCGGGTTGCACAACTACGGACTGGCTGTTGACATCACGTTGTGCAACCTACGAGGCGACACACTCGACATGGGCACCAAGATTGATTACATGGGGGCTGCAGCCCACATAGATCGCGAGAGCCAGCTGGTGGCCACGGGGCGCATAACGCGCAAGGCGCTGCAAAACCGCAGGCTGCTGCGCGAGGTGATGCGCTACGCCGGCTTCAAGGCGCTGCGCACGGAGTGGTGGCACTTCAACTTCCGCACTCGAGCCCAGGCCAGGAAATATTATAAGGTGATAAAATAAAGAATTCACATGTAATAGATAATTGATAATGGAGAATGGAGAATGATGATTAG